>Ga0224534_1001364_pt1 | contig 12994 bp, 4 predicted proteins | sample 714E12024metaG_FD_172012 | JGI IMG/M metagenome (GOLD analysis project Ga0224534, IMG submission 172012) | Peat soil microbial communities from Stordalen Mire, Sweden - 717 E1 20-24 | ecosystem: Environmental > Terrestrial > Soil > Wetlands > Peat | place: Sweden: Norrbotten County, Stordalen... | reverse complement strand
GAGAGCCTGCTTGAGCGCCGGCCGTTGCGCGACAAGCTCCAGCTCGTCACCGAAACCATTGTCCGTCTGTTTGACGCCGACTTCTGCCGCATCTGGTTGACACGGCCGGGAGACTTGTGCGCACAGGGCTGCATGCACGCCCTGACAACGGAGGGTCCGCACGTTTGCCGGCGCCGCGAAATGTGTTTGCACCTGCTGGCCAGCGCGGGCCGTTACACGCACCTCGACGGCGCCGGGCATCGGCGGGTTCCTTATGGCGCCTACAAAATCGGGCGCATCGCCGCGCAGCAAGAAGCGAAGTTCCTCGTCAACGACGTGCTGCAGGAACCGCTGGTGCATGACCATGAGTGGGCGAAAAAGCTGGGCTTGGTTTCGTTCGCCGGGTATCGCCTCCAATCGCCGGGGGGCGCGCCGCTGGGCGTGCTCGCCCTTTTTGCCAAACGCCCGTTGACCGCCCAGGAGGACGCGTTGCTGGAGGGCTTGAGCGATGCCGTCACCTCGGTGTTGCTGACCCAACTGGCCGAGGACGGAACCCGGCGGGAGCTGGCCGAGCGCAAACGGGCGGAGGAGGCGGTGCGCGAGAGCGAGCGCCGGTTTCAAACGCTGGCGATTTCCTCGCCGGTGGGCATTTTCCAGACGGACGCGCAGGGGCGGACCATTTACGTCAATCCGCGATGGTGCGAGATTGCCGGGCTGTCGGCGGCGGACGCGCTGGGCGATGGATGGTTGCGCGCGGTGCATCCGGACGACCGGGAAAAAATCGCCCAAGGCTGGCGGGCCACCACCCATGAGCAAGGCACCTCCAAAACGGATTACCGCTTTGTGCGTCCCGATGGGACCATTGTCTGGGTCATGGGCCAGGCCGTTCCCGAAAAAGACGATGCCGGTCGCATTGTCGGATACGTCGGCACCATCGCGGACATCACCGAGCGCAAGCTGGCGGGGATGGTGCTCCTGAATTCAGAAGTCCGGTATCGCCGGCTTTTTGAGGCGGCAAAAGACGGCATTTTGATCCTCGATGCCGCGACGGGGAAGGTCATGGATGTGAATCCGTTCCTGACCGGGTTGCTGGGTTTCTCGCATCAGGAATTTCTCGGAAAAACAATTTGGGAACTGGGATTCTTCAAGCATATCGTCGCCAACCAGGCCCGGTTCGAGGAATTTCAGAAGAAGGAACACATCCGCCACGACGACCTGCCGCTGGAAACCGGCGATGGACGGCGGATTCACGTGGAATTTGTCAGCAACGTCTATCAGGTGGATCAACACAAGGTGATCCAGTGCAACATCCGCGACATCACCGAGCGCAAGCGGGCGGAACAGGCGTTGCGTGAATCGCAGGCGTTTTATCATTCGCTGGTGGAGCAACTGCCCGCCGGAGTTTTTCGCAAGGACCGGGACGGTCGTTATGTTTTTGTCAGCTCCGGGTTCTGCCGGCTAAAAAACATGAAGGCGGAGGATTTTCTGGGCAAGACGCCTGAAGAAGTTGCAGGCGAAGTGGCGAAACGGAACCCAACCGGATGGGAAGTCAAGTATGCCGCTGCCGGCAGGAACCATCATGAACAGATCATGCAAACCGGCAAACCCATTGAGTTGGTTGAAGAATACACGGATGCCGATGGCAGGAAGCGGTTCGTGCATTCCATGAAAATACCCGTCTTCGACCCGGCCCGACAAATCATCGGCACCCAGGGAATCCTGTTCGACATCACGGAACTCAAGCAGGCGGAGGCGGCGGTGCTCGACAGCGAGAAGCGTTACCGCCAGCTTTTTGAGCTGGCGGCCGACGCCGTCGTCCTGGTGGACAGCGAGACCCATCGCTACATGGACGTCAACCAGGCCGCGCTGCGGCTCTACGGCTACAGCCGGGAGGAGTTTCTCCAGATGACGCCGGAGGAAGTTTCCGCCGAACCGGAAAAAACCCGTGAGCACATAGGCGCGGGTGATGTCCATGTTCCGCTCCGCTGGCATCGCAAAAAAAATGGCGGGCGGTTCGCCGTGGAAATCACCGCCAGCCAGATCGTCCACCGGGGGCGCCGGACGGCGCTGGTCACGCTCCGGGACATCACCGCCCGCCAGCAGGCGGCGGCGTTGCTGGAGGAATCCCGCAAGATGTTGCGCTCGGTTCTCGACACCATTCCCGTGCGCGTTTTCTGGAAGGACGCCGAGGGGCGGTATTTGGGCTGCAACCAGCCGTTTGCCCGCGATGCGGGCTTTGACCGGCCGGAAGAGTTGACCGGCAAGAATGACCATGACATGGGGTGGAAGGAACAGGCGGATTTGTATGTCGCGGATGACCGGCGGGTCATGGCCAGCGGCGTTCCCAAACTGCAATACGAGGAACCCCAGACCACACCGGCAGGGACGCGGTTGTGGCTGCGCACGAGCAAGATTCCACTGCGCGACGCGGAAGATCGGATTATTGGCATCCTGGGCACTTACGAGGACATCACCGAGCACAGAAAAGCCCTCGAGCAATTCCAGCGATTGGCCAATGAACAGCGCACCATCCTCCACACCGCCAGCATGGGCATCTGCTTCATCCGAAATCGAAAATTTGAATGGGTCAACCCCGCCTTCATTGCGATGTCCGGTTACGAACCGCCGGAACTGCAGGGCGCGGACACGGCACTGATCTATGCCCGCCCGGAAGACTATCAGACCATCGGCCGGGAAGGCTACGCCCAGTTCGCGAAGGGAGCGATTTACCGGAACGAAATGCGGATGAGAAGGAAGGATGGCAGCCTATTGTGGTGCGAAATAGCCGGGCAAGCCATCAATTCACAGAACCTGGACGAAGGCTCGATTTGGTCGCTGCTGGACATCACCGAGCGCAAGCGCGCGGAGGCGGCGCTGCGCGACAGCGAGGCGTTCCTGAACACCGTCATCGAAAAAATTCCGCACATGATTTTCGTCAAGGACGCGAAGGAGCTTCGGTTCGTGAAATTCAACCAGGCGGGACAGGAACTGCTGGGATATTCACTGGCGGAGCTGGCCGGGAAGAACGATTACGATTTATTTCCGAAGAAGATGGCCGACTACTTTACGGAGAAGGACCGGAAGGTTTTGCAAGGGCGGGCGGTTGTGGACATTCCGGAAGAAACCATTCAAACCCGCGGCCAGGGAGAGCGCATCCTGCACACCAAGAAAATCCCGGTCTTCGACAACGCCGGGCAGTTGGTCTTCCTTCTGGGCATCTCGAATGACATCACCGAGCGCAAGCGCATGGAAGCCGCGCTGATCCGCGAACGGGATTTGTGGCGGACGCTGCTGGATAATTCGCCGGACAAAATTTATTTCAAGGACACCCGGTCCCGCTTCGTCAAATGCAGCCGGGCCATGGCCGCACAATTTGGTTTGAAATCCCCGGATGAACTCGTTGGCAAGACGGATTTTGACTTATTCGACGAGTCGCACGCCCGTCCCGCGTTTGAGGACGAACAGGAAATCATCCGCACCGGCCGGCCGATGATTGACCGGGAAGAGCGGGAAGAGTCGAAGGACGGGCGGGTCACGTGGGTGACCAGCACGAAGCTGCCGTGGCTCGATGACGCCGGGAAAATCGTCGGCACCATGGGCATTTCGCGCGACATCACCGGGCGCAAGCTGGTGGAAGCCGAGCTGAACCGCGAACGGGATTTGTGGCGGGTGCTGCTGGAAACTTCGCTGGACAACATTTATTTCAAGGACATCCACTCCCGCTTCATCAAATGCAGCAAGGCCCAGGCCCGCTTCTTCGGGGTGGAATCCCCGGATGAACTGGTGGGCAGGACGGATTTTGACTTCTGCGCGGAGGCGGACGCCCGGGCCAGATTTGAGGACGAACAGAAAATCATCCGCACCGGCGAGCCGATCATTGCCAAGGAAGAGCGGGAAGAGCGGAAGGCCGGGCAGGTCGTGTGGATGTCCAGCACGAAGATGCCGCTGCGCGACGCCGCCGGGAAGATCATCGGCATCATGGGCGTTTCGCGCGACATCACCGGACGCAAGCTGGTGGAGCAGCAGGTGAAGGAGGCGCTCGATTTCAACCGGACCATCATCCTGGACGCGGCGGTGGGCATCACCGCCTTCAAGGCGTCCGGCCATTGCATATTGGCGAACGACACCGCCGCCAAGATACTCAACGGCACGGTGCCCCGGCTTTTGGCCATGGATTTCCGGAAGCTCGTGTCCTGGCGTGCCTCGGGCATGCTCCCAATCGCGGAAGAAGTGCTGGCGACGAAAACGTCGCGGCAGTGCGATGTCAACTTCGTCAGTTCGTTTGGCAAAGAGGTCTGGCTCGTGAGCCACTTGAGCCACTTCGTCCAGAACGGCGAACCCCACCTGCTGCATGTTTTCAGCGACGTCACCGAGAGGAAAAAGCTGGAAACCCAGTTCCTGCGCGCCCAGCGCATGGAAAGCATCGGCACGCTCGCGGGCGGCATCGCGCACGATCTCAACAACGTGCTCACGCCGCTCCTCTTCTCGGTCCAGATATTGAAGGAAAAAATTTCCGACGACGAGGGCCAGCAAATCCTGGACAGCCTGGAGGCCAACGTCAAGCGCGGCGCCAGCCTGGTCAAGCAGGTGCTGGCCTTTGGCCGCGGGGTCAAGGGCGACCGCATCCTGCTCCAGGTCAGGAACCTGGCGCGTGAAATCGAAGGGATTGTCCAGGAAACCTTTCCCAAATCCGTGCGGTTTCAACTGGACGCCGCCACCGGCCTGTGGACGGTTTCCTGCGACCCCACCCAAATCCACCAGGTGCTGTTGAACCTTTGCGTCAACGCGCGGGATGCCATGCCCGGCGGCGGCAAATTGTCCCTCCGCCTGAACAACGTCACGCTCGACACGGCCCATGCCGCCGCGCATCTGGATGCCCGGCCCGGCCCTTATGTCGTCATCAGCGTGGAAGACACCGGGATGGGAATCTCCCGGGACAACCAGGAGCGCATTTTCGAGCCGTTCTTCACCACCAAGGAGCTGGGCAAGGGCACCGGGCTGGGCCTGTCCACCACTCTGGCCATCGTCAAGAGCCACGGCGGTTTCATCACCTGCAACAGCGAGCCGGGCAAGGGCACCATCTTCAAGGTTTATCTTCCCGCCAGCGCCGAGGCCGCCGCCGAGGCCGGTGTGCCGGAGGAACAATCCCAACTGCCGCGCGGCAATGACGAACTGGTGCTGGTCGTGGACGACGAGGCGCCCATTCGCGAGATGGCGCAACACATTCTGGAGCGTTACGGCTACCGCGTCGTGCTGGCCGTCAACGGCTTCGACGCCGTCCAGCTTTACACCACCCGCCAGGATGAAATTGCCACGGTTCTCACCGACATGGCCATGCCGGTCATGGATGGCCCGGCCACCATCGCCGCGCTTCAAGCCGTCAATCCGAAAGTCAAGATCGTCGGTTTCAGCGGCCTGGAAATGAAAGGCGCCGAGGCCGAGGCCTTCCGCCTCGGGTGCGGGCGCTTTGTCTCCAAGCCCTTCACCGCCGAAACCCTGCTTCAGGTGCTCCGGGCAATTCTTCACGAGCCTGCCGGGGAGCGTTCCACGGACAACAAGCCGAAGACGAAGAAAAAACGCGGTTGAGGCGTGAACGCCAGGTAACAAGGATTACTTTGCGCGCCTGGCGTCCTGGCGGGATAAAAGAAATCGCCGGCGTGTGTTATTTTCCGTGGCAAACGAGGGTTGGTTTCCGCCAAAAAACTGCTGGCAGACGGCGGGCGATTTTGTATCATATTCGTTCACTGGTTTATTTTTTAACTTTTTATGGAATCACAAGCTGACATCGCACTCATCGGTCTGGCCGTCATGGGCCAGAATCTCATTTTGAACATGAACGACCACGGCTTCACCGTCGTGGCCTACAACCGCACGGTCGAGAAGGTGGACCACTTCCTCGCCAACGAGGCGAAGGGCACAAAGATCATTGGCGCGCATTCGCTGGAGGAAATGGTTTCCAAACTCAAGAAACCGCGCCGCGTGATGATGCTCGTCAAGGCCGGCAAGGCCGTGGACGAATTCATCGAGCATCTTCTGCCGCTGCTCGAACCGGGCGACATCATCATTGATGGCGGCAACTCGCTGTTCGAGGACACCATCCGCCGCGCGAAATATGTCGAGAGCAAGGGCCTGCTTTACATCGGCACCGGCGTCTCCGGCGGCGAGGAGGGCGCGCGCCGCGGACCGAGCATCATGCCCGGCGGTTCGCCCGCCGCGTGGCCGCACGTGAAGGACATTTTCCAAAGCATTTCCGCGAAGGCGGAGGGCGGCGCTCCGTGCTGTGAATGGGTGGGCGAAGGCGGCGCCGGCCATTATGTGAAGATGACCCACAACGGCATCGAATACGGCGACATGCAGTTGATCTGCGAGGCCTACAGCATCATGAAGAACGGCCTAGGCATGAGCGCCGGCGAGATGCACGAGGTTTTCAAGGAATGGAACACCGGCGAACTGGATTCGTATCTGATTGAAATTTCCCGCGACATCCTCGGTTTCAAGGACGCCGACGGCTCGCCGCTCGTGGACAAGATTCTCGACAAGGCCGGCCAGAAAGGCACCGGCAAATGGACCGTCATGAGTTCGCAGAATCTCGGCATTCCGATCACGCTGATTGCCGAGGCGGTTTATTCCCGCTGCGTTTCCGCGTTGAAGGACGAGCGCGTGAAGGCGGCGAGGAAATTGAAAGGCCCGCGGGCCGCGCTCACGGGCATCGCCAAAAATGAAGTGAAGAAAAAGCAGTTCATCGCCGGCATCCGCGACGCGCTTTACGCCTCAAAAATTGTCAGCTACGCGCAGGGTTACATGCTCATGCGCGCGGCGGCGGCGGAATACAAATGGAATCTGAACTACGGCGGCATCGCGCTGATGTGGCGCGGCGGCTGCATCATCCGCTCGCGTTTCCTCGGCAAGATCAAGGAAGCCTACGACAACAATCCGAAGCTCTCGAACCTGCTGCTGGACGATTATTTCCGGAGCGAAATCAAGCGCTGCCAGAAGGGCTGGCGCAACATCGTGGCCACGGCGGCCAAGAAGGGCATTGCGGTTCCGGCGTTCAGCACCGCGCTGGCGTTTTACGACCAGTATCGCAGCGCAGTGTTGCCGGCGAATTTGCTCCAGGCGCAGCGGGATTATTTTGGCGCGCACACCTACGAGCGCGTGGACAAGCCGCCCGGCGAATTTTTCCACACGAACTGGACGGGCCACGGTGGCACCACCGCTTCGAGCACCTACACTGTATAAATGTGATAGGGCCGGCCTGCCGGTCGGCCTGCCAAAACAATTCAAAGGCGCGGGACAACCCCGCGCCTTTTTTGTTTTTCGCTGGCGGAAGGTGCAAAGCCGGGTTTAGTTTGGCCGGGAATTTGGGCGATTTTATGAGAAAAACATTCTGCTGGGAGCGCTGGCATCCCGCCGGCGAGTTGCTTGACAAAACGGCCGGCGGGACGCCGGCGCTCCCAGGCTTGTCAAAGGCAAAAGCCCGAAATTTTTCATGATTGACCCCGCTTCCAAAGAAAGCCGCGCGGAGGTTCCCGCCGGCGTGCCGGGCGGGAATTTCATCCGCCGCCATTCACGATGGGCCGGCTTGCTGGTGGTGGCGGTTGTGTTCGCCGCCGTTGCCGCGCTTTCCTGGCGCAGGTGGCCTGAAGTATTGGCCGATTTCGGGGTGCAATTGTATGTTCCGTGGCGGTTGACCGAAGGTTCGGTGTTGTATCGTGATTTGTTTTACATTTCGGGCGGTCCGTTTTCCCAATATTTCAACGCGCTGCTCTTCAGAATTTTCGGGGTTTCGTTTCTGACACTGATCATGGCGAACTTGATCATCGTCGCCGCGATGGTCTGGCTGATTTACCACCGGTTTCGGGCGGCATCCGAAACCTGGGTGGCCACGATGATTTGTCTGGGGGTCGTGCTGGTTTTCGCCTTCGGCCAGTATTCCGGTTCCGCGTCGGCGGGGGATTGGAACTACATGGTGCCCTATTGCCATGACGCGCTGCATGGCCTGGCTCTTTCCATTTTGGGAGTCGCCCTGTTGTCCGACTGGGTGAGCAAAGGCGGCTTCCGTTATGTTTGCGCGGCGGGCTTTTGCGCCGGGCTGGTTTTTCTTACGAAACCGGATATTTTTGCGGCGCTGACGGCCTGTGTCATTGTCGCGTTTGCGTGGGTCGCGCGCAGAGGAGTCCGTTTTGCCGCCGGCGCGCTCGCCGGGTTCCTGTTGGCCGCCATGCTGCCATCCGCGTTTTTTTTCCTCTATTTTCTTGGGAAGGAAGGATGGCGTGAGAGTTTGCGCTCGGTGATTTTCGGATGGGTGCCGTTGTTCAATGCCGCCGTCGTAAATAATTCCCTCAATCAGTGGTGCCTGGGATTCGACCAGCCTGCGGTTCATTTGCGCGTGATGCTGTTCCAGTTCGCGGCGGTGGCCGGCCTCACGATGTTTTATGCGTTTGTCTTCCGGCACGTCGCCAGCCCGAAGCCGGTTGCGGGCAGATGGGAGCGGAACCTCCTGCTGGTTCTGGCGCCGCCGCTTTTATGGCAGCGAATCGTCCTGCTCGTTCTTGTGCCGCCGGTTCTGATTTTGGTTTATATGCGTCACTGGCTTCGATTGGGGGAATCACTGTCACATTTGTCGTCATCGTTTGGCGCTCTGCTGGCGTGGAGCTATGTGCTGACGGTGGTGTTCATGGCGTTGTTCCAAGCCGCCCTCTTGAGCCTGAAAAAAAACCGGGAAGGGACCCGATGGTTTGATCTGCTGGTGCTCATGTCGCCGCTTTTGGTTCTGGCCGGATTGTTTGACTGGATTGATTGTGGAGCGTCACTGCCATTGCTGTCGTTGTCGGCTTGTATTATGACGGGTTGGAATTTCAGAAAACCACCGGCGGCGCCGGCGGCGGCCTTCCCGTTTTTGTGGAGCGTGTTTGGACTGGTTTTACTGTCGAAAATGGGGGTTTTCCCTCGGATTTGGCACTACGGATTTGTGCTGGCAATGCCGGCGTTTGTCAGCGCCGTTTATTTGTTTTTGTGGATGCTCCCAGCGCTGCTGGAAAAAAAATGGGCCGTTCCCGCCCGCCTTTTTCGCGCGACGGCCCTGCTGGTATTGATGATCGGTTTTGCCAGTTTGTTTTGGGCGTCCTGGAAGTCGTATCATTCTCAAAATCTCGTCTTGAGCAGTGGAAAGGACAAAATTCTGACCTTCGGCCCATCCGTCAACCCCGGAGAAAGCGTCCGGGCCACTCTGTCATGGATTGAGAAAAATACTCCGCCGAATGCAACGCTGGCCGTCTTGCCGGAGGGGATCACCATCAATTATCTCACCCGCCGGATCAATCCCACCCCCTGCCTCCTTTGGGATGAAAACGTCGTTCCCGTCTATGGCTCGTCAAACATCACCGCCGCCTTTCAAAAGTATGCGCCCGATTACGTCGTGCTCATTGAGCGGGATCCTTCCGATCCCGGCTTCAGCCGTTTTGGCGATGTTCCCGGGTTCGGCGGACTCATGCGCTGGGTTGATGAAAATTACCAACTGCTGCAATTGTTCGGCGACGAACCGGTCTCCAAAGGAGCGATGGACATTAAAATTTTGAAACGGCGTCTCCCGGCGATTGGCGCGCGCGAAAGTTGAAATGCTCCAGCGCCGGGCGGCCCGCGCTTTTGATTTTTCGCTGGCGGGCACGGGCCGGCCGGACTTAACCTTCCGGAGCGTTCAGGCGATTTTGCCATGAAAAAATATTCCGTCGAATTTACCGGCGCGTTCCCGCCCATCTCGTGCCGGCAATGCCCGGCCATCTAACGTGCCTGACCCCGCTCCAACGGAAAGTCGCGTGGAAATCCCCGCCGGCGGTTCCCAAAGGCAAATCGTTCACGGTCATTTGGACTGGCTCGGAGCAGCCGTCGTTGGGATTTTTTTTGTCATCGCCGCCGCGCTCTCCTGGCGCAAATGGCCGGACCCGCTGATTGATTTCGGCCAGCAGCTTTATGTGCCGTGGCGGCTTTCGCGGGGCGCCGTGCTTTATCACGACGTCAGCTACGTTTATGGCTGCCTGTCGGTCTGCTACCATGCCGTGCTCTTCAAAATCTTCGGCGTCTCGCTGACCGTCCTGCTCGCGTCGAATTTTCTCATCCTGATTTTTTTGCTGATGTTGGTTTACCGGCTGTTCTTGAAATGTTCCGACGCATGGACCGCCACCACCATCGGACTGGCGCTGACGGTGCTGGCTTTCGGGCAATTTCTCGACGTGGGCAATTATAATTATATCTGCCCGTATTCGCACGAGGAGTTTCACGGAATCGTTTTGGCGGTCGTGATGATGGCCTGTCTTGCGCGCTGGCTGCAGGCGGGGGGAAAACTTCTGCTTGCGCTGGCCGGCGGCTGTCTGGGACTGATTTTTCTGACCAAGCCGGAAATTTTTGTCGGGGCCGCCGCGCCGTTCGTTGTCGCCGTGATTTTTCAATGGCGGCAAATTCCGGTTCTTGGGCTGGTCAAGGCGTTGCTTCTGGCCGGGGTCTGCGGCCTGATTCCGCTCGCGGAATTTTTTGCCGGGTTCCGGTCGGAAATGGATTCGGCCGACGCGGCGCGCGCCGTTTTCGGGGCGTGGCTGCCGCTGTTGCACTCGACCGGCCTTCAACTTCCCATCTACCAGCGGAACATGGGGCTGGATGCGCCGTGGCGGCACATCGGGCAGGCGCTGATTGAATTTGGCGTGCTGGCGGTCGGCGTCGGGCTGTGCGCGTGGCGGCTGACACGGCCAACGCTGACAGCGCTGGAGCGAGTCATTTTCTTCGCGCTGGCGGGCGGAGCATCCATCAATTACGGCTGGCAGAACTGCGGCCATTGCCTGCCGTTGCTGCTCGTCGTCGCGGCCATCCTGTGGTGGCGCGAATGGCGCCGGAATTCGGAATTCGGAATTCGGAATTCGGAATTCGGCATATTGTGGCTGGCGTTCAGTTTTTCGATGCTGGCCAAGCTGGGCTTCAACCCGCGCATTTCGCACTACGGTGTTTTTCTGGCGATGCCTGCCTTTCTATCCGCCATTTACCTGTTGCTCCACCTGCTGCCGCGTTTTCTGGAAGGAGCGCGGATTGTCCCCAATCCGCAGCGGAGGGACAGTGCGGACATGCTGCGAGTTGAGACAACTCGCGCTCCGGCAAGTGACAGGCAATCCCGTCACTTGTCGCCTTTCCGCGCTGCCATTTTGATTTTCCTGCTGGCGGGCCTGGCGCGTTTGGCGATTCATTCCGAATTATTTTACATGGACAAGGATTTCACACTGGGGTCGGACGGCGACCGGATGGTCACCTACGACCCGAAGATTGATAACCCAAAGAGTGCTCCGACCGGCGCGGCTATGGCCTCGGCGGCGGCGTGGATTGAAACCAACACCGCGCCGACCAACACGCTTGCGGTGCTGCCCGAAGGCGTGATGCTCAATTATCTCACGCGCCGCGACAACCCGACGCCTTACGCGGTGTTTGCGTTCGAGGTTTGGGCTTTTGGAGAACAAACCATGCTGTCCGCCTACGAGAAAAATCCGCCGGACTACATCGTGCTGGTGCAGCGGGACAGTTCCGAATATGGCGTTCCGTATTTCGGCCTGCAAAAAGGCTATGGCTTCGACGTGATGCAATGGGTGAGGCGGAATTACGAACCGGTTGAGCTGATCGGCAGCGAACCGCTCCAGAGCGGCGCGTTCGGGATAAAAATCTTGAGACACCTTCCCCCGGAAATGCCCGCGAAACCATAGCTGGAACAATCCCTCCTTCGGATTCTTTGTTAAATTTTTTTCATCGTTCATTGCCGCTAATCAAAAGAACGGATTGTGCTCCTTTTCTTCCGCAACCGTCGTCAATGGGCCGTGGCCGGGGCAGATCAAGGTTGCCGCCGGCAGCGTCAAAATCTGTTCGCGCACTTTTTGCCGCGCCAGGTCCCACGACTGGTTGCCGCGCCCGATTGACCCGGCAAAAATCGCGTCGCCCACAAACGCCGCATGCGGCGCGTCCTCCTGCCAGTTGCCGACGATGTAAGTCACGCCGTCTTCCGCATGGCCGGGCGTCTCGCGGTGCGTCACGCGCAGACCGCCGAGGTGGACAATTTCCGCGGTCTTGTTGTGCTGGTTCACCGGCGCGTTTTTGGAGCCGGAATGCAGCCGCGCCTTTGGCCATGCCTCGCGGATTTTTGGCAGCGCCTCGACGTGATCCCAATGCGAGTGTGTGATGAAGATGTGCCGGAGCTGAAGCTGTTCGGCGGTGATGGTGGCGAGAATCGGTTTGGCGTCGAGTCCGGTGTCGAAGAGCGCCGCGTCGCGGGTGACTTCGTCCCAGACGAGGTAACAATTCACCGTCAACCCTTCGCCCGCCGTGGTGAACACGCGGATTTCGCGCCAGATGCTCAAATCCTTTTGCGCGGGCAGCCAGCCATTGGCGATGGCCTCAAGTTTTCGCGGATTGAGTCCGACAAGATTTGCGAGTGCGGCGAAATTGATTTTTCCGGTAATTTTTCCAGCTTCTTCAAGCGGGGACAATTCAGTTTCAGAAATGCCCGCCGCACCTGCCGCAGCGGAAGTTGAGATGTTGCTCATCGTCCGCGCCTTGCGGATGATGTCGCCCAGATGGTCTTCGAGATTCACAGGCGAAAGTTAGCCGCGCGCAGTGCGTTGCCGCAAGCTTTCGCTGCGGACGCAGCGGAATCCGAAACCCCGGCACATCGCACGCCTCCAGCCAGTTCGCGCAAAGGGGGTTCTTGCCGGGTGACCGCGCCCTCCGTCCCGCCTTGCGCTTCCTCAACGGGCCAATTCCCCGTTCTTCGAGCAGCCTTGGCGAAGATTTGGCATTACAAAAGGAACCTTGACTCGCCTTGCCGAGTGAACAGATTATGAAGCGTGAGCGACTTGCTTTGGTTTGTGGCCCATACACGGCCGCGTTGCGAAAAAAAGCTTTTGCAGTTTTGTGAGCGCGAGGGACTGTCGGCCACTTTACCCTGTTATCGCGCCGTTCACAAGTATCGAGGCAAAACAGTGGTGTTTCA
>Ga0224534_1001361_pt1 | contig 13003 bp, 26 predicted proteins | sample 714E12024metaG_FD_172012 | JGI IMG/M metagenome (GOLD analysis project Ga0224534, IMG submission 172012) | Peat soil microbial communities from Stordalen Mire, Sweden - 717 E1 20-24 | ecosystem: Environmental > Terrestrial > Soil > Wetlands > Peat | place: Sweden: Norrbotten County, Stordalen... | reverse complement strand
GACCATCACACGCAACTATCTCCGCGAAGTGCAACAGACCTTCCCGGTGGTGAGTTCGCAAATCGAATATCAGTTCCAAAACCTCCGCGTGGGCGCGATCCTTCACCGCTTGACGATCAAGGGGCTGCTACAGCCCTCTGGCGCTCCATCGACCGTGAGCTTTGCAGATCCTTCCGACGTGCTGTTGGGCGGCAACACAACCCGCGCAACCGGCCCGCAACTGGCGCTGAAAATCAACAACAACGCCTATATCCCGCTGAGTTCGACCTATTCGCAGGTGCAGAACGCGGATCGCAAGATGTTCATGCTGTCCGATGCGTGGCCGTCCGGCTACGTCGTGTACGAAACCTCCACGACGCACAACCCCCGCGCGATGCTGAACCTGCGGACAGCGATCAATATGAGCCTTTGGGCGGACACGGATTTTACGTCCGGCGTTCAGAACAACGTGCAGCTTACCTACGTGGAGCGGGTAACCCCGCAGTAAGGGTAGCAATGGCAAGCGGCAGCGGAAGCGGTGGGAGCGGTGTAGTTGACGACACAGAATTAGGTGCCCTCGACTACACCGCGCCCGCGCCTGAAACCGGGAACGATACGCCGTGGGGAGCGGTTCTTGCTATAGCTCAGGCGAACGTCGCGCAAGGACTCGACACCGAAGCTGGGATGAGTCTTTTGCAGATGGCTTGGTGGAACGCGCAGGTTATCCTTCCCTGGACAGACGCGAACAAACTCGAGCAACAGTCTCAAGGGGCGCAGGTTCAGGCTGGCGCGAGCGGTGTTAATTCTGAGATTCAAGGCGCGGTGAGTGCGGTAGAGAATGCCGTGCCAAGTAAGACGACGTTTATCATCTGGGGTGTGGTTATCGTCGCAGTGTTGCTTTTGCTGGTGATATTTTTGCATGAGGTCGAATAATGAGAAGTTCGGCGACTGGCGCGGTGAAGCGATACGGTGGAGTGAAGGGCGGACGCACGGCGACCAACTGGAACGTGATGAGTTCCACGGCTGGATTGAGCGCTGTTTCTGATTGCTCGAACACTCCCCAGGCTGGCATTACCCGCGTTCAGGTTCCCTCAACCCGTCATGCCGACTACCTCATCATGGCCGCGCTGTTGGCTGTTTTTATCATCGCAAGTAGAAAGGGCTGAAAATGTCTTTCCTCAAGATATACTGGTGGATCGTCCTTATCGCGCTGGTTGTTGTTTACTATATGTACAACAACGGCACGTTCAACAACACCCCCGCCGTCTAGGGAAGGGAACCATGAAACTCTCTACCGGCACGATCGCCGGGCTGCTCATCATCGCGGCGGTGTTTTTGTATACCACCGCGAAAGAGAAGTCCGCCACAAGGAACGCGCAGGGGCAACCCGTCGCCGGGGCCGGGGTTGACCCGTATCAATGCGGACCGTACTCGACCGAGGCGCTGGCCGTAGCCGGGGGCTTGATTATTTGAAATCCGCTGGCACCATTGACGAATCCGCGTTCCGCGCAGACCTCGCCGCGATTTCGCAGAATGACTACCCCCCACTTCAACTCGTAAAGTTGCCGTTTAATTGGTTCGCGCCTCAGACGGCGGGAATCATTCAGACGGTAAGCGCGGTGGGAGTGCGCAACAACATTGCGTCTTTCCTCTTTCCGAACCCCGTGAAAAATGGCAGCACTATCGTTATCATCAACGGCGGCACGGTGACCTATGGGGCATCAATCTGGACAAGCACGGCGGGCGACGTTTTCACGAATGCGGGGATAGCCAACCTCAACAACTACCAGTCCCTCGAAATCAACGTCTGCATGGCTGCGGTGGGGGGAGCGCGAACCTTTAGCGCTGTGGCGAACGGCGGAAGTATCAGCGCATTCACAAGCGGCTTTTTTGCTTTTGAAATTGGGGGAGTGGCAGCGGTTCGCGCCTTTGCCGGGAGTCAAGCGTATACGGCGACTGTGGCCGCTCACGCAAACGACTTGGTTCTGTTCTCTGCGATGCAAGGCGGCGGGAGCTTGAACCCCACCGCTGGTGTTATCGGCGGCTGGGGGCTGAATGCTTCGCTCGGAGTGGTGGACACAAACAACAATTTCGCGGTGACCTTGCCGAACGTCTGTGGCCTCTACGTCAGTACCACGAAGCCCACCGCCGCCGGCAACGTCACAGACGGCCCAACCGGAACCGGGGGGTATACCCCAGTCTGTGCGCTTCTCGCATTGCAGATGAGTACAGGCGGGGGTGCCCCGATCAATCAAGCGCCCGTGACCTCCATTCCCCTCAACGGACCCATGAATTTGCTGGCGTTGGTTTCTGAGGCGTTGGATGAGCAAGGAATCTACCAGAAGACCTCCCTTCTGGGGCAACAGGCGGCGGCGGGGTTTGTTCGGCTCAACGGGCCGGGGAACGTCTGGATTCCGATTTCGTTTGTCTCGCCTCTCACGCCGGGATATGTGACGACGCTCAACAATTACGGTTTGAACCCGCTAGCGGGCACGGGGTTCTCTGAAATCGAAGGGCCATTCCATCAACTCGATTGGAAGCCCGCCGCGCCGCAATACTACACCGGGCCGACTCCACCCACTACGCCGGTTGGGTTCTTGTTGGCGTTCGTCGGAACTTCGATGGGAGTGGGAGCGGCGGTGGGAGCGGGGAACTCGTCAACCTATGCGATCCCCACGGCCGCGGGGCCGGTGGATAGAATGAAGAGAGCGGGGCTGCTATGAAAGAGGGCGGAACAATCGACGTTGCGGGATTTCGCGCAGACTTGGCTTCTGTGGCGACGAATGACTATCCCCGCCTTCAGCTTCTAAGGTTGCCGATGAACCTCGCCAGCGGGGTTATTTACAACGTGCCTTTGACGACGGCGGGGAACAACCTTGTTTTGACCTATGAGGCGTTGGACGAAAACGGCAATTATCTGCAAAGTGTTCCGGCTGCGGGATCTTTGAACCCCGGCATCGCAACCGTACTCGCGCGTGGATTTCTGCGAGTCAACGGGCGCGGTCCGTGGCTTCCGATTTCGATGTTCTCCGCGCTCATGCAGGGCATGGCCACGGAGAACGCGAACTATACCGGGTGCCCCATTACTGGCGGGGGATACAGCTCGATTCAGATGCCGATGGGACAACTTGAATGGCAGGTTGACCCAGCGTTCGTCTCCGCCGGATTCATGCTGGCGTTTTTCGGCATCAATTTCGGGATGAGGTCTGGGATCGGGAACGGCAACGGTTCGACCTATGCGATCCCGTCAAGCGCGGGGCCGGTTGCTCGGCTGGCGGCGGAAAGGTGCTGTAATGGGAAACGGTAGACTGGACGACTGGAAAATCGTGTTATTCATCGTCGTTTTAGTGGGGCTATGGGTTGCGATGCGCAACGCGGCGGACAACGCTGCAAGCCTCTCCGGTGGTTTTTCTTTCGCGGGGATCGGGTCCTATCTCCCCAGATATCCGGGAGAGTGATGAAGGTTTGGGAGTGGTGTTTGCTGATTGTCGGAGTGTTCGCAATCTACATCGTCTACACGATGCAGCAGAACAGTACCCCCGCCGCGTCTACCGTAACCGGCCCGCTCGGCGGGGTTGAGAGCGCGATCTTGAACGCGCTTTCCAGCTTTGAAAACGTCGCCGCCTCGCACAATAACCCAGGCGGGATTTGCGGATCGTACAACGCGGACGGAACGTGCGCGGGGCCGAAAACCTTTGCTTCACTGGAAGAGGGCACGCTGGCGGCGCTGGCGAACGTAGACCGATATTTGAACCTCTCACCCGGCATGACGGTTGCTCAGTTTGTTCAGAAGTGGAGCGGGGCATCCGGCGCAACGCTGACCGCGTACACGCAACATGTCGCCGATTCACTCGGCCTGGGGATAAACGATCCCATCACGAACGCCGCGGGCTCGGCTGAGACGGCGGACAACATTGAACCCACCGGCGACTCATCTTTCAGTGATCCTGAATTCGGCTCGGCGGTGAGCGCGTGAATGAATCTATCTCTGTGCCTCTGAGTCTTTTTTTGTGGGGGGCTGGTCTGTACGTCGCTGCGGTTGTAGGATTGTTCAGCGTGATCGCTCATCTGTGCATTAGAATTCTGACAAAGGTGAACGAAATCGGAACCGTGCAAGCCGTCACTACAACGCAGATCGCAGCTATCGAAAAGCGTTGCGACAAAAATTTTTGCTACTCCTCGAACTGAAAGGACAACATGAATGATCTCTTGAAAGTGCTTTCCCTCATCCCGTACCTCGGCGCGGGAATCTCCGTTATCCACTCTGACCTCTCCCTCGCCAGCAAACAGACCGCCGCCGCCGATGCCGTGCAGATTATGATGTTGGGTGCGAGTTCTCTCATGCCCGGCGAAGCAACGCTGATTGACGAACTCGGAACGGTGGGCCTGAACGCCATGTCCGGGATCATCAAAGCCCTCCATCCTTCCACCACGACGGCGACGGCCGGCGCGTCCGCCGCGCCAGCTGCAACGCTCCTCGAAGCGTCACAAGCGGCAACGGAGTAGCCTTGCGCAACGCTCCCTCCATCGACCGGACATACGGCCACATCGACACCGGAACGGGTGACGATGCGCCGCATGTCCGCCGTCGATTCTCTCTCTTCACTTGCTTCGATGAACGGCGGCAAGAATGGCCGTTCGAGATTGCCATTCCGCGCGACGTAAGCGCACGCTTGACGGAAACTGATTTCGAGTTCGTTTGCCGGGCGCTGGACACGCGTACCGATCCCCACGGCCTCTCTCCGATTGAGGCGACGATCCTAGTAGCAAGAGTGGCGGGCAAGAGTTTTTCTCAGGTCTGCGCAAAGGTTGAGGAAATAGTGAAAACCAATCTCTGGCGCGTATTCGGACAAAAGCAACTCGCGGCGGGCAATAAGGCTTGGCTGGTACCCCGCGCGCTGGTTAGAACAGGTGATCCAAATGGCTGATAACGACAAGGGAACTCTCATCCTCATCGGCGCTGTTGTTCTCGTCTACCTGTACCTTACGAAGTCGAAGGGTACGGGCACGGTTCTAACGCAGGGAAGCGGTTGTTCCTCTTGCGCGGCGTCAAACTGTTCAGGTTGCGCCAGCGCCCCCGCCTCGAACATCACCACTCCCGCGAACCCGGCAAGTGGACGCGCGGTTGTGTTACATGGCACGGTTGCATCTGGATACGCGGTGAACGATCAAGCTGGCCTGGCCGCGCCGGGGAGCAACTTGGCAGCGCCTGGCGCTGGTAACAACTGGCAAGGCGTGACGACGTGGCGCAGATCGCCCCTCACTCCGCAGGTCTGCCCATCTGCCCCTTCTGCCCCCTTTGGAGTTTCGGCAAATTCGACAGTTCAGGTGGTGACGGCATGAAGGGAAAAACCTTTCTGTACATAGCAATCGGCCTCGCAGTCGTCTATTTCATCTACAAAGAGTACGTCTCCTCCACGGCGGCGGCGACGGCGGCGGCGGCGCGGGTCCAGCAGCAAAGCTCCACGCTGAATCAGGTTATGACGGGGTTGAACGATGTTGGAGGGATCGCCGGGCTTGAAGAAGATTTCGGGTTCGGGGGAAGCGGGAGCTAGACATGGACATCACCTGGATTCTGGGCGCGGTTATCGTCCTATTGGCAGCGGTGGACTGGGCAGAGAATCGCACACCGACGTCGACCACGACTCCCGTTCAGAACGCGAACGGCACTACCTCTTCTACGGCATCGCTAGCGAACACAGTGTCCCAACTTGCGAACACTGTAGCCTCTGCGATCAAGTCGGCAGCCTCGAACGCCTCCAGCGCCTCGAAGGGATCGAGTACAGGTGGCGGGGGTACAGGCGGCGGCACTGGGGGCGGTACAGGCGGCGGCGGCACGTCTCAGGGCGCGGGCGGGGCAGGGAAGGCCACCACTGGAAGCGACGTGGGCTGGGGTTTGGCAGATGCGGCTTCTGGATCTGGAATCGCCAGCGGGGAAGACAACGCCAGCGGCACGCTCCCCGGTGGGTGGGGGCTTGCAGACGCGGCCTCTGGGAGTGGATTGACGGGCGGCCTTGAGTCCGATGGGCTTGCAGACGCGGCCTCTGGAAGCGGATTGACGGGCGGCAATACTCCCATGTCGGACAATTTCTCAGAAGACTACGGCGGCTATTCCGGCGATTCGGGTTCTTAGTCCCGGCGTCGGGCAGCGCCTCTCCGTCGCCGGTGACACCATCAAGCGGGGCATCCTCTGGCAGTGATGACGACGCGCCAAGCGATGGCATGGCGGCTTCTGGCAGTGGCAGCGGTTCGATTCTTGCATCCTCTGGCAGTGACGACGACACGCCAAGCGACGGCATGGCGGCTTCTGGCAGTGGCAGCGGTTCGATTCTTGCGGCCTCTGGCAGTGATGACGACACGCCAAGCGACGGCATGGCGGCTTCTGGCAGTGGGGACGGTTATATCGGTGAGAATTTTGAGGGGATCAATACAGGATCGGGCAGCGGATCCGACAGCTACGGCGGAGAGAACGTATCGGGCGGGCTGGGCAGCGGTTCCGATCCTCAGTTCGAGAATTCCGGCTATGATTTCGGCCCGGTGTACGGCTCAACTTTGAATTCTGGATTTTCACCCCCCACCTGGAACAACGGGCCTTCCCAGGCGAACGGCGCAGACCCGAACGATATAAACGACCTGAACCCGAACGACAAAGACATGTCTTTTGCTGGCGGAGTGTTCAGCAGCCTCTTGCCTTGACTAGAGAGAAGCGTATGATGGTCGATTATGAGTATTGCTAGCGAAGCCCCCACAACGCCACAGCCCACACTTAGAATGCACTTAATAGGCTCTCGCGCGTTCGGCGGAGTTCACCCGGAGAGCGACTGGGATGCAATTTACCAAGACAGCCCCCAGGCCCGCGCGTGGCTGGCGGCGGCGGGGTTCATCAATATCCCCCGGCCCTACGGTGACCCTCTGCGCGAAAACGTATCCTACTGGCGTCACAACATCTACAACTGCGAATGCTTCACAGTCCGCAGCGAGACGCGGCGGCTACTCGCGCGATGGATCATCGCGCACTCTCACATCTTCGCAGTCGTCAAGCAAAAACACTTCCGTAAGCGGGTTTGGTGGAGCTTAGAGAAGTGCTTGATTGAGGTCACCCAGGTCATAAACGAACATGCTGCATGGAGAGCGGCCCGGCTTGCTGAACCTTGCCGACGCCGCCCGATCCCACTTTTAGAGGCGATGAAATGGAAACCACGCAATATACCTACAGCCAAAAAACCGGCATCCTCGCGTGCGGTGGACTCAACATCGGCGTCGGCTACAGCGGGCACGGCGTCGGGCTGAATAACCCGGCCATGCAAGACGTTCAGAAGGTGGGGCCGATCCCGATGGGCTTCTATACTATCGGCCCGGCTCACACTCATCCCCGCCTGGGACCGGTGGTTATGTTCTTGACGCCGGATGAAACCAACAACATGTATGGACGCGGAGATTTCTTCTTCCACGGCGACAATGCGGAGATGAACCACACCGGCTCGGAAGGGTGCCCCGTTCAAGGCAAACCGGCGCGGGAGAGTGTCGCCGCGAACATCGGCAAGTACCCAGGCAGTGACCGTCTAGAGGTCATTGAATAGGCTAAAAAAGAATTCGCTTGCAATATCGTTTCCGCTTCTGTATATTCGCTAGCGTAGACGGCCATATACGCTAGCGAATGGAGACTTATGAAACTGCCCGCATACTTGAAGACTTTTTTCGCAACCGTTCAGAAGACAATGGGGCAAGCTCCCATCCCGGAGCTTGACCTGCTTTTCAACGCTGAATGGGACACGCCGCGCCAAGCAATCGGCATGGATTACCAACTGGGGGAAGCTCGGCTTTCTCATTGCGCGGTGAATATCGCTCTCTCGGCCCGGCTGAAAGATGGCCGCTCGATTGACATTCTCATCCAGTCGGACGGCCTGGACGATGCCTCTCCCCTGCTCGACAAAATTGCAAAACTCACACAGGACCTTCCCGATGCAGCGTAGAGGACGTAGGACTAACAACGCCGTTTGTTCTTGCGGCGCTCCCGCGCACGTCAAGGTGATTGTGTCGATGTACCCTCTGGGGGTTGTAGACCGCGCCCTCAAGAGTTCGCTAGCGTTTGGAGTGTGTGAGGATTGTCTACGCGCCCGGCCCACCGGCGCGACGCCGAAACTCCGCACTGCTATCTCTGCGGCCTACTTTCAGGCCGCGTCGAAGATTGAACTTCCCTCGGTGACTTACTCCACCGAGACGAAGCGCCTGGGGGCGCTGAACCTCTAGAGCGCAAAGCTCTGCCCCCGTCTGCTATGCGCGACCCCGAACGGCACAGCGATCCCCAGGCGACAAATTGAATCGAAGGGCGGCAACCCATCAAACTCATACGATGGAACTGTGATCCTTGCAGTCTCGACCTCTGGTCTAGATTCTCAAACCGGCCCGGCTTACCGTGCCCGAACTGCGGACGCCAGATGGAAAAAATCGCTATCTGGTATACAAATATCGTTCGCTCGATTCCCCAACCCAAACAACTAACTTTCACCTTATCTTCGCCTGACACACTGCCGGGGGGGGATGTACAGACGGGGGGTTACTCGACTCCGATCCTCGATCTCTTCTTCGGAGAAGATAAGGCGAAACCAACCCCGCGCGAAGCGCGGCGGGGGGAGTAACACCCGGAAACTATAACGTTTTTTGATGACGGAAGAGAAAAAAGGTGTATTTTGGGAGTTCCATCTTGGGCGGCAAAAACTTGATTGACAAGCTCGACACAGCGGTACCTAGATTCGCGCGGTTTACCCCCTCGTTTTCGCGCCTGGTCGAACAATCCCATTCGCCGGAGTGGTACGCAAAAGTATGGAAATCGGGATCGCACTATGAAAAACGGGGAGACTTCCGGGGGATAAGCGGCGGCGAGTTGCCGGTGGTTCTCCACCACTGCAACATCCATGATCGTAAAGCTGGCGACAAAATCGAACTCATCGAAACCGCAAAATATAGCCTGACCGAACTCCGTATGATTCAGGAAGAGGTTTTCGATTGCGACGCGGCGGAAAACCGGGTCTTGCGTATCGACCTCGCAGCCGACCTCGAAAACGTCCCGGTTCAGTGGTTCCGAACAAGCTCTTTTGTGAAGTTCAAGCGAACACAGCGCGAGTGGGGCTTCTCCACGGTTAGCTCAACGCGGGCCGATACACTTTACGCCGGACAGAAGCCGAACCAAATTCGTATCTACGACAAAACCGGGCATCGAAAAATGTTGCTGGCGTCGGAGTTGCGCCGGATGACGCGCGATGAACGTGAATATGCAATGAGCTTCGAGGATCGGTGGGGGTATTCTCCCGAAAAAATCGTAACCCGGATCGAGCGTCAGATCGGGGGGAAGCAACCCGAAACGATGGGAATTCACTTAGTCGGAGAAATACCAAAAATCGAATTTCTCGACCCGTTCGACCATATAATTTTGCCGTCCGACGTTTTCGCGCGTGGCCTCAAAATGGGGATGAAACACCTTATCACCGCCGATCATCTCCGCGAGATGGCACTGCGCGATGGAGTGAGCAACACGCGCAATTATCTCTGGCGGATGTGTTCTGGCGAACGCGGGGGAAGCGATGAGGCGCGGAAGCGCCGTCAAGATCAAAAGTTTTATCGGGAGTGGTTCCGATATAGGGAATTTGTCATGCCGAAGGTGGCTGGCAATGTGACGCGGCTGGATTTGCTCGCAGCCTTCCGCGCCTCAACCGCAGCGCAACTCAGACTCGCAGCATGAAACAGGAGACGATAATGGACACCTTTCAAGTACCACAAGGATTCACCGAAGCCCGGCAACCGGAACTCTACAAATTCGAGCATAAAGGCGACGTTCTGGAGGGCATCTTGACAAAGGCGGTGAAGGTTCAGATCGGGGGCGATGAGGTCCTCGAACTGTACATCAACAACGGGCGCAAGATCGTAAAAATCCGGCCCGGCTATGACATCCGGGCAAAGGTCACTCCGCAGATGGTAGGGAAGCGCGTTCACATTCGCTACATAGGCGACGACGACAGCGCCGGGAAGAAAGGGAACGCGATGAAGGTGTTTTGTGTTGCGTACAAGGAACCCGATCCAGCCACGGATGACGATCTCGGCATCACCGATGATGATATTCCGTTCTGAATTCCGCGCGGTTGGCACGGAACGATGGAATGGATGCGGCCCGCGCTTTATGAGAGCGCGGGCCGTTCTCTGTGATACGCTGAATCCGTCGCGCCCTATACGCGTAGCGACGGAGAAAATCGAATGAACATTCAGATCCCCACGTCTCCCCTCAACCTGGACACTTCTACGCACATCCATGCAACGGATGAGAACGGGGTGAAGATCATCGACCCGGAAACAGGGAAGCCGGTTCACATCGCGCAAGACCTGACAACCGGGCAGTGGTTTCGCAAGATCGCAGGTGGCAAGCCGGGCGATATTGTCGGCGCCGTGCATCATGCCTCACGCGACGAGAAGTATCGCGGTGTGTGGGTTCCCATCGCCCCGGCGACTGTTCGGACGCGTGGCGGCGGGATCGTTGACGATTCGACCGCGAGTCTGATTCGGGCCGGGCAGTCCATCAAGTAGGGCTTGCATTCGCTAGCGGGCAAGGATATTATCTCTCCATGCCCGCTAGAGAATGTTCTAAGCATCCCGGAACGCCGTACACCACGATGCAATCGCGGCCCGGCAAAAATGGGATGAAATTTTCGTATGAAGGTTGCGCGAAGTGCAAGGCTGAGAAGGATTCCTCTGGGTTGCCGCCCGTGAAAAAATCCGCAAAGCCGAAACCAAGCGCAGCGCAGAGAGCGACTCGGCGCGGGCAGCCTGAACTCCACTCTGCACAGAAGAAAACCCCCGCCGCTCCGTCTTCGGTGCGCGGGGGTTTTCTCTCTAGACTGGCTGTGAACCTTGGAATCCGCTAGCGAATTTCTGGGGGCGACTACATCTATCCCCTCTGCGATAGGTGATGAGCCTCAAGCTCCGCCGCCCGTGCCGGGTATGGCCGTGCCGGTTGACCCTCTCAAGCCGTGGCGCTCTATCGAGGTTGGGCCGTACATCCCCGTCGCCGGTTTCATTCTCAAGCTCCCCTTCCGCGCGTGGGCTGCGCACACGAAGCAAGAGGGATGGAACCTTGCCGACGAAGAAATCTCCACACTCCCACTTATCGAGGCGGTACAAAAATGCGTGTACGACCTGCAACTGGCGAAGTTCGCGGACAATCCCTATCTGGCGCTGGCGGTAAGTCTTTGCGCTCTGGCGGCGGCAAAGTACGCGGCAATCGAGATGCTGGAAAGAATGGCGGCGCTCGAAAAAAAGACGGAAGAACCTGGACAGAGGAACGAAAGGCAGCGGCCCGCGAACGCATCGCAGCCGGGAAGCCCGGCACAAAGCCCGGCACAACAGAACTCAAACCCGATCCCGCGCCAGTCTCCACAGCGAACGCCGAACCCACAAACTATGAACCCGGCTTCTTCGATGGCGAGTGGCAGGATTCCGGCGTCCGGGGGCGCGTCTTTATCGTCGGCCTCCCGAACTCAGGAAAATCATACTTACTTGTTGAACGATGCCGACGATGTAGACGGATAGTCGTTTACGATCCAGTGAACGCGGACACACTCAAGGCGCTCATCGGGGATGGGTTCGTTCAGGTACATCAACCCGGCGAACTCAGGGACGCGCTAGCGAATGCCTGGGGTGGAGAATTCCGCATTCTCTACACTCCTACCCAGGGAGTCGAAGCGCTCCACTTCGAGGCCGTCAATGAGCTTGTGCGGAAGTGCGGTTCGATGGTCTACGCGATAGATGAGGTCGATAAAAATCAGCAGCCCGCCTATGCGCCGCCGCAGTTTTACGAACTCTTGAACTATGGGCGGCATCATCAGATTGCAATGATCGGGACGGCGAGACGGCCCGCGCAAGTCTCGAAAGAGTACACCTATGGGCTGTCTGAGGTCTGCGCTTTCACGTTCACTGAACCCGGCGACCTAAAGTATTTTGAATCGAAGTGCGGGGCTGAGGCGACAAAAAACTTGCCCTCACTGGACAAATATGCGTATATTCGATGGCAGCAGGACGGCAGGTTATCGAAGGGGAAAGGTTGGGACGGATGAACTTTGAAAACATCATCACGAGCATTCTGGTTTTCTTTTTGATGTGGCTCATCGCGGCGGCGATGTACACTCGACTCGCGCCGAAGAGTACACTTCTGAAGCATACGGTCGGACTGTAGCTCCGGGCGCTCTCGTCACGAATTCACACAGGCAATGCAGCCGAAGGGCTAGCGAAAGGCAGGACGCACATGGCAGGATCGGTTCAGACTCTCCCGGTTCAGGAAATCATCGGCAACCCCAACTCTCTCACCTTCGCTGCGAACCAAGTGACGGAGATGGACATGCCGCGCACGGCGGTAGAAGAGTATTGGGATTTACTGTTGACTGGCACGTTGACGAACGCCAGCTATACCACAGCCCCCAGCAAGTTCGTTGAGGCCATCGAAAACCTCATCTACTCCGTGCTTGTCAACGCCAACGCTGCCGTCAAGGGCGGAGTGAACGAAGCATTCAAGAGCGTAGATGCGTCGTATCTGCGTTTTATCACCCACCTGTATTCGGGCATCGACATCACCCGAACGGACGTGGGCACGGGGAACGCCGCTTATAACTTCACATCGACCCCCCGGCTGTGGTTCACCGATCCCCTGGCGAAACTCCCCACCGGCAAGTCCACCGCAAAGGCGACGATGTTGGATGCGCGGCTGCTTTCGAGCTTGAAGCTGGACATCGGCTGGCGCGATCAGACCGCGATGGTCTACGGTGGAGTGGCCGGGACCTCGACCCTCTCGAACGTGGCTCTGCAAGTGCTGGCAACGCACTACTACGGCGTGGCGAACACGACCGTGAACGGTGCGACCATCACACGCAACTATCTCCGCGAAGTGCAACAGACCTTCCCGGTGGTGAGTTCGCAAATCGAATATCAGTTCCAAAACCTCCGCGTGGGCGCGATCCTTCACCGCTTGACGATCAAGGGGCTG
>Ga0224534_1001358_pt1 | contig 13020 bp, 13 predicted proteins | sample 714E12024metaG_FD_172012 | JGI IMG/M metagenome (GOLD analysis project Ga0224534, IMG submission 172012) | Peat soil microbial communities from Stordalen Mire, Sweden - 717 E1 20-24 | ecosystem: Environmental > Terrestrial > Soil > Wetlands > Peat | place: Sweden: Norrbotten County, Stordalen... | reverse complement strand
TTTGCTCACGGACGCACTCCTGGCGCTGCCGGCAGAACTCAATCGGTCGGTGAGCTTCCAAAAGGCGCTGCAAGACCGGCCGGACCTGGCCGAAGCGCGCCTCGCTTTAGAGAAGAGCGATGTGATCGTGCAATTTCGAAGGAATCAGCTTTACCCCAACTTGGATTTGGTCGGGCACTACGGCGGTTTGGGCTCTGAGCAGGGTTCAAGCGCCGCCCTGAGTGAAGCCTTTCACTTTCAGTATCCCGTATATTTCTATGGTGTCGTGGTAAGCTTCCCGCTGACCCGCACGGCGGAGCGCAATAACTACCGCGCCAGCCAAACCGCCAAACAGCTCGCCGAACTGCAGGTCAAGAAAGCCGAACAAGCCGTCTTCGTGGAAATTGCGGATTGGGTCAACCGGGTCCAATCGCGTTTCATTCAAGTGGGTTCCACTCACAAGGCGCGGACTTATGCCGAATCTGCTCTAGCCGCGGAACAGAAGAAATTAGAAAACGGACTGTCCACCAGCTTCATCGTCTTGCAGTTGCAGGAGACACTCACCGCGGCCCGCACCGCCGAGTCCCTCGCTTTGGCTGATTTCAATAAGGCCAAAGCGCAACTCGCTTTTGCCGAAGGCAGCATCCTGCAAAAGCGCAATCTGCAGCTCGAAGTGAAGTAAGCCTGAGGCGGAAGCCGGCAAAGCTCCTTTAATCCCTGAAGTTGGTTCCCATTCGTCCCCGCGCGCAATCCTGCTGAAGGATCTCAGAAACCGTGTCGAGCGTCTTAGTGCCGGCTATCGCCGAAGAGCAGCTTCTGCGGGAGATTGACCATCCTTGCGCTTCCCCGGTCGTAGGTGACCACTAGCAGGCGGTCGTAAACTCCTTTAGGCCATGGTTCCGTCTCCGAAGTGACGCCGAGCGCAGCCAGCAAACCCGGGATGCAGGAGTGGGTCCAACAAATCAAGATAGTTTTGTCTTTGCACGCGGCGCTGGTGAGGATATGGCGGGCGAGGGCTTCATAATCTGAATTAGCATGAGGGGCGTTGATCTTCAGTCTCAATTGGGCAGCGAGCGGCTCAAGGGTCTCATGGGTATGGTTGTTGTTGGTGTCCTTCGAGATCTTCGTAGCAAACAATAGCAACGGTGTGTTCCTGGCAATCAACTCCGGCGTCCCGGTGAGCATTGGAACCAAGGCCATCGCCCGCTCTTGTCCTCTGAGGGAGAGACTCTCCTTGCTGCCATTTTCGGCTTCCTCAGCATGCCGAAAGACGATGATCTTAGCGGGCTGCCCCAATAGGGGAACGGTCATCAGCATAAACAAAAAGAAGTTGAGGAGCGGCTTCATGCTATCACCTATATGCAAAAGCGGTCGCGAGAAGCAATGGCGAACTGAGAGTGCACGGCCACCGCGGACTCGGACAGGCCGGTCATTCTCCAACGCCGGCGGCTGGCCCGGGCGGCCTTGGAGGGTGTGTTGACTTTTCCTGTCGTCGCTTCAGTATATTGGGCATGAGCATACAGCTTCGGCCGAAGTTGACGCCAGGCTACAAACGCGCGCTTGTGTCTGGCGCGGTCAAACAAAGTCGCCAACCGACTGGATGAGCAGGCGAACTAGCCGGCCGGCTGTCGCCGCATCCTTTGCCCAAGCGCATCAGGCCACGAAACAACTCCATCCGCCAGCGGCTCCCAGTAAATGAACCATGAATAATATTGCCTTCGCAAGTCTCGGAGAGGCTTGGATTAACCTGGTAAACCTGACGACTCAAACCGGGACGCGTTTGGGTGACGAGGGCTACGAAGTGCTTGGTGTGGGCGTCGAGTTTCCCGCGATGGGTGAAAGCGATCCGGTGATCGAGCAATTCGGTGATCGCCAGATGATCGCCGACATCAAGAACGTCTTCTTCATGCAAGGTCCCAATTCGCTGGGTCACAGTTACGCGGGACTGATGCACGGGCCGGGTGGCCGGCACGACCTGCAGGATGTTATCGCGCTGCTGCGCGGCAAGCCGTTGAGCAAGCGAGCTGTCGTGACGCTTTGCGGCAAGGCCGACGGAAAAGTGCCGTGCGTCAATGTCATTCAATTCCTCGTTCGCGATGGAGCCCTGCAAACCATGTATTATGCGCGCGGGCAGGACGCATTCCGGAAGTTCTATGCGGACGGCCTCTGCCTCGCGACAATGTCGCGAACGGTCGCGAATGGCCTCGGATTCGCAGCCGGCCGCGTAACTGGATTCATAGGTTCGAGCCACGTTTACGAATATGACCTCCCGGCTATCCGCCGCATGCTGGCGGAGGGACGAAATTACTTGCGTCCTTGCGGGGAAGGGGGACCGCGTTGATGAAGGTGCTGTTTGCAGTTCCGCGTTCCTACAACCCCAAACAGATGTACCGGGAATATCCTCTGGGCGTTGGGTATTTGGGCACGATTCTCAAGCAGCAGGGCCATGAAGTCCGCATTTTCGACCAGAACGTCGAGGGGGGGGACGACGCTGATCTACTGGGGCAGGTGGTGGAGTTCCAGCCGGCTGTCGTGGGTTTTTCAATCATCACGCCGAATTACCCGGTTGCCCGGCGGCAGATTCGCAAGCTTAAGCAACAGCACCCCGGCATGCGGGTGGTGGCAGGGGGAATCCACGCGAGCCTGTTTCCTGAGGATCTCATTGCCGACGGGGCCGACGTCGTGGTGTGCGGAGAAGGCGAGTTGGTCATTGGAGACTTGGTAGAGTGCCTGGAACACGGGCGCGATCTCGGCGCTTTGAAGGGGGTGGTGTTCCGCAGCCAGGCGGGCGAAGTCGCCACAACACCCTGTGGGTCGCAGACCGCCTCGCTGGATGATATTCCCGTTGTTGATCGCAGTCTCTACCATCTGGCGCGCTATACGCATCACTCGATGTTGGCCTCGCGTGGATGTCCGTACCACTGTGCTTTCTGCTGCAACTACACCGGCGCGGTCCGGAAGAATGGAGTAGCCGTGCGCCATTACGAGAAGGTCATCGCCGAGATGGAATACCTGCGGGACATGCACCGCGCACGGGAGATCTTCTTTGCCGATGACCTTTTTCTGCTGCGGAAGAAGGACATTCTCCAATTCTGCCGGGCCGGTGCCGCGCGACCGCTCGGCGTGAGGTGGATTGGGCAGATGCGCGCGGACCAAGTGGATCCCAAGGTAGCGGAGGCGGTGGTCGAGGCTGGGTGCCAGCGTATCTATTTTGGTATCGAGTCTGGCTCGGATCAGATCCTGAGGAACGCGAGAAAGGACACGACGAAAGAGAAGATTCGACGCGGCGTGCGCGCGGCCATTGAAGCTGGGTTGCGGACCAAGACGGGTTGGATTTACGGGCTGCCCGGTTCGCTTGCGGAACAATATGCTTCCATCGAATTCATGCTGGAACTGCGACCGCAGGAGATCTCCATTCACCAGCTCATTCCCTTCCCCGGCACCATCTACTATACCGAACCGGACCGGTTTGGGATCCGCATAGCCGACCCGAAGGCCTTTGAGAGTTTCTGTTACGGCGGACTCGACAGTGGCGTCAGGTTTGACTACCTCACCCACGGGCAGTTGGTGCAATTGCTCGAAGACACCGGCAAGGCGCTGGAGGCCGCGGGCTATGTGAGCAGTGACAAGGCTGGCCCGCAGTCGGAATACATTTATACGACCCCTTTGAGCAGCAACTCCATGACCGTCTTCCGGCCTTCTGCTAAAGCCAATGAACCCAATCTCTGCTGAAAAGGAACAACCTCGACTCGCATTGGATAGACTGAGCCTGCCACGCTTCGCCGGGCGGGATGTCTCCCGACCGTTTATAGTGGCTCTGGAAGGTCCTAACGGGGCGGGCAAAACCACGTTGTGCCACGCCCTCACCCGCGCATTAAATGCGCCTTGCTGTCTCGGGACTGACCAGGCTTGGTTCTCCGAGTCCTTCAGAGTGAGGATGATCCGCGATGCCGAATGGTATGCCTCGGCCATGTTTTTCTTGAGCGGGTGCTTCGAGCAAATGCGCCTGCTCCGCGGCCGTTCTGAACCCCTGGTTTTGATGGATCGCTCGATGTGGTCCACCCTCGCCGTGCACGCGGCGAAAAGTGCGGAACGGCTCGAAGCTCTCCTCACCATGCTGCGTCCTGTGGCCGAACAGATCCATGTGCCCGACCTTACCTTCATTCTCGACGCGTCCTTCGCCACCTGCCAGTCAAGGATTGCCCACAAGACGGGGACGGCGCGCGCATTGGATGAATTGACGGCATCATCAGCTTTTCACGCGCGGGAGCAGGAGTTCTATCGGTGGCTGGGCCGCCAAATTCCGAGCCTGGTGTTCCTCGCGGTGGATCGGGCCAGCGCCGAACAAGTCGCGGAAAAGGCGCTCGCGCTGGTTCGGGAGACGGCCCCATGTTGACCCTGGTTACTTCCAATCGAAAGAAATACGCTCCGTTCGCTCGCGACCTGGAGCGGTTGCGGATTACCCTGGAACCGCTCAAACATCCCCTGCCGGAGATCCAGGGTGAGAGCTTCACCGAACCCTTAGCGGCAAAAGCGCAGGCTGCGGCAGCCATGTTTGGCCGGCCGGTCTTGGTAGATGATGCCGGGTTGGTGCTGGAAGCCTACCAGCCGTTCCCGGGACCTCTGACGTCCGCAGTGCTGCATGGCCTCGGTACCGCGGGGTTCAAGCGGCTTTTGCATGGCGTCTCCGACCGCGCCGCCATGGAATGCCATATCGGCTGCTGGATCCGGGGAGCGTTGCGCAGTTGGGCCGGGCGGGTCCATGGACGCCTGGATCTTTCGCGTTCCCCGCGAGATGAGCGAATGATTCTGGCTGACCTGTTCGTGGCCGATCCGCCAAACGAAGGGGGTGAGTTGCTCCACCGCGCCCGCGCGTTGGCGGCTTTGGAGGCGGGGATCTTTGAGCTGCACCTTGATGCGGCTTCAGACCGTTGCCCGGATGAAACCCCCTCTTGCGGCCGGCCCGTTTACCAATGCCCGTTTTGCACGGAGGTGCATGACGGCGCCTCAAGCCTCTTCGCCGACATGATTGGCAACCGGCTGACCTCCAGAGTGATTTACGAGGACGAACATTTCTTGGTGATCCCTCCGGTTGGGGAATTCATCGAAGGCGGATTACTGCTGTTAACCCGTGAACACATCCTCTCGTTCGCGCATCTGCCGCCCGAGCAATTTGAACACCTGGAACGACTGCTGGGGGCCATTTCTCGAGCGGTTCTCGAACGGTGGGGGGTTGCACCCCTGATTTTCGAGCATGGTCCGGCGCCGGAACGAACCAAGGGTGTCTGCTGCGTGGACCATGCGCACTTGAACATTTTCCCGGCGCGGGTTCAGGTGCACCCGAGCCTTGCCGGGCGAATGAATCTGACCATGAGCGCGCTCTCCGACCTGAGCAGACTTCGGGGCGCTGAATTCGGCTACCTCTTCGTGCAGGAAAACGACCGGACGCGGCGCAGTTACGATGGCGAGAACGTGCCGAGTCAGTTAGTACGCCGTATCATCACGGCCGCGATTGGGATGCCCGAGCGCTGGCACTGGCGTGATTACCCAGGTTACGATGAGCTTATCGCAACTTACCGCGCTCTAAAGGACCAGATTCGTTTGTGAGCGACAACCCTCGCCAATGGACCCCCCGTGCCGGCGAGGCTTACGATCGCCGCCGGTTGGGCGCCATCGCCGCCCGCTGGGATGCTAGGGCTGAGGCCTGGGACCGGGACCTCGATGACTCCGCCTGCCATCTTAATGAGGACGATGCCTACCGGCGGTTCCTGCGTGAAATTGACCGAGTCATCGAGCGGCGGCGGTGCTTTTGTGCGCGTCACGGGGTGATCGACGTGGGCTGCGGCACGGGACTGGTCCTGGCCCATGTGATTTCGGCTTTCGCCTGGGGCGTCGGCGTGGATATTAGCGAGCAAATGATTCGGGTCGCCGAGGAAAAGCGGATTCGCCATGCCCGGTTCATCCTGGGCGATTGCTTCGGACTTCCGGCGGTCTGCCCCAGGGCGGGGGCAGTTTTGTCCCGGGGGGTGTTGCTTTCCCATTATGGCCGGCGGCAGGGGGAACAACTGCTCAGAGCCAGCAAAGCCGCCTTGGTGTCAGGCGGATTCCTGGTCTTTGATTTCTTGAATGAGGCGGGGCGGAAGAAACACGCCCATGCGCCCGAGAACAAGACCTATTTCACTCGCGATCAAGCTTGCGCGATGGCGCGACGGGCCGGTTTTCAAAGGGCCTTTGTCCTGGGCGAAGAAGACCGACGCGTGCTGATACTGCTGGCTCGAGAAGACTGACCCAGAGGACGTGCCGGCGCGAAGCGGCGTGCGAAGTGCATGCTGTCGAAGTAGAAGCTTGACCAATGGCTAGGAATGCGTCACAAAGCTCTTACCTTGAACGAATTACTAAACACGCTCGCTCAGTCCGACTGGCCGGGAACGACCAGCCCGATTACTGTCCTGTTCGTCATCGTTCTGGCCTTCGCAGTGGGACTGGTCATCGGTTATGTCTATATGTGGACGCATGAGGCGCTGTCCTACTCCCGCACTTTCGTGAGCGCCCTGGCCATTCTGCCGTTGATTGTGGCCCTGATGCTGGTGGCGATGGCTGGTAGCCTGTTCGTCGCCTTCGGCCTCTTGGGTGTCGTTGGCGTCGTCCGCTTCCGTAACGTGCTTAAGGATACTCGCGATACCAGCTTCATCCTCTGGGGCATCATGGAGGGAATGGCCATCGGCACGATGCGATTCTCGACCGCCTTTCTCGGCGCCGCGGGAATCGCTGCGGCCTTTCTCTGTTTGCGCTTCATCTCTTTCGGCGAGCGCCGCCGTTACGATGCCGTGCTGACCATGCGCGTGACCGGCGAAATCGCTTCCCAAATGACAACCCTCCAGCAGGTGCTAAAGCGCTACGCCAGTCGGCTGGACTTGGCCAGTGAACGGCGGGCCACCAAGGAAGGCACGGACATTACTTATCGGCTGCTGCTGCGCGACACTTCGAGGTCCAGCGATCTTCAAACCGAACTCAGCGGCACCCCCGGATTCGAGAGCGTTTCGGTGTACATGCACGAGGACGAGGCGGAAATCTGAGCCGGGGTCACCCTGGGTCAATCGGCCTTGGCGGCGATGACCAGATCTACCACCTCACCCGGCCGGATCTTGAGGTTCGCCGGCAAGCTGACGTCAATGGGCAGACCCTGATCGACACTGGCGAACTTCACAGGCCCTAGCAGCGTGGGCGGGACAGCTTCAAACTGCGTGCCCACTTCAATGATCTTTGCCGTCCCAACCTGCCGATGCAAGCCGCGTGTGCGAACCTCCACTCGCATGCCCACCTGAGGTTGGTTGAGGATCGGCGGACGCAAATAGCCAACGATGCGCACGGCATCTGAAGTGGCAATGGCCATGATAGGTTGCGCGGCCGAGACGGCCTCTCCCGGCCGTTTATAGATCGTTGTAACGATCCCATCGATGGGCGCCTTTAAAGTAACCGGGCTTAGCTCCGCCTCGGTCAGCCGCAACTTGGATTCCTGCAGCGCAATTGCGGCGCGCAATGGATCGACGGAAACCTTCGATATATCAGGCGAGTTCGTGAGCTGCAGCAGTTGGAAATTCTGCTCCTCCTCGCTCACCAGGCGCGTCAACTCCTCCACTTCACTCCGCAGCCGATCCCTCGCAGCCTGTGCCTGCTCAAAAACCCGTTGCGCAACAATCTTGTCTTTGAATAATTCATCCATCCGATGATATTCGGTTTCCGCCAGTTGCAGGTTCACCCGCGCCGTCGCAAGCTGGGCCCGCTGCTTCATCCAATCCAATCGGAGTTGGTCGTAATCCATGGCGTTGCGTTGCTGCGCTACGACTGGCTTCACATCCGCTCGCAGCAGCTCGATCTCGGCCTGTATAACGGCCAGCGACGAAGCCAGGATCTTCGGATCGGTCACCAGCACTTGTCCCACCGAGTCGCCGGCCTTGACCTTTTGGAACCGGCTGGCCGTCAACTGGGCCAGTACGCCAGGCTTCCAACAACTCACATTGGCCACAATTGGTTCGGCTTGCCCAACCAACGTCGGCGGCGCCACATGCTCCTTCCATAATCGGACCAGCGCGATCAAAGCGACGACCAAAGCAATGCCAGGCAATACGCGCCGGCGAAAATCGTGCCAGCGTTGTCGAAAGGGGATCGGAATTGGCGCAGGGCTCTTCATACTCACATCTCACGCCCCCCGTACAAACTCGATTCTAATCCCGTTCTTATCGAAGGCCAGCCTTCGAACAATGGAATCAGTAACCGGGAGCAAATCATGCGCCAATTCATGGCACTCAGCGTATCGCGCCGCCGGGGCCCACGTCAAAGTTAAACAGTGTGAAGGCAAAGACATTACACAATCGCTTTCCCGGACGCCGGCTCAAAGAAGTGGACTTGGCGCACCTCGAAGGAGAGCGACACCGCCTGCCTTATGTTGAAACGATCCGCCGCCCGGACACGAGCGACGACCGAATGGGCGTGGCCGGCCAGGTGGAGATAGGTTTCCGAACCCAAGGGTTGGACCATTTCTACCACTGTTTCCACAGCGCGCTCCGACGGAGTCTCGGCTAAGGCAGGACTGCACGTGATATGCTCTGGGCGAATCCCGAAAACGACTCTCTTGCCCAAGTAATCACGTAAGAACGGGGCGGAGGTGTCATCCAGTCGGACGGTGGAGGGCTTCGGCGCGGCCGCGTCATTGGATGTTGATTCCTGGAATACGATGGCGTTCCCTTTCCCCAACAGAGTGCCCTCGAAGAAGTTCATGGGTGGGGATCCTATAAACCCGGCCACGAAGAAATTGGCTGGGCGTTGGTAAAGGTCTATCGGAGCGGCTACCTGCTGGAGCCTGCCGTCGTACATCACCGCGACACGGTTGCCGAGCGTCATCGCCTCGACCTGATCGTGGGTGACATAGACCATCGTCGAGCCCAGGCGGGCGTGGAGCCGTGAGATTTCGGCGCGCATCTGGAGGCGGGTCTGGGCGTCGAGATTGGAGAGGGGCTCATCGAGCAGGAACACCCCGGGCCGGCGGACGAGGGCGCGGCCCAGCGCAACCCGTTGCCGTTGGCCACCGGACAAGGCCGAGGGTTTCCGATTCAGGCAGGCAGCCAGGTCGAGGATCTGCGCGGTACCCTTGACGCGTTGCGCAATCTCCGCGCTGGGAAAATGTCGGAGCTTCAGCCCGAAGGCCATGTTGTCATAGACCGACATGTGGGGATACAGCGCATAGTGCTGGAAAACCATGGCAACGTCGCGGTCCTTGGGCGGAAGCCCGTTCACTGCCTGACCGTTGATAGTGATGGCGCCCGCAGTAGGCTCCTCCAGGCCGGCGATCAGGCGCAAGGTCGTCGTCTTGCCGCAACCCGAAGGCCCGACCAGCGCCAGCAGTTCCTTGTCTTCCACGGCAAGGCAGGCGTCATCCACTGCGCGAATCCTTTCGCGTCCCGGGCCCTTGAATTCTTTGGTCAGATGCTCAAGCCCAACCTGTGCCATGCACAGAGTTTCCAAGGGCAAACCGTGGAAGTCGAGGCTGAATCGAAATCGAATCGCGTTGACGGTGGCGGCGGCTCTTTCGCATCATGCAGCCGATTGGTGACAGCGGTTTAAGCGGTCATTCGCACCAATAGGGTTAAATGAACTAAAGCTGAATTATGAATCTCGATACTCTTTACTCGGAACTTACTTTGAAGACCACCGCCAAGCTGGCGCTGGTCGTGATGGACGGCGTAGGCGACATCGCCACGCGTGAGCAAGGCTACCTCACCCCACTCGAAGCGGCGGCGACCCCGAACTTGGATGCGCTCGCCAAAGACTCGGCGCAGGGGAGGATGATCCCCATTGCGCCGGGCATTACTCCAGGCAGCGGGCCGGGGCACCTTGGGCTTTTCGGCTACGACCCGCTGGAATTCCAGGTGGGCCGCGGCGTCATCGAGGCCCTGGGTTTGGGCCTGGAGCTGAAGGCGGGCGACGTGGCAGCCCGCGCCAACTTCTGCACGCTTGACGCCAAGGGCATTGTCACGGATCGGCGCGCCGGGCGTATTGATACGAAGGTGTGCGAGGAGTTGTGCGCATTGCTGTCGCAGAAAGTGAAGAAAGTCGGCGACGCCCAGGTGATCATCAAAGCAGGCAAAGGCCATCGCTTCGTAGTGCTGTTCCGGGGCAAAGGCTTGGAAGGACCGCTGACCGACGCGGACCCGCATCGCGAAGGATTCCCCATTCCCCAGGCCGCGCCGGTCAACGCCGAGTCCGCCAAGGCCAAGAAAGCGGCCAAGCTGGTGGCCGAGTTTTATAAGGCCGCCTTGCCGATCATCGCCCAGAAGAAGCCGGCTAACGGTTTCCTAATGCGCGGCATTGCCCATCAACCGGACATTCCGCTGTTCAAGGACCGGTACGGCCTGCGCCCGGGCTGCATTGCCGTCTACCCAATGTACAAGGGTCTGGCGCAGTTGGTCGGCATGCCCAAACTGGAAGGACCTCAGACCATCACCGAGGAATTCGAGCGCTACCTCGCCGAATACGACAACTACGACTACTTCTTCATTCATTTCAAGTATACCGACATGTACGGCGAAGACGGCAACTTCGCGGCCAAGAAGAAGGCGATTGAGGAATTCGACGCCGCGCTGCCGATCCTGCTGCGCAAGAAGCCCGACGTATTGGCCATCACGGGCGACCACTCGACGCCCTGCGCCATGAAGGGTCATTCGTGGCATCCGGAGCCGGTCATGCTGCATTCGGCTTGCTCGGGTTCGGACAAGCTCGAGCGGTTTACGGAAACCGGCGCCAACTCAGGTTCGCTGGGAGTGTTTGAGGCGAAATATCTCATCCGCCTGATGCAGGCGCACGCCAAGATGCTGGACAAATTCGGCGCGTAGCCGTCCAGATAGGGACGCGTTCCACCGCGTCCCCAAAGTCCTTGGGCGACAATGGGACGCGGTGGAACGCGTCCCTATCAACAAAGCATGGCCAAACTGGTCTTCGACATCGAAACCTCCGCGCTGCCGCTGGAGCAGTTTGACGAAGCGCAACAGGAATACCTGTTCCGCGAGTGCCAGAAAATTGCCGACGAAGCCGCGCGAGCCGCGCGACGCGCGGAGCTGCAGCAACAATTCAATCTCTGGCCCTTTACCGCGCAGGTGGTCTGCATCGCGATGCTCAACGCCGAAACCTCGCGTGGCCAGGTGCTCTTCACCGCCGAGGACTACGACGAAGCGGCGGACGAGGCCGGCCCGGTGGAGTTCATGGCGTGCGTGGATGAGGTTGAGCTGCTGACGGCCTTTTGGGACGTCGCGAAACATTACGAGGCTATCGTCACGTTCAACGGGCGCGGGTTCGATGTGCCGTTCATCTATCTCCGTTCGGCCCTCCTCAATGTGCCCATTACGCGCAAGGACTGGCTGGGCTACCGCTTCCAGACGGAGCCGCACTGCGACCTGGCGGAACAGCTTACGTTTTATAACGTCAGCGGACGGGACGGGGCGGCGCGGCGATTCAACCTGGACTTCTACTGCAAGGCGTTTGGCATCGAGTCGCCCAAGAGCCAGGGCGTGACCGGCTCGGATGTGAACACGCTGATGGCCGAGGGCCGCTACCGAGACATCGCAGATTACTGCCTGCGGGACGTGAAGGCGACGGTGCTGCTGTATCATATCTGGAAAGAACGGCTGGCGGGCATCAAGTGAAAGCCGGAGTCCGAAGTCCCAAGACGGAAGGAAGTCCTAAGGGCGAAGCCCGAAAGGTATTGGTGTGTTTTGCGGTGAAGGAAGAAGTGGGGGCTTTTCAGCGGTTGGTGGCGGATCGCAGTGCCGTCAAAGTTATCCTTCTGGGCATGGGGACGCGCAATGCCGAACAGGCGATTCGCGTCGCGCTTATGGAGCAGCGGCCACAGTTGGTGTTAACTTGCGGATTCGCCGGAGGGTTGAGGCCGGACTTGGCGATGGGCACCGTTGTCTTTTCTGCAGACCCGGAGACGGGCCTGGAGCCGGCTCTGCTGGCGGCGGGAGCTAAACCGGCGCACTTCCACTGCTCGGAACAAGTGGCGGCGACCGCGGAAGCAAAGCGGGCGTTGCGCGAATCCACCGGTGCAGATGCTGTGGAGATGGAATCCCGAATCATTCATGCCGTCTGTCGGCAGCAGAACATCCCCTGTGCGACGGTGCGGGTGATTCTGGACACGGCCCAGGAGGATCTGCCCTTGGATTTCAATCAGTTGATGACGCCGCGGCAGAAATTGAGCTATGGAAAACTGGCCCTGGCTCTGGCGGGGTCCCCCAGGAAGGTGGGCGCGCTGCTGCGCCTGCAAAAGCAGACCCAGGCAGCGGCCGGGAAACTCACAGACGTTTTACTTAGAATTATAGCGGCGTAGCTTCGGTTGCGACCAGGGCCGCAACGCCCGCACAAAGTGAGATCAGGCGACTGGTTTGCTGGACCACGACGCCTTACGACCAATAACGCGCCAGCCGCGGGCGGCGAAACACCGCCAAAGCCGCAAACAAAGCGAGCTGCTTACGCTACGTTTTATCCACAGGCTCGAGGGTTGTGGTCGGCGGCGGCGGTTTCGGCTTCGCGTGCTCGCTATAACTGATCAGCGCGGCGCCGATCATAATGAAAACGACGCCGGCCCATCGGAGGGAAGAAACCCGTTCCCCAAGGAAGATCAGCGCAGCCAGAGTTGTCATCACGAAGCTCAGCGCCGTCAGCGGCCATAAAAAGCTGATATCGCTCTCGGCCATGAGGATCAGCAGGCAGGCAAAGAACAACGCCTCGAAGAAGACGCCCAGCAGCACGCTGGGACTGGTGACGCCAGCTTTGACGACGCGGATTATCTCCGCGGCGGTGACGGCCTTGACCTCGCCGACCTTAGTGACGCCTTTCTTGAGAAAGACCACACCGGCCGCTTCGAAGACCAGCCCAATGAGAAGTATGAAAAGCAATTTGGCCATATTACAAATCCTGGTAGCGAATCAGTTTGACACCCAGTTGTTTAACTTGTTCCTGCACGCGGGGACTGATTAAGGCGGCGAACTC
>Ga0224534_1001351_pt1 | contig 13078 bp, 7 predicted proteins | sample 714E12024metaG_FD_172012 | JGI IMG/M metagenome (GOLD analysis project Ga0224534, IMG submission 172012) | Peat soil microbial communities from Stordalen Mire, Sweden - 717 E1 20-24 | ecosystem: Environmental > Terrestrial > Soil > Wetlands > Peat | place: Sweden: Norrbotten County, Stordalen... | reverse complement strand
GTGACGCTCATGCTGTTGGTCACGGCAACAATACCATCGGTCCCGGCGAAGGGAGTGCCCAAAGATGTCCAGATGGCTGCGGTGAGATCGCTTGTGTACTCGAGTTGATATGTCTGACCCACGACTGTCGGCCAACTGACGATAAATTGATTGTTTCCACTCACACTTGCACATGCAGCGCTCAATTGCAGCGGCGGATCCACTATCAGCTTTCCACTCACATAATTGATCGTGTAGTTGGCGGCGGCCACACCACTGGCGGTAATTGGATAAGTTCCTGCGCCACTGCTGGTCGTTGCCGTCGTAGCCAAGGTAACCGGTGACGTCAATACGTTGGTGCTCTCACTATTGACAAAACCGTTGTAACTGGCTGTCAGCGGCGGATTGGGCTGGCCGCACATCTTGCTCTTGTTGTCGGCTGTCACTGTCAACATTGCCGGGTTGATCACACCCGCCGTGCTGGCCACGGTGCTGACCGTGTAATTACCACCGGAGTTGCCGTCGTTGACCGTGTAAACGTTGACACTGAGCGTCTTGCTTGAACCGACGTTCTTGGTGTCGTAGGTTTCAACCAGACCGCTCACCGAGTCAGAACCCTGCAGACCACTGACCGTCGGCGTCGCCGACGCAATGATCGAACAGTCGTAAGTCTTGGTGTTGGCCGCCGCAGTGATGGTGAGAGGCGCTTGGCTGATCACGCCCGCAGTACTGGTCGCAGTGCTGACGGTGTAGTTGTTGCCGCTGTTGCCGTCGTTGACAGTGTAAACACTGACACTGAGCGTCTTGCCCGTGCCCGCGTGTTTTGTGTCGTAGGTTTCAGCCAAACCGGTCACTGAATCGCTGCCTTGCAAACCGCTGGTCGTCGGCGTGATCGCCGCACTGATCGCCCCATCGTAAGTCTTGGTATTGGCCGCGGCCGTAATCGTCAGGGTCGCTTTGTTAATGACACCCGCCGTGCTGGTCGCGGTGCTGACAGTGTAGTTGTTGCCGCCGTTGCCGTCGTTGACCGTGTAGGCACTGACACTCAGGGTCTTGCCCATGCCCGCGTCTTTCGTGTCGTAGGTTTCAACCAAACCAGTCACCGAGTCAGAACCTTGCAAACCACTGGTCGTCGGGGTTGCCGACGCGCTGGTCGAACCATCGTAAGTCTTGGTGTTGACCGCGGCTGTGATCGTCAACATCGCCTTGCTGATCACGCCCGCTGTGCTGGTCGCGGTGCTGACGGTGTAATTGTTACCGCTGTTGCCATCGTTGACCGTGTAAGCACTAACGCTCAGGGTCTTGCCCGTGCCTGCGTTCTTTGTGTCGTAGGTTTCAGCTAGGCCGGTCACTGAATCACTGCCTTGCAAACCGCTGGTCGTCGGCGTAATCGCCGCACTGATCGTCCCATCGTAAGTCTTGGTATTGGCCGCCGCGGTAATCGTCAAAGTCACCTGGTTAATCACGCCCGCCGTGCTGGTCGCCGTATTGACCGTGTAATTGTTGCCGCTGTTGCCGTCGTTGACCGTGTAAGCACTGACGCTCAGGATCTTGCCCGTACCGGCATTCTTGGTGTTATAAGTTTCGGCCAAACCGGTGACCGAGTCAGAACCTTGCAGACCACTGGTCGTCGGGATCGCCGCCGCGCTGGTCGAACCGTCGTAAGTCTTGGTGTTGGCCGCCGCGGTAATCGTCAAAGTCACCTGGTTGATCACACCCGCCGTGCTGGTCGCCGTATTGACCGTGTAATTGTTGCCGCTGTTGCCGTCGTTGACCGTATAAGCACTAACGCTCAAGGTCTTGCCCGTGCCTGCGTTCTTGGTGTCGTAGGTCTCGGCCAGGCCGCTCACCGAGTCACTGCCTTGCAGACCACTGGCTGTCGGGGTCGCCGACGCGCTGGTTGTGCCGTCGTAAGTCTTGGTGTTGCTCGCCGCGGTAATCGTCAAAGTCGCCTGGTTGATCACGCCCGCGATACTGGCCACGGTGCTGACGGTGTAGTTGCTGCCGCTGTTGCCGTCGTTGACCGTGTAGGTACTGACACTCAGGGTCTTGCCTGTGCCCGCGTTCTTCGTGTCATAGATTTCCGCCAAACCGCTCACCGAGTCAGAACCTTGCAGACCGCTAGCTGTCGGCGTCGCCGATGCGCTGGTCGAACCGTCGTAAGTCTTGGTGTTGGCTGCGGCAGTAATGGTCAGGGCCGCCTTGCTGATCACGTAATTGTTGGGCGTCGGGTTGCTGAAGCTCATCACGTAGTTATTATTCGCACTGCTCAATGCCAGCGTGCCCACCGTCGGCGTGTAGGTTCCCACGTTCTTGACTGATGTGCCGGTCGAACCATTGAACGCCAGCGACCCGCTCAAAGTCACTCCGGCCGAACCCACCGTCTCCCCGCTTTGGAAGCCGGTGATCGAGTAGTTGGCCGCGTTGTCCGAATAGGTCGCGTTGTTCAACACTGTCCCGTTGTAAGCCGTCGCCACCGCGGTGGGTGTCACGGTCAGCGTCGCCGTGTTGATGACGCCGGTGGTGACCGCGGTGAAAGTATAGGTGTAGTTGTTGCCGCTGTTGCCGTCGGTTACGGTCCCGGCCGGCGTGAGGGTTTTGCCCGTGCCCACGTTTTTGCTGTTATACGTTTCGGTGAAATTAGCCGTGTCCCCGGCGGCCAGCGTGCCCGCAGTGATGGTCGGTGTCGCTGCCGCGCTGGTGGTGCCGTCATAGTTCCTGGTGTTCGTTGCCGCCGTCACCGTGATCGCCCGGGAGGCAACATTGAAGGCAGCGGACGTGGCGCCGGTCAGGCCGGCGGCGCTGGCCGCAAGCATGTCGCCGTTTTCCGCCCGGTTGATTTGCAGACCGGCAAAGGAGGTCGTGCCATTGCCACCGCCGGTTCCGATATTGAGAGTGGCCGTTCCGGCGAGCGGTCCGGTGCCGGTCGTCAAGGACAGGGTGACGTTCACGGTTGCGCCCAGGCCGATGGTGGAATTATTTCCAAATAGATCCTGCGTTTTCACCACCGGCTGGGTGGCCAAGGCGGTCTTGTAGGCGGCTCCCGCGGGCTGGGTGGCGAACACCAGCTTGCTCGCCGGCGCCGCACTCACGTTGAGGGCGCCCGACGTGGCCGGGGTCAAGCTGCCGGAGGTAAAGCTGAGCGTGACTCCGTTGGCGGCGTTGGTCACAAAGAGTCCGCTGAAGGTCGCCACACCATTGACCGGAGTCACGGTCTGGATCGTGGGAGTGCCATTCAGGTTCCCGCCGCTGGTTTCGATGACGGTAATTGGCGTCGAGTAGGAAGTCACCGTGATGCCATTGGTGTCCTGTACCGTCACCACGGGCTGCGTGGCGAACGCCGTGCCGGCGGTCGCCGTGGGAGAGGGCTGCTGGGTGACAACCAGTTTGGTTGCGACCGGCACGTTCACCGTCAACGTCGCGCTGTTGGTTATACTGCTACAGGTGCCGTTGACAATCACCGTATAAACTCCTGCCTGGCTGGGGGTCAGATTGTTCAAGGTCAGGCTGCTGGCGGTCCCAATGACCGAGCCGTTAAAGAGCCACTGATAGCTCAACCCCGTCCCGGTCGCCGTCACACTGAATGTCGCGTTGCCGCCCGCCATGCTCGTCTGGTTAACAGGTGCAGCGGTCACGGTCACCGGCACGTTCACCGTCAACGTCGCGCTGTTGGTCACCGTCCCCATGGCTCCGCTCACGATGACGCTGTAGGTCGCCGCGTCGCTGGCGCTCACATTAGCCAAGGTCAGGCTGCTGTTGGTCTGGCCGCTGATGGTCGAACCGTTCTTCAACCAAGCATAGCCATAAGGCGGTGTGCCTGAGGCCACTGTGCTGAATACCACGCTGTTACCCGGACAAACGGTCTGGTTCACCGGCCCCGTCGCGCTCACCGGCACGGTGAGATTGGTGATTGATTGGGGGACATTGCCTGAGAAATTGAAATTAGCGGGAAAATTGGTGCCGGCGCCCACCAATATGATGGTGATCTGGTGAGTGCTGCCATTGGCATTGGTCCCACCGTTGACGAAGCTGCTCAGGTTGAAGGTTGCCAGTTCGGGGGTCGCATTGGTGGCAGATCCCAAATTGATGAAGACGCCGTACATGTTCGAACTGGCGTTCTGAAGCATGAGGTAGGGGTAGCCGACCGCTTCGCCCATCCACGTCGCAGCGCCGTTCGTGGTGTTGATCCGATAAATATCGGTGTTCGTGCTCTTATTGCTGACGTAGAGATTGCCGTCCCGCGCAAAGCGGATGTTCTCCCCGGTGCCAAGGTTTTGGGGACTGCCATAACTTCCAACTGAAGTTGCAGTCCCGTTGGCGGGATTGATCGTGTACAGTTTGCTCGACGTGGCTCCGAACAGCGCTCCATCGCTGGGCCGGAAGGCCAGCGACTCAATGCTGCTCGCACTCAGGTTGGTGACCTTGATGATGGCGCCGTTGGTTTTATTGAACGTCACCAGGGCCGAGCTGTTTGATATGCCATACAACGTCCCGTTCGTGGGGCAGTAAGCGATGTCGTTAATTATCGCTGTGCCAATGGAGGAAATCTTGGTGAAGTTGCCGTTCAACAAATCAATGGTGCCGACACGATTGGTTGACTGCTTGTACTCAACGGCATAAACGACGTTGCTCTGCGCCCGCGCGGACATGGCCAAGCTGCCGGCCGCCAACAGGGCGCCGAATACAAACAACATCCATGACTTTTTCATAATTTTTTTCTGTTAAGCTTCCAGACTTCGCGCTGGGGAACCGGGCCAAACCAATTCGCCAGACTGTCAAGTTAGTTAACACAAAACAGTTGAAGCGAAACGAATTAGGGACACATTGCGGGGTTTGAGGGATGAATTGCACCCGGTGAGGGGTGGAATTCCGGAAGAAAATGAAGGCTGGCCGGCCCAGGTCGGCACGCCAGGCTTAGGTCATCACGCCAAGTTGCCGGAGTTGTTCCCGGTAACCCCGGGTGAGCGTCACGCGCGTGCCGTTGCGCAGCGTGACCATGTATTCGCCGTGAAACATGGAGTGCAGCTCCTTGACCGATTCGATGTTCACAATGGTCGAGCGGCTGATGCGCACGAAACGGTCCGGGGGAAGCTCTTCCTCCAAGGCGGTCATGGTTTCGCGAAGCATGTGCGTTTCTTTGCCAACGCACAGCTTCACGTAGTTGTCCGCCGCCTCCGCCAGATCAATATCTGTCAGCCGCAGGAACACGATGCGACCGTTGGATTTGACAGCCAGACGCTCCGGATATTTTGAAACGGCCTTCAGGTCATCCAACAAACCGTGAAGCTTCTGCTGGATTTCATCGTTCTGGCTGCTTTGGATTTGCTGCCGTGCCCGTTGCACCGCCGATTTCAGGCGGTCCAGTTTGCAGGGTTTCACCAGGTAGTCCAAGGCGTGCGCCTCGAAAGCCTTCAACGCAAGATCATCGCGCCCCGTCACAAAGATGATCACCGGCATCCGCGGAAGCTTGATTTGGGCAACCACCTCGAAGCCGTCCACTTCGGGCATCTGCACGTCGAGGAATACCAGGTCGGGCGCCAACTGGTTGATGGACTCGACGGCTTCGCGGCCGCTGGCGACCATCCCAATGATTTCAATATCCGGTTCGGAATGGTGGAGCATGTCCCGCAGCACCGCCAACCCGGTTGACTGGTCATCCACGAGTAAAGCGCGAATCTTCATTTCGTTGTTCGATGTTACCAAACCGGCAATTTTTGTCGTTCAAAACGTTAAACCTGATAACGTGTTAATTGTCTGAAAAATATGAGCAGTTGCCATGCCTTGACCCTCTGTTTTCGTGGGCGATGTCTTGATTTGAGATTCGTTAATTGAAGAGCCCCGGAAACCCCAAAAAACGAGGACAACCCCCTGAAAGCAGAAGGGAAAGAACCCATAAAAATCCGTCGGCTTTGCTCCATTTGAGACACTGATACGCAATTTCGTTGACAGTGTCACCGGGAAAACCCGTTTACCGATAAAGCACCGCTTCGCCGCGTCACTTCCAATAATTCCAATCCACGTCGGGGAAAAGGTTGTCGCGAGATTCGATTTCACGCAGCCATTTTTCATCCACCTTCGTGACGGTGAGTTGATCGTGCAACGCGATAAAGCGGAGCAGATGGTCCTTCACGCGGCGGCGCGCGTAATCGGGACTCGTGCCCGCGCGCAAAATGAACGGCCAGTCGCTGGCCTGCGCCAGCAGCAGTTCGCGCGCGGCCTGGCGCAATGCGCGGGCCTTCAAACCGGTTGCCTTCGGATATTTTTGCGCGAGGTTGGTCATCCATTCCTGCGCGACTTGCAGGTGCGGGTAAATCCATTCGTTGTTTTCGTTCAGCCACGCGCGCCAATAACCTTCCTCGCCCCAGCTGGACGCGCCGGGCGTGGCGATTTGATTGGTCGGATGCCGGCGCAGATATTCGCCCGGCGTGATGAGCGCGACGGTTTTCTGGTCGTAAAAAAGTTTGCGCGCGAAGTAATCAAGAAATTCCGGCCCCTCATACCACCAGTGGCCGAACAATTCCGCGTCATACGGCGCCACGGCGAGCGGCGGACGATCCAAAAGTCCGGTGAGCCGTCGGACCTGGTTCACGCGTTCGTTGAGAAAATGTCCGGCGTGTACGGCGGCGGCCTGCAACGCGGCGTCGCGTTGATAAATTTCCTTGTCCCCCGCGCCGCCGGTGATGCGGTAATACTTGATGCCCGTGAACCCGCGATTTTCCGGCGAAGGCAGATGCGGTTTCACGTAATCGAAATCAAGATCGAAACCGACGTCACGGTAAAAATCGCGGTAACGCGCGTCCCCGGGATAACCCTCGTGCTGGCTCCACACCTGCCGCGAGGAATCGAAGTCGCGCCCGAAGGCGGCGATGCCGTTGGGCGTGAAAATCGGCGCAAAGGTGCCATAGCGCGGACGCGGACGCGCGTGGAGGATGCCATGCGTGTCGAGAATGAACCAGCGGATGTCCGCCTCTTGCAAAAAACGTTCGACGCCGTCCACGTAAGCGCATTCCGGCAGCCAGATGCCGCGCGGGTCGTGCCCGAAGCAACTGCGGTAATGATCGCGCGCGGTGAGAATTTGCGCGCGGATGGACGGCGGATGATTGGCCAGCAACGGCAGCAGTGCGTGCGTGGCGGCGGTGGTGATGATTTCAATCCGGCCTTCGTCCTGGAATTGTCGAAACGCGCCGACGAGATTGCCGTCGCACGCCCGCCATGTGTCGCGCACCAGACTGAAGCGGTGGTGATACATCCACGCCAGTTCGTGAAACGCGCGGTCCCAGTGGGTGCGGTGAATTTCCTTTTCCGCCAGGGCAATGAGGCTGTCCAGATGCCGCTCGTAACGCCCGCGCAGGAGCGGGTCGAGCAGCATCGCGCACAGCGTCGGCGAGAGCGAAAGCGTGAGGGGCGCGTCCAGGCCGTCGCGCCGCCAGCCGTCGAGTATTCGCAGCAGCGGAACGTAGGTTTCGGTAATGGCTTCAAAGAGCCAGCTTTCCTCCAGAAATTTTTCATGCTCCGGATGGCGCACGAACGGCAGGTGCGCGTGCAGGACCAGCGACAGATATCCTTGAGGCCAATGAAGCTCGCCGCTCATTCGTCAAACTTGTTGGAAATCCATTCCGCGATGACCCTGCCCCTGGCAAAAACGACGACCCCCAGCACGAACGGAATGAAGAGGAGCACGCCGTGCAAAACCTGGACGGGCTGGTGATGCACGAAACATTCGCCCCCATACAATCCGAGTTCCAGCGCGCCCAGACCGATGAGTCCGGCGGCGGTGAAGCGAACGAGCATCAAAGCTCCGCGTGGAGGGGCGTCCATGCGATCAAACATTTTCTGCCAGCGGCGGTTTGAGCGCAGGGTCCTGCGGATGCGCGCCGACATCGCCGAGATATTCGGTTTCGCGGCTGAATTTCAGATTGGCCGCGCGCGCGTCCGCGCCATCGGCGGAAACGGCAACGGCGGGCAAATCATATTTTCCATCCGGCAACGCGAAGCGGTAGCTGAACGAGCCGTCGGAGCGCAGTTTGATTTCGTGTCCGCCGAGCGTGACTTTGGCCGCCGGTTCGGTCGCGCCGTAAATGATCAATTCGGCGTTGACGTTGAACCAAAAGCCTTTGGGCTGCCCGGCGCCGCCGAACGGACTCGAAAGGCTTGAAAGACTCGAAACGCCGAGCGACGAAATTTCATGCGCGAGCCGGCGGCGGATGAGTTCGGTGATTTCGAGCGAACCCATCCAGACGCGGCGCACTTCGTCAATGTTGACGACTTTGGCCAGCGCCTGTTCCTGCTGCGGCGTCCAGGCCGATACCGGCGTTCTTTTGGCGCGTGGCAATTCAGGATGGCCGTGGCGGCGCAGTTCTTCAATCGCCTGCGCGAGCGGGAGATGTTCGCGCACGGCGGATTTGATGATTTCGAGTAGCTTGGCAAACGGGTATTCAAACGGGATTGTGGCGAACTCAATCTCGCCTTCCGCGGAAACGGTGTCCGGCGGCGTAACCGTTGCGCTGGAAACGGCAATGCGCGCCCACCGGCCGAGCGGCGAATAACAGCCCAGCTCGGCGGCGTAGGAATTTCCGGCGTGCTCAACGTGCGCGAACCAGTGGCGCGATTCAGGATGAACGTGAATTTCGCAAATCGGATGGCCTTGAACCTTGCCGGCGTAAATGCGCAGGATGAGATGGCCGGCGGCGGATCGCGCGTTGAGCTTCAACTGCTGCTCGCGCGTCAAATCCCAATGCGCATAAAGCCAGTGCGGGTCGCGCGCGGTCAAAAAAAGTTTTTTCGTGCCGTAAGCTTCGGGCAATTCGGTTTCCGCCGTTTCAAAATGTTGCGACGGCGGCACGGGGCCGAGCGCGTATTTCCGGCCGGGGCCGCTGGCGGGCGGCGGCGCAGGCTGGTCGCCTTCGAGCAGGAGCGGCGGGACTTCAATTTTTTTGCGGCGGACGTAAGCGCGGCGGGCGGTTGTGGTTTTGGGTTTGGCGGCGCGGCGTGGGCGCACAACACGGGCGGTCGTCTTTTTCCGGGCTGCCACGGGTGTTGATTTTGTTTTCATAACCGCAATTCCCTGTTTTTAGCGCTTAATTCATTGCCGGGGGAAAAGTTACGGCGGGAATTCGCCGGGCGCAATGTGAATTTTCCGGCGGGGGGTGGATAACTTTTTTGAAACGCACTTGCCAGCAGGCGTGCGGAGGTGTTCTTTATATCGACAGTTATGGCAGATTTGAACGGCACTCCATCCAACAATGCGCCGGTCACGATATTTGTCGTGGATGATGAGCCGATGTTGCTGGAGATGGCGGTGATGATTCTTGAACCGCTGCATTTTCGGGTGCGGACGTTTCGCGATCCGCAAACGGCGGTGGCGGAGTTTTCCGCGGCGAATCCACGACCGGCGCTGATCGTGACGGATTACGCGATGCACTCGATGAGCGGCATGGATTTGATTCGCGAATGCAGACGCATCCATCCGAAGCAAAAAATCATTCTCCTGAGCGGCACGGTGGACGAAAACATTTACACCAAAGGGGAGGCAAAGCCGGACCACTTTCTGGCCAAGCCGTATCAGGTCAGTGATTTTGTCACCCTGATTCAATCACTCGCAACGGGTTGAGGCCGGGCCGCGAATTTGCCGGCCAAAGCGGTGGCGGAGTGATTTAAGTCAGATTAAATTTATGATGAGGAAATTATTTCTGAGCGTCGTCATCGTATTGGTGGTTTTAATCGTTGTCGCAGTGATTGTCGTGGGTTTCTTTCTCGGCACCATCGTCAAAACGGGCATGGAAACGGTCGGCCCGAAAATCACGCAAGTTTCCATCAAAGTGGACACGGTGAATTTGTCGTTGCTGACCGGCTCGGCCAGGGTCAAAGGCATTGTCGTCGGCAATCCTGAAGGTTACAAGACGCCGCAGGCCATCAGCGTCGGCTCCGCGGCCGTGGGCGTGAATCCATTTTCGGTTTTGTCGGACAAAATCGTCGTGCGCTCGGTGCGCGTTGAAGCGGCGGAAATCACTTTTGAAGGCGGCCTCGGCGGCAACAACCTCAGCAAAATCATGGACAACGTGAATGCCATCGCCAAAAGCGGCGGACCCGCTTCCACGAACACCACCGCCAGGGTGGGCAACGAACCCGGCCGGAAAATTGAAGTGGACGACTTTTTGATCACCGGCGCCATAGTTCACGTCAGTCTCCCCGGCATGGGCGGCAAGGAAATGACCCTGCCGCTGCCGGATATTCGTCTCACCAACCTAGGCAAAGGCAACGCCGGCATCACGGCGACTGATTTGACGCGGCGCGTGCTCGGCGCCACCATCACCGCCACCGTCAAGGTTGTCGCCAGCGCCACCACCGACATCGGCCAAGGCGCCGGGAATTTGGGCAGGGATGCCGGGAAAGCCGTGGGCCAAGACATGAACAAAATCACCAAGGGAATTGGCGGTTTGTTCAAGAAATCAACGAATTAATCAATTCGCCGCCGCACCCGCGATTTTTAGATTGCAAGCGCAGTAGTCTGCTTTTAGACTCCGGTTGAAGCCCGTGAGTTAAGGTTATGTTTTTTGGCGTTGATTATTATCCTGAGCAGTGGGTCTTCCCTTACGCCGGCACCGCCGACAACCCCGAGGGCGCTTGGGAATGCGATGCTGAATTGATGACCAAGGCCGGCATCAACGTTGTCCGCATCGGCGAATTCTCCTGGGGACTCTGCGAACCCGAAGAGGGCCGATACGATTTTCTCTGGCTGCGCCGCGTGATGGACATCATGGCGCAGCACAACATCAAAGTCGTTCTCGGCACCCCCACCGCCGCGCCGCCCATCTGGCTGGCCAAAAAACATCCGGAAATTCTGCCGATCGACGAGTACGGCCGGGTCAAGCACGAAGGCACGCGCCGCGCCATTTGCTTCAACAACGACATTTTTTGGAACACGTCCAAGCGCCTGGTCGAAAACATGGCCCAAGCCTTGGGCGATCATCCCCAACTGATCGCCTGGCAGATTGACAACGGCCTCGGCGGACATCAAACCGAGTGGTCGTTTAACGAAGATTCGCGCCTGGAATGGCAAAACTGGCTCAAGTTGAAATACGAAACCGTCGAGAACCTCAACGACTGCCTGGGTTTGCGTTATTGTGGACAGGTTGTTTCCTCCTTCGACGAAGTGCCGATGCCCATGCATGCGCCCACGGCACACAACCCGGCACTGCTGCTGGACTGGCACCGTTTTTGCAGCGACGCCATCATCGCCTTTGTCCGGATGCAGGCTGATGTCCTGCATGAAATTTGCCCCGACCATCCCGTCACCGTCAACCTGCGCGCGCTCCACCGAAATTTCGATCACTTCGACATGGCCGCCGCCGTGGACTTCGTCTCCGTTGAAAGCAACGCGGCCATTAAAACCAAATCCGCCGAACTCGCCTGCGACATTGACATCCTCCGCTCGCTGAAAAAAACGGACATCAAAACCCCCGACGGCGACTGCGGCTTTTGGGTCATCGAACAAAAGGCCGGCCAGGTCAACTGGCAGGACGTCAACTCGCTCGTGCGTCCCGGCGTCATCCGGCTGTTCACCTACCAATTGATTTCGCGTGGCGCCAGCGGCGTGTTTTATTATCATTGGCGGCAGTCGCGCATCGGCAACGAAAAATTTTTTGGCGCGTTGTTGCCGCACCACCTCGAAGGCAATACGCGCGTCTTCAAGGAAATCAGCCAGATCGGCGAGGAATTGAAATTGCTCGCCCCCGCCATCAAAGACACCAAGGTTGTGGCCGATGCCTGCATTCTTTACACGCACGACAACGACTGGACGCTGCAACAGCCGATGCAGCCGAACAAATTTTTCAACCTCCGCGAGCACATTCAACTCATTTACAACGCACTTCACGACCGCAACATCTCCGTGGATTTTGCCCGGCCAACGGAAGACCTTTCGCAATACAAAATCGTTTTCGCACCATCGCTGCACCTGCTGGCCGATGGCGAGGCTGACCGGCTTAAACTTTACGTCCAAAACGGCGGCACGCTTGTCGGCACGTTCAACACCGGCCTCGTCAATGAACATTGCATCGTGCCTGACACCGGCTACCCGAACGACATGATTGATATGTTCGGCCTGGAAGTTTTGGAATTCGACCCCATTCCACCCGGCGAGGAAAATCACCTCACCTTCAAAGGCACGTTCCCGACCAGCCATTTGCATCCTGCGCGGCTTTGGTGCGACATCATCGAGCCGAAGGGCTGCCAGATTTTGGCGACTTATGCGAAGGATTTTTACGCCGGACGTCCCGCCATCACCATGAACACCTTCGGCCTCGGCAAGGCCATTTACGTTGGCACAATGAGCCATCAGCATTTTTATCACGACTTCGTTTCGTGGTTGCGCCAGATGTGCGGCCTGCAACCCCTGCTTAAAGTCCCCGAAAATGTCGAAGTCAGCATGCGCCAAAAGGAAGGCACGCGCGTCTTCTTTTTGCTCAACCACCAAAATTCGCCCGTGCGCATCCAATTTTACAAACCCATGCACGATTTCCTCACGGGCAACACTTTTTCCGGCAACTACGACCTTCCGCCGCACGGCGTGCTCGTCCTCGACGAACATCCCGAAGACAAAATCTCTGGCGCTGCCGCCTGATTTGCGGTTTGTTTTCCGCCGGTGAATTTTCTCGAAGCCACTCTCGCTGCCCTGGCACTGTTGAGTCTTGCCCTCGCGCTCTGGCAATGGCTCGCCGCCCGGCGTTTTCCGCTGCACCGGCGCGTCACTGAACCATCTTCCACCCCGGCCGGCGGGGACGAAGCTCCGACGCTCGCGGCGGAGCGAAGGCCCGCAATCACCTCGCTCAAACCGCTCAAAGGCTGCGACGCCACCACCGCCGAATCGCTCCAAAGCTGGTTTAATCAAAATTACCCCGGCCAGATTCAAATTCTGTTCGGCGTCGCTGACGCCAGTGATCCGGTTTGCAAAATCGTCCGCGAACTCATTGAAAAAAATCCTGGCCGCGACGCGCAACTCGTCGTCTGCGCTGAATCACTCGGCGCCAACGGCAAAGTCTCCACGCTCATTCAACTCGAACGGCTGGCCAAACATCCGCTGATTCTTGTCAGCGATGCC
>Ga0224534_1001348_pt1 | contig 13109 bp, 12 predicted proteins | sample 714E12024metaG_FD_172012 | JGI IMG/M metagenome (GOLD analysis project Ga0224534, IMG submission 172012) | Peat soil microbial communities from Stordalen Mire, Sweden - 717 E1 20-24 | ecosystem: Environmental > Terrestrial > Soil > Wetlands > Peat | place: Sweden: Norrbotten County, Stordalen... | reverse complement strand
TGGATCGTCGAACGCACCTTCGCCTGGCTCAACTGGTCACGTAGACTCAGCAAAGACTACGAACTCCTCCATACCTCCGCAGAAACCATGATCCACATCGCCTTCGCGCACCTGCTCCTGCGCCGCTCTACTTAGTTTCTGGACAGGTTCTAAGGAGACTCTAATGCCAGTCGATACTCTGTTGGAACCGGGCACGCTCATTCTGGATGAGATGCTGCAGAAGTATGAACACGATATTTGTATGTCAACGTGCGCGTTGCCTCATCTCCACAAGAAAGATGGCACACCGTGCAATGGCGGCAAATGTGGGAAGGACTACGCTCATACAGGCGATCACATTTGCGATACAGACGGCGAGCCTTTCTAGATTCAAAGATGGTAGAGAGAATTCCGGCTCGACGCTCAGCGTGTCAGCTTGCCGTGACGGTATAGATTCCGTGCATCGCCAGTATGAAACGGGAGGTCGAGTCATCTATTCCCTTCTGCGTCAAATCCGCGAGCTTTTTTGCTCCGTCGAGCTGATCCTGCTGGAAAGCCGCCTCTTTATCCGCAATGCTATTGGTGATAGCCGTATTGTTGGCTGGGATATTGGCTTGGATATCGGCAATCTGCCTGGAGACCTCGGCGTTGGCGCTCCTGAACTGATTGAGCACGGGCGTTGCATGCGGCGCGGGAACCGGTAGGGGCGCGGGTGCGGAGTAGGCGGGCGTAGGTGGCGCAATCGGCATTGGCGTCACCATAGCCCTCCCAGGCATGACATATTGGCGCACCATGAGTGCGTCAAAGAGCTGAATCTGGTTGGCCTGCACGTTCATTACGGCATGCCGTTCCACCACGGGGCCGGGGCCGAACTGGTTGAGGAAGATAGGCGGAGCGGCACCCGTGATCGACAATCCGAGCACCGGCTGGCCGCTGTGGTTCTCAAGCCCCCATCGACCCCACACTCGTTGCGCACCGCCCCAGATGGATTCTCCATAGCTGCCATCTTCGTTCAGCATCATCTCCAATGCCAGCATGCCGGAATATACATTCCAGAGACCAAAGAAACTGTTTGCGTTGGGAAACATGGTTGCGCACCTCCGAACCGGGCTTTTTAGGACACAATATCGTTTCACATGTAGACCATATCTGGAAGCAAATTTTGTGGAGCGCCCTCCCGCCGCAAACAAAAACGCCAGGAACCGGAGTCCCTGGCGTTTCATCACGATGCTCTCGCAGATCAAGCGAATCTCGCTTCCTCCGGCTGTATCGATAGGGCATATCCTCCGACTTTCATCGGCGGCTGCTTCCTTTCGGCTGCGCCAGCGGCTTCAATCTCCGTCTCTCATCGCCTGCTTATCTCCGGTCGTTTCGATGGCCAACCCTCCCGATTCGCATCGGTCATTGCGTCCTTCGGCAGTTCCGGCGAACCAGCTTGCGACTTCTGCTCCCTCATCCGTTGAAGGAACCATAGGAGCCGCGCCTCTGTGCGTGCAAGTGCAAAACCCCGGCACTTGTGTGGATCGCCGCGTGCTGAGGAAACTGATGGTTTTAAGGGATACCAGAGCGATTGATGGGGTTCGCCAGCTTGACACGCACGCTACAATTAAAAGAGGAAGTGTAGGAGATTTGAAGACGGTGGTGGGACACCGAAAATAGATTTAAGTCCTTATTTTGGAATACTTTGCGTGTAAAGTCTCTGAATGGAATACTTTACAGGCGGTATTTCGATAAAGCATTCATTATCAGTGGGTTACGAAGCCCAATAGAATGAAGACTTTGCCCATAACCCTCATCGTTTGAATACTTTAGAAAAATTAGGGGGGGGTACCCCCCAACGGGCTAAGCCTCTTTGGTGGCTAGCAGGCTTTGCAGATCGAGCGCGCGGGTGAACATGGCAAGATTGCCGTTGGCGTCCTTGGGCCATTGCTCCTGGGGACGATCCCAGTAGAGCTCGACGCCGTTGTTGTCGGGATCGTGCAGGTAGAGAGCTTCGCTGACGCCGTGATCGGCGGCTCCGTCGAGCGGTATCTTTGCGGCGATGAGGCGGCGCAGCGCGTCGCCGAGGGCGGCACGCGTGGGGTAGAGCACCGCGAGATGATAGAGGCCAGTCGTGCCGGGAGGCGGAGGGGAACCGCCGAGGCTCTCCCAGGTGTTGAGGCCGATGTGATGGTGGTAGCCGCCGGCGGAGAGGAACGCAGCGGCGTTGCCGAGGTGCTGCGTGACCTCGAAGCCGAGCACGCCGTGATAGAAGGCCAGGGCGCGGTCGAGGTCGGATACGCGCAGATGCACGTGACCCATGCGCGTCTGGGGATGGATGGCCGGGTTCGGGGTTTCGCTCATGGTGTGGGTAGACCGCCGCTGGGTGGAGGTTCGTTGGCGCTGGCGTCGAGCGCGACTTTCCATTCACCGTTTACCTTCTTCCAGAAGGTGATGTAACGGCCGGTGAGGGTGGTGGACTTGCCGTCTTTGGCGATGGAGGTGGCGTCGTAGTGGCCCCAGGTGAAGCCGGTGTCGTTGGACGGGCCCATCTGCGCGCCCTCGGCGTACCAGCTGAGCTGGTACTGCGCGGGGTCCCAGTTGGCGGTGGCGGCGATGGCGGTGCGGCCAAGGACGGCGGGCTTGCCGTTGTTGAGCGTGACGCCGTCGTCGGCGAACCAGGAGCTGAAGGCGCGACCGCCGCCAGTGGTGACGGCAGCGGAGAATTCGCCTTCGAGCTTGAGGAGTTGGAGCACGCCCGGCGAGAGCTTGGGCACGGCCATGGGGATGAAGACGTGCGTCGGCGGCGCCGGATTCGCGGCAGTGGGCGGAATGCTTTGGCCGCTGGTTTGGGCGTGTAAGCGCGCGGGGGCGAAGACGCCTGTGGCGCAGAGCAGAAGTGCGGTTGCGAGTCGACTCATGACGAGATTGTACTTCCGGGAGGATGCGGCTGATATCCTTCGGCCCATGGGCGACGGTGGGACGAAGAGGGAGAAGAGAGAGATCCTGGTTGTGGCGCTGGGCGTTGTGGTGCTGTGTGTTGGGGGCGCACTGCAATTGCTGCATGGGCCCCACATGGCTGCGCTGGGAGTGCGGTGGATTGGCGTGGCCCTGTTGGCAGCGTTTGCGTGGCGCCGCAAGAGCCTTACGCCGTGGATCTTCGTGGCGATGGTTGCAGGTGCGGAGCTGGGCTTCGATGCGCCGCATGTGGCGGTGCAGCTGCGCGTGTTCTCGGACATCTTCCTGCGGTTGATCAGGACGATCGTCGCGCCGTTGATCCTGGCGACGCTCATTGTCGGCATTGCGGGGCATGGCGACCTGAAGAGTGTGGGACGGATGGGCATCAAGGCGCTGGTGTACTTCGAGGTGGTGACGACGCTGGCGCTTGGTGTTGGCCTGCTCGCGATCAATGTGAGCAAGGCGGGCGTTGGGTTGAGCATTACTGCGGCGGCGGGCACGGCGCAGATTGGTGCTGTGCCGGTGGCCACGCATTGGGACGACGTTCTGCTGCACATCTTTCCGGAGAACCTCGCGAAGAGTATTGCGGAGGGACAGATTCTGCAGGTCGCGGTGTTTGCGGTGCTGTTTGGGCTTGCTCTGGCGACGGTGAGTGAGGCCAAACGCGCGCCGGTGCTGCGGTTGTGCGAGAGCCTGAGCGAGGTGATGTTCCGGTTTACGAACGTGGTGATGTACTTTGCGCCGATCGCGGTGGGAGCGGCGATGGCGTACACGGTTGGCCACATGGGGCTGGGCGTGCTGGTGAACCTGACCAAGCTGCTGCTGACGCTGTATGGCGCGCTGGTGGTCTTCGGGGTATTCGTGCTGCTGCCGGTGGCGTTGCTGTTCCGCGTTCCGGTGGGGCGGTTCCTGGCAGCGGTGGCGGAGCCGGCGACGATCGCGTTCGCCACGTCGACCAGCGAGGCGGCGCTGCCGAGTGCGATGGAGCGGATGGAGGCGCTGGGCGTTCCGCGTCGTATTGTGGCGTTCGTGATTCCAGCGGGGTACAGCTTCAATCTCGATGGATCGACGCTATATCTGGCGGTCGCGAGCATCTTCGTCGCGCAGGCTGCTGGGATTCATCTGTCGATTGGGCAGCAGTTGGTGATGATGGTGACGCTGATGCTGACGAGCAAGGGCGTTGCGGGCGTTCCGCGAGCGATGCTGGTGGTGCTGCTGGCGACGGCTTCGACGTTCCATCTGCCGTATGAGCCGATCTTCGTGATCCTGGGCATCGATGCGTTGATGGATATGGCGCGGACGACGGTGAATGTCGTCGGGAACTGCCTGGCGAGCGTGGTGGTCGCGAAGTGGGAGGGAGAGTTTGGCACGGAGCGGGTGAGCGAGGTGTTGCTCGAAGGCGCCGACGCGTAGGGGTGGAGAAAAGTTATTTTTCCGGGTCCCGAGAACCCTTGAGATAGGCCCGCAGAGTTTGAGGTAATCTTTCGAACCAACCAACAACAGTAAACGGCAACGGCAAGGGGCAGCGGTTACCAGCAGTTCGGGTCGGTGGATGTGCTGGAGTTGGTGGTGGATGAGGGGTTGGTGGGGCGGCCGGGGGGAGGCGGCTGAGGGATGGGGCAAGGTGTGGCGGCGGCGGCGGGGTTGGAGCCGGTGCTGTGCGGCAGCGGTGGAAGGATGTGGATGGAGCGGAGCCAGGTGGCGGCGAGCAGAGGCCAGTGCTCCTCGGGAGAATCGATGGGGTTCATTCCGAAGCCGTGGCCGCCGGTGGCATAGTAGTGCAGTTCGGCGGGGATGTTTGCGTCCATGAGGGCGCGGTAGTAGACGAGAGCGTTCTTGCCGTAATGCGTGTCGTTCTCGGCCTGAATGAGGAAGGTCGGCGGAGTGAACTGGTTGGGCGTGTAGACGGGGTCGAGATCGGCTTGCTCGGGAGGAACGGCGAGGTAGGCCGGGTAGACGAGGATGGCGAAGTCGGGGCGAGCGTCGATGTGGGTGTCGACGTCGGGCGCGGCGGGGGTGGATTCGACGTGGTGGTCGTCGGGATGCGTGCTGAGCAGGACGGAGAGATTGGCGCCGGCGGAGAAGCCCATGACGCCGATGTGGGTGGGGTCGATGTGCCACTCGGCGGCATGAGCGCGGGCCAGACGCATGGCCTGTTGCGCGTCTTCGATGTCGGATGGGTTGGCGGGATAGTGGCCTTGCTCGGGGACGCGGTACTTGACCAGGAGGCAGGTCATTCCGAGGGAGTTAAGCCACTTGCAGGGATCGAGGCCTTCGCCGTCCCAGGCGAGTCGCACGTAGGCTCCGCCGGGGAAGACGAGAGCGGCGACGCCGGTGTTGTGGTCGCGCGGCGGGTAGACGCTGAGCGTCGGCAGGGTGACGTTGGTGAGGCGCGCGGAGCGATGGCCGCTGATCAGCGCGTCGGTGGGTTTGGTGACGTCGACTTCGGGCTCGGTGGTCTGTGCGGGCTCGGGGGCGGCGTGGGGCCAGAGCGGAAGGACAGTCTGCTGGGCTTGCGCCGTGGAGACGAGTGCGGAGGATGCGAGGCCGAGGGTTAGGGCGATCCTGAGAACGCGGAGATCCATGTGCAACATGGTAAGCCGGGCGATGAGATTGCACGAGGATGCGTTGCATCGCTGCGGGAAAGCCTACTCCAGGGGCTAGAGCCCAGGTCTTGTTCTGCCCTATGGGACTCAAGCAAGCCTAAAAGGCTTCGGGTACCTGGAGGCGGCTGCGCTGGCTTGGGTGGGCTGGAGACGCTGAGCTGGCTCGGGGGGCTGGAGGCGATATTGCGCTGACTTGTTGCACGCTATTTGAAGAGGCGAGGTACTGGCGATGGGTACTGGCGATGGGTCGCGAGGGTACAGCCCGTGCAGACGCATACGCCTTTGCCAGCCGCTCCTTGTTGCAGGGGAGGTTGGTACACTGGAGAGATGGGGTACGCGTCCTATAAAGATGAGGTTGTTGCCTCTGTGGGTTCCGAGTATGAGTGAGTATCTAAGCAGGATCAAGTCGCCGGCCGATGTGAAGAAGTTGAGTATCCCAGAGCTGGTGCAACTGGCAGAGGAGATTCGCGAGCGGCTAATCTTGGGCGTGGCGAAGACGGGCGGTCATATTGGTCCGAACCTCGGTGTCGTCGAGTTGACGATTGCAATGCATTATGTGTTCGACACGCCGCGGGACAGCTTCGTCTTCGATGTGAGCCACCAGAGTTATGTGCACAAGCTGCTGACCGGACGCGAGAGCCGATTTGAAACGATTCGGCAGCCGGATGGGTTGAACGGCTTTATGCTGCGGACCGAGAGCGAGCACGATTCGTTTGGCGCGGGACACGCGGGAACGGCGTTGAGCGCGGCGCTGGGTATGGCCGTGGCTCGCGATATGAGCGGCGGCGATGAGCACATCGTGGCGCTGGCCGGCGATGCGGCGTTTACGAACGGCATCAGCTACGAGGCGCTGAATAATATTGCGTCGACCAAGCGGCTGATTATTGTGCTGAACGACAACGAGTGGTCGATCGATAAGAATGTCGGAGCGATTGCAGAGTATCTCCATAAGATTGTGACCAACCCGATGTATGTGAACATCCACGACCGCGCTGCGGGGCTGGTGGAGAAGTTCGGCGGCAAGGCGGCGTTGCACATTGCGCGGAAGGCGGAGGAGGCGGCCAAGGGTATTGTTGGCCGCGGCATGATCTTCGAGGAGTTTGGGCTCTATTACTACGGGCCGGTGGATGGGCATAACCTGCCGATGCTGATTGAGACGTTCAAGTTTTTGAAGCGGCAGAACCGGCCCGTCGTGCTGCATGCGGTGACGCAGAAGGGGCGTGGGTTCCAGCCAGCGCTGGAGAAGCAGAAGAAGTTTCATGGGCTTGGACCGTATGATCCGGAGACGGGCGAGACCAAGCCGGCTGGACAGAAGACGTACTCGGAGATCTTTGCGGAGAGTTTGACGAAGCTCGCGGACTCGAACGATAAGGTCGTGGCGATTACGGCGGCGATGCCGAATGGGACCGCGCTCGATCTGTTCCGGCCACATCATCCGAAGCGGTACTTCGATGTGGGGATTGCGGAGGAGCATGCGGTGCTGTTTGCCGCGGGCATGGCGACCAAGGGATATCGGCCGTTCTGCGCAATCTATTCGACGTTCCTGCAACGGGCGTTCGACCAGGTGCTGCACGATGTCGCGCTGCAGAATCTGCCGGTGGTGTTCTGCATGGATCGTGGTGGGCTGAGCAGCGATGATGGGCCGACGCATCATGGGCTCTTCGACATCAGCTATCTGCGCGGCGTTCCGAATTTGATCCATATGGATCCGAAGGACGAGGACGAACTGCAGGACATGATGTTTACAGCGCTACAGCATGCGGGGCCGAGCGCGATTCGGTATCCGCGCGGGACCGGGCCGGGAGCGATGGTGAAGCAGCAACCGGTGGCGCTGGAGATCGGCAAGGCCGAAGTGCTGCAGGACGGACGGGATGTTGCCGTGTTTGCGCTGGGCGCGATGGTCGCGGAGGCGGAGCGGCTGGCGAAGCTGCTCGAGGCCGAGGGGCACAGCGTCGCGGTGATCAACGCGCGCTTTGCGAAGCCAGTGGATGCGGAGTGTATTGCGCGGTATGGCAGACACTGCGAGTTGATTGTCACGATGGAAGATCATGTGCTCGCCGGCGGTTTCGGGTCGGCGGTGCTGGAGAGCCTGAATGTGCAGGAGATCGATATTCCAGTCGTGCGCGTTGGATGGCCGGAACAGTTTATCGAGCACGGCAAGATGGAGTCGCTGCGCGCAAAGTATGGGCTGACGGCAGAGGCTGCGATGGAAAGCGCACGACCGCATCTGAAGAGGGCTGTTGGGGTGTAGTGAGTTCGGTTTCGCGACCTGAGGACATTGGCCTGCGATGAGGTTGATTGCGGGCCATTTGTTTTGCGAGGAGTTCGAGGGGGAGGCGCGTTCCAGAGCCGGCGGCTCCCAAGAAAAAAAGAAGGGTATGCAGCGCTTGGAGGGTGGATACAGCAGTCGCGGCAGCGGGGAAGCGCCGGCGTCGACAAAGCAGCGTTGACAAAGCAGCGGGGCAACCGTCAACTGGAAGCGAGACCATGCAGATTCAGAACCCGTCGCGAGGGATATCTAGAAGGAAGAACGCCCGATCAAGGATGGGGCGTGCGCAGCCGAAGATCGGCCATGAGCGCGGCTTGCAGTTGGTGGGGGTGCTCAAGCTGAGTAAGGCACTCTTCTTCACCGCGGTTGGAGCAGGAGCTCTGCACCTGGTGAATAAGAATGTCGGCGGTGTGTTGATGCACATCATCGATGCCTTGCGGATTGATCCCGAGAGCCGCTTTGTAGGCATCCTGATGGATAAGGTGGGCCTGATCAATAGCCACGAACTGCGACGTGCGGGGCTGCTCTCGATTCTGTATGCGGCGGTTTGCGTGGTGGAGGGCACGGGGCTGGTGATGGAGATGAGCTGGGCGGAATACTTCACTGTGATCCTTACGGCAATGGGGCTGCCGTGGGAGAGTTATGAGTTGCTGGAGAAGTTTTCGCTGTATAAGGTCGGCCTGCTGGTCATCAACATGGCGGTGCTGCTTTACCTGCTGTGGGTTTTGAAGAAGAAGAAGGACCAGGAATCGAATGGGAGAGATCCGAGGATCGGTTAAGGGGACTTTCGCTTTTATTTCGCTTACAGGAAGCTTTGTGGGGTGGCAAGTGAGTAGGTGGGGACGACTCAGTTGAGATAACACAAGATGTTGTGGTCATGCAATCATCGAACCCTATATGCTGGATTTTCCACATTTCCAGCGGAAAACAGGGAACAAAACCTCGAGATTTTACTTGCTATCCTGTGCATCGCGCGACATTCTTAGTGGAACGAAGTGGAAGAAAGTGGTCAAAAGGGTAAAGTAACTTCCCCTCTGAGCCGATAGTAAGACAACAGGGGGGCAGAAGCGAGTCTTTGGATAGATACCCCGTTGAGGTTTTGGAATGTTTCGCGGCAATCACCCAACACGTATCGATGAGAAGGGCCGGCTGAAGGTTCCGGCGGACTTCAAGCGTCGTGTGGATGAGTTGTATGGGCCGCAGTTCTTTATTACGAGCATGGACGGCAAGCGGGCTGAGCTGTACCCGATGAAGGAGTGGGAGCGGATTGAGGATGCGCTGGCGAAGGCTCCTTCAAGCGCGGCGAGAAAGTTTCTGGACGTGACGAACTACTACGGCCAGGTTGTGGAGATGGACGCGCAGGGAAGGTTGTTGATTCCGCAGTTGCTGCGCGAGGCGGCGGCGCTGGCAGGCGATGTAGCAGTGCTGGGATTGCAGACGCACCTGGCAGTTGCGAACGACGAGAAGCATAGAGCGCGTCTGGCGGAGAATCCGTTGACCGACGCCGATATGGACGCGTTGGGAGCGGCAGGAATTTAGGTTTCGAGTCCCCGAGTGGGACGCATGAGGCGGACGAGATGGCTGAACCGCAACATGTACCGGTTCTTTTGGAAGAGAGTCTGGAATATCTAAATGTGCGTCCAGGCGGCGTGGTGGTTGACGCGACGCTGGGATTTGCGGGTCACTCCTCGGCGATTGCGAGGAAGCTCGGAGCGAAGGGCAGGTTGATCTGCTTCGATCGCGATGAGCAGGCGATGGCCAAGGCGAAGGCTCGGCTGGAGGCTTTGGCTGAGGAGCTGGGAGCCGAATCCGAAGGCGGGATGCCCACGGTTGAGTATGTGGCGCGGCCGTTCTCGGAGATCGCTGAAGTGATCAGGCCCGGAGAGCTGGATGGATTGCTTGCGGACTTTGGCGTGAGCAGCATGCAGCTGGGTGAGGCGCACAGAGGGTTTAGCTTTCGGGCCGAGGGGCCACTGGACATGCGGATGGATCCGCGCAGCGAGCTGACGGCCGAACAAGTGGTAAATCAGGCGGACGAAGAAGATCTCGCGAACTTGATTTACGAATTCGGAGAGGAAAGGAGGTCGCGGAGAATCGCCAGAGCCGTGGTTAGGGCGCGGCCGATATCAACGACAGCGGAACTCGCTCGAGTGATATCGGCCGTCGCCCCATCCATGAAAGGCGACAAGATTCATCCGGCGACCCGCACCTTTCAAGCGCTTCGGATTCGAGTGAATGATGAGCTGGGAGAGATTCAATCGCTGCTGAAGAGCGCGGGATCTCTGCTGAAGCCGGGAGGCAGGGTGGTGCTGATCAGCTTCCACTCGCTGGAGGACCGGCTGGTGAAGGACAGCTTTCGCGCAAGTGCGAAAGCCGGTGTCCTGAAGATTTTGACGAAGAAGCCGGTCGTGGCAAAAGAGCAAGAGGCGCTGAGAAATCCAAGGTCGAGAAGCGCCAAGCTGAGGGCCGCGGAAAAAGTTTAGAGATCGGGCCGGGGTTGTCCTGCCGTGCTTTCAGGCGAAAGACAACCAACGTACGAAAAAGTCCCTTCCCCCATCAGCAACCCCGGCCCGGGTTGCACTCGCAAAGACGAGTTGGGCGGACGAGGCTTGCAGAGTTGGAAGAGTTCAGGCGGAGGTAGCGCGATGGCAACGATGGCAATGGCAGGACGAGAGATGGCGGAGATGCAGGCACGGCCAAACCAGCGCCGAGGGCTGGGCGTGGCCCAGCGCAACCGCGAGCTGTTCGAGCAGCAGCGCGCGCGGCGGCGCGGACCGACACCGGAGATGTTCTTCTCCAAGCACATCGACAACAGCCGTATCGTGAAGGCCGATGATCCGGAACGGCGGCGGGAGATGCGCAGCTTTACGATTGCGATGACGCTGTTCTTTGCGCTGACGATGGTGTATGTGTGGCAGCACTTTTCGGCGATCGAGGTGGGCTACCGGGTGGAAGCGCAGAAGACGCAGGTGGAGCAGTTGCGCGAGGAGAACCGGCAGCTGCAGCTGAACGAGGCGCAGTTGAGCGATCCAGGGCGTATCGACCATATTGCGAAGCAGTTGGGGCTGGATGAGCCGCTGCCTGGACAGGTCGTGAGGCCGGATGGCATGGACGGAACAACAGCGGTGATGGCACAGGCGCACATGCCCGTTCTGGCCGGGAATTAGCTGATCGCAAAGCCCTTCGTGAGTCGCGGAGAGCATTGCCAGAGAACAGGAATTCCAGGATGAAACAGTCGTCACGGCAGAAGCTGACCGCACCCATTCGCCGGGTGCGGTTTGTCTACGTAGCGATGTTTTTTTGCGTTTGGTCGGCGGCCATCGCTGTTCGTCTGAGCTGGCTGCAGGTGGTGCGGCATAGTGAGTTCGTCGATCGCGCGAAGCAGCAGCAACAGCGGACGTTCGAGGTAGCGCCACACCGGGGCGTGTTGTACGACCGCAATCTGCGCGAGTTGGCGATGACGGTGCTGGTGGACAGCGTGTATGCGGTGCCAAGCGAGGTGGGGGAGAACCGTGCGGACGATGCGGCGCTGCTGGCGAAGATCGTGCATGTCGATCCGCAGGACCACTTCACGACGGAGCAGCAGATCGATGCGCGGTTCAATGCATCGCGGCATTTTGCGTGGGTGGCGAGGAAGGTCGATCCGGAGATCGCCAACCGCATTCGCGAGTTGAATCTGAAGGGGATTTATTTCCAGAAGGAGTTCAAGCGTTTCTATCCGAATGGCGATCTGGCGGCGCATGTGCTGGGATATGTGGGCACGGATGACGATGGACTCGGCGGCCTGGAACGCAAGTTCGACGATGAGCTGCATGGAGAGCCGGGGCACGAGCTGACGGCGATCGATGCGAAGCGGCATGTGCTGGGGTCGGATGAGAGCGATCCGATGCCGGGTGAGAACCTGGTACTCACGATCGACTCGAATATTCAGTACATGGCGGAGCGCGCACTGGATGCGCAGATGGCCAAGGTGAAGGCATCGCATGGAACGGTGGTGGTGCAGGATCCGCGCACCGGGCAGATCCTGGCGCTGGCTGTGAGCCCGCGGTTCAATCCCAACGACTCACGGCATCTGGATGCGGACTCGCTGACGAATCTGGCGGTGAGCGATGTGTATGAGCCGGGGTCGACGTTCAAGCTGGTGACGTACTCGGCGGCGATCGATGCGGCGGGCGTGCAGCCGACGGACATCGTGGATTGCCAGGGCGGCGCGATGACGATGTACGGCCGCACGCTGCATGACGACAAGGATGATCATTTCGGCAAGGTGACGGTGCAGTATGCGCTCGAGCACTCGAGCGACGTGGGCGCGGCGAAGATGGCGCTGAAGCTGGGCCCGGACAAATTCTACTCCTACATCAAGGCCTATGGCTTTGGGGAGCGCTCCGGCATTGAGCTGCCAAGCGAGACGAAAGGGCTGTTGCAGGCCCCACACAAGTGGGGAGCGACGAGCATCCTGTCTATCTCGATTGGGCAAGAAATCGCTGTGACGCCGGTGCAACTGGTGACGATGGTGTCGACGATTGCGAACGGAGGCGTGTATATGCCGCCGCACGTGCTGCTGCAGTCGACTGACGAGATGAAGGGAGATCCGCGGCTGCAGGCTCAGCCGTTTCACCCGGTGTATCAGTTGCCGGCGAAGTTGCCGGACGGCGCGCATCGTGTGATCAGCGAACTGACTGCGGCGAAGATGCGCGCGATGATGGCGGGCATTGTGACCGAGGGGACGGGCAAGGCGGCGCAGTTGAACGGATACAGCTCGGCGGGCAAGACGGGGACGGCGCAGAAGATCGATCCGGCGACGCACACGTACTCGCATACGAAGCTGGTGGCGAGCTTTGCTGGGTTTGCGCCGGTGAGTGCGCCGGCGATCTCGGTGACGGTGGTGATCGATACGCCGACGGTAGGCAGCTTGTATGGTGCGGCGGTGAGTGCGCCGGTGTTTCACGATGTGGCGCAGCAGGTGCTGGAGTACCTGGGGGTGCCGCACGATCAGCCGCTGAAGACGCCGCAGCAGATGCAGCAGGCCCAGAATGCGGCGGAGCAGGACGATGTTCCGGACCAGCAGGTTGGCGACTTGAATGCGATGTTCGACGATGTGAATAGTCTGCCGGCGGATGATCCGCTGCGGCAGCCGGCAAACGCGGCGGCGATGGCAGAGAACCAGAGTGCGGACCGGGCTTTCGATACAGCGGCCAAGCAGAAGCCGCAGCATGCTGGCCTGAGCGCGCTGCCGGATAAGGTGCTCGCTGAGTTTCACAAGAACGGGAATACGACATCGGTGATGCCGAATGCAGCCGTTACTGCGAACGCGCGCG
>Ga0224534_1001347_pt1 | contig 13109 bp, 14 predicted proteins | sample 714E12024metaG_FD_172012 | JGI IMG/M metagenome (GOLD analysis project Ga0224534, IMG submission 172012) | Peat soil microbial communities from Stordalen Mire, Sweden - 717 E1 20-24 | ecosystem: Environmental > Terrestrial > Soil > Wetlands > Peat | place: Sweden: Norrbotten County, Stordalen... | reverse complement strand
CGGCGGGCGCGATGCCGTTCACATTGGTATTCATCGCGGCGCGGAACATTTTTAAAAAATGCCCGGCCAGCAGCAAAACATCCCCGTCCCGATCGCGCAGCAGCGGGAGGCGGAATTGCACCACGTTCAGGCGGTGAAACAAGTCCTCGCGGAACTGGCTTTCGGCGATGGCTTGCACGATGTCGCGGTTGGTTGCGGCGATGAGGCGGACGTTGACGCGAAGTTCGTGCGTGCCGCCGACCCGCGTGAACGTGCCGTCCTCCAAAAACCGCAGCAGCTTGGCTTGCAGCGGCTTGCTCATGTCCGCGATTTCATCGAGAAAAATCGTGCCGCCATCGGCTTCCTCAACGCGGCCGGGTTTTTGTTTCAGCGCGCCGGTGAACGCGCCCTTTTCATGGCCGAACAATTCGCTTTCGAGCAGAGTGTCGGGGATGGCGGCGCAGTTGATGCGGATGTAATTCGCCTCGTGCCGCTGGCTCAATCCGTGCAATGCGCCGGCGACCAGTTCCTTGCCCGTGCCGCTTTCGCCAAGAATGAGCACGCGCGCGTCAGTGGGCGCGACCGTTTGGATCAATTTCCGCAGCTCGCGGATTTTTTGCGATTCACCAACGATCTGGTCAAGGCTGAAAGTTTCATTGGCGCGCGAACGCAGCGCGGCGTTTTCCCGCAACAGCCGGTAACGCTCGGCGCAGCGGGTGACGGCGTGAAGCAACTCCTCCGGCGCGAACGGTTTGGACACGTAGTCAATCGCACCGGCTTTGATCGCTTCCACGGCGAGTTTTGGCGTGGCGTAGGCGGTGAGCATGAGCACCGGCAGGTTGGGCCATTGATTGTGGATTTTGGCGAGGAATTCATAGCCGCTCATGCCGCCGAGCCGGGCATCGGTGATGACCATGAAAAATTCCTCGCGCGCCAGCAGGGTCAACGCTTCCTCGGCGGATTCGACTGCGCGGGCGGCATAGTCTTCGCCCTTCAGCACCGTCTGCAAGGACAGGCGCATGTTCTTCTCGTCGTCCACGACGAGCACGGGTGGCAACGGTACGCTCATTTGGCCGGGGTCATCAACGCTTTCGCCGGAAAGATTAACGTAAATTTCGCACCTTTTCCAAGCTCGGATTCAACGCGCACATTGCCGCCGTAAAGTTCGACGTTATGTTTCACGATCGCGAGTCCAAGACCCGTGCCGCGTTCTTTTGTGGTGTAGTAAGCCTCGAAAATCCGTTCGATTTTGTCGGGCGCAATGCCGGGGCCGTCGTCGCGCACGGAAATTTCAATCGAATGATCGCGGTGGCAATCAGCAACAACAAACACGTTGCCTTTTTCGACCAGCGCTTCGCGTGTATTTTTTAAAAGGTTCACAAGAATCTCAGATAAATGGCCGCGCTGCATCAGTAATGGCGGAAAACCATGACCGTATTCGCGGTGGACTTGAATGCCTGTCGGCACGACGGACGGGAACACCTGCGCAATGGCGCGGTTGAGTTCCCCGATGACGTTGAGTTTTTCGACATGACCTTCGCTCAATTGCGCGTAGCCCATGATTTGTGTGATGACCTGATCGGCGCGTGCCACTTCCTCCTGAATGATTCCGATTTGCTGCGCGACTTCAGTCTTGGCATCGCGCAGGGCGCGTTGCAGCGAAAATGCGGCATTGTTGATTATGGCCAGCGGATTTTTAATTTGATGCGCAAACTCAGCGGCAAGCCTGCCGGCGGAACGCAGTTGACCTTCGCGCATGGCAAATTCATGGGCTTCCTCCAGTGCCCGGCGTTGTCGTTCGGCCAGCACCTGCACGCCATAACAGCACGCCGTCAGGAGCCATAACATGAAAAGCCGCGGCAGGTCCGGTCCGCTGGTAGTTTCCGGCGGCATTGAGCTGTAAGGCAGGTCGCTCACCCGGATCGGCCGAATCGTCCGGGAAATCCGGTTGGTGCCCGGCATTGATCCGATCTGGTTTGTGCTGGTGGAACGGAAGGCAATCGCTGGCAAATTCCCGAAGGTCGGATCGGGCACGTTGGCATACAAGGTTCCCGCGCTCAGGTAGAAGATGCTCAAAAGGAGGTTCAACGCAATTTGCGGCGTCGCCAGGGGAATGCTGATGGCATTCAATACAATCAAGCCGGGAAACATCCAGTAGATGGTGCTGTCAAAGCCACCTGTCAGGATCGTCAGTTCCGCCACAAAGAGACCGTCCAGCAGCCCCAACAAAAATACGAGCCATGGAAAAATGCCCGGCGGGAACCGGCGCCAGAACATCAGCACGACGCTGGCCACTGCGTTGCACACGACATAAATCAGAAAGAATCTCTGCAGCGTTTGCTGCACCACCCAGCGGATGGTCAGCTCTTCGGCCAACCAGCCGGCATAAAACAGGTAATAGAGTACAACCGCGATGACCCCCACCTTGACCGGCAGGACGATGTGGAGTTGCACGGCCACGATACGCTCGGCTTGTTGAGGCGGTTCCGCTGGGGACGTCGCCAGCAGCTTGGGCAGGCCTTTAAACGTTTGCCAATCCAGGAGTTTCATGGGCATGACCGCGCTCGAATGGGCGGCGCCTCAAGCCAGCAGCTTCAGGGCTCGCGCCGCCACCTGTTCCACCGGCCACATCCGGCCAATGCCTTCGTAACCGCAAGAAAGCATTCCTTCATCCGGCCCGATGAATTCCGCGCCGCGCGCTTTCAGCGTTTTCACATTCTGCTGCGTAGCCGGGTGCAGCCACATCTTGCCGTTCATCGCCGGCGCGATCAAAATTTTCGCCTTCGGATTCAGCGCCAGCGCGATGCACGTCAGCGCGTCGTTCGCCAGACCGTGCGCCAGTTTCGCGATGACATTCGCCGTCGCCGGTGCGACCAGCAAAAGGCCGGCCTCATCTGCCATTTCAATGTGCGCCGGCTTCCAGCCTTCCTCCTCGTCGTAAAGACTGGTCACAACCGGGTGGCGCGAGAGCACCTTGAACGGCAATGAGGAAATGAATCGCTGTGCGTCGGCGGTCATCACCACACGCACGCTGCATTTCTGCCGGGTCAGCAGGCTCGCCAAATCCGCCGCCTTGTGCGCGGCAATCGAGCCGGTCACGCCGAGAACGATGTTTTTATTTTTGCTCATGTTTTGTCGTGTTGCTTGCTGCGTTTTGCGTCAAGTAATGACTTGCCGTGCCGCTTGCCGCAACACGCAATACGCGGCGCGTGCTTTCAAAATTCCGGCGCTTTCGCTCTTGTCGAACGCATCTTTTCCGCCCCGACCAGCACCTGCATCCGCCGCAAATCCTCCGGAATCGTCGAGCTGATCAAAAGGTAATCAAAATTTTTCCACTGCGCGATTTCCTTCCGCGCGATGCCCAGCCGCTTTTGGATTTCTTCCGGCGCGTCCGAAGCGCGTTTTTTTAATCGTTCTTCCAGCACTGCGATGGACGGCGGAGTCAAAAACACCGTCACCAGTGCGCGTTTCAAATCCGGCTCGGCCTGTGCCCGGTCGCGAATTGTCGCCGCGCCTTGCACGTCCACGTTCAGCAAAACATCCTTGCCCCGCCGCAATTTGTCCAGCAGTTCGGAGCGCAAAACGCCATAACTGCGGCCAAAAACCGTCGCGTGCTCGATGAACTCGCCTGCTTGCACGCGCCGCTCAAATTCCGGCGGTTCAAAAAAATAATAATCCACACCGTTCTTTTCACCGGGTCGCAGCGCGCGCGTCGTGCAGGTGATGGCGCGCGTCATGTCCGGCCGGGCGGCGAGCAACTGCTGGCACAACGTCGTTTTCCCGCCGCCGGAAGGGGCGGAGATGAGAATCAAAAGCGGAGATTTGTTTGGGTCAGTCATTATTTGGACCGAATGAAGAATGAAGAGTGAAGAATGAAGAAACAAAACAACTGCGTTTGGCGGAAACATTCTTCATTCTGCATTCTTCCTTCTTCATTCAACATTCTGCGCCTGCTCGCGGAACTTTTCCAGTTCCGCCTTCAGCGTCACGACGTCGCGCGAAATCAGCGCGTCGTTGGCCTTCGAGCCGATGGTGTTGATTTCACGGTTCATTTCCTGCGCGAGAAAGTCCAGCGTGCGGCCCACCGGCTCCCTTGATTTCCGGCAGTCCTCGAACTGTTGGAAATGGCTTTGCAGCCGCGTCAATTCCTCCGAAATGTCCGAACGGTCGGCGAACAAGACGACTTCCTTCAACAACCGTTCGTCGTCCGGCGCGGGTGATTCCAGCCCCGCGCTTTTTATGCGCTCAATGAGCTGCTGGCGGTAACGCTCCGCCGTTTGCGGCGCGTGTTTTTGGATTTGTCCGGCACATTTTTGCAGAACGCCAACGCGCGCGGCCAGATCCTGCGCGAGATGCGCGCCCTCGCGTTCGCGCATTTTCACCAGCGCGGCCAACGCCTGCTGCAAGGCCTTTTCCACAATCGGCCAGACGGTTTCGGCCTCAACCAATTCCTCGTCCGTCTGAAAAACTCCCGGCGCGCGGACGATTTGATCCAGCGTCACTGCGCCGGGCAGCTTCAATTGTCTGGCCAGGCGGCCAAGTTCGGCTGCGTAAGCTTTGGCGAGCGGCAGATTGATGTGCATGCGCGCCGACAATTTGCCTTCGGCGGCGTGAATGGAAATCCGCGCCGTCACGCGTCCACGCGCGATGTGGCGGTTGATGGCGTCGCGAACCGGCGCTTCGAGCATTTCCAGTTCGCGCGGCAGGTTCACGGAAATTTCCGTCTGCCGGCGGTTCACCGCGCTGAGTTCCACGGTGATTTTAAAGCCGTCCCGCGCGCACTCGCCCCGACCGTAGCCCGTCATGGATTTCATCGGGGTGGAATATGCAAAAATCCCGCGCGACAGGCGAACAAATTTTCTTTTAACAATTGTAGGAGCCGACGTAAGGAGGCTCACTTCAAAAATGAAAGGGTGGTTACTGCATTGGCCAGGGCCAACACCCATTGCCCCTTCAGTTTCATCTTAATTTTCAGCGCGTCCCAAACTGCCGCTTCAAACAAACTCGAAATCCACGTCGGGAAAGGTCTTTGTCCGGCGGCGGTCGTTCGTCAAATGGGGAAGATTCAACACCGCCGCTTGCGCGCGAATGAAAAAATCCGGCAGCACTGGATCGTCGGAATCCTTGCGGCGATATTGGCGGAACGCCATGCCCGCGCGCCAGGTGGCATCTGTATCCAGCGGGATTTTTTCAAAATCACGCAAATCTTCTTCCACCGCCTCGCGCGTGCGTCCGCCCGCCGCGAGTTCGCCATAAGTTACAGCACTGACGGCGAGCCGCCCGCGTTGCGCCCAATGTTCGATGGTCTTCAGGCAGGCGCGATGACGCGGATGATTATTGTCCAGCCAGGCAACGATTACCGAGGTGTCCACGAGAATCAAGGACGGGTCCTCCGCAATAATTCTTCACCGGAAATGTCTCCGTCCCAGGTGCCGGCGCGGGCGCGGATGTGTTCCACAATGGCGTTGCGTGCCGCCGGGTCATGGCGGACATAATTTGCCGCCGCCGCGCGCAAAACCTCGGTGGGATTCGTTTTGGCGGCGCGCGTCTTGGCGCGGAAATCCCGCGCCAGCGATTTGGGCAAACGAATGGTCAGCGTCTCTGTCATACATGGACTGTAACACAACGAGGCGAGGGGTCAAGCCCGCAGAAATCTTCCCTTCCTCGGAACCTCCTGGGAGCGCCGGCGTCCCGCCGGCCAGTCGGTAGCCGAAAACCGGAACACGCCGGCGAGACGCCAGCGCTCCCAGGAACTGCGCCCGGGGTCAAAGCGTGCAAGCGCCATTTAACTTTCTGCCCGCAAAACTTTCAGCGCCTCCCGGAAATCCTTTGGCAGCGGCGCTTCAAAGCTCATTTGCTTTTCCGTGCGCGGATGAATGAACGAAAGTTCCCGAGCGTGCAACAGGACGCGCGGCGGTTCGTAGCCGGTCAATTCGGTGAACTTTTTGTTTTGCCGCGCGCCGTAGGTTTCATCGCCTACCAGCGGATAGCCGAGGAATTGGAAATGCACGCGGACCTGGTGGGTGCGGCCCGTGTGGATTTGCGCCTCGACGAACGTCGCGGCGTTCAATCGTTCGAGCACGCGATAACTCGTGTGCGCGGCGCGGCCGGAATCGTCATCGCGCGCCGCCATGCGCTTGCGATGCGACGGATGCCGGGCGATGGCGGCGCGGATTTCGCCGGATTCGCGCGCGAGTTCGCCGCACACAATCGCATTATAAATTTTTTCAACCTGCCGCCTGGCGAACTGCGCCGAAAGCGCGAGGTGGGTTTCGTCGTTTTTGGCGACGACGAGACAGCCACTGGTTTCCTTGTCGAGCCGGTGCACGATGCCGGGCCGCGCGACGCCGCCGATGCCGCTGAGCGAGCCCCGGCAGTGGTGGAGCAGGGCGTTGACGAGCGTGTGTTCCTCGTGCCCGGCGGCGGGATGCACGACGAGTCCGGCGGGTTTGTTCAGCACGAGCAGCGATTGGTCCTCAAAAAGTATGGTGAGCGGGATTTCCTCCGGTTGCGCCACGGCGGGTTTTGCCTCCGGCCAATGGACTTCAATTTGTTCGCCGGCGCGCGGGCTGTGCGTGGGTTTGACCGTGTGACCATTGACGCGGATATGGCCCTGTTCAATCAGCCGTTGCAACGCGCCGCGCGAGGCGGCGGGAAATTTTTCTCGCAAATAGGTGTCCAGCCGCCCGGACGGGAGCGACTTTTCAACAGTGAATTTTTCCGTGCGCACGGACATGGCGCATTAATTGGCCGCAGGTTTGGGTGTGTGCTCGGTTTTCCAGGTGATGAGAAAAATCAGCCCGACACCGGTGCAAATGGCGGTGTCGGCGATGTTGAAGGCGGGAAAATCAATGACGCGGCCGCCGCGTTGTTGCAGGTAAAAATAGAGAAAATCCACGACTGCGTGGCGGCCGGGCAGCAGGCGGTCGGTGAGATTGCCGGCGATGCCGCCGAAAATCAGGCCGAAGGCAATCTGGCCGGAGAGCGTGTGCGAACTGAAGTGATGGCGCGTGAGAAACAGCGCGATGAGCGCGAACAGGGCGACCAGGGCGAGCGCGGCGTTGTTGCCGCTGAAGAGACTCCACGCCGCGCCGGTGTTACCCCAGTGAACCAGTTTGAAGAAGCCGGGAATGACCGTCTTTTCGTCGCTTAGGTCAAGGTTGTGCAGCACCAGCCATTTGGTGAATTGGTCGAGCGCAAACACCACCAGCGCGAGCGCGGCGATGCCGCGATTGGATTTTTGAAAGATGGTTTTGGCGGCGGCCATGGCAAACGTTCGCGGTAATTTAGCCGAATGGCCAAAAATTAACCACGAAAATTCCCGGCCAGACAAGGGAGTAGTAGTGCCCATCCGGCGCGGAATTTCCCTTTTCCCTTTATGCGGTGAAGGGCTACGATGCGCACATGGCGCTGGCGCGCATTTTGGTGGACGGCTACAGCCTGCTGCACAACTGGCCGGAACTGGCTCCCGGCCGGCCGCGGCATTCGGCGCTCGTGCGCGAGGAATTGGTTCATGTGCTCACGCGCTATCACGACGCGACGGGCACGCCGGTCACGATTTTCTTCGACGGTTCCGGCGCACCGGCGGGAACGCCGCCGCGTGAATCGAATCCGGCGGTTGAGGTTTTGTTTTCGTGCGCCGGGCAGACCGCCGATGACATGATTGAGCGCGCGGCGCACCGGTTCAGCGCCTACGGTGAAGTACTGGCCGTCACGGACGATGTTGCCGAGCGCGACACGGTCACGGGCATGGGTGGCCTGGCGTCGAGTTGTGCGAATTTCATCCGCATGGTTGAAACTGCGCTGACGGAATTGCAGGATGAATTGCAAAATTACAATCGGGCGGAACGGAACCGTTTTAACCGAAGTCACAAGCGCGATTTGAAATGAAGACACAAACGCACCAAAATCAAATTGTCCACCGCCCGTTCATTTTCGCGGTGCTGCTCGCTGGATTTTTTTTGGTTCCGGCGGCGCGTGCGCAACCGGCGGCGCCGAATGTGGACAACCGTTTTCTGCTCATTTTTGACACGTCGTCGGACATGAAGCGGTGCTTGCCGGCGGTGCAAAAAGCGCTCACCAGCATACTGGCAGCCAGCACGAACGGGCAGTTGCATCCAGGTGACAACATTGGCGTATGGACGTTCGACCAGGATTTGCACACGGGACAGTTTCCGCTGCAATACTGGATGCCGGAGAACGCGCCGATGATTGCGTCGAACATCACCGCGTTCGTCGGCAAACAGCGTTACACAAAAACAACGACATTTGATGCGTTGCTGCCGTTGTTGAATCAAGTCGTGCGGAGTTCCGAGCGGTTGACGGTGCTGATTTTCTGCGACGGCCAGGGAGAAATCCACGGAACACCCTACGATGCCGGAATCAATCAAATTTTCCAGCAACGTCAGAGCGAACGGGAGAAGGCGCGGTTGCCAATCGTCATCGGGTTGCGCTCACAACGCGGCCAATACACCGGTTGCATGGTGAGTTTTCCGCCCCAGCCGGTGAGCCTTCCCCAGTTCCCGCCGTTGCCGCCGCCGCCCGCTCCAACGCCCGCGCCGCCGGCTCCACCGCCGGCTCCGCCGCCACCGGTGAGGTCCGTTGCAGTTCCGTCGCTCATTATTGTTGGCACAACCATCACCAATCGTATGCCGCCGCCCGCGCCGAAACCGGCGCCGACCAATCCGCCGCCGATGGTCATAACATCAACGCCCGCACCCGTGGTTATCAACGAGGTGAAACCACCGGACGAGGTGCCATTGAGGCAAACCAGCGCCGTTCCCGCTCAACCCGAAATCACCGCTGTGCCACTGACAACGACGAATGCCATCGCCCCGCCGCCGCCTGAAAGTTCCAAGACCGGCCATAAAGGTGCTTTGGCCGTTGGCGCGGCATTTCTGGCGGCGGCGGGTGGTCTGGCGGTTTTCATGTTCCGCCGCGCCCGCAAGACCGGCGGCGACAACCCCATCGACAGTTCGATGAAAAAGGATTGATTCCGCCCGTGACTTTTGACCGCGCGTCTGGAAAATTCCCGCCCATGAAAGCATGGATTTACATTTGCGCCATCGTCTTTGCCGCTGGAATGCTGACGGCTTTGGCTGACGAAACCAAAACCAACACGGAAACCGGCGCAACCACGAGCCTTCCCGCCAACACCAACGAAGTTGCCGTCCCGCCGCCGATGACCGCAACGTCGGCGCCCGCACCCGCAATTGTCCACAAGGTGAAACCACCGGTCGTTGTGCCATTGACGCAAACCAGCGCCGTTCCCGCTCAATCCAACATCACCGCTGCGCCCCGGAAAACGACAAATGCCATCACCCCGCCGCCGATGACCACATCAACGTCCGCACCCGCGGTTGCCGGCGAAGTGAGCCCGCCGGAGGATGTGTCATTGATGCAAACCGGTGCCGTTCCCGCTCAATCCAATATCACCGCTGCGCCACCGTCCGAAAGTTCCGGGACCGGCCGGAAAGGTGTTTTGGCCATCAGCGTGGCATTTCTGGCGGTGGTGGGCGGGCTGACGGTTTTCATGCTGCGTCGCTCGCGCAAAGCCGACCACGCCAGCCTCATCACGCGCGCGATGAACGAGAACAAAGACGAGGACAAAGACACGCGCAAGCACGAGGAAAAGCATGAGGAGCAGCGCGGGGATAAGAGCGAGGGCAAAAAATTCCCGCCGCCGATGACTTAAAATGTCCAATTCCGCGCGTGACTTTTGGCCGCGGGTCTGGAAAATTTCGCGCCTATGAAAACATTTAACCTGATTTGCGCCATCGTCTTTGCCGCTGGAATGGTGACGGCTTTGGCTGACGAAACCAAAACGAACACTCCAACCACCGCAACCATGAGCATTCCCGCAAACACCAACGAAGTCGCCGTCATCACCACCACCGAAGGCGAAATGGTCGTCGAGTTTTGGACCGACGCCGCGCCCAAGACCATTGAGAATTTCAAGACCCTCGCCAAAAAAGGCTTTTATGACGGCACCTGTTTTCACCGCGTCATCAAAGGTTTCATGATTCAAGGCGGCGATCCGCTGACCAAGGACCCGAGCAAGGAAGACGCGTGGGGCACCGGCGATCCCGGATACAAAATTAAAGCCGAATTCAACGACCATTCACACGTTCGCGGCGTCATTTCCATGGCGCGTTCGAACAATCCCGATTCCGCCGGCAGCCAGTTTTTCATCTGTCATGGCGCCCCGACCTTTCTCGATCATCAATACACCACATTCGGCAAGCTGATCAAAGGCGACGACGTTTTGGAAAAAATCGGCACCACGCCCACGCATCCGCAAGACCGCCCCGACAAGCGCATGGGCATCATCAGCATCAAAATCGTTCCGCGCGACGCGGTGAAGTGATTTGTGGCCGGGCCGTGCTGCAGCGCGACCCGGCCATTTTTGTTTACGGATTCCGCCTTCATCCGTCTTCGCCGTTGCTTCGACGAGACAAGTCAAATTTTGGCGCGCCAGTGGCTGCTGCGAGCCAAACCAGCTCCCACGAACCTGATTCGACATCCGGCAGCCGTCAGTTTTAGCTTGTGCCTCCGTCCGAAACCGCCTAAAGGCCGGGACGAAAAAATAAATTCATGACAAAGCAACTCCAAACCATCGCCCGCAAACACGGCACGCCGGTGGTGGTGATTGACCATGACATCATCCGGAAGAATTATGCCGGGTTCAAAAAGCATCTGCCCAAGGTGCAGTGCTACTTCGCCGTGAAGGCGAATCCCGCGCCGGAAATCGTGCGGACGCTTTACAAAACCGGCGCGAGCTTCGACGTGGCGTCGCTGCCGGAGTTCATGCTCGTCTATGACAACATCAAGCGTCTTCCGCCGAAGCAGCAGCAGGATTTCATCTGGGACAAAATCATTTACGCGAACCCGACCAAGCCGAAGGAAACATTGCTCGCGCTCGACCAATACAAGCCGCTGGTCACCTACGACAACCTGAACGAGCTGAAGAAAATCAGGCAATTCGCGCCGCATGCCGGCGTGGTGCTGCGCCTGCGCGTGGACAACACCGGCTCGCAATGCGAACTCTCCTCCAAGTTCGGCTGCGCCACCGGCGAAGCGGTGGATTTGATCAAGGCGGCGTTTGCGATGGGATTGGTTGTGGAAGGGCTGAGTTTTCATGTCGGCAGCCAGTGCACCAATTTTCAAAACTTCGTCCAGGCGCTCAACGCCGCCGCCGCCGTGATGCGCGAATCAAAGTCACGCGGCCATGAAATCAAGATTCTCGACATCGGCGGCGGCTTTCCCGCGCCTTACAACAAACACGTCCGGCCGTTCCGCGAACTGGCGCGCGTCATCAACGCCGAGATTGACCGGCTGTTTGCCCCCAACATCCAGATTCTCGCCGAGCCGGGGCGATTTCTCGTGGCCACGGCGGCGACATCCGTGGCGCGCATCATCGGCAAGGCCGTGCGCGACGGCAAACCGTGTTACTACATTGACGACAGCGTCTATCACACGTTCAGCGGCATCATCTTCGACCATTGCCAATATCACCTGAAGGCGTTCAAGAAGGGCAAAACGGACATTTGCGCCGTGTTCGGCCAGACCTGCGACGGGCTGGACACCATTTCCCAATCCGAGGAATTGCCGGACCTGGAAATCGAAGACCTGGTTTACGCGGAAAACATCGGCGCTTACAGCAACGCCTCCGCGACGTGGTTCAACGGTTTCCCGCCCGCGAAAGTGGTTCATATCAACCAATGAAGGTAGGGCGCGTCACTTCCGCCTTCGTCCCGCATTACGGGACTACGGCGGGACAAGTCGTGCGCGCCGCCGCATTTATTTGTAGTTTCCCTCTTTGCGCCCTTGGCGGCTTCGCGCCTTTGCGTTGAAATGAATTCGAGGACGAGGACGAGAACGAGGACGATTGTACGTCAATCCGTGTTCATCCGTGGTTGAAAACGGTTTCGGGTGGTTCGTTTGATTTGCGGTTTGACTCCGATTCCAACACACCATTGGCTTGAATTCCAGACCGGCCCGCGCCATGCTGTCCGAAATCCATGAAGCCCAATGATTTTTCCGATGCGCGGGTGCTGGTCACCGGCGGCGCGGGCTTTATCGGCAGTGCGCTCGTCTGGGCGCTGAACCGCCGCGGCTGCGAACGCATCGTCGTCTGTGACCGCCTCGGCACGGACGAAAGGTGGCGCAATCTCACGCCGCTGCGCTTCGCCGATTACGTCGAGGCCGATGATCTGCGCCCACGGTTGCAAAGCGGCGCGTTGGGGAAATTTGACCTCGTCCTGCACCTCGGCGCGTGCGCAGCCACCACCGAGCGCGACGCCGGTTTTCTCATCCGCAACAATTACGAATTCACCCGGGACCTCGCCACCTGGGCGCTCGGGCAGAAAACGCGGTTTGTTTATGCGTCGTCCGCCGCAACTTATGGCGACGGCTCGGCCGGCATGGACGACGATGATGGCAGGCTGGACAAATTGCGTCCGTTGAACATGTACGGCTATTCGAAGCACCTCTTTGATTTGCACGCCAAGCGCGCCGGCTTTTTGAACCGCCTGGTCGGTTTGAAATTCTTCAATATTTTTGGCCCGAACGAGGGCCACAAAGGTGACATGCGGTCGCTCGTCCATAAATCCACGGCGCAGGTGCAAACCGAAGGCGTCATCCGGCTGTTCAAAAGTTACCGCTCCGATTTTCGGGATGGTGAACAAAAGCGCGATTTCCTTTACGTGAAAGACGCCGTGGCGATGACCTTGCATCTGGCCGCCAGCAAAAAGGCGGGGGGCCTTTTCAACATCGGCTGCGGCGAGGCGCGGACCTGGCTGGACCTGGCGCGCGCCGTTTTTGCCGCGTTGAAACGCAAGCCGAAGATTGAATTTACCGAGATGCCGGAAGCCATCCGCGACAAATACCAGTATTTCACCCAGGCGAACCTGGCGCGGCTGCGCGCCGCCGGGTACACCGCGCCCGTCACGTCGCTGGAAGACGCCGTGAACGATTACGTCCGCAATTATCTCGTGCCGGACAAACGGCTCGATCCGGCGGTGGCGTAGTGTGGTGTAGCGTCGAGCCTGCGGCTCGAATTTTATCGAAATCCCGGCTCGCGAGGACGCTCGCCCCACCCAAATAATTTGGTTCGGCACACAGCGCCGACG
>Ga0224534_1001344_pt1 | contig 13130 bp, 9 predicted proteins | sample 714E12024metaG_FD_172012 | JGI IMG/M metagenome (GOLD analysis project Ga0224534, IMG submission 172012) | Peat soil microbial communities from Stordalen Mire, Sweden - 717 E1 20-24 | ecosystem: Environmental > Terrestrial > Soil > Wetlands > Peat | place: Sweden: Norrbotten County, Stordalen... | reverse complement strand
ATCTGTCTCCGCTCAAGATCGACACGATCCCACTCCAGCGAGTACAGCTCACCGCGCCGCATTCCCGTTTCGAGAGCCAGGGTCAACTCAGGTTCATGGATTGGGCATCGTTCACGGATGATTGCGCGGATGGCTGCCTCTTCTGCGAAGGTAACGAACCGGACTCTGCTGTTGTCCTCACGATGGAGACGAACCAGCCGAGCAGGGTTGGTCGTGGCCTTGCCGTTGCGGATAGCCTCTTGAAAGATCATCGAGATGGTTCCGCGATAGCGGTTGATGGTCGTCTTTGTCAGATCGTTGCGCGTGTCCAGGTACGACTTGATCGTCTGCGGAGTGATGTTGCCGAGAGGAACCTTGCCGAAGACGGGTAGGAGCTTGCCGACAGTCGAACGGTCGCCGGGAAACGACACCTTATGCTCTTTGGAGTACGCCAGAGCATCTGCCGCAATCTCCTCAAAAAGGACTGCACGACGCGCCCGAACCTCCGGCATCTTGACGCCCATCCGAGCATCCGTCTTGCGACGTTGATAGAGAGTGATAGCGTCCGAACGCCGACCGACCTTTTCCCGAAAACGCTTGCCTTCGATGTAATAGTTGATCCACCAGATGCCGCTTCCGTCCGGCCTCTCGAAGATTCCTCTGATCGCTTTCGACTTCTTGACCGTCCCGTTTGCCATCGTCTCTCACCCTCTCGTTTAGCTATACTTAACTATGACACCGAAAGGGGTAGAGGTGGCTGTTTTGGTGGCTGTTCGGATTGAGAAAGTGTGCTTTTCGGTGCGATCCGGTGCAAGATGGAAACGAATAAGTCATTTATCATCAATGAAAATGCAATCCGGTGCGACGCTGTGCAAACCTTCAAATGCCCCTGTTAACCGAAGGGTTGTAGGTTCGAGTCCTACCTCAGGAGCCACTCTAACAACCATTTACAGGCGGGCTTGAAGCGATCGGCCCTGGGTCCTGGGCCGGCGGCGGCTGCGGGTCTGCGCCAGTCTCATCGACGGGATGCGCCTCGCATCGGACCCTCCAGCCTGTGGGCGCCACACCCGTGCGGACGAAGGTTTTTTCGCAGTCCTGATGCGACGGCCCGCGCATGTCGCCTTCCATGTAGGCGAGGCCCGGGCATCGCGAACAGGTGCCTCCGCCATGCGCACAGGAGGAACAGACCGGAAGATCGCTCAGGGTGATCGACCGCACCTCCTTCATCTGCGGCGAGTGATGCCAGATGTCGAGGAACCGGGTGGTGCGCACGTTGCCGGCCAGCAGAGGAAACTGCACGCAGGGACACACATCGCCGTACGGCGAGACGTAGCAGAAGGTGTGGCTGGCGCTGCATGGCAACATCAACTGCGCGTCCTGGGGGGCGGGCGGCCCGTCGGGCAGGGCGCAGAACTCCTCTGGGCTGGCGCCCAGAAGGGATGGATCGCGCAAGACCTGCTGGAGCTGGGCGCGATCAATATTCAGGCCCAGAATGGAGCGGTTTCCATCGATCTTTGGAGTGATGGTCGGGTCGATGGTAAACTCTGCGCCAACTTCGGCGGCCAGGGCTTGGACGCCGGAATAATCCGCGAAATTATCGCGCATCAGCACGTTGGCGAAGACCACCTTGACTCCGCGCTCCACCAGAAGCCGCACCGCCTCGATGGTCCGCTTCAGCGAACCCGGCAGCCGGGTGATGGTGTCATGCACCTCGGCGCGGTGCGAGTAGACGCTGATCTGCACGGAGTCCAGCGCAAGCGCCTGAATGCGGTCGGCCTCGCTCCGGTGAATCATCACCGCGTTGGTCTTGAGTTTTACGCAGAAGGAGAGTCGGCGGGCGTGCTCGACGATCGCGAAGAAGTCGCGCCGCATCATGATCTCGCCGCCGCTGAAGGTGAGGAAGAAGACCCCGGCCTCGGCCATCTGCTCCAAAAGGTCCTTGATCTCGGCGGTAGTCATCTCGTCGCGGTCGTCGTGGTCCAGGTAACAGTGCACGCAGCGTTCATTGCAGCGATAGGTCAGGTCGAACTGGACGCCGAGCGGAATGCCCAGCCGCTGCGCTTTGTCGCTCATCTCCTGGATCAGCGCGCTCACGGCGTCTCCTCAATGGGCAGGTTCGAGACTTTGAGGATTCCATGCTGCGCCAACCCTTCCACCAGCTCTTCGGCATCGCGCAGGGCGGTGGCCGCGTCAACCTCGAAGCGCGCGCAGACGCTGCGCTGCACGATCTCGGCGAGCGGGGTGGCGCCGTCGGCCGCCTGCCAGATTGCCGTCGCCGTCTCATTCAGGCTGAAGAGCATCGAATCGCGGGCGGACATGATCATCATCTCTCCGCCGATGCTGCGCGCGGCGACTTCCTTGACTCGAGCGATATACACGGGGCTCATACGATCAACTCCCACACGCGAAAATTGGGAACAAAGGTCAGGCGGCGCACCGGAACGCGCTGCACCAGGTGGCAAACGGAGTCGAAGACGTGGCCGACCAACTCGGAATCGTGCGCGAAGAAGAGCACGCACCGGAGCACCGCGCGCAGAGCGTCCGCCTCGGCGACGGGGTCGATGCGGTTCTCCGTGCCCTGGGCCAGAAGATAGATGGCGGCGAGCGGCGCATGCACGTTCTCCCCCGGCTGCGCCAGCTCTCCGGCAAAGGGAGTGCCATAAGCAGCATAGCCGTCGGCTTCGCGGCGGAGATAGGAGATCTCGTCGGTCAGCAGGGTGGCATCCGGGGGCGCGAGCCGCGAGATGGTGGTCTTGCCCGCGCCGGAGACCCCGGCAAACAGGAACGCCCGGCCATTGCGCACCACGCTGGCGGCATGAACCAGCAGCCCGCCCTGTTTGGCCAGTAGCAGCGAGTGAACGATGCGGAAGGCCGCGTCGATGGCATACGGAGTGGCGGACTGCCAGATGCGCCCGTGGTGCAGGGCGGGGTCCAGTTCCGCGTGGAAGTCGCCGCGCTCCAGCACCCAGCGGCCTGCTTCGAAACGCACGCTCAAGACTTCGTCGTCGCCGATTGCAGTCGGAATAGTGCCGGGCCGTACAATCTCGACCTCGAACTCGAAGACCGGTTGCGCGGAGGAGTTCACAAAGCCGCCGTAACGCTCGCGGAGAATCTGAAGAAACTCCGGGCTACTGGTGCGCACCAGCACCGGCATCGCCCCGATCTCGATGACCACGTCCTGTGCGATGGCGCAGCCCATCAGCCGGCCCACGAAAGGTTGATGGACCTGCGCAGGCGGAGCACGATCCGGGTACACAGCTCCGAATGGCGCAGGGTCCAGGAGAAGATGCGATGCCACCAGGCGGGAGTGAGAGGGACCGGGCGGCCATTGCGGAGGATGGAAACCACCTCGCCCAAGACCTCGTCTTCGCCGAACGGAGGGTCGTCCCGCAGATGCGAGTCGCCGCGTGTGATGATGCGATCGCCTTGTCTGCCGACCATCCTGTGGGCTACAAATCCCTGGTCGCGATAGCACAGGACAATCCGTCCGGGGAGCAGTTCGGCGGGGCTTCGACGGCGAACGGTCAGCACGTCTCCAGGCCAGACGGAGGGCAGCATACTGGCCCCGGTGACCTTCAACCGCACCTCTCCAAACTGACGAAGCACCTCCGCGGCCAGATCGTGTTTGGCCTCGTCTTGAAGCTCTCCTGCTAGTTCCATTGGATGCTGTCCCACCATCAAGAAATCACCTGTTCACGGGCCTGCCGTGCAGTGGCCATCCCCCTCAACCGGGCTACGAAGCACTCCGGTTGCTGTGGCACGGCACCTGCGTGGTCTGCACCTTGCCGCATTTCAGCGCGCTGGTTTCAAAGAGCTCTCGCAGCGAAAGGCCGGTTTCTGGTAAGGTGCTTTCTCCTTTGGCGTCCGTGCCCCTTTTTGCTGTTCCTCTTTGCTCATCGTCGTTCTCCCCCCCCAATTCCGCAACTAAGAGCGCGCTCCTGAGACCTACTGTACCGACTGTACGCCTGTGAGGCAATCGGTCGCGTAGGTGCTGAGGCTTGTTCTTGCCCGCCTTCCAGCGTTCGATCAAGGAGCCGGCTGTGAGGTCTGCACGGCGCAGCCGCCCGTGCCGCTCCCTGTGCTTCCGTTTCCCACGCAGGCCATGTTGGCCATGGGCGTGTAATAAATCTGGGATTCACCTGTGCCCGACCCCTTATTGTCGATGACAATCCCGCTGGATCCGCCGGTAGACTGGATCGCCTGAGTTGCCTTGGTCGGAACGCTAATGGTGGTGCCATTCCCTACCAGGAAGTTGTAAACGCAGCCTCCCGTGCATGACGAGGACGTATTGATGGTGCCGACACTGCCGTTTGCCGACACTGCGGCGAATATGTAGTCGTTGGTGGTGCCGCCCGCACCATAGATCTCCGTTAGCGGCGAGCAGGTCGCTTGTGCAGAGGTCAAGGTAGTGACCGCCGTGGTGGCGTTGACAGTGATATTCGAGCCGCTCGCCACAAACTTACCGTTGGCTTGGATGGGCACATAGGACAACCGCGGCTCCGACGAAAGATGCTGATTGCAGGTCCATAGGTTGCCCGCTGTGCCCGCCGCCGAAGCGTAGTAAATCTGGTCGAACGCCCCGTCGTACGTCGTCGGTGTCGCTATCGTCCCGGTACCGAACACCGCCTCTTCGCCACAAATGGAATTCGTTGGCCATGCCGTCGTGCTGGTCGGATTGCAGGTGCCGGTACCGGTGCCCGTAGTGCTGGCCGTAAACTGGAACACACCGCTGCACCCATTGTCTGGGGTAACTTTGCCTGGTTCGCAGCCCACGGTTGTGGTGGTGTTGGCATCGCTCCCCACAAATACATAAACCATCTGCGCGTTGGAATCCACCAGCGGTCCGTCAACGATGCCGACCGTGCCCGAAGCATAAGTCAGCTTGCTGGTTGTCAGTACCTTGGCATGTGTTGAGGGACTGACCGCGTACAGGAATCCGCCCGTGGCACCCCGGTCGGCCACAAAAATGTTCCCCGACGTCCCGGCATCATAGACCGGGCTGGTCAGTGCATTGGCGCTCACCGACACTGGCCAGTTTGTGGTGACTTCGGCGGGAGTCCCATTGAACACTCCGGTGAATTGATGGAGTTTTCCATTGGTGTCGCCCACAAAAATCGTATCGGAGTATGTGCCGAAGTAAACGTAGAACGGCGAGGACGTGGTGTCCTGATCGCCATTCTGGAACGGAACGCTGATCATGCAGGATTCGCCCGCCGTGCAGCTGCTCCACGCCTTGTTGCCCGCGGCACCAACCTGCGCGTTGTTGAACTCCACCTGCGGAGTGGCAGCCGCCGCGGGAGTGCCCTGGCCCGACTTCCACGCGATGATCCGCAATATCGCAGCACCCGATGCAGGGTTCTCGATATAAACGATCTTGCTCCCATCCAGGGAGATGACAGACGAAGTAGTCGCTTTGCCCGTGCCGCTGAAGTAAGCCCAGTACACTGAAGGATTGGATCCGGAGCAGGTGGTGTCGTACAGGTTGCTGTACGCAACAATGTTCGCCTGCCTGCCTGTTGCGCCAGCCAGCCCAGTGTTGTACGCGATCCAGTCGCTGCAGCTCGCATTCCCGCTGAATGAATACTTGGCCGGGTATTGCCCGGCGCCCACCGTAGCACCCGATCCCAGGTCCATGCTCCAGTCCGTCTTCAACAGCGGCCCTGACTCATGGCCCCATCCCGGCCCTGACTCATGGCCCCATCCCGTCCCTGGCTGCTGCCACAGGTTACGCCTTAGCTGCTGCATCTGGTAGCGCGGTTCGTTGACGATCTTGCTCCACTTGTTGATCATGCCATTCCGCATGGCATCATCAAACGTGCCCGGATTGGAGAAGATTGCGTGGTGGTGCGTCCAGTCGGTTGGACGGCCCGAGGTTGCCGCCGGCCCCGCCTGTGCAAATGCCGGGAGACTGGCCACCGCGAGCAGCGCAACGCCCGCGAACGCAAGGGCGAAGCTGCCGCGCCTGATTCCCGTGGATTGTGGATTTGGTGTGCTGTTGCCACCGCAGCAGCGTGAGACCTGATTATGTTGCGAAATTCGACCGGAGAAAGATCCAAACGCCAAACCACTCATACTGCCTCCCTGGGGAAAACTACCCAATGCTGCATAAACTACCAGCGCTGCAAGAACGTACCGGCCCGGTCCTACAGAACCCGCGCTGCTGCCATCGCCTGCCGGGCTACGAAGCACTCCGGTTGCTGTGGCACGGCGCCTGCGTGGACTGCACCTTGCCGCATCGCAGTGCGCTGGTTTCAAATACACTCTCGCAGCGAAAGGCCGGTTTCTGGTAAGGCGTTTTCTTCTTTGGCGTCTGTGTCCCTTTTTGTTCTTCCTCTTTGTTCATCGTCATTCTGCCCCCCCCAAAAATTCCACAACTGGAATGCGCCCTGTACCTTATTGAACCGACTGTACGCCTGTGAGGCTCCCCGTGCCGGTTGCTGCACAGAGATTCGCCGTAGTGCCGCCGAGGCCCAGGAAGTAGATCTCCGAAGCTCCAGCCTCAGTGCCAGTCGGTATCGCGTTGTCGACGATGATTCCGCCCGTCACAAAGCAATGGAACGCGGCGCCGTAGTTCTCATCCAGAATGGATGCCTCGGCCGGAGTCGCGGTAGTAACGTTGAGAGCCACGACGCACCCGCCTCCGGCCCCGCAAGTTGTTCGGAGACCATCGTAGGCGCCAAAGAAGAGGTAGTCTGTGCCCGATGTAGTGGCCGTCGCGCTGGAGACGCAGGCGCTCGTGCCGTTGTTGCAGAACTCGGTTATGGGTGATGGATATGCGGGCTGGTTCTCGTTGTATCCAATCGTGAATGTAGTTGGGGTTCCCATCAAGTCGCCGCTGGAAATTGGTATCTGGTAGAGTTGACCGTTATTCGTGCCGCTGTTTCCGATCACATAGAGGTGTCCGGCAGTCCCCTTGTTGGACGAGTAATAGATATTGTCAAAGGTGCCGGCGAAAAGATACTGCTGGCCGCCACCGGTACCGCCTGTTCCCAGGGGCTCGCTCAATCCCGCAGAGCCGGAGGCAAAGGAAGCGGCAAATTGATAGACGCAGTTGACCCCGGCAGTTGCACAGCCGCTGCGCGCAATGCCAGCTGATTGTGCGACGAAGACGTAAACCGTTTCGGCACTGGAATCCACCAGGGGGGCATCGAAGATTCCGTGGGCATTTTCGCCCAGGGTCGCCGACGTGGCATGGATGGCGCCCGTGCTGCCCACGACGGAATAGAGAACACCGTTTGCGTTGCCGACAAAGACATAGCCCGAGGTGTAATCGTAAATCGGCGAAGCAAGCAGCGTCGTACCCAGCGTGACAGGGTAACCACTGGTGACCTCGGCTGGCGTCCCGCTGAGGAACAGGTTGGTGAACTTGTGCAGCTTGCCGCTGTTGTCCCCAACGTACAGCAAATCGTCGTAGTACTCGTAGAACGGAGCGGACCAGGTGTCGTTGGGCGACCCGTTCAGAGTGAGCCTGGTCATGCATGGAGCGGTACAGGCGCGATAGTTCGCGGCGGTCACATTGGTTGAGGCTGAGTTCAGTGCTACGACGGAAGTGCCGGTGGCCCACTTGAGGAGCACCAGGCTGGCAACGTTGCTGCTGTTGACCTGGATGAACGCCACCTGGTCCCCGGCCAGGGAGAGCACAGGCGAGGTTGTGATTTTGCTGCCATCGCCCGTAGTGGAGCCCTGCGGATAGGCGGTGTTGTAGGCCCAGTAAGTCTTGGGCACGGCCGAGCCGCTCGTCCCGGCGCCGCAACCCGTACCGCGGGGCCCGGAGGTCCCATAGAGCTCGTTGTAGGCCAGGACCGTCGCCTGAGTCGTGCCCGATCCCGCGGCGCCCGTCGGGTAAACGATGTAGTCCGAGGCGCAACTGTAGGCGTTGGTATTGAACGAAAACTTCGCCGGGAAGGTGTTGGGATTCACCAGACCCGTGCTCAGGGTCTCGCTCCAATCCAAGTGTTTGGTCGAGGTGGAATCCACCCGCGGCCCACTGCCAGGCGATACGCTGGGGCGCAGCGATGGATTGCGCCTCATCTGATGCAGCGCGTAGCGGGTGCTGTTGCGCACGTCCTGCGAATGGAAATCGTTCCCATTGGCGCGTTCATCCCCCGCCGGGCCAGGATTGGAGAAGACCAGGTGATGGTGTGTCCAGTCGGTTGGACGGCCCGTGGTTACCGCCGGCCCCGCCTGTGCAAATGCCGGGAGACTGGCCGCCGCGAGCAGCGCAACGCCTGCGAACGCAAAGGCGAAGCCTGCGCGCCTTGGTCCCATCGTCTGTTGAACTGGCACGTCGTCGCCCACAAGGCAGCGAGCAATCGGATTTCGTCCGGTAGTCCGGCTGGAGAGAACTCCTACTGCAAAATAACTCATACTGCCTCCCTGGGAAAAACCAGCCAATGCTGCAAGAACGGCACAATGCACAACAGCAACCCGGCCCCGACTCACAGAGCCGGGGCCGCTTGCTCCCGGGGGTAAAGGCTTAAATGCGCGCATCTCCGAACAATCGGAGGTGAAACACTGCCCGAGAGACCGCGGGTCGTTCCTTTGCGAAACTCCGCGTCAGCTATACTCCATTCTAACAGCGCGTCAGGCCGCGCCAAACATTCGTTTGACTTCATTGGTGACACTTTAGTGACAACATTAATGACACTTTAGTGTTACGAGCCTGAGGACTCTGTCGCAGGTTTTATCGGAGGATGAAGAACCATGGGGGTTGTGAAGTGAGTCCACTGGCAGTCCGTCCTTCCAGGCACAGGATCTATTGCCGTGTGCATTGGCTTGTGTCCGCCCAGGGCGCGCGGACTGAATTGGGTGGGGACCCGCTTCGCCGTGGCTGACTGCGTTGCATTCGCCGTGGCTGACTGCGCAGCGCGAAGTCCGGACTGGCAGCTCCTGTTGTACTGTGCCCGTGGCGGCAGCGTGGACGCCGCGCGCGTACGCCAACTGGCCCATCGGGTCATGGACTGGGATGCACTGGTCGAGGCCGCGCAGTTTCACGGCCTGGCAGCAGTGCTGTTCCACGTCGTATCTGAGACATCTCCCGATCTTATGCCGCCGGACGTTGCCAGCCGGCTGCGCAACATCTGCCGCGATTCAGCCCGGCAGAACCTGGTTCTCACCTCCCAACTGCTCGCGTTGCTGGATGCCTTCGCAGCCCACGGCATTGCCGTCGTGCCCTTGAAAGGCCCCGCGATGGCCGAATCGTTCTATCCCGATCCAGCGCTGCGGCCGTCTTCCGACCTGGATTTCCTGGTCCGAAGTCAGGATGTAGCAGGCGCATTGAGGGTCCTCGCGCAGGAAGGATACGCGCTCGGCGCAAATATGCAGCGCTTGCCGCTGCGCGTACTGCTGCGCCTCAACTGCGAGTTGATCTTCCACCATGAGCGCATGGCGCATGTGGACCTGAAGTGGGAGACCGGCCCTGCGCATTATCCCTTCCGCATCGCACCGGAGATGCTGTGGCGTTCGCTGGGCCGGACCAGGATGGCGGGCAGGGAAGTCCCGTGCCTTTCGCCGGAAGCTTTGTTGTTGTTTCTGTGCGTTCACGGCACGAAACACATGTGGTCGCGTCTTCAGTGGCTGGGGGACGTCGCCCGGCTGGTGCGAAAGCAGTTGGCATGGGATGTCGTTCTGCAACTGGCGGAAGAGGCGGGATGCATGAGGCCGCTGCTGTTGGGGTTGTCGTTGGCGCACGAGTTGCTTGAGGCGCCGGTTCCCGAAGATATTTTGCAACGGGCACGCGCGGCGCAGGCAGTCCAGGCGCGGGCGAGGCAGGTGGTCCTGCGGCTGATGTGTACTCCGCCGAGTGAGCCGCACAGCTGGGAATTGACCGTATTCAACGCGCGGATGGCGGAACGGACCTGGGACAAGCTGCGGCATACTGCCGCGTTGCTCAAGGCCCCGACGGACCAGGAACTGGAGTGGTTCCTCCTGCCGCAATGGCTCTTCTTCCTCTACTATCCATTGCGCGCCGCGCGGCTGACGTACAAGTACTGCTCGCGGCTTACGCGCGGATGAAATGACTCCGCCGCCGATTCAGGGATTCCTTAAGCCATTGCCGTTGTCCGCGCAGCCGGCGGATGGAGGGCCAGGGCGTGTGGCCCGTCTTTTGCTGATATAAGCTGGTAGATAGATGCCAGCAAAAACCAGCCGGGAGATGGAGGACCTGTGCCATTGAGCGAAGTTTCCCAAGCCAACCTGCCTCTGACCATCGATGAGTATCTGCGCAAGAAGCTGATGCCGGTGGAGGGCGTGATCCCTCACCTGCCGGGTATCGACATGTATGGGAACACCATCCCGGACGAGATCGTCGGCGGCGATGTCTTTGAGTACATCAACTTCCAGCAGCGCTACAACATCGAGGCGCGCATCAGTCAGGCCCAATGGCTGGCACAAGAGGTCCTGGAACCGCTTGCCCCGGGGGCAAAGGCGCGCAATGGCGTTGATGTGCACATCCAGTGGATGGCGACGCGGCCCGGCTACACGGAGCGCGACGGAGTTGAGTTCAGGAAGGCAAAGAGTTCGGAGCAGTTGAGGATTGTGGAGAACCTGCGCGAACTCTCCGCGTCCGCCGGGGTGCTGATTGTCGATGCGCAGGGCCACGGCATCATTGCGGCAAAGATCGCGTCCACCGTTCACGACACCCTGCACGCGTTCATGCTCTCGGAGCTGGACCGCGTCGGGACCATCACGCCCAGGCTCTTTGAGCAGCTCAACCTGAGGCTCGCCCAGTCGGCAACCGCGCGCAATGCCCTGGGCCGGAGCATGGATGCCAGCTCGCGCGAGATTGCCACGCTGCTCTACGGCGAGATGCGCTCCAACGGACAGTTCCGCTTCGTCAACTTCGGCCATCCGCCTCCGCTCGTCTTCTCGGCAAAGTACAAGAGGTTCATGAAAATTGGCAGGGACCGCATGGTGCAGTTTCTGCCGCTCGGATTGGAGGTCCCCGAAGACCATCCCGACCGCAACAAATATATCTCCGTCAAGCTGAGGAAGCGGCGCATGAAAGCCTCCGATATGGCGTTGATTACCCTCATGGGCAGGGGAGACATGCTCTTTCTCTATACCGACGGCGTATACGACGGCAGCGACGAACAGGAAAGACGCCGGATTGAAGCAATCATCGGCGAGCATAAACAAAAGCCTGCCAGGGACATCTGCAACGCGGTGCTGGACTACGCCGTGAAGAGAGACCGCCAACTGCGGCAGCAGGGCCACAGCGACGAGATCGACGACAAGACCGTGTTCATCATCAAGCGCACGTAATGTAAAGCTTCGGGATTGGGTCAGTTTGCATTTGTTTTGAAGGGGGCGGGCTTCAGCCCGTCCGTATGGGATGCGAAATCAATCGGGCTTTAGCCCCCGAGGGAAGGCTCGCTCGGCAAACTCACCCACTGCCAAAGCCTCTGTCCACTTCTTCTGCGGAGCAGGTTTGCGCGTTATGCCAGCGCAGTCGCGCGCGCGGCATGAAGCTCCTGTAGCGCGAAGACGCTCAGCGTCCCTCCCTGCAGCGCGGCAATGCCCTCGGCCGCGGCCCTCGCCGCAGCCAGCGTGGTGATGGTGGGAATCCGCGCCAGCACCGCGGCCCGCCGGATCGCCTTCTCGTCGAAGAACGTCTCCTGCCCGCGCGGAGTGTTGACGATCAGTTGAATGCGGTCGCCCTTGATCAGGTCCACCACGTTGGGCCGTCCCTCCTTCACCTTGTAGACGCGCTCCGGTTGCAGGCCCGCGGCCTCCAGCGCCTCCGCCGTGCCGTGCGTCGCCACCAGATGAAAGCCCATCTCGACGAAGGTCCGCGCCAGCGCCACGACGCCTTCCTTGTCGCGGTCGTTCACGCTGAGGAAGATCGTTCCCTTCACCGGTAGCATCTGGCCCGCGGCGATCTGCGCCTTGGCAAAGGCCTCGCCGAAGGTGTCGGCCACGCCCATCACCTCGCCGGTGGACTTCATCTCCGGCCCCAGCACCGTGTCCACTCCGGGGAACTTGACCCAGGGAAAGACCGGAGACTTCACATAGAAGTGCGCGCCGGTATCCAGGTCCTGGCCGCGCGCCACGTCCCCCGGCAGCAGCTCCTTCAGCGTGCGCCCCACCATCAGCCGCGACGCGATCTTGGCCAGCGGAACGCCGGTCGCCTTGGAGACATACGGCACTGTGCGCGAGGCGCGCGGATTCACCTCGATCACAAAAACCTTGCCGCGCTGGATTGCAAACTGAATGTTCACCAGCCCGATCACGTTCAACGCCAACGCCAGCTTGCGCGTGTGCTCGCGGATGGTGCGCAGCACATCGTCCGTCAGGTCCACCGCGGGCAGCACGCACGACGAGTCGCCGGAGTGAATGCCGGCCTCCTCAATGTGCTGCATGATCCCGGCGATGACGACGTCGGTGCCATCGCAGAGCGCGTCCACGTCGCACTCGACGGCGTCCTCCAGAAAGTGGTCGATCAGCACCGGCCGCTCCTGCGAGTACTCAATGGCCGTGCCCATGTAGCGCAGCACCGCCTCGTCGTCGTACGCAATCACCATGGCGCGCCCGCCCAGCACATAGCTGGGGCGCAGCAGCACGGGATAGCCCACGCGGTTCGCCCCGGCGAGCGCCTCATCGACCGATGTCACCATCGCGCCCTCGGGCTGCGGAATGCCCAGCTCGGTGATCAGCTTGCCAAATCGCTTGCGGTCTTCCGCCAGATCGATCGACTCCGGCGACGTGCCGATGATGGGCACGCCCGCGCGTTTCAACGGCAGGCTCAGGTTCAGCGGAGTCTGGCCGCCGAACTGCACAATCATGCCAATCTGGTTTTTCTCCGCTGAAGGCTCCGCGCCGCTTGAGGCCTCGTGCTCATAGACCGCCAGCACGTCCTCCAGAGTCAGCGGCTCGAAGTAGAGCCGGTCGCTGGTGTCGTAGTCGGTCGAGACGGTCTCCGGATTGCAGTTCACCATGATCGTCTCGTAGCCGTCCTCGCGCAGCGCGAACGCCGCATGGCAGCAGCAGTAGTCGAACTCGATCCCCTGGCCGATGCGGTTCGGCCCGCTGCCCAGGATGATGATCTTCCGGCGCGCGGTCGGCGCGGCCTCGTCCTCCTCGTCGTAACAGCTATAGAGGTATGGAGTGTAGCTCTCGAACTCTGCCGCGCAGGTGTCCACCAGCTTGAAGAC
>Ga0224534_1001343_pt1 | contig 13131 bp, 11 predicted proteins | sample 714E12024metaG_FD_172012 | JGI IMG/M metagenome (GOLD analysis project Ga0224534, IMG submission 172012) | Peat soil microbial communities from Stordalen Mire, Sweden - 717 E1 20-24 | ecosystem: Environmental > Terrestrial > Soil > Wetlands > Peat | place: Sweden: Norrbotten County, Stordalen... | reverse complement strand
TGGTATGTCCAGCATATGCTGGCGAGTTCAGCAGGAGTTAGTCCTGCCGGGGTAACAGTCAAAGCCCCGTAGCTTGGGTAGCAGTGCTTTCGGGAAACCGATTGTGCTGGAGTCTACCGACATTGTCGCTATTAGAGCGACAGCGAGTCACCAGGCCGTAACGAAAGTGAACGCACAGGTGGCCTCGAAAACCTCTAAAACCAGAGGCCGAGCCTACCATACGGGGGCGAAGGCGGCACAGACTACCGAAAGTGGCTGACACGGGAGTCTGCTCTGGCGGGGTGGTAGCGACGGCATGGTGGCAAGGATTCGCTAAGTAACTGGAGAAGCCCTCCTCACCCCGGGAAGAAATTCCCGGAAGCTAGGTAAGCACTATAACCGGAGCACCCGGGAAGTGGGCTGAAAGGTGAGAGGGTGGCGGATGGGCTCGTAGTACCGATGAAGCGGGGTAACGCCCGCAGAGGAAAGGAGTCCCTACTGTTTAGCGTTCCTCAATCAACAAGGGAGGCAGAGGCGGAATGACAAACACGCCCATCACCCTGCATGACCTGCGGGAGAGGATTTATGTCAAGGCGAAGGCCGATAAGACCTGGCGGTTCTGGGGACTGTATGTCCACGTCTGCAAGATGGAAACCCTGTTGGAAGCCTATGTGATGGCCTGGAAGAACGATGGCGCCCCCGGTATTGACGGAGTCACCTTCAAGGACATCGAAGAAAGCGGAGAGCAGGGGTTTCTGGAACAACTGCGTAGTGAACTAGTCTCCGGGACTTACCGTCCAGCACCGAACCGGAAGAAGGAAATACCGAAGGATAAGGGGAAATTCCGTACGTTAGGTATTCCCTGTATCCGGGACCGGGTGGTCCAGGGCGCGCTCAAGCTCATTCTGGAACCCATCTTTGAGGCTGATTTCCAGGAAGGCTCGTTTGGTTACCGCCACGAACGGAAAGCCCAGGACGCCGCCAACAGAGTCAGCAAAGCAGCACACTGCGGGAAGACCACGATCATTGACGTCGATCTCGAAGCGTATTTTGATAACGTGCGTCACGATATCCTGCTGCAGAAAGTGGCAGCCAGGGTGAACGACCCCAAGGTGATGCACCTGCTCAAGCTGATTCTGAAGGCCGGAGGCAAACGCGGCGTGCCGCAGGGCGGGCCACTGTCGCCACTACTTGCGAATCTCTACCTAAATGAGGTGGACAAGATGTTGGAGAAAGCCAAGGTGGTCACCAAAGAGGCAAGATTCCTGCATATCGAATATGCTCGCTTTGCCGATGATCTGGTGGTGCTGGTGGACGGCCACCCGAAGTGGCAGTGGCTGGTTAAATTGGCTTACAGGAGACTCTTCGAAGAATTCGGGAAACTGGATGTTCGGGTGAACGAGCAGAAAAGCCGGATTGTAGACCTATGGAGCAAGGATAGCTTCGGATTCGTGGGCTTTGACTTCAGGCTGGGGCGCAGCCGTAAGGGTAAATTGTTTGTGATGAGGACGCCCAGGCTCAAGTCTCGCACCAAACTGCTGCAAAAGCTCAAGGACATCTTCCGACGCTACAAGTCTCAGCCTATCGGAACGGTGATATTTCTGATTAACCCCATTCTCCGGGGCTGGGTCAATTACTTTCGGGCTGGCAACTCCGCCAAGTGCTTCAGCTACATAAAGAACTGGGTGGAGCGTAAAGTCCGGCGGCATCTGCAACGTGCCAGGCAAAGGTCAGGTTTCGGCTGGAAACGGTGGAGTAGGGATTTCATCTATAAGTATCTGAAACTCTATCAGGACTACCAGATACGGTACTGTTGAAATCACGAAAGCACGACCAGTTCGATAGGTCTCATAACCCTTGATATGAAGCTTGCAGGTAAGCCGGGTGCGGGAAAACCGCACGCCCGGTTTGATGTGGCGGTTGCTGGAAACGGGGCAGATGACCCGCTTGAGGGGGACACTCGCCTGAAAGGGGAGAAACAGTCTGGCCTCACAAGGTCTGCACTGTTACCGCGCCAGCTTCCGACCCTACCGTAAATAGCGCAAGCACGGTTCTGTGAGGGTTCCAGGTACAATCGGTCATGGAGCAAATATTGTGACACTCCCAGAGGAAACGGGGAGAAACGGGGAAAACAAAGCGACTCCTAAAACCGAGAGGCACCCACCTACTCGACCCACCCAAAGTTGTTCTTAAAAACCTGGCTTAATTCGGTGCTCTATCTTACCCAGCCCACCCTGAGGTGAGATGTGGCAAGACAAAAAAATATTAAAAAAAGTTTCGAAAAAAGGAGGAATTCTTTAACATTTCGCGAACTCCCTATTAATGGTATTTAAATAGGAAGGTGCGCGATCTCCGGTGAGGCGTGAAGACATCCAGGCCATATACGACAAAGGAATCGATGCTGTAGCCGATCTGATCGCCGCCTTTGAACAGATCTTTCAGCAACAGGCCCTGCAGATCACCGCTCTCACGGAAAGGGTCAAGCAACTCGAAAACCAGATCAACACCAACAGTCGCAATAGCGGTAAACCCCCTTCCAGCGACGGTCTTAAAAGAACGAAGAGCCTGCGCAAGAAGACCGGCAAGAAGAGCGGCGCCCAAAAAGGTCATCCCGGCCACACCCTGGAAATGGTCGACCATCCCGACAAGGTTGAGACGTACCAGGTGACCGAGTGCCAGGGTTGCGGCGCATGTCTCGCTGACAGGCCCGCCAAGTCTGTCGAGAGGCGCCAGGTGGTGGACACACCGGTCTTAAAACTAGAGGTTACCGAGCACCGGACGGAGCAGAAAATCTGCCATATCTGTGGCGCAATCAACAAGGCGGCCTTTCCCGAGGGCGTGAACCAGCCGGTGCAGTACGGCCCCGGGGTCAAGTCCCTGGCAACCTATATGAACCAGTACCAGCTCGTCCCCCTCGACAGGGTTGAAGAGTTTTTTGAGGACGTGTTCCGCCAGCCGGTTGCCGAGGGCACCATTTTTACCGCCAACCAGTACTGCTACGAATCCTTGGCAGGCTTCGAGCAGGAGACCAAGCGCCAGATCTTGAGCAAGCCAGTCGCCAATTTTGATGAGACCGGCGCCCGGGTGGATGGGAAGGGCCACTGGCTGCACGTGGCCTGCACGCCCAAGCTCACCTGCTATGGCATCTATCAAAAGCGTGGCTCCGATGCCATGGACGAGATGGGAATCCTGCCCCAATACAGGGGAGTTGCCAAGCACGACGGTTTACCGGCTTACTTCAAATACAAAGAACTGATCAACTCTCTCTGCAATGCCCACCACCTGCGGGAACTGACCTGGGTGATCGAGAACGAGCATCAGGTCTGGGCGCAGCAGATGTATGACCTGCTCCTCGACGGCAAGGCGGCGGTGGACGAAGCAAAAGAAAACTCTAAAACGAGTCTGGAACTGGAACAGCTTACTGATTTAGTGTCACGCTATAATGGCATCATCGCCCTCGGGTATGAGGAAAACCCGTTTTTCGAAGTCTGGGAACGGGAACCAAAGAGCAAGAAGCGGGGTAGACCGAAAAAGACCAAACCTAGAAACCTGTTGGAACGACTTGATAAGTACCGAACGGAGACGCTGAACTTCATGTTCGACTTTCGGATCCCTTTCGATAACAATCAGGCGGAACGGGATCTTCGGATGATGAAAGTGCACGAAAAGATCTCCGGGGGTTTCCGATCCCTACAAGGGGCCAGAATCTTTTGCCGGATCCGGGGGTATATCTCCACGGTCAAGAAAAACTCTGTGCCGGTGTTGGACGCCATTCGGGATGCCTTTTCAGGCAATCCCTATATCCCGGGTTATGGTGAGACCTGATTGCGCGCTACCGGGCTGAGCAGTTACTAAATAATTGGGTATTTAGAGAGTAATATGAACGGACATTTCAAACCAAGTCCCACTCCCGGCACCAAAAAACCATTAAAGCCTTGCAGCGCAAGTCTTCTTTTGATCCCAGAATTATTATCCCCGCCACCAACCCACATAACTGATACTTTAGCCGTCACCCAGTCCCTTCGATATGCCTTACTGCTCCACCGGATTATATTTTCTTATTTCATTCATTTGTTAAGTATTTAACATTTTATTTTTTTTATCATGATAGTATCAATAATAAGAACAAGGTCGTCATAGAGGCGGCTACTTAGAAGAAGGGAGTGATTCAATATGGAGGTGCGCATTGTAGCTTGTGGCATCTTCCAGCCAGAACTGGAACAGGTGCTCAGGCAGATAAGAGAAGAGCGGCCAAATGATTCCTTGATTAATGTAACTTACGTACCCCCTGCTCTGCATGTTGACTACGACAAGCTGAAGGATGGCATCACTGGCGCCCTTGATCAGGTCTCTGAACCGAAAAAAATACTTTTATTCGGTTCGATGTGCCATCCTGAGATCGGAGAGTTTACAGAAAAGTATCATGTTGTCAGGCTGTCACCGGGTAACTGCGTCGAATTGATCTTGGGGAAGGAACGACAGAAGGAGATAGAAAAATCTGCAAAGGTGTTCTACCTCACCCCTGGATGGCTGCAGAACTGGGAGGATATCTTCCGGCGGGGGCAGGGCTGGGATGAGATAGATGCCCGGCAGAACATGGGCTTCTATGATAAGATTCTGCTTCTGGACACCGGCGTTTCCGAGTTCAGCGATGAGGATTTGCTGGAGTTCTTTGAGTACACCCAGGTACCGATAGAGATCGAAAAAGTCGACCTTGCGGTATTCAAAGAAAATGTCGTCAAGGCAATAGAGAAAGCACTGGATGTAGAATCTGCAGTTGTTGCCGGTTGAGCTTAACCAAATACATTATTTAAAGGAGTGAGTTTGCGTGGTTCTTACTGAAGAGATCAAAGATGTGGTATCAAAGGCTCCGTTTGTTCCCCTCGTTACCGTATCTGCGCAGGGAGAGCCCCACCTGATCGTGGTCGGGAAGGTAGCGGAGATCATGGAAGGAGACGTGCTCTGTTTCGGTATCTACAAGATGGAGGTTACCCAGCAGAACATCAAGAGCAACGGAAAAATGCAAGTACTGATTGCAACAATGGAAGGCGGCCCCAAGGGATTCAGGCTGGAAGGCACGGCTAGCATTGAAGATAAACTGGTTCTATTCAAGGCAGAAAAAGCGGAAACGTTGCTGTAATACTTTCTGAACTGCACAATAATCTCGCTTCCGGCAGGCGGGATTCTTGTGTTTATGGACTCATAGCTTCATCTGGCTTTTTTTGATAAAATCTTTGTAAGGATCTATTAGTGCGAGGTAATTGGGAATGAAGCGGTGCATTATCTGCTTACAAGAACTGGAGCTGTTCCAGGGGCTCGAAAGTGAGCAATTGGCCAATCTGTGCGCATGCACGGCGAGAAAAAAACTGCCCAAGGGAGAGCGTCTTTACCGACAGGGAGAAATAACGCGCACCATTTACCTTATCAAATCGGGTAAGCTGAAGCTTGTGCAATCGACAGAAGATGGACGGGAAACGATTCTGGACGTATGCGGCCCCGGTGAAGTTCTCGGTGAATTATCGTTATTCCAGGAACAGGATGAGCCTTCCAGCGCAATCGCCATGGAAGAGGCGAGCATCTGCTGCTTCGGTAAACAGCAATTTGAAACTTTGGTGAAGCAGGATCCCTCTTTTGCCTTGAGAATCATCAGCTACTTGGGTCAGAAGCGATATGAAGCAATGCAGAAACAGAGTGAAGACAACAGGCAGACAGTAAAAGAAAAAGTGCTCAGCCTGCTTTATCGTTTTGCCAATGAATATGGGGAAAAAAGGGCAGATGGTCTGTTAATAGATCTGAAAATCACCCAGCAAGAACTGGCAGATATGATCGGTTCTTCAAGGGTTATGGTAGTGCAGGCACTCAAAGAACTGAAAGCTTTCAATGTCATAGACCGGGAGAAAAGATATTACATCTTAAAAAAGGATCCTTGCCTTGCAGTTCATGCCTTTAAATTGGATCAAAAGATACAAATCCAATCATAACAACCCTTCTGGATGACAGCCATGTTCGTGTTGTGTGGGTTTTTGACAAAGAACCATTAAGGAATGATTCTGCTGCTGTAACTTAAGTTTCTGGTCTCCAATGCCTGACCAGATGGTATTTTCAGGCAAGCGAAGCCTCTTAACTACAATTAATTAGCTGGTTTTAAGCTGCTTTTGGCTCTATATCGCCCCATTCTGCCCCTTATCTTCAAAAAGGGCAGACTAACCCCTTAGGTCAGGTTGTAGAAAGTGCGGCGGGGTTGGCGACAGCGGATCTTTGAAAATAGGATACGAGCTGACGGATGTTGCGGGCGACCTGGTCATTAATAGTGCATAGTATATGTGTACCCCTCCCGGCACCAGAGCATTCAATGCCTTGCGCTGCAAGGCTTTTTTATTTCGGCTATCCGAGAATTATTGTTGATCAAGAAAGAACAGGTCATCTTCCAATAAGTGGAGAAGTGTGTACATGTCAACTCCGTCCTTCCTGATCTGGTAATCGTCACCATATTCACAGACGAGCATGTCATTACTACTGGAAACACTTCTACTGCTTGTAAGACGATTGAACTTTGGTGTGATGACCTTGTGGGCGCCTTCGCTGAGCAGGATCTTGGCTCTCAGGACGTTGAATTTATAGCCCCTGCCGGTTTTGTTGATCAGTTTGATAATGCCGTTGAGGGCTTCGGTGTAGGCGTTGGTGACCGGGTTAGGCATGAGACCGAAGTGTGAGAATATCTCTTCGGACCAGTTCTCCATAGCTTTCGTCAAGGGTTCAAAGTAACGCTGTGTTTCTGGGGTGAGTCTCTTCAGCCAGACATCGTATTCCTGTTTGGCGACATGCCTGTCAGGACTGTTATCGAATATGTCATAGAAACTCTCCTTTAGCTCGTAGGCCTGTTTCAGTAGAGGATAGGTCAACAGTGCCAAAGGGCAAGCTGCTCATGGGTGTTAAGCTTATCAGGCCGTTTCAGGAGGGCATACCTGTCATGCTTGAATGCTCTGCGTTGTTTGTCGGTAGTGAGGGTTTTCTTGACTTCCTTCCTGATGTTATCCAGGCCCTGGGAAGCGTACCTGACAACATGAAACTTATCGATGACAATCTTAGCTTCAGGAAAAACTGTCTTAACGGCATCGCGGTATGGTTGCCACATATCCATGCAGACGATCTTGACCTTACTCCGGTTGGGTAGCTTCCGCAGATAGTTGACCACAGAGATGGTACTGCGGTTTTCAAGCAGATCAATGATCATCCGCTTTTCAACATCAGTAATAACACAGCGATAATGGCGGAAGAGATGAGCTTCATCAATACCGAGAAACTGGGGCGTGTCAGGTTGGTAGTTTTTCTGCTCCCGTGCGGTAAACTCGTCGAAGATAGATCGGATCGTCCACTCGCTCAAGCCCACATCGGCGGCGATCCGGGCGAATGTCTCTTTGAGCATCACCCGCTTCTCGATGTACTCAATAAGCCGCTTGGTGGCGCGGTGGTCGTCATGCATGTCGGCAAGTGGTTCCAGGAAGGTAGAATTGCAGTCACGGCATTTCATGCGCCGACGGTTGATGTGCAGACCGACGCGCTTACCGTGCATCGGGGTGTCCATGAATAACTGCATGTCGCGACCATAGCCCACTAGATCGCCGTTTATGGAACCACAGCAAGGGCAAAGAGACGGCTGAGAGACAGTCTCCAGGAAGAAGTGAAGATCGTGTTCATCTTGCTGGGTGTCAAGTATTGCAAATGCGGGAAGATTTAAAGGGTTCATCAATCTGTCCATTATTCATTGATGGCATCCGCATCAGAATAATTTCAATATCTCCGTCGTGTTTCCTTCCTTATTTCTAGCTTTCCGACATTTCAAGGGGAACTCCGGAACAAAAAAAACAGGGATCCGAATCGTGCTTCAAAACTACAGGCGTCTCTGCTTGATAACATACCATAATTATCTATATTTCGACAATATCTTAATATAATATTTATATTTACCAAAGAAGGGTTATTAATGTTATGTATAGAATTATGCCCTATGAACGCATTGGATAAAGCTGCACAATACGACAGAATAGGAAAGAGGTGGTGTCATTGGAATGAAGCACGTGTTCTTCAGAAAAAGCAACCCCCGGTGAACTTAGGCCATCAACCACATTCACCGAGGGCCAGCACCCTTCCTTTGCAAGGTGCAAAGTCCAGGTAGCCTAATTTTAACCTGGCATCTCGGTCTTGTAAAGGAATGGCCGAGGATGTGAAAGCATATTTTTCTTGGAGTAAATGGGTAGCTTTATTGACGACCCGAGATTCGATTGAAAATAATTTCTTGAAAAATATAGAGGAGGAACGAAAATGAAACTGATAAAGAGGTTCAGGCTGTCCTGGCAATTGGCCATTACGGTTATGTTATCGGTTGCCATGTTATCGGCGCCCTTTTTGGGGACCGCTACGGCGCAGACTTCCGGCAATACACAGACAGGCACGGGTTCAGCAACGGTAACGAATACTGCAACGGATGTGAATTCTGTATCTCAAGTCGTATACTACAATAAAAAGCAAGTTCTGGCAGATGGCGGGATAAGATATACTTTTATCATTAACGGAGTGGAAAATGTCCTCCATGTCCCGCCAGTGGGCTTTGACCCCATGAAGGCGACCGACGCTGAACTGGCGGAATACGGCTGGCCGGCCAGGCCAAAGGATCAGAAAGGCTTAACCGGATGGCAGAATACATGGGGCAGGTTTAAGCCTAAAGTGAGTTCCGAGGAACCGACCATCACGATTATGAAAAGATCAGTTCCTGACAGCAGTGGTACGAATTGGTCTGGTTATGCGGATTACTATCAAGGCGATACGAATAAATTCTGGGAGGTGAATGGTTTCTACAACCAGCCAGATTTAATGTCAATTCACCGTCTAACGCCGAGGAATCTTCCTGGGTTGGCCTGGGAGGTATTGGCAGCACTAAGCCGCTGATCCAGGCAGGAACATGGAATTACAAAGGTGGTCCTACTTATTATGCTTTTTATATGTACCTGTTAGGGCAAAATTCCGGTGTGGGTGGGGGTTTCCCGAGTACAGTCAGTGTTCATCCCGGCGATAGCATATATGCGGATGTCGACTGGACCAGCAATCCTGCCGGATTCGTGGTCTGGGACTGGACTACCTTTACCAACTTCTTTGTAACTGTTGATTTGAATCCGGATTATTATGACGGGGAAAGTGCAGAGTTCATAGATGAACGGCCATATGACAAAAATACCGGTCTATATTTCCCTCTCGCCGGCTTCGATACCCCCATTACCTGGTACGATTGTGAAGTCTTTTATCCCAACGGTTATCAACAAATTAATTTTGGAACATTATTCTATGATTAATTTACAATGTTAGGCGGCACTGGATATCCTTTAGTTACTACCAGTTCACCGCCCGGAGCAAATAGTTTTACAGACACCTGGAATGCGGGCCATTATCAGTAAGCCGGTACGATTGGTTTTGCCTCGCTGCCGGGTGTCTGTCGGCATGTACTCCCGCAGGCCGGCCTGCGGGAGTACATACTCAACTATTCAGATCCGTGAAGGAGCTTTGCGATGATTAAAGACACTATATTGAGCAAACGATTTGCGATCATCTGGCTGCCCACGCTTCTGTGCCTGTTGTCGTGCACATTGCTCAACAGCGGCCCTGCGTCCGGTGCTGTGACGCCGGGAGGGATCACCACCGTGGCTGGCAACGGGAGTTATTGCTATTCCGGGGACGGGGGGCCGGCCACCAGCGCCGCGCTTGATGATCCTTGCGGCCTGGCGGTGGACACGTCCGGCAACCTCTACATCGCCGATTCGGACAATAACCGCGTCCGCAAGGTGGACAGCGCCGGCATCATCACTACAGTGGCGGGCAAAGGCCGCAGCAGCTCCTCGGCGCTCAACGGTCCCAGGGGCTTGACGCTGGATACGTCCGGCAACCTCTACGTCGCCGACACCTGGAATTGCCGCGTCATCAAGCTGAGCCCCTCCTGCGCAATCACTACCGTGGCCGGCAGCGGCTTTTGGGCGAGCCTGTATGAAGGCGAGGGGGGGCCGGCAACCAGGGCCAGGATATTGCCCGACAGCGTGGCGGTGGACACGTCGGGCAATGTGTACATCTCCGATGATCAGGATAACCGTGTCTTCAAAGTGGGGAGAGACGGTATCATCACCACCGTGGCCGGCAACGCGACTCAGGACCTCCCCGGGGGCTACTCCGGGGACGGGGGACTGGCCACCGGCGCCGCGCTGAACCATCCAACCGGCCTGGCGCTGGACAAATCCGGCGACCTCTACATCGCTGATTCTGATAATAACCGCATCCGTAAGGTGAATACGTCCGGCATCATCACCACCGTGGCCGGCAACGGGACTCAGGGCTGCTCCGGGGACGGGGGGCCGGCTACCGGCGCCGCCCTGAACTATCCAACCGGCCTAGCGGTGGACACCGCCGGCGACCTCTACATCGGCGACACGAACAACTACCGCATCCGCAAGGTGGACACCTCCGGCGCCATCACCAGCGTGGCCGTTAACTGCGCCCCAAGCGCTACCGGCGGGCTGGGGTATCTGAGATTATACGTAGCGGTGGACGCTGCCGGCGACCTCTACTTTGACGGTGTAAACTGTGTACGCAAAGCGGCAGCCCCCATACCGCCTTATCCTGCAACCGGCAGTAGGCAGAGCGTGATCGTCTTCACCGTTGGCCAGCCATCCTACACTGTCGACGGGCAATCCTTCGCCATGAATGCCGCTCCCATCATCTCCAATGGACGCGTCCTGGTGCCAGTGCGCTACCTGTCCGATACCCTGGGCGTCGAGACCGCCTGGGAGACATCGGGAACGGGTGCGGTTATACAGATCCAAATATTCACCTGCAATGTTGTCGCGCTCTTGAACATCGGCAGCACTGCTATGGATTTGTCAATTCGCAAGGACATGGAACCTGGAGTCTCCAAGACAACCCAGATGGACGTGGCCCCCATCATCATCGACGGTAGGACGTACATGGCGGCACGCTATCTGACAGATGCCTTTGGCTGCACGATCAACTGGAATGGAGCTGCTCAAACGATAACAGTGCTTCAGCAGCCTATGTGAAAAGAGTGGATTTCAAAACGGTTTATATCCTTGGCTAGTGTCAAGGTTTAAATAAAGTTGCTGCTCAACGGCAGAATATCTATGGGTGTCAGAGGATGTAGGTATTTACTGGATACTGCACTACTTGCCTTCATGGATGTGTGCCTAATTAACTGAAATCATTCTGATGGATAGTGCCTAGCTAGAAATCCTGCTCACTTAAAGCAGGATTTTTGTTGTCGTCTCTTATCGTTGTGTGCATTATTGCCTTCCAGTTCTGAAGGCCGGATCAACATAAAATCTCGGTTTATGGTTTTGCAGACAACTTGCTATACACATAAAATCTCGGAAAGCCTTTATTTCAAAGAACCTCAAAATAATTATCCCCCAGAGCGTCCTTGACCATGATATTTTTGAAACTTAAAATGAAAGCTGGAAACTAGTAAATAGGGGGTGTTCGGATGGAGACAATCAAGGCAATCGCGAGGAGAAAATCGACCAGAAAATATTTGGACCGGCAGATCGCAGAAAAAGAGCTGGAGACGATCCTGTTTGCCAGCTGTGCCGCTCCGGTGGCGGGAAACGACTGGCATACGATGCAATTGGTGGTGATTCAGAACAAGGAGCTTTTGAGTAGAATCTCAGAGGCCGGGAGCAGGGGCCGGAAAAGGAGGCGCGACCCGTTGTATGGAGCGCTGACGCTGGTCCTGATCGCCTCGGAGATCTATTGTCCGTACCCGTTTCACGCCGGGCAGCAGAACGCCGCCTGCATCGGGGAGAACATGTGTATCGCCGCCGCTGACCTGGGGCTGGGTTCCACCTACCTGACCGGATTCCTGCCGGGCTTTAACGCCGATGCCGAACTGGTGAAGGATGCGGGCGTGCGGGAGGGGTTCAAGACCGAGGCCGCCATCGCCCTGGGATACCCCGAGGTGCCTGACGACAGTGAGAAGCAGATGGCTCACCAGGAGATCATCACATTTATCCGTTGATACGTAAATTGACCCTTGGCGGGTCCGAGAGAAGAGGTGTGTATAGCTATGCCCAAACTGTCTGATCCGCTGGTGATCAGGGGCAAGCAGATCAAGAACAGGATCGTGATGCCGCCGATGGTCTGTTTCTCTTTCCAGGGCGACCACGGCTGGGTGTACGGTCAGCAGTATGTTGACCATTATGCGAAAAGGGCGCAGGGCGGTGCCGATCTGATCATCGTCCAGTCAACCCCCGTGGGAGGGGCGACGGAAAAGCTGGGCGTCTGGAGCGATGAGCAGCGGGGACCGCTGGATGCCATCGCCGGCAACTGCCACCGCTGCGGCGCCGTGGCGATGATCCAACTCTCCTGCGGCAACGTTGATATCAACAGGCTTACGGTGGAGCAGATACACAGGATGCAAGCGGACTGCGTAGCTGCGGCGGAAGTAGCCAAGCAGGCCGGCTTTGACGGGGTGGAGTACCACTTTGCGCACGGGTTTACCTTGTGCAAATTCTTCGACCCCGGCTTCAATAGGAGAACGGATGACTACGGCGGCAGCCTGTCCAACCGGGCGCGCATGATCACGGAGATGCTGCCGCGGATTCGGGAACTGGCGGGGCAAGACTTCATCGTCGGGGTCCGGATGGGTGGCAATATACCGGATATAGCAGGGGCTGCCGATGTGGCCGGGGCTCTGGAAAAGGCCGGCGTCGACCTGCTGCACATCTCTTTCGGGATGACCATACCCATTAACGCCGTGCCCGACGGGTTCAACGGCAGCGCCATCACCTATAACGGTAGCCAGGTCAAAAAGCAGGTCAACGTGCCGGTGATCGGCGTCTATGAGATCGATCCCGGGCGGGCGAAATTCCTGATCGAAAATGGCTACCTGGACCTGGTGGCTGTGGGCAGGGGGATGCTGGCGGACGAGAACTAGGCGAACAAGGTCCTGGCCGGCGAAGCGGTCAATGAGTGCCGCCGCTGCGGCGACAACACCAGGGGTTGCCGCTGGTTCGACGACCACACGCAGTGCCCGGCCAGGGAATAGGACTAATTTTACTTCAAAAAGAGAATGCCGAAGAGTAATGAACAATATTCAGTGCA
>Ga0224534_1001342_pt1 | contig 13150 bp, 6 predicted proteins | sample 714E12024metaG_FD_172012 | JGI IMG/M metagenome (GOLD analysis project Ga0224534, IMG submission 172012) | Peat soil microbial communities from Stordalen Mire, Sweden - 717 E1 20-24 | ecosystem: Environmental > Terrestrial > Soil > Wetlands > Peat | place: Sweden: Norrbotten County, Stordalen... | reverse complement strand
GTTTTTCCTCCACCATGTCCGGAAAAACGCCGGCGTCGCGGAACGAGGCGATGGTGTCGCGCGTGTATTCAAAAACTCTTTTAACCCGCGCCTTGTGCGTGAGATTTGTCCACGCTTCCGGCGTCGGCTGCTTGCCGGGGTCGGCCCACGAATTGGCGTAATGAAAATCGAGCAGGAATTTGTATCCGAGTTTCTTCGCGTCCTGCGCCATCGCAATCGTATATTTCAAATCATTCGGCAGATTGCCGCCAACCGGCTCGACAAAAATGCGCAGGCGAATCCAGTTGTAGCCGTGATTCTTGAATATCTGCAGGCCCGGCATCGCGTTCGTGCCATCCTTGAAAACCGTTCCGCGATCCTCCGCCTGTTTCAAAAATGACAGGTCCGCGCCGAAGGCAAAATCAGAGCCGCGTGATAAATTTTCAGCGGCGAGGGAAAGCAGAACCGCCGCCAAGGTTGTGGTGATAATTTTCATTTTAATTTCAGTCCGGTGATTTTGAAGCTGTAAGCGTAATCGCACGGCTTTTCTGCGGGCATTTTGATTTTTAATCCGGTTTCGTCCTGGGAAAATTCCAGTTTGCCCCTGTGACCGAGCAGCGTGACGCTTTTCACTTTTCCAACGGCATTGGTTGTGCCGAGCGACACGATGGTGATTCCATTCGTCGGCCAGCCCAGCGAGATGGCATAAAGATTATTACCCTTGGTCGTGAAGCGGATGCCACGATTGCCGCCCTCGCCGAACTGCTTCCACGGGCGCGTGGCGTAAATCGCCCCGCCGTTCACGTCCAGCCACGCGCCAATCTGCCGGAGCAGCTTTTGCTGGTCGTCGGGAATGGTGCCGTCGGCTTTCGGCGAAATGTTCAGCAGCAGCCCGCCGTTTTTGCTCGTGGCATCAACCAGCAGGCGCACGCAGCCATCGGCGGAGGCGATGGGCGAATTTTCCGTGTAGCCGAAGCGGTAAAGAACCGGTTCGTCCACGTCCCACACGAAGTCCGTCAATTCCTTCGGCGCGCGGCTGCTGCGCTCAAAATCCTCGACGCTGCCCGCCAGATAGGCGCCGTCCTTGGTTTCGAGTGAAACTTTCTTTCCCCACTTCGCGGCGCGATTGTAATAATACGCGGCGACCTTGAGCTTGATCGGGTCGAACACGCGGCCGTTCACGCCGTTGTCGAACCACAGGATGTCCGGCCGATATTTGTCAATCAGCTCCTCGTTTTGCGCGACCCAGCTTTCCAGGAATTTTTCGCACGCGGCGTCGCTGCGGTCTGCCACGCTGTAAAAATTCTTCCACTGCGGATCGTAAAGGTCATTGGTCACGCCCGGCGTCGGCTGGATGAAGGTGAAATGCTCGATGCCGTGGTTGGAGACGCCGAATTTGATTCCCTGCTTGCGCACGGCCTTGCCGAGATCGCCGATGAGGTCGCGGTGCGGCCCCATTTGCTTTGCGTTCCACGGATTCACCGCGCTGTCCCAGAGCGCGAAGCCGTCGTGATGTTCGGCCGTGGGAATGACAAATTTCGCGCCGGCCTGCTTGAACAATTTCGCCCACGCGTCCGGGTCCCATTTGGCGGCGGTGAACATCGGGATGAAATCCTTGTAACCAAACTTGTCCGGCGGACCGAAGTGTTCCGTGTGCCATTGGGTAATTTCCGGGTTGCCATACATGTGTTTCTCATACCATTCGCTGGCGTGGGCGGGCACGGCGTAAATTCCCCAGTGCATGAAGATGCCGAGCTTCGCGTCGCGAATCCAATCGGGCATGGAATAATTTGTCCGTATCGAATCCCACGTCGGCGCGAACGGCCCCGGCGGAACCGGCGCGCCCGCGGCGGCCGCCTGCGCGACGATTTCCGGCGTGGTGCGCGGCCCGCTTTGGGCAAAGAGCGGACTCAAACAAACGGACGACAGCAGCAAAACACAAAATAATTTTTTCATAATTCAATCTATTTATTGCGGTGCCACGTCGCCTTTTGGCACCCTTCCAGCCTGTGAAATTCCACCGGTGTAGGTTTCATCAATTGCCGGCTTGCATCAAACCGGCCGTGACAGTCACCGGCCGGGACTCGATTTTCACGGTGGCCTGCTCAAGGCCGTTGCGGGTGGCCGTCAGCGTGATGGTGCCGGGCGTCAGCGTCGAGCGGATGGCGACGCGGTTGATGCCGCATTCGGTGTCGAGATAGCGGTTGTTGGTGGTGTTGAGTTTCGCGGCGTTGAAGCCTCCGCGCCAGTTGGCGGGGCCTTCGACTTGGAAATCCACGCGCGCCTCGTCTGTCGGGCAGCGGATGCCCTGCGCATCCACAACCTCAAAGTCCACCAGAACCACGTCGGAGCCGTCCGCCTGCAAACCCTTCGGGCCGGTATGCACGGTCAGCTTGATGGCCTTGGGCTCCCCGGCTGTCTTGAGTTCCTGCTGGGCGACGGATTGACCGTCCTTTGTCGCCACGGCTTTCAATGTGCCGGGCGCGAAGGCGATGTTCGTGAACGCGTAAATATAACCGGTGTTGCCCATGTCTCTGTCTTCATCGTTAAATGTGTCCACAAAGTTGCATGGCTGTTTCGCCAGGCCCAGGGATTTTCCGTTCAAGATCAACTCAACCTGGTCGCAATGGCTCGCGGCAACATAGACGGTCTTCACCGTGTTCGACGGATAAGTCCAGTGGCCGATGATGTGAATGTCCGGCGTGTCGCCCTGCATCACGCGATAGACATAAAAGGCCTCTTTTGGCAGGCGCACGCCGTCCACCTTGCCGCTCACGCGCAGGACGTAGCTGCCCTGCTGGCGTCCATCGGCGTCTTCATCCGTGAAATAGATGGAGCAATAAGCCGACCATTTCGAGTGGGCGGGATCGGTGTTGTCAATCCGGTTGCGCACATAGCTGTTGTAGCGCGTGGCGGCGGCAAGACAAAATGTTTCGGAATTCCAGTGCCACGAATCCACAGGACGACCACCAATCGAGCCAGTTTTGGGCTTGAAACCAAAGTGCGGCGGCGAGAAATCATCCCAGATGTTTCGTCCGGCTTCATCGCGGAAATCTTCCGTCTCGACCAGCGGCGCCCTGTCGCGGCGCGCGATGCTGTAGCCGCGGAAAATGTCATCACCGCCGACCTCGTCGGTCTGCCGATCCTGGCCGATCATGACGCCGTAATACTCGCAAATCGGGGTCAACGCCTTGTTGGCGTCCGCCTGGTCGTTGTCGCGCGTGCCCATCACGCGCCCGCCGTGCGGATCCAATTCCTTGCGCAAGGCCACCAGCTGTTCCATCTGCTCCGGGGCGACAATGGTGTTGCCGGCTTCCCAAAAGAAAATGCTCGGGTCATTGCGATAGAAAATCATGGAATCGCGCATCACCTCGACGCGCTGATCCCACTGGCGGCCCGTGGCCATCCGTTCCTTGTCGCCCGCCGGGCAGATTTCGACAATGCCCAGCCGGTCGCAAGCCGCGACGTCGGCCCGCTCCGGAGAGACGTGCATCCAGCGCATATAATTTCCGTTGCTCTCGCGCAGCATCGCGAGCGTGAAGTCGTGCATCCAGTCGGGATAGGCTCCGCCGAGGCCGGCCCAGTCATTGGCCGCGCGCTGCGCATAACCGGTGAGCCAGACAAACCGGCCATTCAGCCAGACGCCGCCCGTGCCGACACCACCCTTGAATTCGGTCTGGCGGAAACCCGTCGTCGTCTCGCACACGTCCACAACCTTGCCATTAACGCTTAACATGGAATAAACCCGGTAGAGATACGGGTCTTTCACATCCCAGAAGCGCGCGTCGGCCAGCGTGCCGGAAGCGGTGAAGGTTTCCGACTGGCCTCCGACAAGGTCGGACGTGTCGCCGTCCAGCTTCGCGCGCACGATCCCGTCCGCGTCCACCACGACGGCGGAAAGTGTGATCGAAGCGTAATCGCCGGTTTCGTTGGCGACCTCGGCCTCGACTTTCACGTCGGCAGTCTTTTTCTTCAGGTCAATCGCTTCCGGATAAATGTAGATGCCGGTGGTCTTGAGGTTTTCGTAGAGCGGCAGCGTCTGGTAAATTTTCCCCGCCAGGATCAGCGTGGCGTCGCGGTTGAGGCCGCCGAAGTTCGGGTTGAAATCCTTTGCATTCCACTCGAAGGGCGTGCCGGTTGCCTCTTCCTTGTAGCTGGGGCTGTTGTCCACTTTCACCGCGAGGACGTTGTCCTGGCCGCCGAATTTGACGAACTTGGTGATATCAATTCCCACAGCCGTGACACCGTTTTCATATTTGCCGACGGGATGTCCATTGATGAAAAACCAACCGGCCTGCCTCATGCCGTCGAACTGGATGAAGACCTTCTGGCCTTCGGCACCGGCCGGCAGTTTGAAGTGTTTGCGATACCAGCCAACACCAAACATCTTTTCGCCCTGGTCGCCGCCGCCGTGGCTGATGTAGGCGCGGTAGGAGTCGGTTTCGTTCCAGGTGTGCGGCAGGCTGACGCTGGCCCACGACGAATCGTCAAAGTCAGGCTGATCGGCATTGGTCTGGTTGCCAAAAATAAATTTCCAGCCGGGATTGAAATTATAGACCGCGCGCGGTGAAGCGGGCGGAGTAAACCGCGCGGCAGTGGCGGCGGGTGCTGAAGCTGGTATGTTGTCGCAGCAACTGGTTGAACTGTTTGACCTGCAGCCGGCGAACGTTAAGAGGGTCAGTGCCGCGCAACCGGCGACGAGAGTGAGTTGTTGTTTCATTTGGTTTATAAGTTTATATGTGAAAGTCTATGGCAGGGAAATCCGGTCAATCACGGCCCCGGGATCAACGGCCCGAATTTTGAAGGTGTGCTTGCCGGCGGCAAGCCCCGGCAACGGCATACGCGCCCGAACGTAGTTATTTTGAACAGCGAAACTCCGCACCTGGCCATTTTCGTTTTCCGCGCCGCTGGAGCCGGGCACCTCGATTATTGTCGGGACGTTATCATCCATGCTCGCGGCCACGCGTAATTTCATTCCCGAATAAATGCGGAACGTCGGCAGGAAATCAATAAGCGCCTCTCCGTCGCCGCCTTTGGTCTGGAAATCATATTCCAGCGCAGGCGCGTTCTTGTCATCTTCTTTCCATGAAATTTCCGAGCTGGCAGGCAGCAATGCCATCGCCCGGCCCGACGGTCCGAGTCCTTCAACGACGCTCCAATGTGCTGTGTTCTGTGGTGATTGCCGGTCAGCCGTGGCGGCGTCGCGCCAGCCTTGCCCTGCGGGAGGTTCATTGATAACCGGAGAATTGTTCGTTGCCTGGCCGGTCTGAGACGCCTTTTCACCCCACGGCCATCGCACCTGACTCGACCATCTGGTCAAATCTGTTCCGGTGACAAGGCCGGGCATCATGTGGTTCCATTTTCCACCGGCGATTTTCGTATTGAAGTTTTCCACTTGTGCCTCAAGGTCATTGCGCAGGGCCGTGATTTTGTTTTCGTTGGCGGCGACGTCAATGCCTTGTTGAACATTTCGATCCGCCATAAAAATCAGGCCCGCCGATGCCAGAACGCGGGCGGGAAAACCGACCAATTCCGTGTAAGCGTCCCGCGCTTCCGCCGGAACTGCCGCCGACAACGCTTCTTCGCGCTTGAGTAATTGGTTGTAGTCATTTTCGAGTTGGGCCGCCCGCTCGGGCGTCAGTGAGAGCGCCCACGCGCGGTCCATCAACTCGGGCTTGCGAATGGTTCCCAGTCGGTAAAAGTCCATGAGCAAATCGACCATAGGCTGCGCAAATGTTTCACCGAAGTTCCTCGCTGCAAAATCATGGAGAAATGTCCGCTGCGCGCCGCGGTCGAACCCATCAGGATTCCATGCCAGCCGCGAGAAATAATCAATTCCGATTTCCCCCGGCTTGATATCGCCGACGTTGATGACCCACAAAGTGCGCGCGTTGTTTTCCCGCGCCTTGTGCAGTTCTTCCCACATCAACGCGGGAGCTGTTGTGTTGATCCACGTGTAAGAATGCGGCTGTCCATAATAAGAGATGTGCCAATAGACGCCTGATCCGCCGGAACGCTGCTGTTCCTGGGGGTTGCCCAGACGCCGGATGTAGCCAAAGTTGTCATCCGTCCAAACAAGCGTTACGTCGTCCGGCACTTTCAATCCGGCGTCATAAATCGGCAGCACTTCCTTGTAAGGCACGAAGCATTGCGCAACTGGCCCCCATTGCTTGGTGATGTATTGATCCAGCAACTCGCGCTGATCGTGAAAGATCTCGCCCATGAGGTTGATCTTGCCGGGCAGGTCGTTGGGTGGCCGCTCCATGGCCGCGTCGTGAATGCCGCGGATGCCAAGCGTCCAGACAGCCTCCTCGTTGCTGCGAGCCTTCACGTTTTCCTCCCAAGTGGAATGAATTGCGTCGCGATTAAGACTGTAGTTCCATCGCCCTTTTTCCGCTTCGTTCCAATGCACGTTGTTAAAGAGCATCGGTTCGCAGTGCGACGAGCCCGCTACGATTCCAAACTTGTCCGCCAGCGCGACATTTTCCGGCACGGACCCGAATTCCGTGCTGCACGCGTGCATGGCCGGCCAGATGTAATTCAGGCGAAGGCGCAGCATGAGTTCAAAAACTTTTTCGTAGGTCTTCGGGCCGATGTTGCCAAATTGCGGGTCAAACGTTTTCGAGGCCCACGGATTCAATCCCCAATCCTCGTCGTTGATGAAGAAGCCGCGATATTTCACCGTCGGCGGGCCTTGCTTGAAAATGTCGCCATGCAACGCGAGGTTTTTTCTCTGCTTCACTGGCACGTCCGCCCACCAATACCATGGTGAAACGCCGATTGTTTCGGACAACTGGTAAATGCCGTAAACCGTCCCGCGCCGGTCACTGCCCGCGATGACCAGCGCCGTATCCAGGCCGGGCAGGGGATTTTTCACGATTTGCAGAACGTAGCTTTCCCACACGCCGCTGATCCCGTTTGTTTCCAATTTCCCTTCCGCCGCCAGCCGGTCAATAATTTTACTTTTTCCAAGCGTGCCGACGATGACGCGGATATTTTTATCCGGTGAAAGTTGATTTTCAACTGCCGGTTTTGTCCCCGTCACCCGCGCAAAGTCATCCGCCAGATCGCCGACCGCGCGCAGCACCGCGCGCTCATCGTTGGTTTCAATAAAAAATGCCGCTGCAGTTTTTCCGTCGGCCAAGGACAAATCACCCGCGCCGGGCGTGTCGGTCAATGTGAGTTCCGTCGCGTGCGCGGACAGGCACACGCAGGCGCAGGTGAGTATAATCAGCGGGCGATGCATTTTCATATGTTATTCGGGTGAAGGTTTTGCGGCTTTGATGGTGATGGAACTGGCGGTCAGCCCCGGAGCCGTTGCTGTCAAGACAATTTTGCCCGGAGAGCCGGTCGCTTTCACAAACGCGACGCACCTGCCCTGGAACGCGCGCCGTTCCGCCGCCTGAAACGGTTCGTGACTCGAATTATCCGCGCTGTCCACGGCGGTGATGACGCCCGGCCCGGAAATCCGGAACGAAATCAAATCGTCCGCGTGCGGAACTCTGACGCCATTTGCATCCACGAGCTTCACGCGCACGAACGTGACGTCATTCCAATCCGGCGAAAGTTTCCGGCGGTCGGCGGAAAGCAAAATCTTCGCGGGTTTGCCCGCCGTGCGCAGTTCGTCGGTCGCGACAATCTTGCCGTTGTTGCGCGCGACGGCCTTCAAAATTCCCGGCACGAAAGGCACGCTCCAAGTTCGCGGCGCGGCGTCGGCGTTGATGGTTTTCGCCCCAAGCGATTTGCCGTTCAGGAACAGCTCGACCTCCTTGCAGTTGGAATAGACCTCGACGTTTTCGTTGTGCGGCTGCGAATTCGTCGGTGTCCAGTCGGAGAACGCACTTTGCGGGCGCCGGTCGGCGGCGTTGTTGGCTCCGATATTGTCGGGATTTGCAACCGCCGGGGCCGTGCGGCGCGCGATGCAGACCATCGGCGCATCGGTCCACCAGCTCTGACGCTCAAAAGCCAGCGGCCTCGGCGTGCCGGTGCGATCCAGCAGGCCGGCGCCGCTGCACATCACCGGCCAGCGCCGCGACTCGCCGAGATAATCCACGCCGCTCCACAAAAACTGCCCGGCGTAGGGCGCGTTGTCCCGCAGCGCAACCCATGTCGCGCGGTCGTGGCGGTTTTCCGTGCCAATGATTTTTCGCGCCGGCTTCTGGTCGTGCGCGGCGAGAATTTCATTCTCGCGGTAGTTTTGCCCGACCACATCGAGCATGTCCGCCAGGCCGTCGTCGTAATCGTGGCTGACGTTTGGGCGGAACAATGCCTGCGTCACCGGATGCGTCGGGTCGTTTTCGTGAAAAACGGCGACGAGGCCGGAAAGGATTTGTTTCGCCTTCTCCTGCTGCGGCGTGTCGTGGATTTCGTTGCCCGCGCTGTAAAGAATGATGCTCGGATGATTCCGGTCGCGGCGCACGATGTCAGCCACGTCAATTTTCGACCAGTCGTTGAAATAAAGGTGATAATCCGCAAGCGACTCGCCGCCGAGCGTGGGTTTGGCGACGGTCCAGCAATCAAAAAGTTCGTCCATCACGAGAAAGCCCATGCGGTCGCACAGATCCAGAAACTCCGGCGCGGGCGGATTGTGCGCGGTGCGGATGGCGTTCACGCCGAGCGATTTCAGGGTTTTCAGCCGCTCTTCCCAGACCGCCAGCGGCACCGCCATGCCGAACGCGCCGCCGTCCGCGTGCAGGCACACGCCCTTGATTTTGAAGTTCTTTCCGTTCAACCAGAAGCCGGTGGCGGCGTCAAAATGCGCGTCGCGGATGCCGAAGAAATTTGTCACTTCGTCCAGGATTATCCCGCGGGTAACCATCTGGTCGGAAATAATTTTGCTGACGGCGCGATAAAGTTTCGGGTTGTCGAGATTCCAAAGCTGCGGTTTTGAAAGAACAATTTGTAGCGTCAGATTTTGCGCCGTGCCGTTCGTGATGTCCACGCTCGACTCGAGTGTTCCCACCGTTTTGCCGTTTGGCGAAATGAGCGCCGTTTGCACGTAGATTTCATGAATCACGTCATCCCCGTTGGTCACGGCAACTTGCACACGCACCGTTGCTTGCTTTTCAGAAATTTCCGGCGAGGAAATGAAAATTCCATTCTGCTCGAAATGGACCGGATCCGTGACGACCAGCCGGACGTGCCGGTAAATTCCCGCACCCGCATAAAAACGTGATGCCGGCTGCTCCGAGGTGTCCGCGCGGACGGCCAGAACATTGTCGCCGCCGAAATTCAAATGGCCGGTGAGTTCATAGCTGAAGCCGACGTAGCCGAAAGGCCGGTGGCCGAGGTGAAAACCGTTGATCCAGACATCGCTGTTCTGCATCACGCCGTCGAACTCGATGAAGAAATTTCGTCCTGACATCTCTCCCGGCAGCGTGAAATGTTTGCGATACCAGCCGACGCCGCTGGGCAGGAACGCGCCCGCGCCGCCGGCGAGATTGGTCTCGGCAAACGGCCCCTCGATGCTCCAGTCATGCGGCAAATCCAGCCTGCGCCATTCAGCATAATTGAAATCAGACGGCTCCGCCCCGGGTGTGTTGGCTTTCAGAAAAAGCCAGTTGGAATCGAAGTTTTCAGTCAGGCGGGCGTCCGCCGCCGCCCCGCTTTGGCGCGACAAGTCCGCCGCCGGGGAATGGTTCGACAGCAACGCGACAACAAGCGCCAGCGTTGCCGGGGAAAAATATTGCGCGGTTTTCATCCGGAATCAGACGCATAGCATCCGGCAAAGGTGACAAAAGCGCAATCACCCAAACTAGTGATGGCGTTGTATCACCGGCTTTGCAGATTCACGCTGGCGGATTCGAGGCCGGGAGCCGTGGCTTTCAAGGTGATGCCGCCGGGGGTCGTCGTCGTTTGCAGAATCGCCAGGCCGCGGCCTTGAAAGGCGAGATGCGTGTCGCCCCGGCAATTTTCACTGTTGTTCAAATCGCCGTTCCCGATGCCGATGATTTTAACTGGTCCGGTCATTTCAAACTTCACTTCCGGTTCCGCATTGGGGACGCGCACGCCGTTTTCGTCCACAATCCGAAACTCAACGTGGCAGACATCCTTCCCGTCGGCGCGAAGTTCCATCGTGTCGGGCAGCAATTCAATCCGGCTGGGCGGACCGGCGGTTTTCAAGGCGTAATCGCAAACGTCCTGCCCGTTCGCACGGCCAATGGCTTTCAGCTCTCCCGGCTCGAAAGGAACCTGCCACCTCAAAACGCCGTTGACGGCTTCGGAAAGTTTTTTCATGCCGATGATTTTGCCGTTCAGCGACAGCTCAACTTCGGGACAGTTGGCATAACATTGCACGCTGACGGTGGCATTCGACGGCCAATTCCAGCTTTCCACGCCACCGAAGCCGCGCCGTCCGCCGCCACCGAAGCCGCCGCCGAAACCGCCAGAGGCGCAGAGATAAACCATCGGTTTGCCGCTCCAGAGACTCTGCCGGAACCAGGCGAGCGGCTTTTTGAATCCGCACAGGTCGAGCAGGCCCGCGCCATTCGCGCGGTTCGGCCATGCGCCCGCCTCGCCGAGATAATCCACGCCGGTCCAGAGAAACTGGCCGGAGATAAAGGCATTCGTCTTCACGGCGAGCCACGCGCTGTATTGATGGCTGTTTTCGCTGCCGTAAATGATCCGCTTCGGAAATTTCTTGTGATCGTCGGCGTAACGGGCTTCCTGATAATTGTAGCCGACGGCATCGAGCAATTCCGGCAGCCCGACGGCATCCGACATGGCCACGGTCGCCAGCGCCGCCGTGACGGGGCGTGTGCGGTCCGGGGATTTCACGGCGGCAACCAGTGGCTGGGCGCATTTCACCAGATTTGTCGCCGCCGGATTTTCCGGATGATAATTTTCGCCCAGCACCGGATCCGAAAACGGGTCGTTGGCGAAATCCACCTCATTGCCGATGCTCCAGAGGATGATGCCGGGATGATTGCGGTCACGGCGGACCATGTCTTGAACGTCCGAGACCGACCATTGCGCGAACATTTCGCCGTAGCCGAAATGGCTGGGCGTGCCGTCATTCCGGCCAGTCACCCATTTGTTTTTGGACGGCGTAAATTCATCCAGCGCCTCGTCCATCACCAGGAATCCAAGCCGGTCGCAGAGATCCAGAAGCTCCGGGTCGGGCGGATTGTGGCTGGTGCGGATGGCGTTGGCGCCGATTTCTTTCAGCAAATGCAGGCGCCGTTCGAGGACTTTTTCCGGGACGGCCGCGCCGAGCGAGCCGGCGTCGTGATGCAGGCAAACGCCCTTGAGCTTGGTCGAAACGCCATTGAGAAAGAATCCCTTGTCCGGGTCAAACATTGCGGTGCGGATGCCAAACGGCGTCTCTGTTTCGTCCACGACGGTCTCGCCGGATTTGACGCGGCTTTTCAACAGGTAAAGCGACGGCGAATCGGGCGACCAAAATTGCGGCTTCAGAATTTTCATTTCCTGCACCAGCGTTTGAACCGAATTTCCCGCCGCCGATTTGGAAGTGGTCAGGCTGGCCACAATTTCGCCGCCGGGCGCGACGATGTCCGATTGCAGCGAAAATTCCCTCTTGTCGGCGGAACCATTTGCCACCGTGGTTTCAATGCGGACTACCGCCGAATCGCTTGTGATTTTGGGCGCCGTGACGGAAACGCCCCAGTGCGCAATCCGCAATTTGTCCGTGATGACGAGCCGGACGTTCCGGTAAATGCCCGAGCCGGTGTAAAAACGCGAATCGGCAAATCGGGAATGATCCACGCGCACCGCGATGAGGTTGTCGTCGGACCCGAATTTGACGAACGGCGTCACGTCAAATTGAAAGCTGGAAAATCCACACGGCCGGCCGCCGACGAACTGGCCGTTGACCCAGACTTCCGACCAGTCATACACGCCGTCGAATTCAATCGCGACCGCCCGGTCTTTTTGATTTGAATCCATCCTGAAATACTTGCGATACCAGCCGATGCCGCCGGGCGCGTAACCGTTGCCGCTGCCGTAGTCGGCGCTGAACGGCCCTTCGATGCTCCAGTCGTGCGGCACATTCACCTGCCGCCAGACGCTGTCATCAAATGACCGCATCATCGCCGACGGGAAATCGCCCCGGCTGAAAAGCCAGTTCGCGTCGAAATCCTCCGTCACGCGCGCGTCCGCCGCCATGGCGGGGACAGCCGCCGGCGAAATCAGAATCGTGAAGGTTGCCGCGGCGAAGACCGCCGCCCTGGGGAAAAATGAGTGAAGAGTCATGGATGGTTTGGTTGGTTTGGGCGGCAAAATCTCCAGCCGATTTCCTGCAACAGGAATTTGTGCGTTGGGAAAACTTTGCACGCTCGCATATCAGGTTTGAATGTCAGAATGAACCAAAATGACTGCGTCCATGTCAATGATGAACCCGGTTTTCACTGTTTCTTGTCTGCGGGATGCGACCGGCCTCCGGCTTCGGAGTTGTCGCCGCTTTGGCGGACGAATTGGCGATGACGACGATGCCGATTGCACGGTCCTGCAAGCGCAGCCGCATTACAGATGCGAGGCGCCCGTGGCGGTGGATGAAACGCACACGTTCCGATCACGGCACTTGCAGGAGATAAAAACTTTGCGGGTCAATCGTGGAGGCATAATTTGCAGGCGTTGTGCCGATGGTCAAAGTGCCGATGCTCAACGCGCCGCCGTCGGAGATCGTGCCGTTGAGCACGATGTAGCCGCCCACGTCAAAAACGATGGTGCGGTTGGCTGACTCACCGCATTGCGGAACGAACCCACGCCGCTGTCGGCGAGCGTGGTGACGTGATACACCGTGCCGCCGCGTCCGCCGGTGGCGTATTGGCCGCAACCTTGCGCGCCGGGAAAGGCCAACTGCTGGCCGTGAACGTCCATCAATCCAATCAGGCCAGCCAGCAGAGTGAACAGGAATTTTTGCCGGGTTGCGGCGACCGGTTGTTCTTTCATCCGTCCAATCGGTTTGATGGTTGTTGTAATCGGTTGCCAATGATCGCGGGGTGCCGTCAACCCAATGGACGACACCCCGCTTTATCTCAAACTCCCGTTTGCGCGAGTGTGGGCGCGCATTTCCCGCCCGCCGGGATTTCAGTCTTGAACGTTCAATCAACCGGGCGGTTGTCCGCCGTCAATTGTTGGTGTTGCTCAAGATGTAGAATTTCTGCCCGGCCTCGGCGCCAACCGCCGCGTTGGTGCCGGTGAACGTGAACGC
>Ga0224534_1001340_pt1 | contig 13154 bp, 15 predicted proteins | sample 714E12024metaG_FD_172012 | JGI IMG/M metagenome (GOLD analysis project Ga0224534, IMG submission 172012) | Peat soil microbial communities from Stordalen Mire, Sweden - 717 E1 20-24 | ecosystem: Environmental > Terrestrial > Soil > Wetlands > Peat | place: Sweden: Norrbotten County, Stordalen... | reverse complement strand
TGAACTCGGCCAGATCCTTTGGGTAGTGCCGGCCAGCATGTGGTGGACCGTCATCGAAATCCCAGGTGAGCACAGGTCGAGCATAGGCACAACATGTTGTGCTCGCGTAGTTATCTCGCGAGCCCCTTCGATCGGAACGGGTGTACGGAATGGCTCGGAATCCGCAATCCAAGCCTTCCGACTTGGCCTTCCGCACCCCAAGTCCCCGCCCACGGCTCTGGGTCGGCGCGCCGACTCAGAGCGGAGACCGGTGGAAGCGACGCCCGCTGACGAATGAGGAGGTGATTCGGACGATCCGGTCGGCGGTTCCGTCGACCGGCAGGATTCTACGGTCAGTTGTCGGGCTTGATGCAGCTCGGTCGGCTCGTAGACGTGTGCCGTGCCAGAGAGGGCGAACGACGCCGTGGCCTCACGTTTTGTGCTTCGGCGGGTGCTGGAGGATGAGCCTTCGTGTCTGCTCGCCTGCTGTAGTTGATCATGAATCGGCTGTTCGGTTGGCTCGTGCTGTTGGGCCGGTCGGAGGGCCGGAAGGAGGCAGAGATCCTGGTGCTGCGCCATGAGGTCACTGTCCTTCGCCGTCAGGTTCCTCGCCCGAGATTGTCCTGGTCGGATCGGGCGGTGTTCGCCGCCTTCGGGCGTGTGCTGCCGCAGGAACTGCGCGGGTTCCGGCTGGTGACCCCAGCCACGCTGCTCAATTGGCATCGCCGGCTGGTCGCCAGTCGCTGGCGCTTCCCGAACAGCCCTGGCCGGCCGCCGGTAGCGGAGGAGATCCGCGAGCTGGTGATCCGGTTGGCCCGTGAGAACCCGCGTTGGGGATACCGGAGGATCCAAGGCGAACTCGCGCAGCTGGGTCACAGGGTGGGGGAGGGCACCGTGCGGCGCATCCTGGCTAGTGCTGGCCCGGGCCCGGCTCCGAGGTTGGCAAACATGAGCTGGCAGAGGTTTCTGCGTGCCCAAGCGAGTGGCCTCTGGCGTGCGACTTCTTCCACGTCGACACGGTGCTGCTGCGGCGCGTCTAGGTGTTCTTTGTTATGGAGGTCGAGACTCGCCGGGTTCACATCCTCGGGGTGACGGCGCATCCGACTGGGTCATGGGTAGCTCAACAGGCGCGCAACCTCTGATGGAGCTGGATGAGCGTGCGAACCTGTTCAAGTTCTTGATCCGGGACCGGGACGCAAAGTTCACCGCCGCTTTCGACAACGTGTTCACGAGCATCGGTGTCCGGATCGTCAAGACTCCGGTGCGGGCGCCTCGAGCGAATGCCTACGCCGAACGGTTCGTTGGCACCGTGCGCCGGGAGTGCCTCGACCACCTACTTGTCGCAGGCGAGCGTCACCTACGTGCTGTGCTCACTGGCTACGAAACTCATTACAACGGCCACCGTCCACACCAGAGTTGGGAACAGCGGCCGCCCATCCACGATCCGGGTCAGGTGATCGACTTGACCGCTACGATCCGCCGACGACAGGTACTCGGCGGTTTGATCAACGAGTATCGCAGAGCCGCATGAGGCTCGTGCCCAACCGGCCCATGGGAAGGGTTCTGGCACGGCACACGGATAAAGGATTGTCGCCTCTCGTTGTAACGCTGGGCGACAGCCCCGTCCCGTCGCAAGCCGACCCACAAGGCCAAGGCAAGATATTTTTTACGAGTTCTCGTGTGACTCCCGTCCAGCACGCCCCATCGCGAATGCACCAAAAGCGGCGAGCAGAACACCTGGCCCGATCGCAAGTCCCATCCAGTAGTCCAGGGTCAAAGACGGCGACGCGGCATGGAAGTAGCTGCCGACGAGCACGGGCCAGACGACCGGGACCGACGCCAACCAAGCCCCACAAAGGAAGGTCAAGAACCCTGCGCCGACGAGCCGACGAGCATCGAGCGTGCCGGTCAGACGGCGCGCGATCACGACGATGCCGAGACAAGCGAGCAGGCCGACCGCGCCTGGCACGACCGCGCCGAGCGCGTGGACGAGATTCCAGGTCCACGAGGCCGTCCCATCTGGTGAGAAGCCGAAACTCGGGCCGATAAAGGGAGCGATCCCTGCCCACGCCGACAACAAGAGCGCGAGGAAACCCCCGAGAATCAAGCTGAGCGGTGCGCTTCCCGGCGAGGTCGCCACGACCGGGACACTGTCGGGGACCACTGGCGGCGAAACACCGTCTCCTGCGGCCGGAGCTATACCGGGCGATACAGGCTCGCTAATAGGTGTGTCCATGGACACCTCCTTGATCGCTGCACGATCCTACTGACTTCGGCGGGTCGGCCAGTTCCAACAGTCGGTGCACGGTTCCGGTCATGACGACCGGTTGCCCCGCCCGTCAGGAGTGCCTCGAGTTCGCCCTCGATGCCGAGGAGGAGCTGCTCGGTTGGTGGGGCGGGACGACTGAACAGGAGCCTCGGTGGCTGCAGAGGGCGAGCACGTGAGCGTGGACACGATCCCAAGCATGGAGTGGTGTCGCAGATCCGTTCCAGCACGTCAGATGGCGTCCAGCAGACGCAACCTGACCGTAATACTCGTGTCAGGTGGTGCACACTGAACGAAGAGATCGGTAGGAGGGAAAAGAGGAACACCATGGGAGAAAAGGAGATCCCGATCGAGACATTCGACGCGCTGCTGCGCGACCTCGTGACTTGGGACCTCGTGGTCCGAGGTGAAGGAGACGATGCGCAAGCGTGGCGCCTCGTCGCGCGGGCTCAACAGCGATTGGGAGAGTTGATGATCGCCCGAGGACCGTGGCCAGCCGAGCGCACGGTCTACTTGGACCGGCTATGTGCCGACTGCCTCCGGAGACACCTGACCTGGCTGCGAGACGGCACCTATGTCTGCGATCCATGCTGGCAGAAGCGCCTTACTCGCGTCCAAGACGAGCCCACCACGATCGCCCTGACCGTGGCTGGGGAGTCCTCGCTGGGTTCGTCATCATCGGAGCCAATCGCCTCATGAGCTGAGGGCTCTACCCCGCCACGACTGGGGGGTGCCCTTCGATGATCACGCCGGGGCATCGCCAGTTTCCTCGGTCGCGCCGGCCTCCGGCTCCACGAGCCGCCGTCTCGTCGTCTCCTCACAGCCCGGGTCGATGTCGCAGCCGAGAAAGCGTCGCCCCTCCCGACAGCCCCGGCCTCGGCCAAGCCCCCCGCCCGCCGGGGGAGTCTGCTGCGAACCGGCTGTAGTCCTCTGCGGTCCGACTCGTGAGCACCGCGGGTCCGACGGGCATCAGGTCGATCACCCCTACCGTGGTAGAGGATCGTGCGTGTGTGGCTGGAAGGCAGAGCGAGAGACGAAGCGGTCACGGTTGCATCCCCCTCGGCAAGACGACAGCTTCGTCTCTCGCTCTGCCTTCCCGGCTCAGGGTCTTCTCACAATCCGTTGCGAAGTCCGAGAACCTCTCCTACGACTACAAGACGGGACCAAGCCGAGCTCAACAACACCAACGACACGGCTGTGACCATCGCCCGGGCCTTCGACGACGCCAAACCATGAGACCACATCCGCGCCTCGTTTCAGCGGTCTCGCAGGCGATCGCGCGCGTCAAACGATCTCAGCTACCGACCCTCGCAGTCCTCGTAGCAGAGCACCGGCCTTCCGCGGAGTCCGCCACACAGTGCGCGACCCGCTGCCTTGTCCCCATCGCCCGTGACGCGCCCGAACGAGCTCTTCGGTCGGCCAGATGACGCGCTCGGTGGACCGGCGCGCTGTACAGATCGGCTCGGTCTTCGTGCACCACGCGATGGCGACTTTCGCCAACTTCGCGCGCCAGCGGCTCCTTCGCATCCATAAGAGAGAGCCGGCCCGACGCGGCGCCGAGCACTTCCGCGACGCCCTCTTGGAGCTCGGCCCGACGTTCATCAAGCTCGGCCAGGTCCTTTCGACGCGTCCAGATCTCATCCCTCCCACCTACGAGGAGGCGCTGTCGTCGCTGCAGGACTCTGCGTCGCCGATCCCATTCAGGGCAGTGCGAGACGCTATCTGCCATGAGCTGTCGAGGGACCCCGCCGAGGCGTACGCCTTCCTCGGGGAGGAGCCGATCGCTGTCGCGTCGATCGGCCAAGTGCACCCGGCCCGTCTTGCAGACGGCCGAGAGGTCGTCGTGAAGGTGCGCCGTCCCGGGATCATCGCGACGGTCGACAGCGACCTCGCCATCCTTCAAAGGCTGGCGAAGCTGGCGACCTGGGGGTGGAGCCCGTTGCGGAGGGTCGATCTCGTCGGCTTCGTCGATGAGTTCGCGACGACGCTGCAGACCGAGCTCGACTATGTCGCCGAGGGCGAGAGCGCGGACCGGATCCGGCCCAGCCTCACCGCGATCGGAGTGCATGTCCCGGTTGTCATTTGGGAGCTGACGACGTCGGGGGTGCTGACCCTCGAGCGCGTCCACGGCGCGAAGATCACCGATCTCGCCACGCTCGACGAGATGGGCGTCGACCGGCGGGCGATCGCCCGCGACGTCGCCTACGCGTACCTGGCGATGATCTTCGCCAACGGTTTCTTTCACGCCGACCCGCACCCTGGCAACTTGTTCGTCGAGGCCGACGGGCGACTGGCGATGGTCGACTTCGGGATGATGGGCACGGTGACCGCGCCGGTACGGGCCGCGCTCGTCGAGATCCTGCTCGCCCTGGCGACAAAGGACTCGATGCGGAGTGCCGCGGCGCTCAGAGTTCTCGGGATCGTCCCTAACGATGTCGATGAGGTCCGCTTTGCGGCTGAGCTCGAGCGGCTCACCTCAGCCTCCTTCGAGCTGCCCGTCGGCGAAATGCGCCTCGCACCGCTCCTTGCCGACTTCATGGCCGTGAGTCGGCGGCATCACCTGCGCTTCCCGCGGGAGCTCGGCCTGCTCGTGAAGACTGTCGTGATGTGCGAAGCGCTCGCGGCACGCCTCGATCCGACCTTTGCGCTGCCCTCCCTGCTCGCGACGTTCGTCCAGTCAACATTCCCACCTCTCCTTGACACCTAAAGAGGGTCGCGCGATACCCCGCCGAGGCGCCCTGGCCGTGGGGAAGTCGTCATCGACCATGAACCGCTCGTGTCAGCGAAGTAGGGCTGGGACGGCGACGATCCGGGGTAGAGAGGAGCGGACGAACTTCGCAATCGCAGCGGCGCTCATCGGCTTGGCAATGAGGAAGCCCTGCCCGGCGTCGCAGTCTTGGAGCCGAAGGCGGCAGAGCTGGTCCTCGGTCTCGATGCCTTCTGCGACGGTCTGCAGGCCCAGTTGCTTGCCGAGCTGGACGAGTGTGTGGAGGATGGCCTCGCCTTCGCCGGAGTTGCTCATGGCGCTGATGAAGGATCGGTCGATCTTGAGGATGTCGACCGGGAATCGCCGCAGGTACGCCAAGGAGGGGTAGCCGGTGCCGAAGTCGTCGATGGCGATTCGCACACCGATGGCCTTGATGGCCTTCAGGCGGCCGATGGTGGCCTCGGCGTCGCGCATGAGGATGCTTTCGGTGAACTCCAAGACCAGTGCATCAGGTGGCAGACCACTGGCGGTGAGGGCATCGATGACGTCGGTGATGAACGAGTCCGACTCCAACTGACGCGCCGAGATGTTGACAGAGACGGTCAGTCGAAGACCGCCATGGTGCCACTCGGCGCACTGTCGACACGCTTGGGCCAGAATCCAGCGACCGGCGGGCAGGATCAACCCGGTCTCCTCGAGCCTGGAGATGAACTCGAGGGGGCCGACCACGCCGCGGACGGGATGGCGCCACCGCAACAACGCCTCAATCCCGACGGTGGTGACATCCGCGAGGCCGAATCTGGGTTGGTACTCGAGAAAGAACTGGCCGCAGTCCAAAGCGGCTCGCAGGTCTGCTTCGAGCACAAGACGGTCCTGGACTGCCGCGTGCTGTAGAGCACCAAAACCTCGATCGCTGCCCTGAGCTGGCAGTGTTCGCCGCCAGCGACCATGATCGGCCGTGGCCTTCACCCTCTGTTACCTCGGCCTGTGCCGGATCCTCGGCCTGCTCCGATCCTCTCGGCGGACCGAGACGGACAAGGACATCGAGGTCATGGTGCTCCGCCACCAGGTGCGCATCCTCGAGCGCCAAGTCAATGCGCGCGTCGCCTATCGCCCTGTGGATCGGGCGATCCTCGCCGCCCTCTCCCGGTTGCTGTCGCGATGGCGCTGGCGCTCCTTCCTCGTCACGCCAGAGACGCTCCTTCGCTGGCACCGAGAGCTCTCGAGGCGCAAATGGCGGCGCTGGCGATCCACTCGTGGCCCTGGTCGGCCGCCCATGTCCGATGAGCTGGGTCCGGAGCGGGATCGTCTTTCTCTTGTTGATCCGGTGTGGCCCGTCCCACTTCCTGCGGACGAGTTCGCGGTGCCAGCGTCGGAGCGTGTCGGGAGTGAACAGGCTGGAGAGACGCTCGTGGAGAGGACGGAGCCGCTGTAGGACAGTGAGCACGAGCCGCTCCTCGCGCTTCGTCTTCGGATGGGGCACCTGGCGACGCAGCACGGCGAGCTCTTGGCGCAGCACAAGCAGCTCGAGGTCCTTCGAGCGAGACGACCTGCAGGTGAGGAGCAGGAGCCGGAGAACCTGGCGTAGGGAGAGCGTGATAAGGCGGACAGTCACCGGCCCAGTCTCGCTGCCGGTGGACTGGTGTGTCGGTCCTAATCAAGCGGCCGACGGTGATGTGGCACCCTTCAGGGCAATTTGTCACTGACGTAGTGACGACAACGTCTCTTTCCGGCTCACGCTGCGTCCAGCCATCCGTGGAGTTGACTCACGCGAGCATTGGCTTTGCCAACGACACCCTGGGTCACCTTCGCTCTCTCCGTTTCACGCGGAAGCTGGGAATATGAGCAACGCGTGACGGTTGATCCTTTCATGAAGGCAGTTGGAGTGACAAAGTTCGGCGGTCCGGAGGTGCTGCACATAGTGGACCTGCCAGATCCGCAAGTCGGCCCGGGGCAGTTGTGCATCCGGGTCCATGGGGCTGCGGTCAATCCGACCGACACTGGGCTGAGAAGTGGCGGCTGGGCCGAGATGCTGAGAGACATCCCGCCGCCCTACGTCCCAGGCATGGACGCCGCCGGCGTGCTCGAGCAGATCGGCGAGGCCGTATCGACCGACCTACGGATCGGCGACCACGTTATGGCCATCGTCGTGCCCAACGGTTCCCACGGCGCCTACTCCGAACGCGTCGTGGTCCCAGCCGAGTCCGTCGCTCGGGTGCCTGCCGGTGCCACGGATGTGGAAGCGGCCACCCTGCCAATGAACGGCCTGACGGCCCGCTTGGCCCTTGACCTGCTCGAGCTCGAGCCTGGCCAGACTGTCGCTGTCACCGGCGCTGCCGGCGCGGTCGGTGGCTACGTGATCCAGCTCGGGAAGGCGGATGGCTTGCGGGTCATCGCCGACGCCTCAGAAAACGATGAGCAGCTCGTTAAGGAGCTCGGAGCTGACGTCGTGGTGCGACGAGGTCCGGAGTTCTCAGCTTTGGTCCGCGAGGCAGTTCTTCAGGGGGTTCACGGGCTTGTCGATGCCGCGCTGCTGAACGAACTGGTCGTCGCTGCGGTACGCGATGGCGGTCGAATCGCCACCCTTCGCGGCTTCAAGGGGGAGGAGAAACGGGGCATCACGTTTCATCCGGTGCTCGTTCGCAGCTATGCCCGAGAGCAGGCCAAGCTCGACCGTCTCCGTCAACAAGTGGAGGAGGGCCAGGTGACCCTCCGAGTCGCTCGAATCATCCCTGCCGAGCTGGCCGCTGAGGCACATCGCATCCTCGAGGCGGGCGGCACCCGGGGACGTCTCGTGCTCGAGTTCTAACGCCTGCGCCACGGAGCTGTCGAATCGCGTTCAAGGGCATGACCGATCGGTCCCGCCGGATGCCGACTCGGCTATCAGCGTGAAGAGCACGAACAAACGCCCGGCCTTCACCGAGCGAGATGAGGATCAACGAGCCGAGGATGTCGAGGTAGCTGTTCGTCGCTTGTGAGCCGTGAAACCCAGAGGAAATCGGCGACTGCGCTTGACGGACCGACGAGGAGCGGCAGACGCATGCCGATGAGCGAGGAGAACCTTGCCAAAGTGCGAGGGCTGGACGAGATCGCGCTCGCGAGGGGGCAGTCCCTCGCCCAGATGGCGATCGCGTGGGTGCTCCGCGACGACCGGGTGACCTCTGCGCTCATCGGCGTGAGCAGCATCGCCCAGCTCGAGAACAACCTCGCAGCTGTCGACAACCTGGACTTTTCGAGCGACGAGCTCGCCGCGATCGATCGCCACGCGACCGACAGCGGAATCGACCTCTGGGCGGTCTCGCGCCGCCCCTAGCGTCGCGCCGCCTTGCGGGCGACCACCGCACCAGACCATCGTCCTGGCCGTGCGGTGCGCGGCCGGTGGGTCCACGAGGGACCAGGTCGCTTGAAGGCCTTGTCCAAGCGGCGATCCTCGACGCGGACGGCAATGGGCAGGCCTTGACACCAGCGCTTTGATGCCTCCCGCTCGGCCCCTCAAGAGGGCTTCGCCTGTCAAGCACGGGCCCAAGGGGGATCCGACCTTCCGAGCAGCCGGGTTGTCGCCGCGACGACCACGATCACGATCAGGGCAATCACCAGGGGAAGGACGATGCGGACGTGAATGACCAGCGCCGCCCCGATAAGGGCTCCGACCAGCATTGCGGCCACGGCGATCAGGCGGCGCCCCGAAAGCGATCCCTTGCCTCCCGCGAGCGCGCTGTCGGCAGCGGTGCCGGTAAGGGTCAAGGTGAGCACGGTGGTGGTCAAGTCGGGCACTGCGAGTTTGCGCGCGGTTGCGTTCTGGATCCCCATGGCGATCCCGAGGACGACGATCAAGGGGTAGCGAAACCCTTCGGTCATCGTGTTACCAGCCAGTGCGGCGAGGATCACCGAAGCCGCAAGGAATACGGCCTGGATCAAGGCGGCGGCGTGGAGCAGACGACCCCGGTGTTTTCCAAGGCGCGAGCCGACTTTGCCGCCCACGAGGGCGCCGGACCAGAACGACGCCAGGGCCACCAGCGATGCCGCGATCGAGAAACCTGGCGCCCCGGCGAGGGCAAAGCCCAGGAACACGACGTTGCCCGTCATGTTGGCGACGAAGACGTGCCCGAGCACCAGATAGCTGAAGGCATCGACCAGGCCGGTGAGGAGTGTCAAGCCCAGGAGCAGCGGGGGCAGCGGGCCGTGCCTGCCGTTGCGTTCCGGAACGAGCGTCTCGCGCACGTCGGCGAGGAAGGTGTTCACGGTCGCACCCAAGCCTCGGCGTAGACGACCGAGAGATCCTCGTCTCCCCGTCCGTTGGTCACAGCGCGATGCCACGACTCGATGAGGCTCTGGGTCAACGCCAGCTCGATGCCAACCGACTCGGCTGCATCAAGGGCGAGATCGGCGTCCTTGACGGCGTGCCTGAGCGCGAAGTTCAGCGTGAAGTCGCCCTCGAGCATGCTTCGACCTTTGTCAACGGCGTAGGGCGATCCGATCGGCGCGTCGAGGAGGTCGATGATCATCGCCGGGTCGATGCCGAGGGCGCTGGCGAAGCGGAGCGTCTCGGCAGTGGACTCGACGAGATCGACGAGCCAGTTGTTGAGCACCAACTTTGCCCTGCTGCCGGCACCGGCGCGGCCGAGCCAGACCGTCCGCCGGCCGATCACGTCCAGCACGGGCGCCACGATCCGATGCGCTTCAACCGGTCCGCTTGCAAGCACGAGCAGGGCGCCAGCCTCGGCCGGGCCGACGCTACCTGAGACCGGGGCGTCGACGAACGCCACGTTGTGCGCGCCAGCGAGCGCTGCGAGCCGGTCGGTCCAGTTGATGCCGACGGTGCTCATCTGCAGCCAGACCCTGTCGTGCTCGGCGGAGACGAGCGGCCCGTCCGCTCCGGCCATCACGGCTTGAACCGCCGGACCGTCGGACAGCATCGTAAGAAGGACGTCGGCGCCCGCCGCTGCTTGTGCAGGCGAGACCGCCGCCGTCGCCCCGGCATCGACCAGTGGCACGATCTTGGCCGGCGAACGGTCCCAGACCCTGACGGCGAACCCGGCCGAGACAAGCCTGGCGGCCATCGGTCTTCCCATCTGCCCGATGCCGAGGACGGCAACGGTGGGCAACCCTTGCCGTCCGGGCTCCTGCTTTCGAGTGTCGTTGTTGCGCATGGGGTCCCCATTTCGTGCTTGCGGTTCCTTCAGATGCCCTCGGGAGAGGGCCCGACTACGGTCACCGCCCCGGCGATGATGGTGTCGATGCGGGCGAGGGCCTCCTCGTCGAGCTGGAGATCGGATGCGCGGATGGCGTCGTCGATGTGGGCCGGATCGCGGGTACCGACGATAGCCACGTCGACCCCCGGGCGCGCGAGCGTTCAGGCTACGGCCAACCGACGTACCGAGGCCGATGGTTTCAGTCCATAGTTCTTGCAGTCTGTCTTCGACGCCCTGGCGGATCCAGTTCGGGCCGGCGTCGCGCGTGATGTCTTGCCGTCGGGTCGGAGCCCCCCTTTGGTGGCGATGACGAGGTTATGACCGTCGTGGGCTCGCGCGAGCAACCGCGCTGAGGCACGAAAACCAAAGACCTGAGCGCGATCGAACATCTCACGGCCTGGTCGAAGTCCCGCTTGATAGCGGCAATGGCTGCGTCTTCATCGCTAGGCCCCAGTCCTCGCCGAAGCTGCCATGTGCCAAAGCCGACCCGCGTTACTCGCAGATTGACGCGTCCCAAGCACGATCTGTTGCATGATTGCTCCTCGAGATTGCGATCTGCACGAGGCTGTTTCGCGGCTGGATCGCGGTTCGCCCGCTACGCCAAGCGACGAGAGTGGCCAGGACGGCGGCGACGGCTCCCGCGACCATGGCGTGGCGGTCGCCGCCGACGGTGGCCACACCGTCAGCTCCTCGCCCGCCGTCGGCGATGGCTAAGAGGACCGCCGCGCCGATTGCCGCGCCCATCTGACGAGTGGTGTTGATCACGCCGCCGACCAAGCCTTGGTCCCCGTCGGCCATGGCGGCGGTGCCCATCACGGTTGCGCCGAAAGCGGTGCCTGCTGTTCCAAAGCCCACCAGTACGACTGCGATGAGCGCTGGGCTGTAGGACCCCGATGCAGGCAGGTGGGCCAAGATCAAAAAGCCCGATGTCGCCGCGGCGCCGGTCAGCACCAGCAGCTTGCGTATGCCGAGTCGGGCCGACAGACGAGCGCCGAAGAACCCGGCCGTGAACCCGACGATCCCCTGGGGCGCGATGGCCAGTCCCGTGAACAACGCCGACTCATGCAGCGACCCTTGCAGGTAGTAAGACAGCACCAGCATCTCGCCGGCGACCCACAGACCGACCAGGAACGTCAGCGCACCGGCCGATCTAAGGCTGGGAACCCGCAGCAGTTCGAGTCGCACCAGCGGCTGGGCTTGGTGACGCTCGACCACCACGAAACCGCCAGCACAGAAGATGGCCACAGCGGCCGCTGTACCAACTGCGATCGAGGTCCACCCGAGGGACACACCCTCAGAGAGAGCGAACACCGCCGAGGCAGTCGCACAAGTCACCAGCGCGGCGCCGCCGAGGTCGAGGCGGAGGTGGCGATTGGTGACCTTGTTCCTATTGATCCATCGAGGTGCCAACACCGCGACGACGAGCCCAATGGGGACGTTGACGAGGAACACGGCTCGCCAACTGGTGAACTGGACCAGGACGCCTCCGAGCACTTGGCCGGCGACGAAGCCGACCGAGGCCGTGGCCCCGTATAGGCCAAGAGCTCGCGTGCGTTCCCTCCCGGCGGGAAATCCGGTGGTGATGAGCGATAGGGCAGAGGGCGCCACGACAGCCGCCGCCACCCCTTGGATGGCTCGGGACATGATCAGAAGCACCGCGTCCTGAGCAAGCCCGGCCGTCAGTGAGGCGAGAGCGAAGCCGACCAGACCGATGACAAAGGTTCGGCGCCGTCCGAACAGGTCGGCTGCTCGGCCTCCTGCGATCAGCAAGCCGCCGAAGGTGATGGCATAGGCGGTCACGACCCACTGAATGTCGCTGCTCGAAAAGCCGAGATCGTGCTGGATGGACGGCAGCGCCACGTTCACGATGCTGAAGTCCAGGACCACCACGAACGATGCCGACAAGATGAGCAGCAAGGCCACGAATTCCCCGCGTGCGCGACCGGATCCAACTGAGATTTCTGACGATCCTGGAGACGCCGTCCCACCATCGAGTACTAATGGAGCGGAGGCGGGAAGCTCTGTTGTGGGTTTCACGCGGCAGTGTCTTTAGCTTACGCTACGTAGCGTAGTGTAATATCTGATAAGGTCCAACCTGATGGGTGCTCCGGCTATTCCCGGTGTGATGAAGAGGGGCCGACCTCGCAGCGAGCAGGTCGAACGCGCCATTCTGCGAGCGGCCGGCGATCTGCTCACCGAGCATGGGCTTGCGGCCATGACGATCGAGGACGTCGCCGCTCGAGCCGGCGTGGCGAAGACGTCGATCTACCGTCGATGGTCGACCAAGGGCACGCTGGCGTTGGACGCCTTTCTTGCTGACTTCCTCGGTTCGCAGCCGCTTCCAGATACCGGAAACCTCGAGAACGACCTGACTGCCGCCCTTCGGGCCTGGGTGCGGACGGTTCGAGGAACCCCGACCGGACGGGCCCTAGCCGAGCTGATCGCCCAGGCTCAGTCAGATCCCGATCTGGCCGTTGCCTGGCGCGAGCGGGTGGTCGGACCTGCACGTGCACAGCACCGCAAGATCCTCGAGCACGCCGTTGCAAGAGGAGAGATACCGGACACCTCTGACGTCGAGGTCCTCATGGATCTGCTCTTCGGGACCGCCTATCACCGGTTGCTGCAGGGCCACCTGCCCCTGACTGACCGTTTTGTACGACGTGTTGTCGCGGTGATTGTGGCAGGTGCCAAAGCTGGCGCCGCGGCACCACCGACACCGTGAGAGACAACGCCTTGGCCGAAGAGCGTCAACGCCAACCAAGCGATATGGGCACAGGTCGGTAGAAGGAGGGAGGCAGACTTTTGGTGTCGTCGCCAACTCCGCCCTTGGTGCCGACGCCACGCAGCGTTGACACATCTCCGTAGAAACCTTGTTTTAGCCCTAATACCACTTAGTTAAGGCACCAGCCTGGTAGAGTCGGGCCATGCCAAGAGTTGGTCAGGTCAAGGCTTCGGACGACGAGCGCATCACTGATCGGATCGCCATCGGTGTGTTGACCTCGAGGTTCCC
>Ga0224534_1001337_pt1 | contig 13173 bp, 8 predicted proteins | sample 714E12024metaG_FD_172012 | JGI IMG/M metagenome (GOLD analysis project Ga0224534, IMG submission 172012) | Peat soil microbial communities from Stordalen Mire, Sweden - 717 E1 20-24 | ecosystem: Environmental > Terrestrial > Soil > Wetlands > Peat | place: Sweden: Norrbotten County, Stordalen... | reverse complement strand
CGAAAACACGCTCGGGCAAAATCATGCGCCGCATTTTGCGCAAGATTGCCGAGAACGCCGTGGACCAGATTGGCGACACGTCCACCCTGGCCGACCCGCACGTGGTGGAGGCGCTGGTGAAAGGGAAGCAATAAAAAAGGCTAAATGCTAAAGGCTGAAGGCTAAAGGGATTTTTAGTCTCGGAGACGGGGATTGATTTAAATCGTCCTCGTTTCCTGGCGCGGCGAAGTGTAACGGAGACGGCTCCTCCTTCGTCCTCGACAACAACAATAAAAACCGAGAAAGAACCCAACCATGAGTGACACAATGATGATTTCCCAGACTCCCACAACGAACCGCGGCTGGCTGGTCACCTTTTTTTGAAAATGTCGTTCTTAACCAATGTCCGTTAAACCAATCAACTCCCACCTTTATGAGCGAACCAACCGTCATTCAAATCAAAGATACCACCGCGAATCCCGCACCGCTCGGCCTGCTCGGTTTCGGCATGACGACCGTGCTGCTGAATTTGCACAACGCCGGCCTTTACGAGCTTAACGGCATGATTCTGGCGATGGGCATTTGTTACGGCGGCATCGCGCAAGTCATTGCTGGCATCATGGAATGGAAAAAAAGCAACACCTTTGCCGCCACCGCTTTCATTTCCTACGGTTTCTTCTGGCTTTCACTGGTAACGCTGATTGTTTTGCCAAAATTGAATTTGATCGCAGCGGCGGATGAAACCGCCATGTCCGCTTATCTCGCCCTGTGGGGACTGTTCACCGGGGTCATGTTCCTCGGCACGCTCCGCCTGAACCGTGCCTTGCAAGTCGTCTTTGGCACGCTGACCATTCTTTTTTTCCTGCTGGCGTATGGCGATTACGCTGGCGCGGGTGCGGATTTCAAACATTTCACCGGCTACGAAGGACTCCTTTGCGGCTTTTCGGCGATTTACACCGGCCTCGCGCAAGTTCTGAATGAACTTTATGGGAAAGTCGTTCTGCCGCTCGGCGTGGTTAAAAAATAACGATTAAAACCGCAGCTGAAAAGCGGCGCGATCATGCCACAACCGGTCCCGGCAAAATAACCGGACCGTGTTTGCGCGCCGAATTTCCCTGTGTTCCTGAAACCCGGCGTAGCGGCGTCTCGGCAGAGCGCCGCCATCCTTCGGGCGAGCGTTCGTCAAACTTTATGACGGGACGGACAAAGCCAGTTTCTCGATGGCGGCCCGCAAAATGGCGGCGGATTTCACCAAGGCGTCCTGCTCGTCGGGCGGCAAAGCCACCTCCAAAACCTTATCAACGCCCTTTTGGGAAACGATGCAGGGCACTCCCAAACTTACACCGCTCAGGCCGTATTCCCCTTCCAGCACGGATGAAACGGTGAGCACACCGCGTTGATTGCGCAAGATGGCCGCGGCAATTCGCGTCAAGGCCAGGCCAACGGCGAACCAGGTGGCCCCCTTGTAATCAATGATATGATAGGCGGAATGCCTCACTTCCTCCGCGACTTTGCGGCGTGCGGCCTGCCAGTCGTCGCATTTCAGACACAGGCGGCAAAACTGTTCGATGGGCATGCCGGCCATGTTGGTCATGGACCAGGCGGCAAATTCGCTGTCTCCGTGTTCACCCAGAATGGTGGCATGCACATTATGCACATCCACTCCGCAGTGCTGGCTCAACAAGTGACGGAAGCGCGCGCTGTCCAGCACGGTGCCGGACCCGATGATGCGTCCGCGCGGCCAGCCGGACCGTTTATGGGCGACATACGTCAGGATGTCCACCGGATTGCTTACGATCAAAACAACCGCCGGTGACTTCTGGAGTACGATTTCATCAATGATGTCGTGGATGATTTTGACATTGCGTTGAAGCAACTCCAGACGCGATTCGCCGGGCCGCTGTTTGGCCCCGGCCGTAATCACAATCAGGTGGGCATCCACATAATCCGCCGCCCGGGCTTCACGAATCTGGACGGAAGGGAAAAACGCCTGGCCATGGACCAAATCGAGGACCTGCCCCAGGGCCAGTTCGTGGTTGGCATCGCGCAGGGCAATCTCATCGGCCAGACCGCTCTGGGCCAGCGCATAGGCAAAAGTGGAACCCACGGCACCCGCGCCAACAATCACCACTTTTCTCGGTTTCCAAGGTTCATCATTCATTTTTGTTCCTCAGTCGTGGTGCAGATTGTCTTTGGCAATGAAAACGTCAAGCATTTGCCTGGACTTCAGATTGCCAGTCCTGCCCGGATCTTCGCGCCTTTGTTTCTTGGTTGTTCAAATTTTCGAGAATCCGCCTTTGCTGCGCAACGCCGCAACAAGCGAGAATGAGTGGGGGGAAGCAACGAATGGTGCTTCTTTGGCAAAAAAGGTGAGGGTGTCCGGGCAGCGTTAATTTAATCTGATTTCAGGGTCGTCGGTCGCCGGGGAAGTTCTTATGAATTGACCGACGTGACGGCCATTTTCAATGTCGCAGCGATGTTTGATTTGTTACATTTTTCGCCAATATGAGCACAAGACCCAAACTTACCGTTGACGCCAACGAAGGCGTCGCCAACGTAGCCTACCGCCTGAATGAGGTGATGGCCATTTATCCCATCACGCCGTCATCGCCGATGGCCGAGTTCTGCGATCAGTGGGTGTCTGAAGGCAAAAAGAATCTCTGGGGCACCATCCCGTCGGTCGTGGCGTTGCAAAGCGAAGGCGGCGCGGTGGGCAGCGTCCACGGCGCGTTGCAAACCGGCTCGCTCGCCACCACGTTCACGGCGTCGCAGGGCCTGTTGCTGATGATCCCCAACATGTTCAAAATCGCGGGCGAACTTGAGCCTGCCGTCTTTCACGTCACCGCCCGCGCCATCGCCACCCATGCGCTTTCCATCTTCGGCGATCACAGCGACATTATGGCCTGCCGCTCGACCGGCTGGGGCATGCTCGGCTCGGCCAGTGTGCAGGAGGCCGTTGATTTCGCGCTCATCGCGCAGGCGGCCACGCTCCGCTCGCGGATTCCCTTTGTGCATTTCTTCGACGGCTTCCGCACCTCGCATGAAGTGCAGAAGATTGAAATGCTGACGGACGCGGATTTGCGGGCGTTGATTGACGATCAGTTGATTGCCGGACTTCGCGCCCGGGCGATGTCGCCGGACCGGCCGGTGCTGCGCGGCACGGCGCAAAATCCCGACGCGTTCTTCCAGGGGCGCGAGGCGTGCAACAATTTTTACACCGCCTGTCCGCAAATCGTGCAGGACGCCATGGACCAATTTGCGAAGGTGGTGGGCCGCGCCTACAAACTGTTCGATTATGTCGGAGCGCCGGACGCCGAGCGCGTGATCGTGCTCATGGGTTCTGGTTGCGAAGCGGCGCATGAAGCGGTGGATTATCTCGTCAAAAAGGGTGAGAAAGTCGGCGTGTTGAAAGTGCGGTTGTACCGGCCTTTTGACACGAGCAAGTTTGTTGAGGCGCTGCCGGCCAGCGTGAAGTCACTCGCGGTGCTGGACCGCACCAAGGAGCCGGGCGCGACGGGCGAACCGCTTTATCAGGACGCCATCACCGCGCTGGCGGAAGGATTGATGAACGGCACCGGCAAGCTGAAGACGATGCCGAAGGTTGTCGGCGGACGGTATGGTTTGTCGTCGAAGGAATTCACCCCGGCGATGGTCAAGGCGGTGTTCGACAATCTCAAGGAGAAGCAGCCGAAAAATCATTTCACCGTTGGCATCACCGACGACGTTTCCCACACCAGCCTGCCGGTGGACCCGGAATTCTCGACCGAACCCGACAATGTGATTCGCGCGATGTTTTACGGTCTGGGCGCGGACGGCACGGTGGGCGCGAACAAAAATTCCATCAAGATCATCGGCGAAGGCACGAACAACTATGCGCAGGGCTACTTTGTTTATGATTCCAAGAAATCGGGCAGCATGACGGTGTCGCACCTGCGTTTCGGGCCGGAGCCGATCCGCTCCACCTACCTGGTGAGCCGCGCGAATTTCGTGGCCTGCCATCTGCCGACGTTCCTGGAGAAATTCGACATGGTGAAACCGCTGATCCCCGGGGGCACGTTCCTGCTCAACACGCCGTATTCGAAGGACGAAGTGTGGTCCAAGCTGCCGACGCCGTTGCAGGAGCAGCTCATTGCCAAGAAGGCGAAATTTTATGTGATTGACGCGACGAAGGTGGCGCGCGACAGCGGCATGGGCGGACGTATCAACACCATCATGCAGGTTTGTTTCTTCGCGTTGTCCGGTGTGCTGCCCCGCGAGAAGGCCATCGAGTCCATCAAGTATTCCATCAAGAAGACCTACGGCAAAAAAGGCGAGGAAGTCGTGGCCATGAACCTCAAGGCGGTGGACAACACGCTGGAGCATCTGCACGAAGTGCCGGTGACCAGCCGCGTGAACGGCAGCGGCGGGTTGTTGCCGCCGGTCACGCCCAACGCGCCGCAATTTGTTAGGGACGTGCTGGGCCGGCTCACCGCCGGCGAGGGCGACGACCTGCCCGTGAGCGCGTTTCCGGTGGACGGCACGTTCCCGACCGGCACGGCGCAATACGAGAAGCGCAACCTCGCGCTGGACATTCCGGTTTGGGACGAGAAAGTTTGCATCCAATGCCTCAAGTGCGTGGCCATCTGCCCGCACGCGACGATTCGGGCGAAGGTTTATGAACCGGCGGCGCTCCAGGGCGCGCCGGCAACGTTCAAGAGCGTTGACTCCCGGGTTCCGGATTTCAAAGGGTTGAAGTTCACGTTGCAAATCGCCGCCGAGGATTGCACCGGCTGCTCATTGTGCGTGGACGTTTGCCCGGCCAGGAACAAGACCGAGGCCAAGCTCAAGGCCATCAACATGCGTCCGCAGGCGCCGTTACGGGTGCAGGAGCGGGACAACTGGAATTTCTTCATCGCCTTGCCCGAACTGGACCGGCGCAAGGTCAAGACGACGCAACTGCGCCAGCAACAATTCATGCGGCCGTTGTTCGAGTTCAGCGGCGCGTGCGCGGGCTGCGGCGAAACCCCGTATGTTAAAATGCTGTCACAATTGTTTGGGGATCGGGCTGTGATTGCCAACGCCACCGGCTGCTCCTCGATTTACGGCGGCAACCTGCCGACCACACCTTACGCCATGGACAAAAACGGCCGCGGCCCGACGTGGAACAATTCGCTCTTCGAGGACGCCGCCGAGTTCGGCCTCGGTTTCCGCGTTTCGATTGACAAGCAAAAGGAATTCGCCGTGGAACTGGTGAAAAAGCTCGCGCCGCAACTGGGCGACGACCTCGTGAGCGGCATCATCGCCGCCGATCAGACCGATGAAGCCGGGATTTACGAACAGCGCGAGCGCGTGGCCGCCTTGAAGCAGAAGCTGGCCAAGCTGGACGCGCCCGAGGTGAAACTGCTGCTGCCCCTCGCCGACACGCTCGTCAAAAAGAGCGTGTGGATTCTGGGCGGCGACGGCTGGGCCTACGACATCGGCTACGGCGGCCTGGACCACGTGCTGGCGAGCGGACGCAACGTGAACGTGCTCGTGCTCGATACCGAGGTGTATTCCAACACCGGCGGACAGATGTCCAAGAGCACGCCGCGCGGCGCGGTGGCCAAGTTTGCCGCCGGCGGCAAACCGACGTGCAAGAAAGACCTCGGCCTGATCGCGATGACCTACGGCAACATTTATGTGGCCAGCGTCGCAATGGGCGCGAAGGATGAGCAGACGTTGCGCGCGTTTGTGGAGGCCGAATCGTATCCCGGCCCGTCGCTCATCATCGCCTACAGCCATTGCATCGCGCACGGCATCGCGGTGGACATGGGCGTGGGTGCGCGCCATCAGAAACTCGCGGTGGAATCCGGCCAGTGGCTGTTGTATCGCTTCGACCCGCGGCGGGCTGCGGCGGGCGAGAATCCGCTGCAACTGGATTCCCAGGCGGCGAAAACCAAACTACAGGATTATTTGCTCTCGGAAAATCGTTTCAAGATGCTCACCAAGAGCAAACCCGAAGAGGCGAAAAAGCTCTTTGCCCAGGCCCAGGTGGATGCCGACCACCGTTGGAAATTCTATCAATTTCTGGCGGAACGCGACACCACGGCCAGCCAGGGCCAGCCCGCGTCGCCCCAGGCCGCGGCCACGGCGGACCAACAACCTTAACAAAAAATGAAAACGTGATGCGTGAAACGTGAAATGCCTTCGGCTGTCGCAGGCGGTCACGTTTTACGTTTCACGCATCACACCAATACTTATGGATCTGACCACGACTTATCTCGGTTTGAAACTGCGAACGCCGCTGGTGCCGTCGGCCTCGCCGCTATCGGAGGAGATTGACAGCATCAAACGCATGGAAGACGCCGGGGCGTCGGCGGTGGTGCTGTATTCCCTGTTCGAGGAGCAACTGCGCCAGGAGCGCCTGGAACTGCACCATCACATGGAAAGCGGCACGTTCAGCTTTCCGGAGGCGCTGACTTATTTTCCGGAGCCGGAGGAATATCGCCTCGGTCCGGAGGAATACCTCAAACACATCGCCGCGGCGAAGAAAGCCGTGCGCATTCCGATCATTGCCAGCATCAATGCCGGCATGCACAACGGCTCGTCGTCCAGCGGCTGGACGCAATACGCCAAGCTGGTGCAACAGGCGGGCGCCGATGCGCTGGAGTTGAACATCTATTACATCCCCACCAACATGAACCTGCCCGCCGGGGAGGTCGAGCAGACCTATTTTGACATCCTGAAAGCCGTGAAGGCGGAGGTCACGATTCCGGTGGCGGTGAAACTCAGCCCGTTTTTCACCAACTTCGCCAACATGGCCAAGCGGATGAGCGAGGCCGGCGCGGACGGGCTGGTGCTGTTCAACCGGTTTTACCAGCCGGACATTGATTTGGACACGCTGGAAGTGAAACCCAACATCCTGTTGAGCACGCCCATGGCCATGCGCGTGCCGTTGCGCTGGATTGCCATCCTTTATGGGCGTCTCAAATGCAATCTGGCGGCCACCAGCGGCATCCACCGCGCGCCCGACGTTTTGAAAATGCTCATGGCCGGCGCGGACGTGACCATGCTCTGCTCCACGCTCATCCGGCACGGCGTCGGGCACATCCAGGTCATTGAAAAAGAACTCGTCGCCTGGATGGAGGAGCACGAATACGAATCCGTCGCGCAGCTCAAGGGCAGCCTGAGCCAGAAAAATTGCCCGGCGCCCAGCGCCTTCGAGCGCGCGCAATACATGCGGGCCATTTCCAGCTACACCGTGGCGCAATAAAGTCCGGCCGGACGAAAAAGCGCGGGATTTCTCAACGCCCAGTCGCAGCGCGGCTGGGCGTTAATGTTTCCCAATGGATGACAAACTTTTGATGCACCTGCATCAAAGTTTTGCATATCTTCCAACAAAGGTGTCAGTCCCGAATGGCGGTTAGATAAGGCCTTGAAATTTGCGTGGTCCACCGTGCCAACGGCTGTTGCGATGAGGGAGTTCGACAAATTTCCGGCGCGGACGATTGAGCAAGGGAAAAGGTTTGGGGCGGCGTTTGACGGCGCGCGGTTCGGTGCGTCCCGGACGTAGGGGCACGAGGTCGCAGGCCAGGGTGCGGAGCAGATCCTGCCAGAGCTTTCGTTTCAGCCGGTTCGTTCGGGCTTGCGCCAGCACCGCACTGTATTGGCGCAGGGCATCCACCGCGCCCTTGAAACTGAGCCGCTCCAGTTCCGCCGCGTGAACCTGAGCCGCCTCCGCCATCACACAGCGAATCAGGTTGTGCGCGATCAGTCCCGCCAGCAGTTCCTTGCGCACCATCGCGGGTGACTGGCAACGCAGTTGTTCCAGCCCCAGGGTCGTTTTTACATCCCGCAGGCACAGCTCGATGCGCCAGCGCCGGAGATACAACGCGACCAGTTCCGCCGCTGGATACAAATGGGCATCGAGCAGCGTGGTGACCAGCGTGATACGCTGGGTGCGAAAGCCCCGGCACGCGGCGGTGAAACGCACGATGCGCACCTGGATTTCGTCCGGCAGCGCCGCCCATTGCTCCGGCGTCAGAATCGTGGACTGCATGCAACCCTTGCGCCAGACCAACACACCGTCCTGGTGGCCCAGCCGTTTGGCCCTGCGAAAATCCACCTTGCGCCGCTGATGCAAGCGCGCCACCACGTCCACCCCCTGCCGGGGCAGTCCCGCCAGCGTGACATAATCGCCGTAGGCGCGATCGCCCAGCAGGATATCGCCGGTCTGGAGGGCTTCCCACAGTCGTTGGAAGAGCCGCAGGTCATGCTGGTGAAGATTGCCCAGCACCACATCCAGCAAGGCGCCGCTGGCCAGCGAGAAGAGCACCACCAGCTTCAGCACGGGAAAACCGCAGCCGGGCTTCTGGCCGGAGGGTTGCGGATAGGCCTTCTGGTTGGCCGCCGTGTCGGGCAACTGTAGCGAACTGCCATCGACCACCTTGATCGGACGGCCCTGCAACCGTGAGTTGCCGGCCGCGCGCCGTTCGGCCGCCTGCGCGGTGGCGGCCAGCACGCGTTCCAGGCATTCCTGCGGCAGGCGCTGGCGGGCCTGAATGTAAGCTGAAGCGTTTTCATCCACGGAACCCTTGCCCTGCAAGCAGGCCAGCGCCTGCACCTGGCGGACGACTTCGCGGCAGGCGGTGCGGGGCTTGAGCATCTGCCAGAGAAAACACTCGCAGGTGAGGCGCAAGGTGAAGAGCCGCTCGCGGCTGTTGGGGCCTTCGTCGGCACTGGAGAGCAGGTGGTCGGGAATGAGGTCGGCGAGGTGGCGGGCCAGTTGCTGGAGGGTGAATTGGCGCAGCGGGGAGGCGGTGCGCCGGCCCAGGGCGGCGAGCCGGGCGCGGAAGGCGGGGAAGAGGGGCGTGTGCATGGGCACAGTAATACTACTGTGCCACTTGACACGCCAGTTAAACTGACGGCCATGAACGACACCCCGGATTCGCTGGCCGCCTTGAAAACGGAATACAAACGGTTGCGCCAGAGTCTGGCCCGGATTGGCTACATCAGCCAGGGATCGGTGCAGCAACGCTCGGTGGCCGCTTCCGGGCGTAGCGGCTACCAGTGGACGCGCAAGGTGGCGCAAAAGACCGTGAGCGTTGCGCTTAGTCAAGCGCAGTTTGACGGGATGAACGAGGCGGTAGTCAACGAGCGAAAACTCTGGCAGATCGTCCAAGAAATGGAGCGCGTCTCACGCCGGATCATCTTCGCCTCCGCACCCGATACGCAACGACGCAAACGTCTCTCCAAGAAAGTTTTGGGCCTTATCTAACCGCCATTCGGGTCAGTCCTCACTATTGACACAAAGGGGGTCTTTTGGGAATGAACGGGTCAGTCCCACACTTTTAAACTTTTCTGTTTGGAACACCCCCTACGCGGTCCCGTGCCGTCACGCTGCCTGCAAAATGAAAGGGCAGGCAGCGCGCTAGCCCGCGACCGCTTCACCCCCAAGGCAAAGTGAGTTCCACCTTCGCTCGGAGCTTGCGCCTTCGCCAAGGGGCGTGTTGCCCAAAGGCCCGGGGCGCGGACCGCTGAGTCCGCGCGATCCATTTGGCAAAGGTTTTGGAGGTCTTCAAGGGTGTTCGCAACGCGCGGACATGGCTGTCCGCGCTCCTGTTCGATTTGGGCAACACGCCCCAAGGCTACGGCGGCACAGGACGGTGGACAGGCTGCCCGTGGCGTCGTCCGCCGCGTCACACGGGAAAGGGCCGGCTCGTCACGCCGTAGCCGGGCAAAGGCGAAGGTGAGGTGGCGCTTTTTCAGCCGCCCCCGCCCTGCCCCGCCGGATCATATATCACGCCCATGAACAAAATGGATTTTGTCGAATCGTCGCCAATGACGAAGAGGAACGGCCGATCCACAATCATCTTAAACCGTATTGCGGGAGCTGGCATTGCCGATAACGACATCGTCACCGTTGTCACCGCCGCCGCTTCGGTTCCTTCTTCATTCACCTCAACATAACTTTTTTGCTTCACTTCGCTCACGAAAAGCGGCTCATCGGCCATTGCTGAGAAATCGGCATCAACGGCAAAAGCCTGCCGCAACCCCAAAGCCTTGAGCGGGTCATTTAATGTCACGCCGTAATCCAGTTTGAATCGTGGAAGGGCGAGCGTTCCTTCCTTGTCTTGAAATTGGGGCAGGATTTTGTCCCGCCAAGTGTCGTTGTCCATGCCGGCCAGGAGCTTTGTGGGACTGGAATTTGTGTCCGGCAAAAAGAGATACATCTGCAAATGCCCGCCCGCGTAAGGCAGCCGCACGGCTTGAAAGCCGTCACCTTGCTGGTAGCTGAAATGTCCCCGCTGCCACATCATTGGGACCGGCTTTGGCGTTCCGCCGGGCAATACGTTGAATGCGTGGTCTTTTGTCGCCTGTTTATCAAACGGACGATCCCACTTGCCCTTGAAATAAATGGCGTTGGCCAGAATCACCCGTGTCAATGGATCAAATGGCCATCGGACGACTTGTTTGATTTTTCCGCGCGTGCTCTTGTCCGCCCAATTGTTGATGGTCTGGGCCGATTCAGGTTTCGTAAAGTCCACCCCGCCCAGGTCGGCCTGGAAAAACTGCTGGTTGACGGAGACAAATTCGGGCTTCAGCCGGATTTCCTTTTTATACCAAATGGCGTTGGCCAGATTCAGGATGACGCCGGGTTGGGAATTCAGGGATTGATTCAAATCCTTGCAGGCGGAATTCAGCGTTCCGGCCGGCAACCCGGCGGTCTTTAAAACACGCTGCATCTCCGCCTTCGTTTCGCCGGCCGCGCCGTTGGCGACCATTTGCAACGCAGTCGAAACGCTGAACGGCGAGATAAAGACGTTGGTGTCCGGTTGTTCCTTGACGATTTGCTTCAGCAAATCAAACGCGAAGCCCGTGTTGGCCGAGGCCAGCTTTTCCTGATCGGCTGGCGACGCCGCCAGCACCATCAAGCCAGCGAAGCACAGCAAAGCGCCCAATCGAAATTTACTGCCCACAGCGACTTGAATAACAGAGCGAGCCTTCAAAACAAGTTGAAAGATGAAAATGAGTGCATTTTGCCACCCTCCTGGGAGCGCCGGCGTCCCGCCGGCGCTCCCAGCCCTCATTCCGTATTCGCACTGTAGATTTTTTTAATGACACACCGCTTCGCGGCGTAAACGCGGGTGCAACGCATGACTGTCACGCTGTTCATTCCTTGTTTTATAGACGCGTTGTATCCGCGCGCGGGCATGAGCGTGGTGCAAATCCTTGAACGCCTCGGCCACAAGGTCGTTTGCCCGGAGGAAATCGCCTGCTGCGGCCAGCCCGCCTTCAACTCCGGTTATTGGGCCGAATCGCGCGCCGTCGCCGTCAAGGTGCTGGAACATCTCAAGGACGCCGAAACGGTGGTCATCGTCTCCGGTTCGTGCGGCGCGACGGTCAAAAACTTTTATCCGCAATTGTTTGCCAACACGCCGCAGGCGGAACTGGCAAAACAGGTTTCGGAGCGCATCTGGGAGTTTCCCGATTTTCTGGTCACCAAACTCGGCGTGACCGATCTCGGCGCGCGGTTCCCGGCGAAGGTCACGTTCCACGACGGCTGCCACGATCTGCGCGAACTCGGCATCAAAAAGCAGCCGCGCGCGCTGCTCGCCAAGGTCCGCGATCTGCAACTCGTCGAAATGTCCGAGGCCGAGACCTGCTGCGGCTTCGGCGGCACGTTCGCCGCCAAGTTCCCGGCCAGCTCGACCGCGATGGGCGAGGTCAAATGCGCCTCCGCCATCGAGACCGGCGCGGATTACATTGTGTCCAACGATTTGAGCTGCCTGATGCACCAGCAGGGACTGCTCAGCCGGCAGGGCAGCAAACTCAAAACGATTCATCTCGCCGAGGTGCTGACGGGCAAATGAATTTTTTAAACCACGGATGAACACGGATAAACACGGATGCGTTTCGCACCAGCGATCCGCTGGTAGGGCGGGCAGTCCTCTGCCCGCCGCTCATGCGAACGCCAACGACGGCGCGCACGGAGTGACGCGCCCTACCGAGCCGTTTTTCATCCGTGTCCATCTGTGTGTTCATCCGTGGTCAAAACTTTTTTGGCATGAGCGCCTTTGCCACCCAATTCAAGGAACAGGCCCGCGTGATGACGCGCGATTTGCGCCATCGCCAGCTCATCCGCACGGCATTGCGCAATTACGAAATCGCCCGCGACCAACGCAAGGCGGTGTTCCAGGACTGGCCGGCCGCGCGCCAGGCCGCCGCCGAAACGAAGTGGGAAGCCGTCAACCACCTCGACCAACATCTCGTCGAACTCGCGACCAGGCTTGAATCGCACGGAACCAAAGTCCATTGGGCAAGCACCGGCGCCCAGGCGCGCGACATCATCGTTGGCATTGTGCGTGACCGAAAGGCGCGCTCGATCATCAAATCCAAGGCGATGACCGCCGAGGAAATTCATTTGAACGAAGCGCTGGAACACGCCGGTTTTGATGTGGTCGAGTCCGACCTCGGCGAGTTCATTGTCCAGCTTCGCCACGAACCGCCGTATCACATTGTTTTCCCCTCGATGCACCTGACACGCGGTGAAATCCGCGAGTTGTTCCAGCGCGAACTCGGCGACGCGCCGTCAGACAATCCCGAAGAACTCACGATGGTCGCGCGGCGCGTGATGCGCCAGAAATACATCGCCGCCGACGTCGGCATCACCGGCGCGAATTTCGCCATCGCCGAGACCGGGATGATTTCCATCACCGAAAACGAAGGCAACGCCCGCCTCACCGCCGCGCTGCCGAAGACGATGATCACGCTGCTCGGCATTGAGAAGATTTTGCCGCGGCTCGAAGACCTCGCGCTGTTTTTGCCGATGCTGGCGACCGCCGGCAGCGGCCAGCCGCTGACGTGCTACAACACGATGTATGGCAGCCCGCGCCAGCCCGGCGAATGCGACGGCCCGGAGGAATTTCACGTGGTGCTGCTCGACAACCACCGCACCGCCCTCCTCGCCGACGCCGAGCAACGCGACGCGCTCCATTGCATCCGCTGCGGCGCGTGCCTGAACGTCTGCCCGATCTTCCGGAACGTCGGCGGCCACACCTACGGCACGACCTACTCCGGCCCCATCGGTTCGGTCATCACGCCGCACCTGCGCGGCTTGCAGGACTGGAAACATCTTTCCTTCGCGTCGTCGCTCTGCGGCGCCTGCACCGAGGCGTGCCCGGTTAAAATTGATTTGCACCATCACCTGCTCCAAAACCGCCGCAACGCCTCGGA
>Ga0224534_1001336_pt1 | contig 13180 bp, 10 predicted proteins | sample 714E12024metaG_FD_172012 | JGI IMG/M metagenome (GOLD analysis project Ga0224534, IMG submission 172012) | Peat soil microbial communities from Stordalen Mire, Sweden - 717 E1 20-24 | ecosystem: Environmental > Terrestrial > Soil > Wetlands > Peat | place: Sweden: Norrbotten County, Stordalen... | reverse complement strand
ACAGAAATACGCGTGCAGGCTCGGCGTGAGATAGAAGCCCGACTGCTCCTTTTGCTTCCACGCCGCAAGCCGGACGCGGTCGAGGCTCTGCACCACTGGATTGTCCGAGCGGAGCTGGTCCCTATAGTGAGCGGGAAGATCGCCTAAACCCTCGACCACCTCGAAGCGCACCTGCATTCGCATCGATCGCTCCGTCAACGAACGGACAAGCGCCTCAAGAGAAAACTTGGTTTGGTTTCGCGTTTCGTCCGAGTGGTAATAGGAGTTGATGCCGCCGAGATCGTAGCCCGCGACCAACGCACCGTTGGACCGGACGATCACATTGTCGAGGTAGTCGCGGATCGGCAGTAGCTCGCAAAATGCCGGTTGGCGCAGATTCGCCTCGTGCTGGCGCATGGTCAAAGGCATTCCGGTTGGTCCTCCTTCAGGTACATCGCCTTCTGCTGAGAATCCCGCTCTATGCCGCAATAGATCCGGGGCTTCGTATGCCACTCCAGGAAATCGAAAAGGTAGCGCCGCGGCTTTCCGTACTTGAATGCGATCAGTAGCGGAATCGCCAAAATGGGAACGACGTATTGGAGGAACACGTTCAGTGGGACACCCGCAATCTCCCTGTGCAGGAACCGTCCGAAGATGTTGGTAAGCGCCGCTATTCCCAGGATCACGAACGCGTCCTCGAATTCGAGGTAAAGGAACGTGACGCGCGTGTGCAGATTTCGATGGACGTGTGTGATATTCAGACCGCTCATGGATGCCTCCGATCACCTGGCCTCACGTTTTTTCCTCAACTGATTCCTCCGGCTCCTCGCTGAACAAAGAACTCCGCCAGTCTCAGCAGGCCAGACAGGGCCAGCGCCATTCCGGCCGCCGCAAAGTGTCTGATCCAGGGGCTTCCGTGATAGAGGCGGTGGCCGACTCCCCCGTACGCAAGCACTCCCTGGAGAATCTGCAAGACGGCATACACGGGCATGAACACGTTGCAGGTCCAGTTCACGAGACCGCGCAGCGTAATCCAAATGCTGTCCGGGTTGTTCCAGGCCGACTGCGATGCGAATGTTTCGAGGCCCCGCAACAGGCCGGAAACCATCAGGCACATCAGGCCCGCCCAGGCGATGTACTGATGGGGATAACCGCGCGCATACCGAACCACGGCGAGCGCGAAAAACAGCCCGGCGACGGTGGGCATGATGACGTTGCCCATCCAATTCGTCAAATTCGTCATTCCGTTCAGAAGAGTCATAGGCTCACAGCGTCACATCATGGAGACGACCAGCCGCCACAGGGCGGAAACCGTCAGAAACCCCGCCGCACAGCAGATCAGCCGCATGGCGGGCTTGCCGAATGCAAAGTTCAAAATGGCCCCGATGATCGCCAGGCCGGCGGCGACCGGAAGAATGCGGCTCGCCGTGTACGTCCACAGGCCTGCCAGCACGTCCGCCGTGGCAAACTTCGTTCCTGAATTCCACCCTTGCAGCAAAGCCTGAGTGGTGGCGATGGACAAGAGAAACATGGCGCCGAGAATCGAGTAGAGCGGGGACCGTCCCTCGGAAACCTCAACGACTCCGCGAAGGACCAGCCACGCGGCCAGCACGGGAGCGAGATAGCCGACCACGAACTGATTGACGAAATTGGTGACGTCCACCTGGAATACGTTCAGGAGTGCCGTACCCCCGCCGGCGGAGATGGGCACATTCATGCCGAAGCCGGAGAACCAGCTCAGGATCTGCGGCAACGTGAGCATCACGGCCGCCCAAAACATCCACAGGCCGAATCTTCCGTTTTGCAGAACCGAGCTCTGATTGCGAAGCGCCAGGCCCGCCAGCACCAGTGCCACCAGCGCCGCGACCGGCGCCAGGCCGAGCAACAAGCCGATTCCGTCATTGACCAAGTTCATCGCGAAGGACCTCGAAAGATGACGGGCGAATGGAGGAACCGCCGAGCCATTCGCCCCACCATCGTGATTGGACCCTAGGAAACACCGCCGGTGCCCTGCGCGATCCAGTACTCCAGCAATCGGGTCAGACCGGACACGATCAGGAGTCCCAGAGCCGTCCCGATCCAGCGGAGGTAACCCCGGCCGCTGGCATACGAGACGATTCCGCCGACCACGGCGACGCCGGCCCCTACTGGAGCGATGACGTTGCCAACCCAGTTAACGAAGTTCAGAAACGCGCCTTCCGGCTGCGCCCCGGTTTGACCCTGGACCGCGACATTGACCTGCGGCGCGGCGCCAAGATTTTGAGCGAGAGCCACGGACTGGCACACCACCAGAAGGCAGACTGCCAGCACCATGGCCGCGATACGTACGTGCTTCATTTTCGTGTAGACCTCCATCGGGATTCCGCCCCTTACCGCCGCCGTGCGCTCTTGGAATCGCTGAGCGGCAGCGGACCGACAAATTCGGGGCTTGTGAGAATCCTAGGGCAAGTTCTGCAAAGCTCAAAAAACGAGCCGAGATGCCTGCTCGTGGCCGCTCATTTGGATGGGGGTGAGGACCCTGGATTCCGACGGCGCGACAGAATGGCCCGATTTTTCGGGGGTCCGGTGTGCCTGCCTGCCCAAAAACGCGGCGCGGGCTCGGCGTGTCACGTGAGAAATCCCACAAAATGGGGTTCCAGGCGGGATGCCGACTTGAACGAAGTGGCCTACGGCCACGGCTGTTGCGGGCGTGTTATCCTCTGGTCGAGTGGCAGTCCAGTGCAGAGCGGAATTCCCCGCGCGGAGAGCCATCAACCCTCCTGCAAGTCCCTCATTGCAAAGGGAACCGGTAGTAGCTCCATAGCGGGTTGAATCGGCCACCTCCTTCAAGTCGCCCCTATCGAAAGTGCCGCGGCCCGAATTCTCTTCTACTGTGCGAGGGCTTCCACCCGCGGCACTCCCGATAGGGCGCTAACGACTTGCGGGGAGTAATCCGCGCTCGCAGCCCACGCCGCTTCCTAGATGGCCGTTTGGTCGCATATGCGCCTAAGCCGGAATGGCAGCAACCCGGAAGCGAGATGCGGTGCTGAGAATATCGCTGACCTGCGCAGTTGGGTGGGCGTACATTCCAATCAAGCCGGTCAAGTCTGGGAATTGACCTGGGAATGCGTATTTGGAAGGCGCGGGTTCGGTGAACAGCGCATCCAGCTGGGCGGCACGCTCTTCGCCGGCCGCCACAGCGGTTTCGCCAGGCCCGCGTCGCCCTGGTCATCCCTCACGACTCAACCGAGACATGAAAGCGCTCCTCGGCTCGAAGGCACATTCGATGGAGGAACTGTGTGCCGAACTGTCCAGCGCCTTCATAGCGGCGGAATTGAGTACCCCCACCGGCATCCCCCAACACGCCAGCTATATCGCGGATTGGCTGAAACCACTGATGCCCAACAAGTGCGAAATTTCCAGGTGCGGTGGCGGACGCGGACCGTCGATATCATGCTTGGCTTCCACAGGATTTCGCAGCCAGGAATGCGGCGCGGCAGCCGGATAGGCCACGCAGACCACCACGAGAGTAAACCAAAGCACCACGACCAGCCGCGTAGGCGCTATTTCTTGTCAAGCCGCGTCAGATCGTGTGGGTGCGCCAACCGCGCCAAATAGGCCGCATAGTCTATTAACACCGCCGTTGAATGAAGCTCCGTGACGCGGCTTGCGCGCGTTAGACCAAATATGAGGGTCCATTTCGGCTCAGCCCCGTTTGGCTCATGAATCAACTGAACTTCGAAAGGAGAGCCTAGCGGCACGCGGCAGTAGCTCTGAAGTATCTCGGCCCTGTCAATTGAAGGGTCGGTGATCTTGCTAACTGTCACAGCGATTGCCGCACCACGCTCTTTAAGCAAAGCTAGGCGCTTACGCCAAGGATCAACCAGAAGAGCAGAGGGCTCGTGCCAAGCGGTTAGAGAGCAATGCCCATCATTGTTTAATGCCGAAAGGTCCAGCAGCCAGACGGGCAGATAGTACGTTTCGCTTAACCGCACGGACCAACGACCCTTGTCGGCGAAATGGGGGAGTTCATATTGTTCTGACGGAAGGCTTAAGCCGCTGTATTTCGCCTCCGCCTTCCTCAATGGGGCAAGAGGGACCATTTGTCGGCTGTCACGGTCCCTCGCGCGGCGAAGTCCGGTGCTGCGCACGATGAGGTCGCACGGTTGGGCAAGGAGAATATATTGCTGGCCTTTAACGTCCTCAAAAATATCGCCCGGCGCTACAGGAAGGTGGACGGAATTGATTCGCTCGCCGGTCTCATAAATCTCATCATGCTGAAGGCGCCGCGCATCCGTTGCGACTCCCTCGGTCATCACCTGAGTGCCAACGTCGCAAATAGGACCGATGTCTCTAACGAGCCGGTGTAGCTCCGCGTCTTTCCGGATATTCTGGTTGATCTGCTGCTGCTGATAAACACCGATCACTCGAACGAGAGTATCCGGCGGCCATGCGCCCTCCGCGCGCGACGTTCCCAATATGATACGCTCGAAGGACTGGACTCCAAGTCCATCAATCTTTTCGATTGCCAGCTTGCTGGCCTTATCTGTCTCATCTCGCAAACGCCGAGTGAGTATCCGGAAAAGCCGATATAAGAGCAAATGCTTCATGCGCTCCGCGAAGCGATCGCTGTTATCCGAAAGACGACTCTTGGCGATCACTAGAACATATTCGGCTAGCTCCGGTGTCTCCTGTGCAATTTCTTTTTGCAAGCCGATTTCTGCATCATCTGTCAGCGCGTTATGCGTCAGCAGTGCATAAACAAACCTGTAGCCCTGATTTACTGCATGAGTTTCACCGATTAGCTGCCGCCCGTGAGTGGTGCTTTTCCCCTCTAAACTGAAGTCATCATCAAATATGAAAAGGGTCGGGGTTCCATCTGCCTGCGCCAACAACTCGGTCTTTTGCTGTTCCCATTGCTTCAGACTCAACAGCATCACCTCTGCAGTTGGGCCGATGCTGTCCTGAAAGTATTTCGCGGCCTTCTGATCTCTTTCCGCCTCGACATAACCGTACTGCGCAGCGGCCAACTTATCGAACATCGTTTGAAGGTCAGCGCCGTCGGCATTAATCAGCTTGACGACCTTGCCGCGAATTACCTCTTCATCATCTGCCTCAAAAGTGTCAGCTGGAAATGCTCCGCAGTCGGCAAGGGATTGTTTGGTTAGCTCGTTCGCCAGAGATTCGATCCGCTCTGTCGTTACGCCAAAACGATCATCGACGAAGACAACGCGCCGGATGCCTGCTGCGGCGAACAATTCCGCGATTATCGAAGGATTAGTTGTCGTCGCCCCCATCGATCATCCCTGAGAGATCCAGCTCAAACTCGTATTGGCGCCCCAGGCTGTTCCGGGAACGGGAAAGCTTTATCGTGCTTCCTTCTGAGTCCAGAAGCTCCCGAACAATGAAAAGCCCAAGGCCCCGGCCCCCGTCCCGCGTCGTTACGAACGGCTCAAACAATGTGCCCGCTACGGCCGGATCAATACCTCGGCCGTTGTCGGAAAACAAAACGCGAGGAGCTTTCAGTTCGACGATAATCTTTCCGGGCGGCTGTTTTCCACGTCTTATGCTTTCTCGCAACCAGTACTGGCTATTCAGGATCAGGTTGTCGAAGATCTGGGTCAGTTTTCCCCTATTTACGGAGACCACAAAGGCCTTGGCCGAAGGGGCCACGATTTCCATCAGCAAATCCCCCTCCCGCCATCGGGACTCGTGATACGACTTCAGAGCCTCACAGAATTCCAGCATGTCGATCGGCTCACGCTTCTCACGCGCGTACTTAAGCGATGGATCGAGATGGCCCAATTGCTTTCGCAGCGCCGCGATGGAGGTATCCACATGCCGAACAAAAGCCTTGGTTTTCGCCTCGATGCGCGCCGGATTGTCGAGGAACTTCTTGACTTCGGCCGCCCGTTCGGCGATGCCATCGGCGATCACGCTGATTTCGTGGACGAGCGCTTCCGCCGTTAGGCCCAGACTCATGGCTTCGTAAGCCTCGGTCAGCCGTTCGCTAAATCGCTGCATCTGCGCCGACAGAAGCTCATACGCGCTGCGAATCTCCGGAATCTGGCTTAAGAGATCAGACAGATCGTGGAGTGCGGCCTCCGAGCCGGCGAGAGCATCGGTTATGCTTCGCATGATGCCCTCTGCCTCGGCTCGTTGCTCTGCTGTCAATCTAGGGGATCTGCGCGCGGATTGACCGGCTTCTTTGGCCTGACGCGAAGCCATTGCGACCGAGCTTCGCAGGGCCGTGACCTTCGCTTCCAGCAGAGAAGTGGACTCGAAGTATCGCGAGACCTTGGCAGCTAGTTCTTCAGTCGTGATGGTCGGCCCAACATTCGCAGTCTCTTGAACGAATTGGTCGCAATATGAGATCGTTTCTCGCCTGGCAAATTCCATTGTGTGGTGGGTAAATTTGACAAAGCGCTGCAGCAGGGCCTCGAAATTCAAGAAATGTGGAGTCTTCTTGAAGCCTTCTCGGTCAGTCGTTTCGACAAGGTTGCCGTTGTCACGCGCTGAAATCGCTATGTATCCGATGGTGTTGGCTGGCTTGAGGCCATACCACGAGCCGCCACCGGTCCATGCTTTACCGAGCTTCAGAAAATCACGATCCACCCTCACCCCAAAGCCATCCCGATATACGCGAACACCGGCGAGGGTTTTCACCACTCCGCGAAATTCCTTCAGGTTGGAGAATGCCGCCACATCCGGCGTCCTGCTGAGGTCAAAAGAATCAAGCTCTGCCCGGAACGGACCGGGACCCAAGGGGTGGAGTTCGGCATCGAGCGCGACCTTATCCAAATCTTCCAGCGCAACCGCCTGACGAAACATCGCAAACCACGCCGCCGAAGTCGCTGCTGTAACTGAGAACGGATAGTCCTCCGAATCGGTCTGAAGCTTTACCAGAAGCTGTGAGCCATTGTTCCCGCGGACTTCTTCCTCAAAAATCACCTTCCGGGACCTGTCCGAGGGCTCCAATTGCCGGAGCTTCGCCCGTCCCTGCATTGTCATTTTGGTCCCGTCGAAAGCCAGCGAGAACGTCGTGTCAGCTTGCTGCCGCAAGCGCCTTGCGACGGTTGCCAAATCGAGCTTCACACCGTCAATCGAAATCAGCAACTCAAACGTGTTGATGCCCTCGAATGGCGATACCAGCTCCGTCAACTGCTCTTCCAGCAATTTCTTTGCATCAGGACCGCGCCAGCGGTGCGGGTCAACCAGGTCCGAAAGAACGAGGGTCGTCCCCGAACGCCGGCTTGCCTTGCGTTCGATTGGGCCTTTGATAGGAACGTCGGTGAGCCGGGCTGCGTTGTCAAAGTCGTTCCACGAGAATCCCACGTGCCGTTCAGATCTTTCGCCGGACGACACCGATGTCAATTCCACGTTCCTAGCCAGGCGCTGCGATCCCAGCCGTCCAAGGCCCTTGTCGCCCAGCGGCGTTCTTTTGCCATTCGAGGTCTTTCCGGACGCCTTCAGTTGACGCTTGGCTGAATTTGAAACCACAAACCACCCATTCCGTATGGAATCGAGACTCATCCCTTCGCCGTCATCGGTAATTTTGATGAAGCCGATGGCGTTCGGATACATAGTCTCCGGGAACTGCGTTACCGGCGAGTCCTTGGTATCGACCTGGACGTGCGCATACGTCGCGTTCGCATCATAGGAGTTCTTGATCAGTTCGATCAGCGCCTGAACGTCATCGCTTATCAGATCGGCGCCGAGCTGGAAGATCACCGAAGGATGGACATCAAAGGATATTTTAGATTCGCTCATGAGGTCCTGTCCATGGCCACCCATGATCGGGCTCTTGAAAAAGAATATCCGGCAGGAATTTTAGTCACTGTCCTTTCGGAAGACCAGAATCGACTCTGCATCCATCGTGGCCGTGATGCTGTTCCTTACCGCCATTCGCTTCGTAGGAATATCGCGGTGGATGGTGGCAATCGGAACGACCTTCCTGGCCTGAAGAAACTCGGACAATATCGCGTCCAGGGGAACGGGCTTTTTCGCTACCCGTCGATTCCCAACGGTCCAAATCAGGTACGCATTACGTCGCAACATGCCGAGAACGGGGTCCAGCGCGGCACTCAGATCCCCTGACGAACGCCGCAACCCGATTCGCCCGATCAGGCGGCTCTTTCGCGAGTGCGTCCACCGTTGCGGCGAATGATGGCGAAATCTCTTTTAGTTCTTCGGTCTTCTTGGCGGCATCGCGTATGCCAGCACCCAGACGATCTCATGCGTGGACTTTAAGCATTCGGGAGTAACCGTGGGGTCAATATCGGAAAGCTCGATCCATTGCAGGGGCAGATAGGCATGCTGACCGTAGGGAACCGTTGTAACGTTATCGCCGTAAGGTGGCGACGTGACGAGAAGGTCATAGAGGACCGCGCCGTTCCCCCGCTGGACCCGAGCGTCATGATGTTGCACAACCACGCTACCGTCGTAGCGACCCCGGTTTAGGTGCTTGCGTTCGACGAGTTCCGCAGTCAGCGCGTCGAGGCTTTCGAGATTATCGTGCAGCACAGTCGTGAATGTCGCCACTGGCTTCACATCTCTCGTCTGCCGCTCGGTTTCGGGCCGAATGTGAAGCTTGAATGTTGAAGTACGCGAATTGCTGCTTGTGCGGACGGTTTCTGCCAGTGCAATCCAGAAAAAGCGCCGCGCCCATAGTGTCGGTTCGGCCTCGATTCCACGACGGATCTTGCTCAACTCAATCGCCGCATCCGTACCAAACCACTTGGCCCGGCCGGGAAAAGAGATTTCAATGCGTCTTTTTTTGTCATTTCTTATGCGCTCAAAAAGATCGTTTGCCTTCTCCCGCATCGCGCCGAGAAAGAATGGGCCATGCTTCACTTTGCAGAGCAACACGGCAAGTGGATTGATGTCGCGCGCCAGAAAATCCCGTCCCTGTAGCATGGCTTCGGTAAGCACGGTCCCTGAACCGGCGAACGGATCGAAGATCTTCTTTGTCGACGGTTTCACCTCGATGATCGTGCGGATGAGGTCCGAGATCATCTCGGGCACCATCATTGCAGGATACTGGAAATAGCCGTGCGAGTATTCCCGAACCGCGTTCCCACGAAAGGACCAATAGTCTGCGTCCTCTCGCGTGTACGCGCTCACCCGTCGGCAAAGATCCGCGTCGCGCGTCTCGACAATGCTGCTTCGCTGGGTTGACGGCAATCGCATCGTAGATACACTATCCTATCGTATTGACGGCGTGCAATTTCCATCAGTTGAGGACGAAAATCAGGCGGTGCGATCACTACGCAGGTGGTCGTCAAAAGAAACCCCCCGGCAAGCGGCCCTGCTTTCTGCGCGGAACTCCTTAGCGTTCAAAGAGTTCCGAACGAACCAGGCGGATTAGTACCGAGAAACGATAGATCTTATCGGAAGTGCGCCGGCGAGGATGCCCCAGGCGCAGACGGATGTTCGGGCCGGCGCACTTTCGATAAGACCGTTTCAAGTGGGCCGCTGGCGTTTGCGGCGGGCGCGGCAGCTATGGGTTTTCAATGCCGTTTTGGTACTTCCGTACTACTTTTGAGTGGCGATTCTGTCGTGGCGGTGGTGAACTGCGAAGGCACAGAGTTGATCGTATACCGGATCCGCTCTTCGAAGCAAGGCCGGTCCATCATGGACGCAGGCCGCCCAGCGGGCACGCGTTAGCGTCCGCCGCGCCAGCGGCTTACTTGAAACGCGCTAGGCTCTTGGAAAGCGAGCTGGCGAATTCCAGCCTTCACAGCTTCAGAGGCAGATCTGGTTCCGCTTAAGCGCCTCCTCGAAGTCCTGCCAGATGAGCGGTGGCAAGGTTTCCTCGCCGTCCTTCATGCGATTCATCGCCATCCGCTTGGCCGTGCTCACCAGGGCCTGCAGATCCGCCGGCGAAATGCCCCTTAACCGGCCGACAATATCGAGCGTGGCAAGGCCGGCGGCCAATGGAATCGGCCCCAGGTATTTCTCGGTGAGACGCAAATATCCCTCGTCGTCAGGAACGCCAAGTTCGATCTTCTCGGTGAATCGCCCGCCTCGGAGCACCCGCGGGTCGATATTGTCAATGTGGTTCGTGGTGCCGATGAGGAAGACCTGGTTGCCGGGATCGAGCTGGCTCATCAACATCAGCGCCTGCTCGACGAGTTGGATCTGGTGCTGGCCCATGTAGTACCCGTTGTCGCCGCGCGGCAAAAGGCCATCCAGCTCATCGATAAACAGGATGGAGGGGCTGTGCTCGCGGGCCCGGGCGAAAACCTGCTCAAGCCTTTCGGCAGTGGGAACATCGGCGGGCGCGAGCGAGTAGAAGCTGCGGCGCGTCTGGGTGGCAATTAGGTGCGCCACCGACGTTTTCCCGGTGCCGGCTTGGCCGACCAGGAGCAAGCCTGTGGGGACTGGGACCTTGAGCTTTTCGGCCTCACGAGCATCCATCAGCCGGACCAGATTTCGCAGGTCCCGTTCGACCCCGTCGGGGAGTACGAGATCACCCCAATCGACAGCTTTCAGTAGCGGCCGGTCCTGGCCCCCGCTCTCGTCGAATGCTTGTTGCAGGTCGCGCTCTTCAATCCGGCGATTCTCACATGCGGCAATCGACGCTGCCTTGTTCAATAAGCCCGTGAGTTTCGCCGCGCTCCATCCGGGGGTGCGGTTGGCAAAGGGATCGAGCGCGAACGGCGCCCAAAGCCGTCGCGATAACTGCGCGGCAAGAATCTGTGCCCGCGCCGCCTCGTCGGGGAGGTCCACGCGAATCTTCTCATCGAAGCGCATATCCCGCACCAGCGCTTCATCCAGGCCCTCATAGAAGTTCGTGGCGGCCATCAGGACGAACCCGGCCGCCCCCCGATATTGATCGATGCATTGCATCAGTTCCGTGACCACGGAGTTGTACAGCCTGGCGCCGCCTCCAACGTCATCATTTCGGCCCAACTGTTGGCGCTGGGTGCCTATCGAATCGATCTCGTCCAGGAAAAACAACACCGGCCTGTGTGCGTAGGCCCGAGCAAACGTATCCCGGATGTTCGCCTCGCTGCCGCCGATCCAGCGTTCAACTAGACTGGTCGGCTTCGCGTACCAGTAGTTGATCCTGAACTCACCCGCCGTCGCCTCGGCCAGGAATGTCTTGCCCGTACCACGAGGCCCATACAAGAGAATGCCGTTTTGAACCACGCCATGCTGTTTGAATCTCTCGGGATAAAGCCGGTTTTGCACGACCGCGCTGATGCGCTGCTTTTGGTCGTCCAGTCCGCCCACGTCCGCAAACGTCCGCGCTGGGATGTTGGACCATCGGAGTTGAGCGTTGTCCCGGCTGCCTAATCGCCCTGCGGTGGCTTGTATGCCATGGCCGTGCGGCCGGTGGCGGATTACGAAGATCAGGCCGCCAACGGCGACCACCGCAAAAACCAGCCCATACACCAGTTCGAGCGGAGACGCGCTGTCGCGGGAAAGCATCGTTCCGGTCACCGCGTCCTCGTGGAACAGGAACTCGTTAATCGAATTGAACCAGTGGAGAACGGGGAGCAACGCGATGAAGTAGAGTAACCCGCGGTAGGTCCCCCGCATTCGGGCGTGCCAGGTCAGCAGGAGAAGACCGCTCCCAATCGTAAACCAGGCCAGCCACGGGCTGATCTGGAGCGCGAAAACTCCAAGGACGAGCAGGATGATTCCGATGGTGACGTGTTCGCGCGAAAGGCGCCTGACGATAGGCTCCAGGCGTGATGCGAACGAGTCGGCAATCCGAGAATCGTGTCCCGGCTGCACGGGCCCCTCCCCTGCGCCCAATTTACCGCAGATTGGGCGCGAGTTGGGAGGAGGGCCGGTGTTGTGGGGCACGGTTTTCAAGTTGGGAGGTCTACTGTTGTTGAGGTGGTCCTGTGGATCCGGCCGTCCGCGTGGCCGCCACGTCTTGATACATCCGATTGATCTCCGTCTTCAGCTCAATCAATTCTCGGAGTTCCTGCGCGGATGGCAACGGCGAAGTTCCATTCACTGCGAACTGCCCTGTGTCGCGGGCGCCTGTCGGGGCTGTTCTGGCGGGCGGCTTCTCCCCGCTCCCCTCCAGCAATACGATGAAGAACCTCGTGTTTCCGGGCACTGAAACCACGACATTCTCGTTGAAGGCAAGGCTCTGCATCTCCTGCTCCCCGGCGAGCCCGGCATTCGACGCGATGCGCTCGCGCAACAGGATGCTGTTGTCGAGCTGGCCGCTGGCCCCTCCAAACCCACCCGGCCCGCCGACCAGGAAGGCCGCCATCGTCCCAACCCCCGTCATGGAACGTACCAGGATCCGTTTCACCGTGTTGCCGCCGGAGACAGAACCCTTCAGCGGCCCGTAGGTGAGGCTCATTGACCCCGCGTCAATTTTCACGGTGGTCCCGTCCGGCATCTGCAGCGTATGGAAGTGAATCCCAACGTTGCCGTTCCTGTTCGCCTGCTGGAGTTCCCCAAAGGCTTTCGTCCCCGCCGGGATGATGATCTCACCGTCCTCCTCGTAGTTGTATTCGATCGCTGCAACCACGGGTGCCTTGACCGCCGTGCTGACGGCGGATTGCAGCCGTGCTACGAGGCGGCTGCCATTCGGGAGCTGCGCGGTTGTTCTTCTTTCCAGAAGCGCTGGCTCGGCCGTCATGGACACTGGCCGAACCACGCTCGCGGTGGCGCCGGAATTGTTGCTGACGAATACCAGCGAGGATTTCTTGAGGGCGTCTGCTTCGTTATGGGCCGGCGTCGGTGGCGGCGGCGCTGGAGCCGGAGCCGGAGCACTTGCGGTCACCGGCGGAGGCTGCGGAGCCGGGTAGCCGGCCTGCGCCTGGCGATACGCCTCCAGAGCCGGATCCATGGGCGGGATACTGGCAAGCGTATCTCCAGGTTTCGGCTGAGGCCGCAGGCGGAATCGCCCAGTCGCCTTTACGTCGTCGGCGCTGAGTTGATCGGTGTTCGCCTCCTGCCCGCTCGTATCCGCGTTCAGCAACGGCGTCACAGACCCGCGATTCTCTGCCGCTCCGTTCGCCGTGATCTCCGGCCTGCCAAGACTCGGTTTCGTTCGGTTCGCGGCACGGTCCTTCGTACCGCTCGAACTTGAGAACAGGCCCAGAAACACGAAGATCATGATGATGACAGCGGCGGCAAGCACCAATAGACCCTTGCTGCGGTCTACGCTCTTGGCGGTTCTGCTCTGCTTTTCCGGCTGGCCCTTCTTGCGCCCGTCCCGGGCACGCACATAGGCCTCTCGAAGCGA
>Ga0224534_1001334_pt1 | contig 13192 bp, 9 predicted proteins | sample 714E12024metaG_FD_172012 | JGI IMG/M metagenome (GOLD analysis project Ga0224534, IMG submission 172012) | Peat soil microbial communities from Stordalen Mire, Sweden - 717 E1 20-24 | ecosystem: Environmental > Terrestrial > Soil > Wetlands > Peat | place: Sweden: Norrbotten County, Stordalen... | reverse complement strand
CGTTCGTGCCAGGTCCCATGTGTGGACGAGCAAGTCCATGGTCACGAACCGGCCAATGATCTCGCCGGCAGACATCCTGCCGGTCGGACCGTCCACCTCTTTGGCCACCGCCTCCGGGTCCCCGGTGATCTCGTCGATCGCTTGAGAGACCTTCTCCCAGGCCCGCCTCGGGTCCTCGTCAGCGCCCAGGGGCTCCGACTCCCCACCCCTGACACCGGCGATCACACTCCGATGACCTTCGACCACGTGAGCCACCACGTCGCGGGCCGTCCACTGCTCGCATGGGGATTGGGCCTCCCACTTGTCGGGGCTCACTTCCCTCACCGCAGCATCGAAGCCGGTCGACACCAACCGGTAACTGTCTTGGACTTTGGTCATAGCGCGAGCGTACGTCGCCTGTTGCCTCGCCGAAAGTGCCGACCCCAGGCCGGGTGTTGGGTGAGTTCCTAACGGAAGTCAAGCCCCTCAGGCGACCTTTTCGGTAGCTTCTTCACCGGGCGGGTCGATGGCTGGAGCGACCTTTGTGGTCGACTCCTTCTTGCCTCGGCCCGCCCTCTGCTTGAAGGTCTTTGCTGGCGTGGTCCGGCGCCTTGCGGCACGCACCGCCGGGTCGATCTTGTATCGCTCCTCACAGATGGCTCGGCCTTCGTCCTCAGTAATGGGATTGCCGTGTTCATCTCGGAGCTCGTAGCGCTGTCCGTTGCGCCAGCAGGCGGCAATCCGAGTGATCAGGACGGCGGCCACCGAGCAGAGTGCCGAGTTGTGGTGCTTGCCCTCGACGACGACGAGCCGGTGATAGCGGGCAGCAAGGGTGGGGTCGATCCGCCGGGTCTTGTCGGCGGCGAGGAACAATGCCTGGCGAAGTCCGGCGTCCCCTGCCTTGGTGATTCCCTTGTGTCCGGCAACCAGACCTGACTGGTCGACCTTGGGCACGAATCCGGTGAAGGAGCGGACGCCGGCGAGGTTGTCGAAGCGTCGGAAGTCTCCGATGCTGCCGAGGATGGCGGCAGCCGACACGGGTCCGAGCCCCGGGGCCGAGCGCACGACCCCACAGGGATCGGCCTCGGAATAGAGCTCTCCGATGCGCACGTCGATGGCGTCGATCTCGGCGTCGAGATTGCGCAGGACCCGGACCTCGGCGGCGATGTCCTCGGCCAGGTGGGAGAAGTCGATGCCGCCCCCGGACCACAGGGAGAGGGTCTCGGTGGCCATGGCCAAGAGCTCGTCGGCCTTGTCCTCACGCCACAGGCCACGACTGGACCTCGCCAGCAGAGCAGCAAGCCGTGCTCTCCCGAGACGCTTGAGGGCCCGGGGATCGGCGTACTTCTCCAACAGGACCAGGGACGTCTTGGGATAGCTGCCCGAGCCCAACGTGTCGGCCCAACCCGGTCCGAGCAGTTCGACCAGGGCGTCGAGGCGGAGACCGGCGGCGGTGCGTCGCTTGACCATGCTGGCCCGCTGTCGGGTGGCCCGGCGCAGCGACTCTGCCGGGCCCAGGTCGTCGATGCCGCGCAGTCCTTCGGGGTGGAGCATGGGCAGGCGAGCCAGCACCCGGGAGTCGAGCCGGTCGGTCTTGGTGTACTTGTTGTAGTAGTCCCGCAGATCCGACGACTGCTCGGGTGGCACCAGCACCACGGTTGCCCCTCGTGCCCTCAGCCACGCAGCCAATGGCACCCAGGCGTTGCGGGTGGGCTCCAAGATCACCGTCACCCGGGCATCCGAGGGGATCTTCTCCCACAGGCGCTCGAGGTCGACCGTGGTCGTGCGGAACCGCCACGACGACCACAAGAACTCACCCCGATCGTCGGCCAGACTCGCCCGATGGTCGGCTCGACAAGCCACATCAATTCCCAACCGCACCTCACTCATCACTTGCTCCCATCTGTCGGTGTTCGCTTGATTACTGGTCGGGTCTTCATCGTCGACCTGTGCACGTGTCCGCAGGGCTGTGACCATCCAGACATTCGACAAGCAGGGGTCCGACACCACGGTCGGCCACCGAGTTCCACAAAAGGGATGCACGTGCGCCGGGAGGCTCGTCTGACTGACGATCACCGTTGAGGAGTCGAGCTTGCGCTCGCTCCGACCCCCGATTAGTCAAGCCAGAAGAACCCGACCCGGCGCACCCTACGAAGGGTTCCGCTCAAGTAGGCGGATCCCCGTGACTAACGCTAAATGCCCCCGACCGATGACCCTGCCGGCACCCCTGCCCGGTTCGGAGCCCAAACCCGACTCAGTGGGACAACACGACTTTGAGCGCGCCGGTGTCGGCTGCTCGTGCAAACACGTCGTAGGCCTCGACCATCTCGTGGAGGTCGAAGTGGTGGCTGACGAATCGGGTCGAATCGATCTGGCGTGCGGTCACCAGACGCAGGAGGGTGGGCGTCGAGTACGTATCTACGAGACCAGTGGTGATGGTCACGTCGCGGATCCACAGCGACTCGAGATGCAGGGTGGCGGGTTGCCCGTGGACACCGATATTGGCTACATGCCCGCCGGCCCGCACGAGCTCGGTGCACAGCTCGAACGTTCCAGGGATGCCGACCGCTTCGATGGCCACGTCTGCGCCGAGCCCGTCGGTGAGCGACTGAACGGCAGCGACTGCGTCCTCGTGTCCGTTGTTGACCACTACGTCGGCCCCGAAGCGCTTGGCGGCCTCGAGGCGCCCATCGGCGAGGTCGATCGCCACCACGTGGCTCGGTGAGAAGAGCTTGGCGCCGAGGATGGCCGCCAGGCCGATGGGACCGGCACCGACCACGGCCACCGTGTCACCGGGTTGCACCCTGCCGTTCAGGATCCCGACCTCGTAGGCGGTGGGGAGGATGTCCGCGAGCATGAGGATCTCCTCGTCCCTCGCTCCCTCGGGTACGGGGTAGGTGGAGGTGTCGGCAAAGGGGACCCGGACGATCTCGGCCTGGGTGCCGTCGATGAGGTGCCCGAGGATCCACCCGCCGCCACCGAGGCACTGGCCATAGCGACCCTCCCGGCAGAAGCGGCAACGCCCACAGGACGAGATGCACGAAACGAGCACCCGGTCGCCGGGGGCGAGGGTCTTGACTCCGGTTCCGACCTCGAGGACCGTACCGACGGCCTCGTGGCCCAGGATCCGCCCGACGGTGACCTCGGGGACGTCACCTTTCAGGATATGCAGGTCAGACCCGCAGATGGTGGTGGCATCGACTCGGACGATGGCGTCGGTGTCGTCACGGACCGTGGGGTCGGGCACGTCCTTCCACGTCTTGGAGCCGGGCCCTTCGTAGACAAGTGCCTTCATCGCATGGTCCTCCTGGTAACGGCCGGACATCCGCAGGATGCACCCGGAGAGCAGCGTCCGCAAGAGCCAATGGTCACGGTGAGGCGGTCAGTCGCGCCGGGAAACCGGACGGTCGGTCTGCTCGACCTGGTCACAGCGATCGAGCGGTGGGCACTGGATCCGCAGGGACACCATCCCGGTAGCGAACGGTGCGGTGCCGCACCGCGGGCACCCGGCGTCCACCCAACAATTCCCCCGTCAGATTGAGCGGATCGGCACCGGCCACCACCACCTCGGCCCCCCGCCCGGCATCACGGCGCACGTCGGCCAACAGCGACGCCGCTTCCGGTGAGGCGTACTGCTCACCGGAAGCGCCCGCCACGAAGCGTCCTCCCAGTACTTGGCCGCGAGCCTCGAGCCGGCGAAGGGCGCGCACCACATCGCGCCAGGGGATGCGGTACGACTCGTGCGACCACAGATCCCAGGCGACGACCCCCCAGCGGGCCAGCAGCTGCCACGCCACGGCCTCGGCCAATTCCTCGACGGGTGGCCCACTCTGCGAACCGGTGCCGGTGACGTCAGGCTCGGGCAGGAGCGACCAGCGACCTTCGCCGATTCCGCTCCCCATCATTGCTCGCTGGCGACCGAGCGCAGCCCGTCGAGCGGTGCCCCGGCGAGCTCCGGATCGCCGGCGGACGCGGGTCGAGAGCAGGGAGCGCACGCCCGAGAAGGCATCCGCCGTGACGATGCCACGGGCCACCAGGTCCCACAGACCCTCGTCGATCTCGGCGCCGAGGCGCCCCGAGGCCGACGCCAGCTCGGAGCGAAAGCAGGCACCCCGCGCCCGCAGCGCGGCAAGGATGTCCGCCGACGCGCCTGTGGCCGGCTCGATCAGACCGTTGTCCGCGCGCACGGCAGCCAGCATCCAGGCCAGGTCCTGGCGAGCCACGATGGCCAGTGGGGTGGCTGGCGACGGCGTCGACGAACCCCGCCGGGCTCGTGTCGGCCCTGGGCCGCCCTCGCCATCCGGGGAGCCAGGTTCGGGGCGCGGGGTCAGGCGGCCCCATGCCACCTCGCCTGCCAGGCACAGCTCGTCGAGCCAGTGCGGGTCGTAGCCCGCTACGCGGGACGGCAGGACATGACGCTCCCACTCGCCCGCAGCCACCTCGAAGCCCTGGAGCTGCTCGATGACCGACAGCAGCCCGGCACGCCCCTCGGCCTGGGTCCCCGCGGCCACGTGTTGCCAGCAAGCCAGAAACCGCACGAAGTCGGCGATGGTGGCCGGCTCCACATGCCGGCGCCGACGGCCCCGGCTGGCCGCGTGCAGGCGCACCAGCAGGTGACGGGCGCACCACCGACCGTCGGGCAGTTCGATGGCCGAGCCGGCCGCCTCCAGGCGCGCCAGGCCCGTGCGGCCCCGGGCCACGGTCACCGGTGCACCCCGGACGGAGCCCGTGGGGAGTGGCTCACACGCCACCAGCTGGCCGACCGTCACCGGACCTGCCACTTCGAGATGGCCGCCCACGCACTCGGCCAGCGCTTCGTCGCCCGCGGCCATCGGGTCGGTCATGGACCGGTCCAGAGCTTCAGCCATGGCCAGGCGCTCGGTCGGTGCCCAACAGCCGGCCACCAGGGTCGCACGACCGTCCATCTGCAGCTGCTCGAACCAGTGCTGCCATGCAGGCACCGGTCGGCAAAGGACCAGCGAGAGAAGGAGATCGTGTAGTTCGTCGGGATCACGTGGCCGGGGGCGCACCTGGTCGAGCACCTCGGCAACGGCAGTGTCATCGAGCGGGCCGAGCTCCGAGACGGCGACGGGCAGCCCGGCGGGACCCAGTGGGCCCAGGCCGCGCGGGACCGCCACCGCTCGCGTCCGGCGCTCCTCCAGCGGTGCCCCGTCGAGGAAGGTGAAAGGACGCCCGGTCAGGATGCCGTGGGAGAGAGGGGACGGTTCCGCCGATTCGACTAAGTGCACCCCGACGCGTCCAGCCTCCAAGTCCTCGAGCAGTGCGACCAGACCGGCGGCGTCGAGCGGCTCGGTCAGACAGTCCACCACCGTCTGTCGCACGAGCACGTGGTCAGGGACCGGGACCGGGCCGGGGGCGGCGTTCTCCTGGCAGGCAGCCAACGCCGGCCACGTGGCGGCCAGGAGATCGTCGGCCTCCATGCGCTGGAGATGGATCGGGCGGCGCTGCCCACTGCGGGAGCGGGGGATCACCAGTGCCCGGTTGAGGTTCCAGCGCCAACGTGCGGCCAGCATCGGATGGGGGAGCACCGCCTGGGTGAGGACGTCGGTGGCGGTGCGGCTCGGCAACATCTTGGGTACCTGGGACAAGGGAAAGCTGTGCTGGGGCCCGAGGGAGAGCACTACGGTATCGTCGTCGGCCGCCGCCTGGAGCTCGAAGTCGAAGGACACGCAGAAGCGCTTTCGCAAGGCCAGCCCGAGCGCCCTGTTGATGCGGCCACCGTAGGGCGCGTGGATGATGAGCTGGGTTCCCTCGCTGTCGTCGAAGACCCGCTCGATGACGATGCGGTCCCGGGTGGGGAGCGCCCCGAGCGCAGCCAGTCCGGCACCGAGGTAGGCCACCACCTGGTCGGCCACCTCCGCTGAGACGCCGGCCCTGCGACGGACGGCCCGCCTCGCTTCCTCGCCGTCGCCCGCGGCCAGCAGCGGCTCGAGGTCGGCCCGCAGGGAGCCCACCTCTTCGGAGAGCTCCGCCGTGCGCGCCGGCGCCTCGCCCAGCCAGAAGGGAATGGTAGGAGGCAGATCGCCGGCGTCGACGACGCGCACCGTTCCGGTCTCCACCTTCTTCACCCGCCACGAGTGGGTGCCCAACAAGAAGATGTCCCCGGCCGTGGCCTCTACGGCGAAGTCCTCGTGCACCGAGCCCACGGTGACGCCGTCGGGGTCGAGCACGACCCGGTAGTCGCCCGTCTCGGGTATGGCCCCACCGCTGGTGAGGGCGGCCAGTCGCGCCCCGCGCCGGGCGCGGAGACGTCCGTTCACTGCATCATGGTGGAGATGGGCTCCCCGCCGGCCCCGTCCTGTCTGGATCCCCCACGAGACCAGTTCCACCACCTCGTCGAAGGTCCCGCGGGAGAGCTCGGCGTAAGGTGCGGCTCGCCGCACCAGTTCGTAGAGGTGCTCCACCTCCCACTCCTCGGCGGCAGCGACCTCGGCCACCAGTTGCTGGGCGAGCACGTCGAGCGGGGCCACCGGAGGCTGCAGCACGTCGAGGTGGCCGGCACGGACCCCCGCCAGCAGTGCCGTGCATTCGACGAGTTCGTCCCGCGTGAGTGGGTAGAGGCGCCCGGCCGGCGTGCCCTCGAGCTGGTGGTTTGCCCGCCCCACTCGCTGGAGGAACGTCCCGATCGCTCGGGGCGAGCCGATCTGGCACACCAGCTCCACGGGGCCGACGTCGATCCCCAGTTCGAGGGAGGCCGTAGCCACCAGTGCCCGTAGGTCGCCCGCCCGCAGGCGCTGCTCGACGATTCGCCGACGGGCGGTCGAGAGACTGCCGTGGTGGGCCGCCACCTGCAGTGCCGCGTCGATCGGGTCGGTGGCCCGGCCGGTGGCGTCCGCAGTGGAGGCGTCGCCGTCGGAGGGAGACCCGAGGCGCTTGGCCAGCTGATGGGCGACGCGCTCGGCCATCTTGCGCGTGTTGACGAACACGAGCGTCGTGCGGTGCTCGAGGACGTGGGCGGCGATGAGGTCGAGCACGTCGGAAAGCTGAGAGCTGCTGGTGACAGCTTCGAGTTCGCTGTCCGGAAGCTCGATGGCTACGTCGAGATCGCGCCGGTGGCCGCAGTCCACGATGGCAGTGGGGGGCCGCGACGGATCCGATCCCGACAGGAGGCGAGCCACCACCTCGAGGGGGCGCTGGGTGGCCGACAATCCGATGCGTTGGAGTCGGCCACCATGGGCCGACACCAGCTGGTTGAGCCGCTCGAGGGTGAGGGCGAGATGCGACCCCCGCTTGTCGCGGGCGAGCGTGTGCACCTCGTCGATGATGACGGTGTGCACTCCCCGCAGGATCGACCTCGATGATGCCGCCGTGAGCAGCAGGTACAGGGACTCGGGTGTGGTCACCAGCAGATCGGGAGGCGATCGGCGCATGGCCGCCCGTTCGGCCGCCGGGGTATCGCCCGTACGCACCGCCACCGACAGCTTCGGAGCGGTGAGACCCAGGCGGGCAGCTTCGTCCGCGATGCCGGCCAGCGGCAGCTGCAGGTTCTGGTGGACATCGGTGGCCAGTGCCCGGAGTGGCGAGACGTAGACGACCCCGGGCCCCCTGGGGGCGACGTCCGGAGGTGCCGTTCCATCGGCATGGGCACGGTAGGCGGCATCGATCGCCACCAGAAACCCTGTCAGTGTCTTGCCTGTGCCCGTCGGAGAGGCGACCAGCACATCCTCCCCCGTGATGATGCGCGGCCATGCGACGCGCTGCGGTTCGGTCGGCCCCGACGGGAAGCGGCGGTGGAACCAACTGGCGACGGCGGGATGGAACGTGCGCAGGATCGAGTCCTCAGGCAGGTCGCTGAGGCCTTCCAGCGCGGCCGCAGCGGCCAGCGACGGCTGGAGCAGCCCTCCGCGGGGCGCGACAAGACCGCGCAGCATGGGCTCTGGTTCGGCCCTGTCGGCTCGGGTGGGTGTGACCATCTCCGTATTCCACCCTATGGGTGTGTGACGGACGGCGCGTCTGTCGTCGCCGAGGGCCAGCCGCTGCCTCGATCGATCTGCCGTCCCCGTTCCGATGACCGAGGTCCGGGGACAGTGGATTGTGAGTTATGACGCTCGGTCAGGTCTCTGCGACCTTGAGCTTGGCACTCCACTTCTCTTCCACGTTGCCGATGCGCCAGATGGCCAGCGCAACGATCCAGGTGAGGACGAACATACCCACGATCACGAAGCCTGCCGTGTTGATGTTGAACCCGGCCATGTCGTCCCAGAAGTGGCCGTGGAGGTGAAGCTCCATCGGCAGCAGGCCGAGGACCTCGACGGTGCCGATGAAGAAGCAGATCGCCACGGAAAGCCCCGTGATGGCCAGGTTGTAATAGACCTTGCGGACCGGATTGAAGAACGCCCACCCGTAGGCGACATTCATGAAGCAGCCATCCAAGGTGTCCATGAGGGACATCCCGGCGGTGAACAGGATGGGCAGGCACATGATCGAGTACCAGGGCAAGGACTGAGTGGCGAGCAGGGCGGTGGTGGCGAGCAGGGCGACCTCGGTGGCGGTGTCGAAGCCCATGCCGAACACCACCCCCACCGGGTACAACTGCCACTCCTTGGTGATCGACTTCATCCATTTGCCGAAGAACCGGTACATGAGGCCCCGGTTCTCCAGTTGCCGCTCCAGTTCTTCCTCGTCGTAGGTTCCCTTCCGCATGGTCCGGAACACCTTGATGATCCCGGCCAGGATGATGACGTTGAGCAGGGCGATCAGGTAGAGAAACGAGGCCGACACGATGGTGCCGAAGACGCCCCCGAACTGCTCGAGGCCGGAGTTGCTGTTGGAGACCGCCCCGTAGACCGCCTTCTCGGCGATCACGATGCCCACCCCGATGGCGATGACGATGGTCGAATGCCCCAGCGAGAAGAAGTAGCCCACGCTGAGGGGCTTCTTCGCACCCTCCACCCCTCGCCGTTCGTTCATGAGCTTGCGGGTGGTGTTGTCGATGGCCGAGATGTGATCGGCGTCGAAAGCGTGACGGAGGCCCAGCGTGTAGGCGAGGACGCTGACCCCGATCCCCAGACCTTTGTAGTGGCCGGGCACCACGAAGGCGATGAACACGCCGAACCCGATGACGTGGAGAAGCAGGATGGAGGCCATCATCCACTTGACGTGCCGCCACTCTGCAGGGTTGAGCGCACGATGGAGTTGCTTCAGGCGACCGACAGGCGGGGCAACCTCCGTCATGGTCATCGTGACGCTTCTCCTCGGGGGTGGCTTGGGCCGCCCAGAGATCGGGGCCGGTGCTTTCGATGCGTATCCTACCTAGTTGCACAGTCTTCGCAACAAGGAGGAGGCCCCGATGGCAATTCGGCGTCTATCCTGGACGTATGTCGAAGCAGCTCGCTCCGCCGGACGCCAGAGGTGAGCCGCCCAGCACGGTGGACGAGGTCTTCGCACTGCTGCGGGCGCAAGGCGGGCGGGCCACACCCTCTCGGAGGATCCTCCTCGAGATCCTCTTCGAGACCGATCGCCATCTCACGGCCGAGGAGCTGGCCACTGCGGTACAGAAGCGATCACCCGATGTCCATCTCTCCACCATCTACCGGAACCTCGAGGAACTGCAGAAGCTTGGCGTCGTCACCCACACGCACCTCGGCCACGGGCCGGTCACCTACCAGTTGGCAGCCCACGCCCACGCCCACTTCATCTGCGAACAGTGCGGCAAGCGTGTCGAGGCGAAGGACGAGTTGTTCCGGGATCTGGCACGAAAGGCCAAGCGGGAGCTGGGATTCACCGTCGACCCACACCACGTCGCCATATTCGGCCGGTGCTCAGACTGCTTGGCGTCGTAGACCGCCTGTCCCGACGAGCATCGTCGACGGGAGATCGGCGAATGTGGCATTTCCGGATGCCATCAGCGGCACGGCCTCAGCTACCCCCTGTGGTGGCGACGCCAACCCGTCAATCCCCACCCCTGACTTCCTTGGCGAGCCGAGCAGCCAAGCGCCGGGAGATGCCCCATGCACGAGCGAGGTCAGCGATGGTCATTCCTTCTCCGAGGCCGGCCGTGGTGACAACGAGGCGCACTTCATGACGAGCAAGCTCGAGAGCGCTCAGTGCGTCGTCGACGCTCTGGCGATTTTCCGCGGCCTGCGCCGATTGGATCGCTGTGGCGAAGTCGACACCCTCTTCGATGTCCTTGATCGCACCGCGGAGAATTGCCTCACTTGTTCGGAGACGGTGACGAACCTCTTGGTCCGCTTCGATCAGCTGAACGAGGCTCCGAATGACCTCGTCACGACTGCTCTCGTTCACGTTCCGAGCCTACGTCGCCTTGTGCGACAGTTCTGGTTCCACCGGGCCGTAGTTCAGGACCTGGGATAGCTTGCCCGGAACTACCCCGGGCCCCTTCTCGAGGAGAGGGCAGTGGTACGCGCCAACGGTGACCTTCGGCCCTGGCACTCTCTTGTCCCCCATCACATGATGGAGAGACATCAGGCAGGGGTATGGAGGAGCAGAACCATGCGGATCACGGCACGGGCGGCGGCGATGGCGGTGGCGGCTCTCGTCGCCGGGTCAGCGCTCGGTGCATGCACGAGTAGTTCGTCGAGCTCGAGCACGTCCACCTCGCGGGGCTCGACGACGACGACGACGAGTGCAACCGCCACGACGGGCACTGGTGCCTCAACCACCGCGGCCCCGGCGAGTACCACCGTGGCCACCGCAACGTGCCAGCCATCCCAGCTCAATATCGCCCTCTTCGGATCGGAAGGGGCCGCGGGTACCATCGAGCTGACGTTCTTCCTCACCAACACCTCCACCATGCTGTGTGTGATGCATGGGTACCCCGGGATGGAGTTGCTGAACGCCAGCGGCGGCAATCTGGCGACCGTCGTGACCCGAGGCGGCGGGCTGACCTTCGAGAACGTCGCAGTGACCGATGTGTCGTTGGCCCCTGGGCAGACGGCCTATTTCAACCTCGGGTACGGTGACGTCCCCGTCGGCACGACCTCGTGCTCGGTGGCCTCGCAGGTCGAGATCACGCCTCCGAATGACACGTCGTTCGCCGTGGTGCCTGTGCCCCAGATCCACGCGTGCGGTGGCGGTGCGCTTCACGTGTCGCCGGTGTTCGCGTCGACGGACTCGGCCGCCACAAATACGACGGCCCCCACGGGCGTTCACTGAAAGGACCCAGTCAACCTGGAGGGAGCAATGCCTGAGGTGCTCCCCGATTGACGCCCGTCGGCGAAGGGCAACGTGCCGCATGCCGCCGATGAGCGTGGCATGTCGGGACCGTGGCCGAACGGTCCGTGGTGGGGCAGGATCGGCATCGATCCCGAGCCACCGAGAACGAGTAGCTTCGGCAAACGTGAGGGTCAGGCCACCAGGCGACGGGAGATGTCGGTGAGGCGCACGATTCCTGGCGCGCTCGCCGGGTGTGCCCTACTCGTGTTCGGGTTGGCGGGGTGTGGTTCACAAGCCACCGAGCCCAAGGCAACCGCAACGCCCAGTGCGACCACGGCAACCTCGACAAGCGCACCAGTCAACTCGTCATCGACCCGGACAACGTCTGGGTCGAGTGCCGGCTCCTCGCCCCGGGACCTTCCGGCAACGGAGGCTGACAAAGCGGCTCTTGTCGCTGCGTTTGTCGCCTTCACCCACGATCCGGCATCGGATATCGAGGGGACAGAGCCCGGTTCCGTGTACTACGCCTACTTGCCCTCCACCAGGGCGTATTGGGCCCTGGCAAGATTTCTGCCGAGCGCCACAGCTAGTCAGAACACCTTGGTCAGCCTTCAAGACGGAGGCAATATCGGCATCTTCAGCCGGCAAGCCGGAGGTGGATGGACGATGCTCTCGATAGGGGGAGAGCCGTTCTGCCCGACCAGGTCGGTTATTCCTTCTTCGGTACAGGGCCTGTGGGGACTGACCGAACCAGGGACCTGTGGTTAGCCGAGGCACGGATCCCCTACCCCGACACCCCTGGCCAGCACGTCTGCCGTGCCCGGGACCATCATCGACAGCAGCGGTGCCATCGCCGGGGCTCCGGCAGCTCGCCGGTCGGCCCGACGTCAGCGCAGCCAGCCGCTGGTCAGGCCCACGACACTGGCACTGCGGTAGTCGACGAGCTTGCGCGCGACGAACTCGCGGGCCCAGTGCGACGTCTGGAAGCGGAAGGCGGGGGAGTCGGGCCGGATGGCGGGCATCATCTCCTCGGCGACCTGGTGCGCGGTCTGCAACGACGAGGGCGACGCCGACACCGAGGGACTCGGCCACCGGCGCCATGCTCTCCATGAACCCCTCGACCGCGAACTTCGCCGCGCAGTAGGCCTCGTTGAAGGGTTGTCCCACCGCGCCGCCCACGCTGGTGACGGTCACGATCCGCCCGTGCGAGGCGCGGAGGTGGGGTATCACTGCCTCGGTCACGGCCACCACGCCGAAGAAGTTGACCTCCATCACCTGGCGGACGTCGTCGAGGGACTCGTTCTCGATGGTCCCGATGTGCCCCGCACCGGCGTTGTTGACCACGACGTCGAGGTGCCCGTGGTCGGCCACCACCCCGTCGACGCAGGTCGTGATCGACGCCTGATCGGTGACGTCGAGCCGGCGGACGTCGAGCTCCACCCCGGCCTCGTCGGCCGCGGCCCGCAGCGGCCCGGCGCCGTCGAGGTTGCGCATGGTGGCCACGACCCGGTAGCCGTGCTTGCCGGCGACGACCGAGGTGGACAGTCCGATGCCGGACGATCTTCCGGCGATGAGGAGCACGGACTGCGGCATGGGGACGACCTTTCCGGTTGGCTGTGCCCCCAAAGTAGGGAGGTCGGGCGCCCGTCACAACGGGTGTCCCGCTCGGGCTGCGAGTCGCCGCCCGCCGTGCCGGTCGGTACCATCGACGTTCGGTGACATCCTCCCCGAAGGGCACCACGCCCGCCCGTCCCGTGTTCGATCCCTACGACCCCCTGTGGGCCAGTGACCCCTTTCCGCTCTACGCCGACCTGCGCCAGCGGGCCCCAGTGCACCGTAACGACCTGGGATTCTGGGTGGTGGCCCGCCACGCCGACTGCCTGGCCGTGCTGCGCGACCGGCGGGCCAGCTCCGACAGCACGAACGTGGACGTCGAGCGCATGCCCCAGGGGATCCGGGCCCGGGTGCCCGCCGACGACCCCGTGGCCGCCGCCATGCTCGAGATGCGGCCGTTCCTCTTCCGGGACCCCCCGGACCACACACGCCTGCGGGGCCTGGTGTCCAAGGCCTTCACCCC
>Ga0224534_1001333_pt1 | contig 13196 bp, 13 predicted proteins | sample 714E12024metaG_FD_172012 | JGI IMG/M metagenome (GOLD analysis project Ga0224534, IMG submission 172012) | Peat soil microbial communities from Stordalen Mire, Sweden - 717 E1 20-24 | ecosystem: Environmental > Terrestrial > Soil > Wetlands > Peat | place: Sweden: Norrbotten County, Stordalen... | reverse complement strand
TATCCGCTCAAAGTCAAACCGTCTGCGCAAAGGTTACGACAATTGCGAATCACCCGACACACAACCCTCCCAAAGTGGAACTACACGATCACCCCTTCCAATGGGAAATAATTCTTGCGCCGTCCCTTAGCGCCGGAACGGGTACGCGCCCGGGGAGCGCGCCTCCTCCTCGCTCCAGCCCAGGAGTTGGCGGACGTCCGCGGGGAGTATCGTCCCTGCCGGCGTTTGCGGAAGCGGCTGCAGCAGTTCATACCGGCCGAGGTCCGGGGCCTTGAAGATCGACCGCGGAGTCCGATCAAGCTGCCGTCCATTGGCCTCGAACGCCGGCACCAGCTTGCGGAACTCGTCGAGCGACCCAAGGCTGGAGACACAGTTGTCGGTGGCCGCGGGGCTCCAGGCGATGAGAGGCGATGGCGTGGCAGCCGCGGCCGGTACGGTGGCGCGCACGTAGACGTTGCCGCCGATCTCTTTCGCCTGCGGGCGCGGGAGCTGGGCGCAGAGCGACGCCGGTTGCTCGAACCGCAGCAGCGGGCCGCGGTACGCCTGGCTCGCAACCAGCAGGTTGTTCACGAACACGTGGCCCTCGCGCTGGTCCACGTCCGGGCCTGTGGAGGGATGCCAGCCGAAGTGGTCGCCCGTTGCGCTCCGCTCGTTGCGCTCGAAGGACGCTGGCGTGTCCACGAAGGTGTTGTTGTACACGCGCGCGTCCGCGGAGTTCAGCACGAAGATGCCCTTGTCGCAGCGGACGAAGACATTGCCCGCCACGGTCGCCCCTCGTGAGATCTCGAAGAAGAAGCCGTTGATGGCGCCCTCGATCCAGTTGTTCACGAAGACACCGTCGCGGTTGCCGACGTCGTACCAGACGCCGTTCGAGTAGGGCTGTTCGATCACCAGGTTGTCGCGGAACGTGACGCGGCGGGTCTGGTTGAAGATCTTGACCGCGGCCGGGTAGTAGCCGGTGAGCTGATTGACGTTGTTCCGCCGGACGATGTTCCTCTCCAGGAGGACGTCGGACGATCCGATGACGTAGATCCCTTCCGTGCCGGTGTCGCTGACAAGCGAGTTCCGGATGACGAGGCCGTCCCCGCGGAAGTAGCCAGCCACGCGCGAGCAGTAAGTGATGGTCACGTTCTCGAGCAACGTGCCCACCACCTCCTTGCCGAACGTGGCAGGATCGGACAGGCCCACGGGCTCGTCAGTGGGCTCGTCGGCGGCGGTGAAGTGCTTCTTGCCCTCCACCTCGAGCGCGCGGTAGGCGTACTGGGTGAACGTGATTCCGCGGATGACCGGGCCCTTGCGATCCGACGTCTTCCCGTGGGCCGGAGCACTGGTTCGAACGAGCGCGCTGTCGAAGGCGGTGATCTCCACCAGCCGATTGGCGGGATCGACGCCGATGTACACGTAGCCGCCCTTGTAGTCGATGTAGAACGAATGGGCGTCGAGCTCTCCCTCCCAACCCGCCGACTTCAGCAGCTCGCCGTCCACGAACACCATGTCGTTGTTGAAGCGATGCAGCGGCGTCCGCATGCCCTCGCGGCTGCGCTGCCACCAGCTCCGGGGCTCGGCCGGGAAGAGCCGGGTCCAGGAGGTCCTCCAAACGTTGTTGCGCAGCGCCTCCCACTTGGTCGCGACCTCGGTGCCCTTGAGGACCGGCCGTTCGCCGGCGTAGGGCTGCAGCGTGATGCCCTGGTTGAGGCTCAGGCCGCCGGTGCGGTAGACGCCCCCGCGCATCACGATGGCGTCGCCGGTGACGACCCGCTCGATGGCCGCCTCCAGCGTCGTCGGTTGTTCGAGCGTCGTCCCCGAGGAGTCGGCCCTTCCGCCGGGGGCGACGTAATAGACGTGCGCGGCCTTCGGGATCTCGTAGCGCCGATCGATCGGACCGTAAGGCCCGCCGGACGGCTGCGCGCACGCCGGTGCGGCGGCGAAGAGAAGAGAAGAGAGGAAGAGGCAGTAACGAAAGCATTGTGCCGTTTGTCGATCCAGACGCATCTAGTGTCCTTTCGAGGCGAATCAACGCATCAGCAAGATCGTCGGAATTCGCACCATACTTCGAGCGTTCATCGATTACTGGCTCACTTCCTGGTCGCGGACCAGGTAGCCTTCTCGTCGAAACCCGTGTAGACAGCCGTGCCCTTCATGACGGCCGGGCTCTCGATTGTGCCCTTGTAGCTAACCTTCATCTTCTGGCCGCCCGCGTCGCCCTCGAACCCGAACTCGATGGCATTCCCCTTCACCGATCCGGTGATCTTGGCCTCACCAAAGATCTGACTGTTGAACGTTCCGGTGAGCTGTTCCCCCTGCTGCTGGAAGACGACTGTCGGGTTCCCCGTGCCCTGGCTCGTCTCCACCGTCAGTTGCCACGGGCCGGAGACATCGGCTGCAAACGCGAAACCCGTACAAAGCATCAGCGTGCAGATCAGTTTGAGCATGATTCCTCCTCGACTAGAGTATCACTGTTAATTCCAGTTCATCGTTCAACGCGCGCTTCACTTCTTCCCCTTGGCGCGCTTAAACTCCTCGCGGATTTCCTGCAACTGGCGGGCGTGCGTCTCGGCGTGGCCGGCGTAGTCCTGGAGCAGGCGGAGCAAGGTCATCGGCCCATTCCGGGTGTGGTTGCCGGCGCGCTCGAAAGCGGTCTCAGGGAGCCCCTTGAGCAGATCGTAATTCTCGGCGCGAATGCGCCGGAAGGTTTCGAGCGATTGTTTCGGCTTGCGGCGCGCGTAATCCAGGTTGCGGGCCCAGGCATCCTGGTCGAAGGCCACCAGGGTGGGGTGGTCCTCGGCGATCACCTGGCGGAAACGATGCGCGCCCACCATCTCGGCGTCGGCCAGGTAAGCGACAATCTGCCGGATGCTCCACTTGCCTGGGGCGGGCAGGAAATCCTCCTCGTCGCCAAAAACGCCGGTCAGGACCACGGCCAGCAACTCGGGACCGCGGCGGAATCGTTCCAACAGCGCTGGTATATCGGACATGGTATCGACATCCATGGTAATCCCCGCCGCGCGGTGGTGGAAACGGCCGGCGCTACAATGAAATCGCACGGGCATGATAGGACCGCTGTTCGATGAGCCGGGCAGGTTCGACCGCGAGGGACTGGCGGCGAGGTTGCGGTCGGCGGCATCCGAGAACATTTACATTGGCGGCAGTTCCTGGAAATACGAGGGGTGGCTGGGGCAGGTCTACACGCGCGGGCGCTACCTTTCGCGCGGCCGGTTCTCGAAGCGGCTCTTCGAAACCGAGTGTCTGAGGGAATACGCCGAAACGTTCCCCACGGTGTGCGGCGATTTCGCGTTCTACCGGTTCCCCACGGAAGATTTCTGGCGCAAGCTGTTCGGGCAGGCGCCGGAGAGCTTTCGCTTCGCTTTCAAAGTGCCGGAACAGATCACCTGCAAAGTGTTTCCGCGGCACGCGCGCTACGGGGCGCAGGCGGGCAAGCCCAACGAAGCGTTCCTCAACGCCCGGGCGCTGGAGGAAATGTTCCTGCGGCCGCTGCTGCCGCACCGGGCGAAGACCGCGCTGCTGATTTTCGAATTCGGAACGTTCGGCCGCAGCTCTTTCGCGGATGCGAGTGAGTTTCTCGACCGGCTGGACCCGTTCCTGGCAAGCCTGCCGCCGGAGTTCCGCTACGCTATCGAGATCCGCAATCCCGAATTCCTGGCCCGGGATTACTTCACCTGCCTGCGCACCCACGGGGTGGCGCACGTATATAACGCGTGGTCGAGGATGCCGGAATTGCGGCACCAACTGGCGATTCCCGATTCCGCGACGGCGGATTTCCTGGTGTGCCGCGCGCTGCTGCGCCGCGGCCGGCCGTACGAGGACGCGGTGGCGATGTTTTCCCCGTACGCCGAAGTGAAGGACCCGAATCCAGAGGCGCGCGAATCCATGCGCGTGCTGATGGGGCGGGCGCGGGAGAACAAGCAATTCCTTTTCTTGTTTGTGAACAACCGTCTGGAGGGAAATGCGCCGCTGACCATTCTGTCGCTGGTGGAGCCGTGAAGCGGGAAGCGGCGTAGCGCGCATGTTATACTTTTGAATTCACGCCTCACCGAAGGGCCCGTAGCTCAGTTGGTTAGAGCGCTACCTTGACACGGTAGAGGTCCGGCGTTCGAGTCGCCGCGGGCCCACCACTGTTTTCAAATACAGACGAGGGATTACGTCCGAGATTCTTCTTCACTGGAGTCCAACTGGAGTCCAAACTCCGTTTCTACTCTATCGACCTCGGTGCGCGTGGTGGACCCCGTTCAGCGGTGCCTCCACCCGCTTATAGCTTTTCAAACACGCATTTCCATATGCAAAACATGCAAAAGCCCTTGAAGCCCCCCCAGGCTCGAACCAGCGTGGATCGACAAGCAGAAGTGCTGCGCGGCACGCTGGTTCAGCCGTCGAGCCTCAAGACACGGGCGGGCGAGGCTGTTTGAAACGTGATGGCATGACGATGTCGTGGCTCGCAGGACATTCCCGCTCGGAACGATTATCATCAACGTAGAGGCTCGTTTCCAGGCCGGCGCCGCGGGCGCGATTTGCGGAAGATCCCTCCAACCCAGTTAGGGAAGGTGAGGCATGCTTTCGCAAGCGATGGCGCCACAGACACTCCAAATCCAATTCTGGTCAATAGACCGGTTCGTCTTTTACGCCCGCAACCCCCGCAAGAACGACGCAGCGGTGGATCGCATGTGCGCGTCGCTTCGGGAATTCGGCTTCAAGATTCCGGTGCTGGCGCGCAGCGACGGAACCGTGGTGGACGGGCACCTCAGGCTGAAGGCCGCGCGCAAGTTGGGATCGTGGCCCGGCGGCGACACGACTTGCATTCCGGTGATTCTCTGCGACGAGTGGTCCGAAGCGCAGGTCAAGGCATTCCGATTAATGGTGAATCGGTCCGTAGCTTGGGCCGATTGGGACGAAGAACTTCTCGCTCTGGAATTGCAGGAACTCAGTGAGGCAGATTTCGATCTCAGCTTGACCGGCTTCGACCCCGGCGAGATCGACGGCCTGCTTTCCATTCCGGACGAGGAGAAGGCTAACGAGGCACCGCCCCTCCCTGCGGTTGCGACATCCCGGCTTGACGACCTGTAGACCTGTGGCAGAGACCGTGTGCTCTGCGGAGACGCCACCCGCGCCGAGGATGTCGCTCGGCTCCTCGGCGAGCGCAAGCCGATCCTGATGGTGACCGATCCTCCCTATGGAATCGAGTTGGACTCCGAGTGGCGCGACCGCGCCGGACTCAATACGGCGCCTGGCCAGAAGCGAACGGCGGCGAGCAAGGCAGCTGCCAAAGCCAATCCCCAGTACCCCGCCGAGGCCAGCTACATGAAGCACCGGACCGAAGGCCACACCGAGACGACGATCTCCGGGGACACGCGGGCCGACTGGTCGGAAGCATTCGAGCTGGTGCCGAGCCTCCAGATCGCTTACGTCTGGCATGCATCGAAGTTCACCCGCGAAGTCCTCGACGGGCTACTGCGCATCGGCTTCCTTCACCACCAGCAAATCATCTGGGACAAGGGACGGACGGTCCTCACGCGCACGCTGTACTGGTTTCAGCATGAGCCGTGCTGGTTCGTGCGCAAAAAGAACGCCCCTTGGTACGGGAAAGCCGGCGAGAACTCCACCATCTGGGCCTCCCCTTCCCCCAAGTTCATCATGGGTGGGTCAGACGAGGAGAAGTACGACCACTGCGATGGGCGACCGCGCGGTGGGTGTAAACATTCTGATCGGAGATTTGGACGAGCAGGAGCAGGGAACGGACAACCCGTACGGGTTCCACCACGAGAACTCATTTGCGGGCTCGCGGAATACACGCACGCAGCTACGGGATTTCGGCACCCTGTGGATGCGCGCCCAATAGGGGTTCGCAATTCAGCGTTCGGCTCGGGTGGGTTACGCTCCTATGGCGCGGCGCTTCGTCAAACGTCGATTCCGGCGTCGCGCATGCCGGACTGAGCGGTTCCCAGCCCCAGTTTGGCTCCGTCCTCCGCCGACATTTCTTTCGGGATCCGCCCGAGAGGCTCCGGGCTCACGCTGACGAGCATCGATTATTCCAAGATGAGCGACCAGGACAAGGCGAAGGAATTTGCGGCCACGAAGCGGACGGACGCGGACTACGGGCTGAGCTGGATTCGCCGGGAAGGCCGGAGCCGCGTGTTCTATGAAGCGCACGGCCACAGCGAGACGGTTTACGCGATCCGGCCGATGCTGGAGCATGTTCTGGCGGGCGTCCAGTGCGCGCTCGGAGACCTCAAGGCGGACGACAGCCCGAGCGCCAAGCCCGCAAGGAGTAAGCCGGCGCCGCGTGTCACTGGCGCCCTTCGCGCGGAAATTGCGCTCAGATCTTCCGGCCGGTCGGCCCGGGGCCAATCCTTGGCGACCAGCAGCGGCCTACTTGTGTTTGCTCCCGTGGGAAGGATCTACATGGCGAGGTGAGCAGGGAGGTCGAGCCGAAGAAGCCCTGCTTGCCAGAGGCGCTGAGGTGAACGCTAACTAAAGACAACCTGGGCGATACCGCGCTGATCGCTTTAACGCCTTGAACACCTGCCCGTGGTTCGCACCCTCAGGTGCAGCAACTCCTCCACGCTCACTTCACGCCCGAGATCTCCTTTTTAGACGGCTTGCGCTTGCTGGCCGTCCCACAAGTGCGTCTTACCGTTGCGGATAGCCAGCACGCCCAGCAGTGTGGGCAGCGTGGAATAAAAGCCTGTGTCGATGTTGACCACCGGGTCCCGGCGGCTCTTTACGCAATCCAGGAAATTGCGCACGTGCGCGTGGTCGGAAGGACCGCCGTCGTAACGGAAACTCTGGCTCACGGGCTGGAACGGCGGCGGCGCCGGGCCGCCGCGCCCGCCTGTGGCATTGGGCCGGTAGCGGAAGCCGGTGCGATTCACTTGCAGCCACCCGATGGCCCCCAGGAAGTGGTTGCCCTGGACATCGAAATCCGGGCTCTGGCGTACGCAGTTCGTGTACGTCATAACGAACTGCGGATACTTCCATGTCACGGCCATGGTGTCGGGCAACTGCAAGGGTTGGGGCGGGACGCGAACGTACTGGCCAGACGCGCTGCAGGTCAGCGGCTCCTGCGCGCCCATGTACCAGTGCGCCACGTCGGTCAAGTGCGTTCCCCAATCGAGCAGCGTACCGCCCGAATAGTCATAGAAGGCCCGCCAGGACCGCTGCCGCATGGCTGTATAGGGGCGGCGTTCGGCGGGACCCTGGAAGAGATCCCAATCCAGGTCCGCGGGCGGCTCGGTCGGCTCGCCTTCGGGCCGCGTGTAGTTGCCCTGGTAAATGCACTCCACGTGGTAGACTTTGCCGATCAGGCCGTCCTGCACTCGTTTGGCGTTCTCCTGGAAGTGGTCCCAGGAGCGCTGCTGGAGGCCGATCTGCACGACCCGTTGGTGGCGGCGGACCGCCTCGCGCATCTTCTGCCCCACTTCGATGCTGTTGGTCAGCGGCTTCTCGCAGTAAGCGTCTTTGCCCGCCTGGCTGGCTTCGATGACCATGGGCCCATGCCAATGATCCGGCGTGGTGATCAGGAGGGCGTCCACGTCCTTGCGGTCGAGCACGCGGCGGTAGTCAGCCACGGCCTCGGGGTGGCTGTTGGTCTTCTCGCCCAGCTTGGCCGCCTGCTGCTCGCGTGTGGGCTTGTAGACATCGCACACCGACACCAGTTCCACGTCCGGGAAGTCTGTGAAAACCCCGCCTACATAACTGCCCCGGGTGCCGGCGCCGATGATGGCGAACCGGATTCTGTCGTTCGCGCCGATGGCGGAGCGCGAGACGGCCGCGGTAGCAGCGGCACTGACCAGGAAACTGCGCCTGTTTTGCATGAGAATCTGCCTTAACGTTCCCCGCGGCCTCAATTCACTTTCGGATGAGGAGCGGTGCTGCCTTCGGTTCGTTTCATCGCCCACTTGACAGCTTCGAGATACATCTTCTGAACGTCGGGGTTCTCCCAGGCCTCTTTGGTGTGACCGAGGCTGGAATAGAAGACGCGGCCCTTGCCGTACATCTTCGACCAGGCAATAGCTTGGTCTTTGTCGGGGCGCGTGGCCGCGACGCCGTATTGCGGGTTGGTGTAGTTGAGTTGCGTCTCGTCCAGCCGCATGAGCACGTTGACCTTGTCGCGCGACCAGTTCTTGGGCGAATACATTTCGTCGAAAAGGAAGAGGCGCGCCGGGAAGTGCCGCATAGCGGGGAAAGTGGGGTCTTCGACGATCACGGGCGCGTCGAAAGTTCCCCACGGGTGCGCCTGGAACACTCCGCCGGTCATTTCGGCGAACTCTGGCCAGTCGTAATTGGCGTCGATGGCGGCATGCGCCAGCACCAGCCCCTTGCCGTCATCGTGCACGAAGGAGAGCAGCGCCTGCTTCTGCTCGTCGTCGAGGTGCCAGCTACCGGTGGTATTGACAAACGCGACGGCGTCGAACCATTCCAGGCTGTGGGCTTCGCTCGACGGCGGCTTCTTGGTGATCCACTCCATGTCGGTCTTGATCTCGGTGTCCCAGACCGCGGACTGGTTGCCAAGCATCCAGAAAGTGGCCAGACCATTGGACGTGGAGCCGTGATGATAGCCCCTGGTCATGCCGACCACAAGCAGATGCTTTTTGGGCACCGGCGCCGGACCTCCGCGTCCGCCAGGCACGGGCGTGCCGCCGCGCCCAGCCTGCGCGCCCCGTCCCGCAGGCGGCGTCTGAGCTTGTATCGCGCCCATCCAAAGAACCAGGATCATCGCCGTCCATAGCAAACTCGATATTCTCCGCATTCAGCCTCCTTTTAACTTTAACTGGCAGGTTCATTCTCCCCGGTTTCACCTTCCGTGTCAAAGGGGAAGTGCTTTGCCGCGGCTCTCCTGTCTACGCCCGATGAAATCGGATACACTGGACGCCGGCACTGGAAAATCTGCGAGGAATCTATGAACCGTCGTGAATTCATGCAAACGAGCGTTGCCGGGCTGGCGCTGTCGGCCGCCGGGCGGTATAGCGCCGAGGCTGCGGATTCGCCTCCCAAACGGGTGGGACTAATTGGTTGCGGCTGGTACGGCAAGTCCGATATCTTCCGGCTGGTCCAGGTGGCGCCGGTCGAGATCGTGTCGCTGTGCGACGTGGACAAGAAGATGATGGCCGACTGCGCGGAGATGGCGGCTGCGCGCCAGGCCTCTAAAAAGAAGCCGCGGATGTTCACCGACTACCGCGAGATGCTCAAGGAGAAAGACCTGGACCTGGTGGAGATCGCCACGCCGGATCACTGGCACGCTCTGCCCATGATCGAGGCCGCCAGGACGGGCGCCGATATATACGTGCAAAAGCCAGTCAGCGTGGACGTCGTGGAAGGCCAGGCGATGCTGGCGGCGGCCCGCAAGTATAAGCGGGTGGTCCAGGTGGGCACGCAGCGGCGCAGCACTCCGCACCTGATTGAGGCGCGCAACCTCGTACGGGAGGGGAAGCTCGGCGCCATCGGACACGTGGAGATCTATTCTTACGGCGGAGGCCGGGCCATTGCCGCGCAGCCGGCGCCCGTGCCCGACACGCTGGACTGGGAGTTCTGGGTGGGCCCCGCGCCGATGCTGCCCTACAGCCCCGATATCCAGCGCAGTTGGCGGCAGTTCATGGAGTATGGCAACGGCACCATTGGAGACATGGGAATCCACATGTTCGACATGGTGCGCTGGTTCATGGGCCTGGGCTGGCCGAAACGCATTTCGTCTTCTGGCGGGTTGCGCATTCTCAAGGGCGGCAAATCGGACATCGCCGATACCCAGACCGCCATGTTCGAATACGACAACCTCACCATCGTCTGGCAGCACCGCAGTTTCGGTCCCGCGGTGGATCCGAACTACCCGTGGGGCGCCACGCTGTATGGCGAGCGAGGCACGCTGAAGGCCGGGGTAATGAGCTACGATTTTATTCCGGCCGAGCGGGGAGGGCAGGCGATTCACAAAGACGTCACCTACGAGCTGGACCAGTATCCCGAAGACCGGACCGAGGCCCGGCTGGAGCGTCATGTGGCCCCCGCCATTCGCGGCCACATGAAAGACCTGCTGGCGAACATGGCGTCGCGCGGCAAGCCGGTGGCCGATATCGAGGAAGGCTACATTTCCTCGTCGTGCTGCATCATGGCGAATCTCTCCATGGAACTGGGGCGGACGCTGGCCTGGGATGCGCAGAAGGCCATGGTCATCGGCGACGAAGAAGCGAATCGCCGGTTGCGCAGGCCGTATCGCAAGCCGTGGCTCCACCCCGAGGTGAAGACTGTATGATGCGCCGGACGTTTCTGGCCGCCGGCGCCGCAGCCCTCGCCAGCCGGGACGCGGGCGCCGCGGCCCTTGCCGACAAGGTCAAATTCGGCCTCGACCTGTTCAGTCTTCGCTCGCAGGGCTGGACACCCATCCAGTACCTCGACTTCTGCGCGAAGTGGGCCATCCAGGTGGTCCATTTCAGCGAGGTCCGCTTCCTGGGGAACCTGGAAGAAGAAAACCTCAAACAGGTTCGCGCGCACGCCGAGAAACTGGGCATCGAAGTGGAGATCGGCATGCTCTCGATCTGTCCCACCTCGACCCTCTTCGACAAGTCGCAAGGGGCGGCCGAAGAGCAGCTCACGCGCATGGTCGGCGCGGCGCGCACCGTCGGTTCGCGTATCGTGCGCTGTGTGTTGGGAAGCGCCGCGGACCGCACCGGTGCGATTCCGATCGAGGGCCACATCGAAAACACGGTCAGGGTGCTACGCAACGTGCGGGCGCGCGTGGTGGACGCCGGACTGAAGGTGGCCATCGAAAACCACGCCGGCGACATGCAGGCTCGCGAAGTGAAGATGCTCATCGAGGAGGCCGGAACGGACTTCGTCGGCTCGTGTCTGGACTCGGGCAACCCGCTCTGGACGATCGAAGACCCGCACCTCACGCTGGAGACGCTGGCGCCGTATGTGCTCACCAGCCACGTCCGGGACACGGCCGTGTGGAACACGCCGCAGGGCGCGGCGGTAGCCTGGACCCGCATGGGCGAAGGCAACATCGGCATGGAGGACTACATCCGCGAGTATGCGGCGAAGTGTCCCGGCCATACATTGTCGCTCGAAGTCATCGTCACCGGACCGCGGTTCTACAATTACCGCGACCCCAAATTCTGGGACGCATTCCGCAAGACCCCGGCCTGGGAATTCGTGCGTTTTCTGGCGCTGGCCGAAAAAGGCACGCCACGCGAGGTGCCGCCGCGGGTTTCCAGAGAGGCCGCCATCGCCAGGGAGCTGGAGGACGTGGAAGCGAGCATCCGCTGGACGAGGGCGTTCCTGGCTCGGGCGGCCGGCCAACCCGCGGGATAGCTACCGATATTGGCGGATAACGCTTGCGTTGAGAAGCCCTTACGCCCGCGCGTCTACACCGAGCTTCCACCTGCATGGGCCACCGCTGCTCGGTGAGGACAGCGTCACCGCGAGAGCTATCTTATGAGTTTCCGGTACCGGAGCCAGTCGCCGAAGCGCTCGATCCAATTGTCGGTGGGCTGGTCGTGTTTGGGCATGCCGAAACCATGGCCGCCGGTGGCGGTTGAGCGTCTTCGGCGCGCCATTCCCCCAGACCAGGGGTGGGGCTGCCCCACTCAACTTCCTGGAAAGCTGCTACGGATTTAGAATCGGCGAGCAGCAAGGCGGCTGAACCGGTTTCGGCTCCATCAGCTCCGCGCGCGTGTAGTTCGGATCGTACAGATTCAACTGCCACTTCCCGTCGCGGCCGATCTTCGGTTTTTCCGTCGGATTCATGCCGCGCTCCACCACGGTCTTGTATCCCTGCTCCGTACTCGATACGCCCAGCGCCAGGTGATTCATGATGCCGAGAGTTCGCGGCGATGGATGAGGTTGGTTCAGCATGTATTCGAGCCAGTCCGTACCATCGGGCACGCGCATCGAGACCCAATCGGTACGTTCGTCCGTCATGCCTCCGTACCACTGCAAGCGAAATCCCAGGATGTCCCGGTACAGCTTGTCCGCTGCGGTGCGGTCCTGAACGGTGAAACCCACGTGAATCATGCGTTCGGAAACGCGGGTCGGCGGCAGCGCCTTCCCGAAGTTCCGGCTGTGCAGCGATCCCGGCGCGTACTCGACGAACTCCACCATGTGCCCGTCCGCATCCTTGATGAAGAAGCTCAGGTTGCCGTCCCCATCCGGCTCGACCGCGCCCGGGACCGTTACGCCGCGGCTCGCCAGGTAATCCCGTAACCGCCGGGCTTCGCTTGTCTCGAAGGCGATGTGGGAAAGCCGGTCTTCCGTTTCCTGTTTCAGCGTCGGCTCTACTTCGATGTACTGGTGGTCGTTCACCTTGAACACTGCGAGCGAATCGAGGCCAAACGGTTCCTGAAATCCCAGGTAGCGGCCGTAAAAATTGTGCGCCGCGGCCAGATCGTTGGTCTTCAGCCGTATGTGGGCAACGCCCAGGATCGGTGGGCGCGTCGGGCCGCCCGGCGTCTGGGCCATCAGAACGGGAGCGGCCGCAACCAGAGCCTTGATGAGGAGATATCCGGAAAGCATGACGTTATTGTACATCCCGTCGCCCGCCCTTGCCTGCCATCTGCTAATTTACGTATGTATGAAGACCTTGCCGCTTCTGCTGCTATTCGCCGCCGCTTTGCATCTGTGCGCGCAAGCGCCCGGCGCGCCGCCGGCCGCCGCTCCCAGCGTGCCCGATTGGGCGCTGCCCGGCTCCGCCGCCCATACGCAGGTCCCGCCGCCCATGGACTTTCACCGGCCCAGCAAGAATTCCGATGCGCCGATCGGCGTTTTCCAGGGCCAGTCCGATATCGGCGCGGCGCTGGTTCCCGGCAGCGCCAGCTACGATCCCGCCACCCGGCAATACACGATCCACTCGGCTGGTTACAACATCTGGTATCAGCGCGACGAGTTCCGCTTCCTCTGGAAGAAGATGTCCGGCGACATCTCTCTGGCGGCCGACGTTTCGTTTCCCAATCCCCAGGGCTACGGCGACCGCAAGGCCGTCCTCGTGATCCGCCAGGATCTTGACGACGATTCGAAAGAGGTCATGGCGGGCCAGCACGGTGCCGGGATGATTCACCTCGCGTGGCGCGCCGCGCGAGGCGAGCAGATGAAGGATGCCGAGTACCGCTTCGGCGGCACGCTCGCTAACGTCAAGGCCCGGCGCATCGGAATCGAGAAGCGCGGCGACTCGATCACCCTCTTGATCAGCATCGAAGGCG
>Ga0224534_1001332_pt1 | contig 13202 bp, 24 predicted proteins | sample 714E12024metaG_FD_172012 | JGI IMG/M metagenome (GOLD analysis project Ga0224534, IMG submission 172012) | Peat soil microbial communities from Stordalen Mire, Sweden - 717 E1 20-24 | ecosystem: Environmental > Terrestrial > Soil > Wetlands > Peat | place: Sweden: Norrbotten County, Stordalen... | reverse complement strand
CCAGGGCTCCGTTCACAAGCCGCCACAGAGCGGGAGTGTACGAAGAGTAGTGACCGTTTCCTAAAGGGAACGTTTTTGATGGGCTTGTAGATGCCTGGGCCGATCGGCCCCGGCTTTTGCGGTGTCTATCACGACGCCGCCGATTCTTTCAGTTATGCATGTTTTACGCACGTGCGTCGCTTGGATTCTAAAATATACCGCCAAACGCATACATATCTGTAATAGTAGTGACTACTCTGCTAGCTTACGCAAGCAGCTTCTATCGTGTTTCCACGAACGGTCGCTAGCCCACGACCGAGTATGTTCTTAGCCGCGTTCTCATCTCTATCTAAGACAAGTCCGCAGTCACACGAATGAACGCGGTCTTTCAGCTCTTTATGAACTATCTGACCACATCTCGAACATTCTTGAGTTGTATTCTTTGCGTCAACCATCACCACTACTGAACCAGCGTTCTCAGCTTTGTTCTTCGTGAATGTGATGAACTGACTCCACGCCACATCGCCTATTGACTTTGCTAGGTGGCTGTTTTGCATCATCCCTTTGATATTCAAGTCCTCGAAGGCGATGATGCCGTATGTATCGACAAGCTTTCTGCTCAACTGGTGAGCGAAGTTACTCCGCTTGTTCGCTATGCGTTCGTGTATCTTCGGAATTACCTTCTTTGCCTTATTTCGCTGCGCTTTCGCTAACTGTTTTTCTTCAGCTCTAAAGAAACGTGGGTTGTCTATGTGTTCACCAGTTGACAGTGTGGCAAACGAATTTATGCCAACATCAACACCAACCGCAGCATTGTTAGGTGCTATTTGTATCTCTCTCCAACCGTCAACAGTGAAACACGCAAACCACTTCCCTGTTGAACTGCGCTTTATGTTGAGCCGCTTTATCTCGCCCTCTATCGGTCTGTGTAGTTTGATTTTGACATCACCTATCTTTGACAACTGTAGCGTTGAACCTGTGAGAGCAAAACCTGACTGTGGGTAAGTGAATGAATCACACCAGCCCCTACCTTTGAAACGCGGGTATCCTGCTTTCTCTCCAGCTTTTACCCGCCGGAAAAATGCTTTGAAGGCTAAGTCTACTCGATATTGAACTTCTTGGAGCACCTGAGAATACACAGGTATCTGTCGTTCTTGTTTCCAGAGCAACAGTAGTTTTTGCGTGTCGTATCGAGAATACAAAACGTGTCGAGAATATGGGAAGTCTTTTGTTGCTTCATACGCGTTGCGCCGTGTTGCCAGTGTTTCGTTATAGACCCATCTGCACAGCTCAAGCGTTTGCTTCATCACCGTTTCTTGGTGTGCGGTCGGATACAGCCTATAACGAAAGACTTTATTCATCGTCCCTGACTCTCAACATATTGTTTCAGTCTGTCAAGCGATACCTGCCCTGTTGTTGCTAAGAAGTATGAGCGTGACCAAAACGTCCCCCGTTTCAGCGTTTCTTTGACTTCGGGGAAGTTTCGCCGTATCTCTCTCGATGTTATTGTCTTTAGCGCGTTGATGTATCGTGGAATGTCAAGCGTTGGCTTCGCTGCGAATATCATATGAAAGTGGTTTTTATCGGCTTCTATGTTCAGCACATCGACCTCAAACGTCTCGCTTATTTCGTGTATCTTGTCTTTGAGTAGTGCCACGACTTCTGAGTTAGCAAGAGCGTTTCGCCGGTATTTTACACACTGAACAAAGTGGTATTGGAGTGCATAGACTGAATGAGCGCCTTTGCTCAGTTGATATTTCATAGTTTATCATTGTTTTATAGAACTATAAACTTTATGGTGTATAAGAACGGCTCTCATCTACCAGCTTTCGCAAGTAGACTTCCCGCCTGAAACGTTAAGAAAAAGAACTTGGAGGTGTGCGGCCCGGGGGGAAGCTGGGCCGCATGCAAAAGATAGCTTCGTTATGCTTGATTGTTGACCGCAGTAGTGAGCAGGTCAACACTTGTTTTCAAGGAATTTATCGCTGCGATGAGCGCGGCAACGTTATCTCCTACGCCTAACGTGCCACTTATGATGGCTACTGGCACTCCGTCAGCGACAGCGTCATAGTTTGGATCGGTAGGCAGCACCATATTAACCGCCTCAGTTACCAGGCACACCTTCAGTATAGGCAGCTGTCCCTTTTAGGTAGAGCGTCCAGGCAACCCAATTATCGAAATAGTTATATTCTCCGGCGTGGGTCCCGTCAAAATCGACTAACAACTGCATGAGTCTCAAGATCCTCACTCTCCTATCTCGTCTCGATGCTGCTCGACAAATTGCCGCCTTCGTGCCTCGTCGCCGTGAGGATCAAACGACCCTTGAAGTTCCCTGCTCTTTCTGAGCGCCTGCTCGCTGCACGTAAGAAGGATGTTCACGGCCTCGTCTTGCGTGATTACCTGCTTTGCTTCGCCGATAAGGTCCGCAAGGTGGGTCATGAACCTGTCGCGCGTTTCTTTGCTGATCGAGATTGAGCTTCTTTCGTCTTTTCGCACGTTATTTGCTATGTTATCACGTCCTTTATCCTTTGTGATTTGAATTACGCGTATTACGCGTATTACTATTATCATTTGAATACGTATATATACATCGCCGACCCTGTAACATCCGTCTACTAATTTGTGGACAAAAGGTGAAAAATGACAACAGATCTCATACGGCCGGTAAAAACGCCGATAATCGATGCTGATGCAATGGACCGCGCTCTTGCACGAACTGAAGAGGTGTTACACGCGATCCGTGAGACACGACTTGCTGAAAGAGCATGCGGACGGAGGCGCTAAGGGATGTTCATAAACCTGCTTTCTGTGTTGGTCGCTGTCATCGTCGTTTGGCTATTCGGAACGGGTGCGGTCCTCTATATGCTGCGGGATGCGTTAAAATCACAGGATATAGTAAGACAGCTTGACGGCGTTAATCATCAAACGGTTTTGTATCGAGTCAAGCTGCTAGCCAAAGAGGGCTATATCGGCGTATTCAACGCGCATCAGCGCCTTATTTGCTATTCAATGGGGGCGGAGTGATGCCAACAGCTCAAATCGGTAGTTTAAAAAGTCATGGCGGAGTTGCACTAATCGAAAATAAAGTTGCGATGGGCGGGAACCCAACGCTAAAACGGAGCAGTTTAGAACAATGTCCAATACATCAGTAGACTTATTAAACTTTTCTGCTCGGTCTGAGCATCAGAAGTGGACAGAAAGCAGCACTTCGCGGGATGTCTACAAAAAAAGTGTAGACAAATCGTCATCTGCTAATGATTTTTCAACGGTTGAGCAGTTTTTGTCTACAACTCAGCCGCGAACCCGAACACATTTGAGCGGAATAGCCGGGTGTGTCTACAAGCTTGCGGATGCGGAACTCGAAACCTGCATGGAAAGTGTAGACAATTCGCATAATGAGCGCGCGGATGCATATGCGGGGCTTGTGTCCACGCTGTTAGACGCACTTTATGATTTTGTTGACGGTGTGTCCACCCTGGCGGAGAGGACATGAACGACGACAACTCGCAATATCGACCACTTGGCGGGATGGAGGAGATTAACGGTGTCACATATAGATGGGACTTTGAAAACCGCTCTCTCGGAACGCTCAACTACAGCGAGAATGGCGAGGGACCACGTCTAAAGAGCCTCTCAGAGACAAGCGATGACTTTCAACATTTTATCGAATCTGAGGCCCGGAAGATTAAGAAGTTTGGCGTTGACAAAGTACCTCAGAAATCACAACATCCTTACGCGGTTTATGCTGGACATATCTCGCTGAAAGAAAAAGACAAAGACGGTCGGTTCACTCAGAATGCTCCGACAGCACTTGCTAACTTCGACGCGAGAATCACACAGGCCGTCACCTATGACGATGGTGCGGTTCAAAGGAAGTTTTATAAAATCATCGGCAAGCAAGAACGCGGCAGCGTATTCTCCGAGATTGTCGTTCCCGTTGAGCAGTTCCCCCACATGGAATGGGTTGCACAGTGGGACGGCCGCGCAGTCGTTCACGTCGGACGCTACTATAAAGACCACGCAAGAGCCGCGATTCAGTTTTTAAGCAACGAAAAAGGCTATGATGCCCGGTATGTGTATTCTCACGTCGGATGGCGTAAGATTGATGGCGAATGGCATTATCTCCACGCAGGAGGAGCCATTGATGCACATGGGTTAAATTCGGATATTGACGTCGAATTTAGCGATGCCAGGCTCTCTGTGTTTAACCTGCCGGAACCTCCCACAGGTATTGAGCTCAAAGAGTGCATTTTAAGCGTCATATCACTACTCGATGACGCGACGCTCCTGCAACGTATCCCGGATTGGCTCGTTTATTTCGATATTCCGAAGGTGTTTCGTGCGCCACTTAATGAAATCCTGCCGATAACGACAAGCGACTTTATGGCGGGATTAACCGGGGTGCGAAAGACCGCGTATAAGGCGGTATGGCAGGCGTTCTATGGCGCAGGATTCAACTCAGGTACGCTCCCTGGTAATTGGTCAAGCACCGCGAACCAAATTGAGCGCCTTTTGTATATATTCAAAGATGCGGTTTGCGAGATTGATGATTTTAAACCGCTTGGCAACGCGACGAGAGTGCAACAGAAGCACAACGACGCGGATAGAGTGCTCAGAAATCACGCCAATAAACAAGGTCGCGGGCGGCTCAAGCAAAACTCCGACTTCGCGGTGACGTATTATTCCAGGGCATTTCCGTCATCGAGTGGTGAGGATATTCCGATCGGCGAGAGTCTACGCGGCCGCATGGTGATTCGTGAACTCCAAAAGGATGACGTTAACCTTTCCTGGCTTACGGAGGCGCAGGCAGAAGCCGCAAATGGTGTGTTTGTTAAGGTGATGTCGGCGTTCCTACAGTGGCTTGCGCCACAAATCGACGCTCTCAAGGAGTCGGATGCGCTGCGAGTCCTACGTGATGAAAAGCGAGAAGAATATCGGGAGAAGATGCAAGGCAGCGGGGCGCACGACCGGACGCCTGAAGCATTGGCAGACCTGTATATTGGATTCTTTACATTTATGCGATTCGTGCAGGAGTTTCGGGCGATTGACACGGTCCGGGCGAATGAACTGACTGAGATATGCGAGAATACGCTGCTCAGAATCGGCGTAGACCAAGCGCCTTACATAAAAAGTGAGGAGCCGACGACGCAGTTCTTAGGACTCATATCTGCGCTGCTCTCGAGTGGACGTGCTCACTTGTGCGATGTCAAGACAAACAACGTGCCGTTGCCGCCGTATGAACCTCGTCTCCTCGGATGGATGCACGGACGCGAGCAAACGCAAACCGATGATGCTGGATACTCGACCGATATTGTGCAGATGTGGATAGCAAAAGGGCCGTGTATTGGATGGATTGATGATATGATGGTCTATCTCGAGCCGAACTCAGCGTATGTTGAGGCTCAGAAGATGGCCCGCGACCAGGGTGCGAGTATTCCGTTCACTCAAACGATTCTCTATGACAGGATGAAACAGCGACGGATAATCGAAGGTGACCTCGAGGATTATCACACAGGCAAGCAAAAGAAAATAGGCGGCAAGAACAAACGGGTTCTTTGGATTGCTCCGAATAAGATATTGGGCAACGAGGAGGAATAAAATGCGAATCGGAGCGATTAACTCAAAAGTAACCTATTCAGTAACCTATTCAAAATGCGATAGGTTACCGTTTAGAGCACTCACAGAACAGGAAAACGTAAAAAGAATATGTCTACTGTCAAGTAACCTAAGTAACCTATTCTCAGCAATAGTGAGAGTTGTAAGTACGTTTCATTGCATGTATAATGCTCTCTATACTGCTCATAATGGGTTACTTAGGTTACATCTCAGGAGGTGTTATCATATTTAGAAAAGGAGAACGACAAGGTCACCGATTGGTAACCTACGCGACTCAAAATTGGTTACCAAATAGGTTACCGGAGAGATTATGATGTCGCAAAAGGGCGGAGTAAGGAAAATGGAAGCAACTGACGAGATCAACGAAAAAGCGATGGAGATTCTCAAATCTGGGAAGTTAATGGATGTTTATCTTGAGACATTTAGCACATACCACGAAGGCGATATTCACGTCGCTAAGATGATTTTACTGTCTACAACACTTCAGCACATAACAAACGCGAATGGTTGCTATCTGGAGATAATAGGTGAACCAGGATCGGGGAGAAAACACGCCGTCGAAATGGCACTTCATCTCATAGGCTGTCCAGTAGTGCGGATTGATAGGCTAACTGTAAAATCGTTACGGGCACTTGATGACTGTCAGGATGGTACTGTTGTATTCATACCTGACACAGAGTCTAAACCGGATTCGGTTGCCAAGAATATGGTCAGGACCGCAGTAGACAATTGGCAGACCTCAACAAGTCGGTTAGTTACTGTGGGTGGACATGCTAAGCTGTTCAAGATTCCGGCAAGAACCTTGTTTATATTTACACGGACACGCCACTCCGGTGATCCGCAGGCGATGTCTGTATTGATGGAAGCGGTAATGACGAGGCCATAATGTGAACAATTTCAACCATAATCAATTCATTATCAGTTCATCCAACCGCCTAATACCGCACCATTTGAAACTATCAAACCGGTCAATACCGTTCCATTTCTAACTAAAATGCATGTCCGAATAAATGAGAATGATGCAAAAAAACGATAATAATCATGATAAATAACGAACCAATCCCGGCGTATCTCGACGACGTTTACGAACAAGACTGCAATGATTCGGATCGATACATCGCAGATAGACTTGCAGGGATTCAACGCGCACTCGAGAAACTTGTTGAAGTCATCGCCAATGAATGAGATGATTAACACTGATCGAACCAATGAGATGACCGATGATGAGACAAGGTATCATACTAACGATTGGCATCACGGCGTTCGATGTTCAGGATATGATGCGATGACATCAAGATACAGACAAGGATCAGGATCAACGGACGACGTATCGGTCTCTGTTGACTGTGATAGTTACGGTCGACCGTACTGTTCATCATCCTTTATCCTTGACATCACATCGAGACTATCAAGGATTCAATCGGAGAACGTGACGACGTTGGATAGGATACAGAGAGAATCAAAGTCTATGTTTTGTTTGGTAGATAAGCAAGAATGTGATCTTAAGAATTGGATAGATATGACTTGAATGTTATGATGATGCATAATGGTTGCACGAAAAAAGAAAGGACAATATGAGAATAGATACTTAGTATTGTCCGGAGTGTACAATAGTATGCAATCAATCGTGAGTGAACGGATCAATGACGATGGGATCAACGACGATGGGATCTTAGAAGTTGAGTCATTGATCAAAGACGATCACCTTACACGACGTGTCAGATCAATCAATCAATCGATTGATCAAGTGCATCGACTTCTATCGACTCTAGTTATCCGTTTACGGACCCTGGAAGTCGTGAAAAGTTCCAGGTTTTCCAGCTATTCCAGCTGGTTGAGCACAGAGCATCGGGATAGCCCACCCAATCGGCGCATTTCGATCGCGAGATCACAGATGCACGTCATATTAAAAAGTGCGCGCACCTTTCTATCATTGCTAACGCGATTAAACAAGATATTTACCATTGGCCACGTCTCTAAGTGCTTCACGTGGCAACCACGCGGCGGGACGCATCATCTCCAGGGTTGGTCTCATCCATCAACTACCTGGACAGGTTCGGGTTTCTTCCATACCTCACGAACCACGGGTTGCAGCTGCGCTACCTCGCAATCTGCTGCAACCAAGCGCCCCGCGCAGTAATTTGAATTTGACTGATTATCCGATTATAAAAAAAACAAAGGAGACTTGAAAAAATGAACAAAATGAAATGTACCGGACGATTGTGCAAAGGCGAGACCCTTCAGGGTGGTGTCAGAGTCAGCGATATACACGACCGTGGGTTCCGGACTATGCTTCGAGACTGGGCAACCGAGACACGGGAGGTATGCACGACCGGCGCATGCCTGAATGAACGAGTACTCGTGGATATGGACATGCTCGACGACGTAATTTCGGACTACACATATCTGAATGAGGTCGTGCGCGTAGATGAACACGACTTACGGGCCGCTTTGTCAGAAGCAGAAGCCTACGACCGCGCAGGGCGCGCGAATCGGAGAGGCGGATCGTACACTCCGCGGAGTCTCAGGGCCGTAAATCAGGGAGATTGCTATGGGTGTACGAAGTTCGATGCTCAAAACGTAGTCTGCAATGCAAATCTTGATCCTAGCACCTGCGGTTTTGCAAATCACGGCAGACCAGGAGCATAAAACGTAGACGGAGTCAAAGATGAGAAAGAAGAGCCTAAAGAAGCTCGATCGCAGTGTGAACGAAAACGAAGATGATGCGATCCTTGATAAGAGACTTGCTAACGCGCTCTCATCGAGGCGCTTGTCAGTATCAGAACGGAGGGCGTGAGTAATGGCTGCTGAAGTTGACGAGAAAAAAGCTGCGCGCCGTTCTTATAAGACAGCGTGGGCGCGGGGCCGCCGCATGGCAGAGAAAATAGCGGGTTCGAATCCCCCCACCGTGACAGTAGACATAGACGCGGCCCAGCAGCTGGGCCAGGATAACGATACCGACGATGACGAATCTTACCTTGCGTATTATATCGACCCGGTTGCTACCAAGGCCCAGATCGCGTTCTTTAAAAAACGCATCTACGAGTTGCAACATCCCCAAGAGACGCCGACCGTCGACCTATCACCTCCGGCATTACACGTCGACCCCGATGCGACCGAAGCATATCGAGCAGACCTCAACGCCATGGCGTTGCTACCGCTGACTGAAAGAGCCGAGAAACTTTCCTACATGGGACAGAAATTAGAGAATATTGGCCGATACTTCACACACAAGGATGTGATAGAGTTTAGAGACAGATTGAGAAAAGAATCGGATATTCTCAAAGATAGGCGCGAACGCGTCGCCTACTACGATAGAATGATACCGCAGTGGGAAAAGGGTGGGTTCAAACGTCTCGAGCAAGAAGCGATGATCAGGATTGATAGGCAGACAGCTCAAGCAAAGCTCCTGAACGGAGACAATTCAATAAAAAGAGAAGGCGTGGCGTTGTTAAACTCTTGCGACCGACGCGTTGGTCAAATAGAGGTTACCCTGGGCGCGCTCAAGGCGGAGCGCGATGCGCTGCTGAAATAATGGCGTCATAATGGGCCAATCCTGCAAGTTTTGTCAGCACCAGGATAGAGCAGTACTCGAAGAGCGCTTAGCTTCGAATACGCTTTCACAGCATGCATGTGCCGAAATAATCGGGTGTGACCGCGCCAGTGTTTCGCGCCATATGGTGAATCACGCAGCGGCCAAAGTCGCTCAAATTAAGGGCGACATCGCACAAATCGAAGGCACGAACGTCATTAACGCGCTCACGAATTCCCATCAGCGAACCCTGGACATCATCGAAGACTCACTCCTTGACCATGACCGGAGAACGGCACTGTTGGCCATACAGGCAGAGACGCGGCAACTTGAACTTATGGCAAAGTTGACCGGAGTCATCGGGACCGCGCCGCAATTCAACTTCTTGCTCGACGCCCGGTATATGAAAGTCAAGAATGTCATGATGAAAGTTCTCGATCCCTATCCTGATTTGAAAGAACAGATGGCGGACGCATTGCTCGACGTTGACACCGACGGAGAATCGGATGCTCAATATTAATCAGGACCTCGCAATTGCAGCATCGCCCGTGGCGTTCGCACGTTCTCTCGGAGTAGAACCCGATGAGTGGCAACAAAAGGTCCTCCTTAGTTCATCAAAACGCATCCAAATTCTCGCATCACGTCAATCGGGGAAGTCGCTCACCTGTGCAATCTACGGTCTTTGGTTCGCTCTCAATCATCCAAACGTGAATGTACTCGTAATTTCAGCATCGCAAAGGCAGTCAAGTCTCCTATTTCGTACCATCATCGAGTTATACCGCCAGTTAGGGCGACCCATCCCCGCCGACGTAGAAGCAGCGACAACACTAACTCTCGCCAATAAAAGCTCAATTTTTGCTTTGCCTGGAGTTGAGCGGACAATTCGTGGATACAACGCTAATTGCATCATTTTTGACGAAAGCGAAATGATTGATGATGACACCTACCATGCGGTTCGTCCTATGGCCGCCGTGAATGACGCAAAGGTGTTTGCGATAGGCACTGCTCGCGGTCAACGGGGCTGGTTTTGGGATAGTTGGGAACACAGCGACGAATTTGATAAGGTCAAAGTGACTGCCTCGGAGGTTCCGCGCATATCTCCCGCATTTTTGGCCCAGGAGCGGCTATCCATGGGCCAGTATTGGTACGACGCTGAGTATGAATGTATATTCAGCCCGAATATGGCGTCGGTTTTTCGCATGGACTTGATTGAAAACAGCATTGCGGACTTTGAAGAGCTCCCCTTGTTTTTGGATGATGATGAACCCGGGATTCTCCGCGACCTCGTGCAACCAAAAGACCTGACTACCGGAGATTCGGAGTCGGAGTCAGATTTAGATTTAGATTTAGATTTAGGGGACGAGTGACATGGTCTACGACTACAACTGCTGGTTCCCGAGTGACGGCCCGCTACGTGAATGGGTAGCTGCACACGAACCGCCTAAGGAGTCAAGATATATCCATTACTTTTGCGGGTGTGACCTCGGAAAGAAGCGAGACCCGTCGACGATCGCCGTGATTGAATCCCGCTGGGCCCACGGAAAGCCAACATTTCTCGTTTCATACCTAAAGCGGTTTAGACTTTCGATGCTCTACACCGACATCGCCTCTAAGTTGCAGTCTATGGACATGCAAATCAGGGAGCTAGCGGCGAAACAGGAAAAGGAAGCCGTTATAACCTATATTTTGGATTCTACCGGATTGGGCGGCCCTATATGCGAATTAGTAGAAGAAAAATTACCACTCGCAGATATTCGTAGGGTCTACATTACTGGCGGCATCAACGTGAACATCGCCCATGACGATCCCCATGAGTATCACTGGCCTAAAAACCAATTAATTAGCGGGTTGCTGGCCGCGTTCGATTCCGGCATAATCAAGTTGACCCGGCAGTCAAAGGAGATAGACGCGGTTATCGATGAACTTTCAAATTTTGAAATTAAGATCTCAGAAGAGGGTCGGGATTCTTACAACGCGGCCCCTTCAAAACACGATGACCTTGTCGTCGCGTTAGCTCTTGCTGTGGCGTTTGCATCGTTAGATGGTGACTCATCGGGACCCATGATTTGGGGTGGTGGCTAAAGTGGCTCTCAGATGGGGTATGATATGCGTCTTTTCGAACAACGGAGCTTTATCTAACCTTCTTTTCAGAGGCACATACAAACACCCCTGAAGAGTGGTTATATTTTATGTGTTGAAATGGGATAGTATCTGTCGCGTGAGTGAATTATGGTGATGTCGAACCAAATAGATAGGGATATATGCACACTAAGCCTTGACCGGCTCACCATGCAAATCTCAGTCAGTCTTAAAGCTGACCTCGTCAAGCGTATAGACGACGCGGCAGGAACAGATAGTAGAAGTGGGTTTATAACACGTTGCATCTATGAGCATTTTGAACCACCAAAAAACGAGTTGGAAGCAGATAAAACCCACTTAACCGAGCAATTAAATGCGTACAAAGACACACAAAAGCGCCTTGAGAACGAAGTTGAGTATCTCAGACTCGAATACTCCAAGATAAACGATGCTCTTGCTCAACGTTTGCTTACTGAAAATACACCTAAAAAGTCATTTTGGGCGCGGATAAGAGGACATTAAAGCCACTTTTCTCGTCTTGTTCTACGTATAACATATAGCAACGCTTAACAATACGTAAGAACATACAACTAAGCATGAAAGAAAACGAAGCAGACAAACTCACCAATATACAGGTGAGGATCACGACGAGAGAACTCCTCAAGAAGGCGGGCACAAAAGGCGAGACTTACGATAAAATCATTTTGCGTTTGCTCGGCAAAATACCCGATCAAAGATCGTCCCAAATGAGTGGCAAGGGGTTTGATCACTCCACAGCTTGGCGGCGGGATGATCTTGACGTAGAGATAGATTAGGGGGAAAATGACAAGACGTAAGTTTGATGTCGCCGAGGCAAAGGTCGACAAGTGCGCGGAAGCGAAAGGTCTCACGGCCTGCCCCGAAGGCTGTGACAAATGGCACAACTGTAACTTAATGGTTGAACTTTGCATTGAAGGCGTAAAGGCATCAGAACGTGCTATAAAACGTCTTGAGAAACTTCAATACGGCGAGGGCCGTTCTTTTCTCGCACTGTATGACAAGCAAAATCAAAAGAAGATCGAAGATGTGCTGACGGCTAACTATCGCACGCTCGATAATCACGCCTACCTGCTTGAGGCCGTCACCCATGAGAATCAGGAGCTAGACGCCATAGTGGAACTGGGCAAGAACGCTAGCGATCTATATCATGAGGGCAAGTATGTGATTCTCGGGAAGGATGAAGCGCTCGGGCCGCTCGTATTCAAAAATTAACTCGCACACGCGACAATCTCAGTCAATAGCATAAAGAAGGCGTTGGCGGATTAATGCTTCGTAGTAACAAAGTTTATTACAGACTGACATGGTTAGTGGTTATTGGAGATGAAAATGGTCAAACTCACGGGCGCTTTTATAAAAGTTGACGACTGCTATATCGCTTTTATTAAAGAAGAACCTGGCGCAATAACAGAAGGAAAGACTATCGAAGAAGCCGCCAAGAATCTTCTAGATGCATACAACCAACTTCAAATAGCGCGCCAAAACAGACAGGAACGCAAGGACGCTTCTGACCGAAAAGTAATCGAATACGAAGCCGAGCTTGAGAAATCGTATGATGTGATTCATAGAGATATCTCAATAGAGATTCCTGCTTAATGAAAAAATTCAAAGTACGCAAGTTTGAGAAACATTTGAGAAAACACGGGTGCGTACTTGACCACGAAGGTGGTGACCATTCTATCTGGTATAACCTAAAAAATGGGATGGACGCAAGCCTCGTCAGGCACGAGGAGATTAAGCAAGGCACAGCCGATGCAATTTGCATACGGTTGGACATACCTTTGTATAGGTAGTATTTGCAAGTTCTTTTTTTCGATTTCTTTTGATTCCAGGGCTCCGTTCACAAGCCGCCACAGAGCGGGAGTGTACGAAGAGTAGTGACCGTTTCCTAAAGGGAACGTTTTTGATGGGCTTGTAGATGCCTGGGCCGATCGGCCCCGGCTTTTGCGGTGTCAAAAGA
>Ga0224534_1001331_pt1 | contig 13203 bp, 11 predicted proteins | sample 714E12024metaG_FD_172012 | JGI IMG/M metagenome (GOLD analysis project Ga0224534, IMG submission 172012) | Peat soil microbial communities from Stordalen Mire, Sweden - 717 E1 20-24 | ecosystem: Environmental > Terrestrial > Soil > Wetlands > Peat | place: Sweden: Norrbotten County, Stordalen... | reverse complement strand
CGGACTGCCACTGTGCCCCGGCTTCCTTCGGTTCCACTTTCAAGGGGCTTTGGGTAACACCACTTTTGAGTCAACCGGAGCTTTTTCCGGTCGCTCCTTGGGTAACACCCCCTTTTGAGTTACGTCGCAGGTGTACCGGAGAGCCGCATAGAAATATTCAAAGCGCAGGTTCAAGCCAGTCAGGAATTGATTTTGCCAGGAACGTCTGGCTCCCGTTTTGAAAAACGGCCAGCAACCAGAATAGCAAAACGCTACCACTTGTCAAGTCTGTCGGTGCCAACCATGGGTTCGGCGGCATGATCAGAACGCCCTTAACGGACTTGTGCGGTAATTCGCGTCTACAAAAAAGTGGCTAGTAAGTGGCTAGTATGCGCATCGGTAAAAAAGTTGAAATTCACGAAACCATTGGTATTATTGGCGCGTCCGGCAGGACTTGAACCTGCAACCTTCTGATCCGAAGTCAGAAGCTCTATCCAATTGAGCTACGGACGCACGCGGCCATTCTGCCGGATTTTTCCCCGGCGAGAAAGTGGTTTCGCGCCGGTTGACTTGGCGCGCGGCTTTGTTAGCGTTATCACGCATGGCGAAAAGGTCGTTCTCGCGGCTCGTCAAAATCTTGACCGGCGTCTCCACCGGCGCGGAAACCGAATTCAACCGGCTGGAACGGTTCGCGCATTTCTGGGTGCTCGTCGGGAGAAGTTTCGCGCGCAACCGCTGTCCGGTGCGCGCGGCGGCGCTGTCCTACACCTCGCTGCTCGCGCTCATCCCCCTGCTCGCCGTTGCCATCAGCGTCACCAGCAGCCTGCTCAAAAACCAGGGCGAGGAAAAAATTTACGGCGCGATTGACCGGCTCGTTTCCAACTTCATTCCGCCCGCAACCGCCGAGCTTAACACCAACAGCGCCGCCCCGGCACTAAATTTGAGTCCGGCCATGTCCGTGTCGCTGTCGCCAACCAATTCCATCGCGGCAATCAATGCCGCTTCGTTGGCGGATGGCGATACGCGGGTGGAGACCGCACAAAAGGTGGTCGCGCGTGACATTCATGAATTCATCCAGAACACCCGCAGTGGCGCGCTCGGCGTCATCGGCATGTTGCTGCTGGTTTATGTTGCCATCCAGATGCTCACGAGCATTGAATCCACGTTCAACGACATCTGGGGAATCACGCGCGGACGCAACTGGCTCCGGCGCATCGTGCTTTACTGGACGACCATCACGCTCGGCCCGCTGTTGATCGTCGGCGCCCTCGGCCTCGCAGGCGGATCGCACCTGCAAACCACAAAAAATCTTACTGCCCAAATGCCGTTCGTCAGTGATCTGATTTTTGAATTCCTGCCGTTCGTGGTTCTATGGCTGGCTTTCACGCTCATCTATCTGCTCGTGCCAAACACAAAGGTCCGGTTCGGCGCGGCGCTCGTCGGCGGCGCCGTCGGCGGCTCGTTGTGGTATTTGAACAACGCCTTTGGCTTCCTCTACGTTTCGCGCGTCGTCTCCAACAGCAAAATCTACGGCAGCCTCGGTCTCGTGCCGGTGTTCATGGTCGGGCTTTATTTTTCGTGGCTGATTCTGCTGTTCGGCGCGCAGGTTGCCTACGCTTTTCAAAACCGGAAATTATATTTGCAGGAGAAACTGGTTGAAAACGTGAACCAGCGCGGACGTGAATTCATCGCGCTCCGGCTGATGACCCTGATTGGCGGACGGTTTCAGCAGGGCGAACCAGCCGCCACGCTCCAGCAAATTTCCACCGAACTTGGAATTCCCACCAAGCTTGCGCAACAGGTTTTGCAGCCGCTGCTCGCCGCGCGGCTCGTCATCGAAATCGCCGGCCCCGAACTGGCCTACCTGCCCGCGCGCCCGCTCGATGCCATCAACGCGCACCACGTTTTGCGCGCCGTGCGCGCCGGGGCGGGGCAGGACATCGCCACGCGCGACGAACCGTCGCGCGCGGAGGTTCTGGGCGAATTCGCAAAAATCGAGGAGGCCGAGCGCATCGCCGCGTCGTCGGTCACGCTGCTGGCGCTGGTCAACCGAATGCCAAAGCAAATTGAAGACGCCGACACGAAGTCAAAGTGACGAAGCTCGAATGACGAATGTCAGAACCGACGCCGACACGCCATTCGTCATTCGTCATTTCAAATTCAGTGTCACCAATCCTTGACCGGCTGGTTTTGATTTTCCGGCTTGCCCTGCGGTTTCCATTGCAGCACCTGCTCGTCGCCCTTCTGCGCGTCCAGCAAACGCTTCGCCTCCTCGGGCGTCATCTGCCCCGGTTTGCCCGGCTGACCTTCGGCCGCTTTTTGGTCCTGCTTCTCGCTTGAATTTTTTTGGCCGGACGCCTTCTGCTGCTCCTGTTGTTTTTGCTGCCCGGCTTTCTGTTGTTCCGCCTGACTTTGTTTCTGCTGGTTTTGGGAATCTTTCGGCGACGACTGTTGGTTCTGTTGCTGCTGATTTTGCTGCGATTGCTGCTGCTGTTTCAGCAATGCCTCCAGCTTTTTTAACTTCTCGTCGTTCGGATAAATCTTCAGGCCGCCTTCCACCTTTTCCAACGCGGACGGAATGTTGTTGGAAATGTAGAATTGCGCGCCGCCGTTAAAAAAATCATCGCCGGGCGCGAATTGCGCGCCGATGTTCTGCGCGGCAATGAGCAGCAGGCTAAGGCTGATGAGGAGTCGCAATGTCATCAATGTCCTTCAATTTTTTGGTGAATTCTTCAAACTGCTTCCCGGCGATTTGGTATTTTTGCGCCAGCTCCTGCATGATTTGAAACGCGTTGTGAAATTCCGCGCGCCGCACCGCCGCGTCGGCGCTGCTTTTGCCGCGCAGCAATGCCGCCTTGATTTGCCGGATGTATTCCGCAGCGTTTTTTGCAAAATTCAGGTTGAACACGGCGTCCACGTCGTTCGTGTTCAACATCACCGCCCGCTCGTAAATTTTCGCCGCCGCGTCAAAACCTTGTTCGAGGCCGTCGAGGTCCTTCGCCTGTTTTGCCTTCTGAAACTGCACGTTGCCAAGGTTGTAAAACGCCTGCTGCTGCAATTTTAAATCCGGCGACCAGGTGACCTGCTGGAACAGACTTTGCGCCAGGTCAAAATTTGTCGCGCGATACGCCGCGTCGCCCGCGTTGAAAACCAGACGCAAGTCATTCGTCCGCACTTGTGCAAGCTGCGTAAATTCGTTCAACGCGTTCGTGAAATTGCCCGAGTGATAATCCCGCAGCGCGCTGGCCGGCGAGGCCAAAGCGGCGACCGGCAAAAACAGCAACAAAACAACCGCCGCTACAGTTGGAGCGCCGAGCACCGTCTCGGCATGTTTCTGCCCGGTTTTTGTTTCACGCCGGACCGGAGACCTGCGTTCCGGCAATAACATTTCCGCCAACAGCAGCAGAATCGCCGCCGCCAGCGGCCATTGATATTGTTCGTGATAACGCCGGATGGTCATTCCTTTGCCCTCCGTTTTCGGCAGCGGCGCGAGGCCGCGATCGTAAAGCGTGTCAACCGTGTCCGCGCCGCGCAACGGCAGGTAGAATCCGCCCGTAACGCCAGCAATCTGCTGGAGCAGCGGTTCGTTCAAGTGCGATTTCACCACGTTGCCCTGTTCATCGCGCACATAATCCGAATTCCCATTCGCGTCCGTCACGCGGATCAGATCGCCCGCCGCCGTGCCGATGCCGATGGTGAAAATTTTCAGCCCTTCCTTCGCCGCGTTTTTCGCGGCTTCCAGCGCACCGGTTTCGCTGTCGTTGTCCTCGCCGTCGGTCAACAGCACGAGCACCTTGTAATGATCCGCTTCCTTGAAGGCCGTCATCGCGGTGTTAATTGCCGCCGCGATGGCTGTGCCGCCTTGCGGAATCGAATTCACGTCCAGCGTCTGCACGCTTTGCTGGAAGGCCGTGTTGTCAATCGTCAGCGGACATTCCAAAAACGCGTCGCCCGCGAACGCGACCAGGCCCATCCGGTCCGTGCCGGCGCGTTGCATCAATTCCAACGCGGCGAGCTTCGCGCGCTCCAGCCGGTTGGGCGCGATGTCCGTCGTGAGCATGGATTTCGACGTGTCCACCGCCACGACGATGTCCAGTCCGCGCTGTTCGGCTTCCTGCAAATTAAATCCATACTGCGGCCGCGCCAGGGTGATGATTAAAAGTGCGACTGCCGAAACCAAAAGCGCGAACCGGATTTTCCGCCGTGTCGGCGAAATGCCGACGGTCAGCGAAGAAAGCAATCGGGCTTCGATGAATTGCACCAGCAATTTTTGCCGCGCGCGATCGCGCCACCAGAAAAAGACAGCCTGCGCCGGCGGAATCACCAGCAGCAGCCAGAGAATTTGTGGATGCTCGAATCTCATGGCAACCTCCTGAAAACGGTTTGCCCCAGCGCGATTTCCAGCAGCAGCAGCGCCAGCCCGCTCGCGACCACCCAAGCGAACAGCTCCTTGTATTCCGTGTATTTGTTGATGACGGCCTCGGTCTTTTCCAGCTTGTCAATTTCCGCGTAAATTTTCTGGAACTTCTCCGCGTTGTCCGCGCGATAATATTTGCCGCCGGTCATGTCCGCGATTTGCTGGAGCGTGTCCTCGTCCGGCAGATAGCCCGGCGGCAGGCCCATCTGCTGGACGATTTCGCGGTTGCCGAGGCCGATGGTGTAAATTTTTACGCCGAGCGCCTGCGCCGCCTTGGTTGCTGTAATGGGATCAATCTTGCCGGAATTGTTCCCGCCATCGGTCATCAGCACGATGATCCGGCTTTTCGATTTCAACTCGCGCAACCGGTTCAGCGCCGTCGTGATGCCGTCGCCAATCGCCGTCGCGTCCGAATTGATGGTGCCGATGCCCAGCCGGTCAATGTTTTCCAGCAAATAATCGTGGTCGAGCGTCAGCGGCGTGGCGATGAAAGCCTGTGCCGCAAACACGACTAGGCCAATGCGGTCATTGGGCCGGCCTTCGATAAATTCCTTCAACACGGGCTTGGCCATGTCAATACGGCTGATTTGCCGGCCGTTAATGATGTAGTCGCCGGTGGTCATGCTGCCCGACAAATCCAGCGCGCAAACGATATCAATGCCGCTGGCTTTCACTTCCGTAGTGCTTTTCGAAAAACGCGGCTGCGCCAGCGCAATGATAAATGCCGCCAAAGCCAGCCAGCGCATCGCGGCCAAAAATGCTCCCGCGCGCGAACGCCGCACTCCCGTCAAACCTTCGACCAGCTTCACCGACGAATACAAAAACGCCGGCGGCGAACCCCGCCGCCCCTTCAGCCACGCCAGCAGCGGCAGCAGCAGCAGCAGCAAAAGAAAATATGGATGGGCAAAGGCCATTTTTGATTTACGATTTGCGATTTGCGATTTGAGATCTAGGAGCATTCTCTTGTAGTGGCACAGGCGTCTCGCCTGTGTGTTCCAATACTGGTTCGGATGAATTCACGGGCAAGATGTCCGTGGCATTATCCGCAGGCTCCGTTTCTTCGACCAGTTTCACCGCCGAGTGGTGCAACTCGCGCAGCTCCGGTTCGCGCGGCTCGTATTTGGCGAATTTCACGAGGTCGCAGCTTTCCAGGAATCTGCCGAGGCTTTCTTTTTGTTCCGGCAACAGCAAATCCGTGACGCCCAATTCGCGCAAAAACTCCTCCGTCGTCCGCTCCGGCGCGCGAAAATCATACCGCTCCTCCAGATACATCCGCGCCGCGTCCGAAACGGCGATGACAAACGGCTTCGGCTGCGCGATGAGCGCCAACGCCTCCTCCAGTTTTTGTTTCGCGCGGATGTGCGCCGGAACCGGCGGCTCGACGGGAACATTCGCCTGCCGTTTCAGCCACCATTTCCAAAGCGCAAACAAAATTGCCGCGCCGACGAGCACGCCAAGCGTTATCCAAAGCCATTCCCAACCGTTCGGGATTTCCACCGGCGGCTTGATGTCGCGGATGGCGGTTGCAAGCGGAGCCGCACTTTGAGCTGATACGTTGGTGATCATCCGCGCAGCCTCCGTTTCTCCCGTGTCTCAAAAAACCGGCCCAACGCCGCCGAATACGGTTCGTCCGTGCGCAGTTGAATCGAGTCAATGCCGGACGAGCGGAACTGCCGCGCGATTTCGCCGCGCAATTTTTCCTGCCGCAACGCAAACGCATCGCGGCTGCCCGCGCTGGCGGTGTTCAATTCCACAATGTCACCAGTCTCGGCATCCTCCAAAATCAGGCGGCCCAGCTTCGGCAATTCCAGTTCGTAGCGGTCCGTGATCTGCACGGCCACAACATCGTGCTTGCGATTCAACATCCGCAACGCGGTTTGCGTAGGCTTCGGCAGCGCTCCCGCCATATCGGGCGCGATAAAATCCGAGACCACCACCGCGATCGCCCGGTGCGCCGTGACGCGCGCCATGAATTCCAGCGCCTGGTTCAAATCCGTCCCGCGCCGCTTCGGCTCAAAAAATAAAACTTCGCGAATGACGCGCAGAACGTGGCTGCGGCCTTTGCGCGGCGGGATGAATTTTTCCACCTCGTCGCTAAAAAGAATCAGACCGACTTTGTCATTATTCCGAATCGCCGAGAACGCAAGCACCGAAGCAATTTCCGCCGCGAGTTCGCGCTTGGATTGTCCGCGCGAGCCGAACAGGCCGGAGCCGCTCACGTCCACCACGAGCATGAGCGTGAGTTCGCGTTCCTCGACGAATTTTTTGATGAACGGATGGTTCATCCGCGCAGTGACGTTCCAGTCAATCGCGCGCACGTCGTCGCCGGGCTGGTATTCGCGCACCTCGTCGAAGTTCATGCCCTGGCCCTTGAAGACGGAATGGTATTGGCCCGCGAGCGTTTCGGTCACGATGCGGTTCGTGCGCAGCTCGATCTGGCGAATTTTCTTCAAAATTTCGCGCGGTATCATGGCGTTGAAAAATAAATTTGGCGGCGGCGGGAACGTTTCCGCTTCGCCGCGCGAAATGCCGTGGCGTCCGCCCGCTGGTGACGGCCACCCGCGACTTTGTCAGTGCCGCCCGCGAGCCGGTCACCGTTGTCCGCACGATTGTCATGGTCGTCCGCGAACCGGTTACGATCGTTCGCGAAAATGTCACGGTCATCCGCGAACGCGTCACGCCTCTCCGCGAAGGCGACACGGTCATTCGCGAGTTTGTCAGACCCGTCCGCGATGTTGTCACGGTCGTCCGCGAGGCTGTTAGCGGAATCCGCGTTCCTGTAAATATCATCCGCAAAGGTGTAAAACAGCATTGGGGAACCGTCAAAAGCGACTGTTTCACAGGAATTTATGCCTGATTTCCGGCTTTTGACGTCTTTGAAGCTCCGACTGGGCTTTGCCAACTGGAAAGTGGTCAAATTTAGACAGTGGCTGGAACCAGCAACGGCACGCCGGAGGCATGTGCTCGCCGAGACCTTCACGATACGGTTCGTGCGCAGCTCGATCTGCCGGACTTTTTTGAGAATTTCGCGGGGAATCATCGCAAATAGTGCTGTGTTAAATTGCGATTAAGCTCGTGAGTCTTGAGCGGATTGCCTCACACAGGGCGTCAATTTGATCTTCAATCTTTTTGAACCGAGATCGCTCTTTAGCTGAAAACTCTTCGTGGCTCTTACTGTTATCCGTTGCTTGAAGTTCAAGAACCACGCTGCGAATGATTTCTATGAGACTCTTTAAGCCGTTCCATATTTCAGGTGGATAAAACGGCCGCTTTTGGTCAACGATTTTCAAAAGGGCGTAGTAATCATTTGCGAAGGCAATTATGTGATTTCCCTTCGACTTGTCCTCTGCCGAGTTAGCCAGATTCCTCAAGGACAGATTTACCTCAACCAGCGAGTTCCAAATTTCTTGGTAAGTTTTAAACTCCAACTCGAATTGAGTGTTTGAAACGTGTTTTCTTTGATCCAAATTGGAACGCAGTCGCTCCAATTCAGCCGCGTGTTTTGACTCAACCTTTTTTACCTGTTCTGTGATTTCGCCGATGTCTTCCTTTGTTGCCAGATGCTCAGCCTTTTTCTTTAGGTAAGACGGCAAATAAAGTTTCCACAGCAGCGCAATTATTGCGACGCCAAGAATCGCCACTGAACTTAGGATGAGATTGAGTGCTTCCACGATTCAATTGCTTGAACTCACGGCACGGGCAGTTCATCGAAGATTTTCTGGATGACCGTTTCGCTGGTCTTTTCCTCGGCCTCGGCCTCGTAGGTGATGGCCACGCGGTGGCGCAGCACGTCCATGCCGATGCTCTTCACGTCCTGCGGCGTCACGTAACCGCGGCCTTTCAGGAACGCGTAGGCCTTGGCCGCGAGCGTGAGCGCGATGGTCGCGCGCGGCGACGCGCCGAGCTGGATGAAATCCTTCACGGCGATGTTGTAATGGTCCGGGTCGCGCGTGGCGCAGACGAGGTCCACGATGTAATCCTTCACCTTGTCGTCCACGTAAATGTCGTTGATGATTTCGCGGGCTTTCAGGATTTGCTGCGGCGTGACCACGGCGCTACAGGTAGGTGTGCCGCTCGTTTTTGCCATCACTTCAAGAATCTGCCGCTCCTCGGCGCGCGTCGGATAACCGATTTTCAATTTCAACATGAAGCGGTCAACCTGCGCCTCGGGCAACGGATACGTGCCTTCCTGCTCGATGGGATTCTGCGTGGCGAGCACGAGGAACGGCTCGTCAAGCTTGTAGGTCTGGTCGCCGATGGTGACCTGCTTTTCCTGCATGGCTTCAAGCAACGCGCTCTGCACCTTGGCGGGCGCGCGGTTGATTTCGTCGGCGAGGACGAGGTTGGCGAAGACCGGGCCTTTGCGCGTGCTGAAGCCGCCGGATTGCGGATTGTAAATCTGCGTGCCGATGACGTCGGCGGGCAGCATGTCCGGCGTGAATTGCAGGCGCGAAAACTTGACGTGCATGCAATTCGCCAGCGACTTCACGGCGAGCGTCTTGGCGAGACCGGGCACGCCTTCGAGAAGAACGTGGCCGTTGGCCAGCAGGCCGATGACCAGCCGCTCGGTCAGATAATGCTGGCCGACGATGACTTTGCCGAGTTCGTTGAACAGCGGATGTGTGAAAGCGCTCGCTTCCTTGACCGCTTCGTTGATTGCGTTGATTCCTGTGCTCATGTTTTTCCAATTATTTTTACTGTGGACGACATTCTGACAAAAAAGTTTTCTCTGCGTTCATCAAAAATTACCGCCAATGGCAGGGCGGGCAGTCCTCTGCCCGCCACCGGCGCGCACGGAGTGACGCGCCCCACCGGTTCACGCGCCGGGCAGAATTTCAACTTGCTTTACCGGCAGCCAGCCGGTTTTCCCCGCGCCATCGGCGACCTGAATCCAATCATCGTGGCGGCCCAAAACGCGCAGTTCCGCGCCGTCGCGCGCCGTGAACGTGCTTTGTGCGTCGTCAAAAGGCCCGCTGCGCGCCGCGGCTTCCGCGCCCGTCACCACGGCCACGGACGAATTAAAATGATTTGCCGCCTGCAACGCCAGCACCGCGCCGGAAAAAATCGTCAGCGCCACGGCAAGGCGCGTCACGCCCCGCAATTTCGGCGCCAGCGCGGGGCGGATTTGCCGCGCAATCAGCAGCGCAAACATGGCCCACAGAAAAACGGCGGTGAGCAACGCCCCTTCGTTCAAGGTGAGCGCGCCGAACCAGTTCTGCCAGCGGCTTTCGCGGACGGTCGCGCCCTGGACCTGGTTGCGGACAAACGCGAGATTCGCACGCAATTCCGCGTCGCGCGGCGAGAGTTGCGCTGCCTGGCGATACGCGGCGATGGCCTTGCCGAGATGGCCGGCTTTGAATTCGGCGTTGCCGTAGTTGAACAGCAGCGCCGGCGACAGACCGCTGGTCTGTAGAATTTTTTCGCAAGCGGCGGCGGCATCCGCGAATTTGCCTTTGGCGTAAAGTTCGTTCGCCGCCGAAAAATCGGAGGTAACGTCCGCTGCAAAAACTTTTCCGGCGCAGACAATCGCGAGCAAAACGAAAACCGTGTAGGAGATGACGTGAGGAGTCTCCAGTTTTTCAGTTTGAGACCCGTCACCCCGTCTCCTACAAAAATGAGATGAAAACCAGTCTTTCACGCCTTCACCTCCTGAAGCCGGGCGATGGTCTTTCCGAATTGCGCGGCGACCGAATTTAATTCGCTGGTGCCGCGCACGGGCGCGTAGCGGGCCTGGTTGCAAAGCTGGAAGAGTTCGCGCAATCCATCGAGCGTTGCCTTAGGCGCGCCGCGCAAGACCGGATGCTCGTCAATCACGTTTTCCGTGATGGCCGATGCGGGGCAATCCAGCCGTTCGCCAAGCTGCTCTTGCAACAGCCGAAACAGCGTGGCGAAAAACTCATCCGGCTGGTTCGCCGCCGCGTATTTTTTCAAATCTTCCAGGCCGCTGGCGATGAGCTGCGCCACGGCGCGCTGGCGTCGCAGGCGCGGATTGTTGGCCAGATTGTCCGCGCGTTTGCGCCAGACGAACGCGGCGAGAAACGCCAGCACGGGCAAAGACTGCGTAACGAGAAACCTCGGTTGCGCGATGAGTGGAACAGTTTTCGTTTCAAGCGTTCCGAGCTTTTCCTTGATGGGCAAAATGTCCTGCGGCGTCTGGTTTTCGGACGCGGAATTTTTGTTCACGGCAATCGCCGGCATCGGGGTGGTTCCAGCGGCTTTTACGACGAGCGGCACGGCGGCTTGGGTGAGAGTGTGATACTGGCCATCGTCGGGATTGAAGAACGAGAACGTCAGTGGCGGCAGTTCATGCACGTCGGAATTTTGCGGCGAGATAATCTGCTCGAAAGTTTTCGTGCCTTGAAAGCCGAACTGGTCGCTGGGTTCGAACTTGGTTGTGGGCGGGTAGGTTTTGAAATCGTGCCATGCATCCTGGGCCGGCAGCGTGACCGCATCCAGCGCGCCACTGCCGGAAATCTGCACGCGCACGGTGATGGGATCGCCGGCGGTGACATTCGTCGGGCCGGCGGTGGCGGTCATGGTGTAATTGCCGACGGCACCGGTGAAATTGGCGGGCTTGTTTTGCTCCGGCAGTGGCAACGATTCCACGCCGACTGGGTCTGATGCGAGCGTCACCTGTTTTTGCTCGCCTTGGTTGAAAAATTGCCGGAGGAACGGGTCGCCACCCTGATTCTGCGACGGCAGCACGACAACGGCGCTTGCGGTGAACGGACCAAGCGTGAGCGCGCCGGTGCGCACCGCGGTGAGCGGGACTGCGAGCGGAATAATCGTATAAACGCGGTTCCCGACCTGCACACGGCGGCGCTGGTTTTGCAGTTCGGCGATTTTACTGGCGCTGAAACCGTCGGTGGGCGAGCTGGTCAACTGGAAGTTTCCAAAATTTTGCACGTCGTCACGAAGATAAAGATCCAGCCGCCCGACCTCCGGTTCACCAACGTAAATTTTGCTTTTCGGGAAAACACATTTCAGGAACGCCACCTCGCTGCCCGAATTGACGACGGCAGCGGACGGCGCGCTGGCCGTGGTCACGGTCAGCTTGAGCGGCGCGGTGGAAAGCCGCTGGCCGTTCACATCCGCCGTCAGCGCGGGAATGGTGAACTCGCCCGCCTGCCGCGCGGTCACGGAAAAGGTGACCGTGACGGTCGAACTCATCGCGCCGTTGATGATGCTGAAATTCTGGGAATTGCCCGTGTTCACAAACTGCAGGCCGGGCACGCTCGGCGTTGGAACATTTTTTGACTGGCCGCCCTCGAACGTCAGCGACAGCGTCGCCTGTTCGCCGAGCGTGATGGTGTCGCGGTCGAGCGACGCGGTAAAACTCGCCGCGCGCGCCGCCGCCGCGCCGGAACCCAACACGGCCAGACACGCCAAAAGCACGGCCAAACCCGACTTCAGCCTCGGGAGCCGCAAATGAAGAAGTGTTTTTCCCAGCAAGTTGTCCGCCATCGCCGTCCTCACGCCTGTTTCAATCCATGCCCAAACCGCTTCGGCGTTTCGGCCCGCCAAGCCGGCCCCGCCCGGATGCCCAAATCTTCCAGACGCCAGAATGGTTCCCGCCGACATCATAAATAAACAAACGGTTCATGCTCTTTACTCGATTTCTTGAAATTCAATACAGCAATTATGACACTTCCGCCAAAAAAATGTTCACAAATCCGCCGCTTTGTCAACCGCCGGAACCGGATGGCATCCGGCCACGCCCAAAATTGCCGGGCCGATGAACGATTCTGAATCGCCCCGGAAAAGTGGCCGCAGGCGCACGCTCAAATTCAAATCGTTGCTCCAGCAAGGCATTCCAAACTGCGGCATCGTGTTTTTTCTTCATTGTCCCTGAATTGGGCGTATCAAGTTTTTGTTCGTGCGCAGAATGTAGTAAGCCACCGGGGTTGCGACGAGCGACAGCAGCACGGAGATGCACAACGCTCCGATGACCGCGACCGCCAGCGGACGCAGCATATCTGCGCCCGAACCGATGCCCAAGCCAGCGGCGGCATTCCCAATGCGGCGGCGAACCGGGGGCGCCGCCCCCGGCTCAATGATTTACCACCCGCAACGGCAAGCGGTCTTGGAAATAGGGAAGATTGCTGGAAGCTGAAGGTTGAGAGTTGATGGCGGCGGGCGCGAAGTCGCGGTAAAGGGTGATGGCCACGTGTTCGTTGCGGCGGATGCAGTCCTTGATGGCTTCGGCGTCTTTCGCGGCATGAATGAGGGTTTTCCACGAGTAAATGTGCTTGGGCTTGTGGAAATCACTGTTGGCAATGAAGGGCAGGCGTTTGAGGCCGATGTCGTTGAAGATGTTGTTGCGGTTGGCGATCTCCCAGGCGTCCAGCAGCGGCGCGAATTTCTCCTGATTTTCCCAGAGGTAAAGGGTGTTCTTGCCCCACTCGCTTTTCATGATGTGCGGGTGCGAGGCCACGGCGAGCGCGCCCTGCCGGTGGATTTGCTCGATGATGTCCGGGATGTCGAGCGCGGCGGAGATGGGCGCCTTCAAATCAATGCCGAGCAGATGCGCGGAGGTCTTGCGCGTGTAGCCGTCCTTGTTGAACTCGATGCCGGTCAGCACGAGCATCTTGTATCGGCGCCACGCGCGCTGGCGTTCGCGCTCGATCACGGCAAAGTATTCGCCGACTTGTTCCTGGCCAAGGGTGCAATTGGCCAGTTCGGTGAGTTTGCCAAGCAGGCGTTTCGGATCGGCCAGATGGTCGGTGATGCAGATGCAGTCGAAGCCGCGCTCGCCGTAGAAATCAACGACCTCTGGCACGGAGAGTTTGCCGTCGGAATAGTTGGTG
>Ga0224534_1001329_pt1 | contig 13223 bp, 14 predicted proteins | sample 714E12024metaG_FD_172012 | JGI IMG/M metagenome (GOLD analysis project Ga0224534, IMG submission 172012) | Peat soil microbial communities from Stordalen Mire, Sweden - 717 E1 20-24 | ecosystem: Environmental > Terrestrial > Soil > Wetlands > Peat | place: Sweden: Norrbotten County, Stordalen... | reverse complement strand
GAACAGGTGAGCGACCGCGAGCACATTGTCGTTGCAGACATTCATCCGCTGATTCCGGAGCAGCGAACTGTGTCCCTACCATATGCACTGGATTATGTTGGCAGGATGACCAACGGATTCTTCGAGTGGTTCGGCGAACTCGGCATCTTTTTCTGGAAGGTTCTCAGGGCTGGGTTGACGCCGCCGTATGAGTGGCGCGAGCTGGTTCGACAGCTCGACGAGGTTGGATCGAAGTCTTTGCCGCTGGTTGCAGCGGCAGGCGCCGCAATCGGCGTTGTGATCTCGATGGAAGCGCGTTACAGCCTGAGTCGATTCGGCGCCAAATCGATGTTTTCGACTACTCTTGTGTACTCCGTGATTCAGGTCATGGGCCCAATCATGACCGGCCTGATCGTGAGTGGGCGCGTGGGCGCGGGCATTGGCGCGGAACTGGCGTCGATGAAAGTGACCGAGCAGATCGACGCCGTCGAGGCATCGGCGATCAACCCTTACAGGCTTCTGGCGGCCACACGAATTCTGGCTTGCATCCTGATGCTGCCGCTGCTGACTCTGGCCGCCGATGCAAGCGGACTGTTGATGGGTTGGATTGCACAGGCAATGGTTGAGCCGCTCTCGTTTCACCAGTTCATCGAAAGCGGCTTCAAGGGCGCAAAATTGAACGACTTCCTGCCGCCTACGTTCAAGACCGCGGTGTATGGCCTGATCATCGGACTCATTGCTTGCTTCCAGGGAATGCGCACACGCGGAGGAGCGGAGGGAGTGGGCCGCGCCGCCACATACTCGGTTGTTCTTGCCTCGCTCTTCGTGATCCTGGCCGACGTTGTGCTGGTGAAGTTCATTCTCGTGGTCTTCCCCTAAATATGGATCGAACGGATCGTGAGACAGATATGGCCACAGCCTATGACATTGCGATGAAGCACACGGAACCAGAGGAGAACGACGGTGCGCCGGTTGTCGCCGTCGAGGATGTGCGCAAGACTTATGCAAGCCACACGGTCCTCGATGGGATCAATTTGCATGTGACCCGCGGAGAAACTCTCGCCGTGCTCGGACGCAGCGGCACAGGCAAGAGCGTGCTGCTGCGGCTCATCATCGGCCTCGAAACACCTGACTCGGGATCGATTCGCATCCATGGCCAGGACATTGCCGGCCTGGGCATGGACCGGATGGGCGAGATCAGAAAAAAGATGGGTTTTCTGTTCCAGCATGCAGCGCTCTACGATTCGCTCACCGTCGCCGAAAACGTGGCCTTCCCGCTTGTACATCACCGCAGAGACATGTCCCGGTCCGAGCGTGGGGACAGGGTGATGCAGTTGCTGGCTGAGGTGGGCATGGAAGGCGACGTCGATAAGATGCCCTCCGACATCTCGGGTGGAATGCAGAAGCGCGTGGGCCTGGCGCGTGCGCTCGCCCTGGAGCCGGAGATTCTGCTCCTCGATGAGCCCACAGCCGGTCTCGACCCCATCAGCTCAGGGGAGATCAACGATCTAATTCTCAAGCTCCAGCGGGAGCGCCGGATGGCATCCATCGTAGTGACTCACGATCTGCACAGCGCCAGGACGATTGCCAACAGCCTGGCCTTGTTGGACCAGGGCAAGGTGGTGATTGAGGGCAAGTTCGAGGACCTTCAACAAAGCCACGTCGCGTTTGTAGAGAAATTTCTTAAGCAGTCGTAGGAGGAACTATGTCGAGAGTGGCACGGCTAGGGGCATTCATCGTTATGACACTGGCAATTCTGGCCGCCGGTGTCTTCATTATTGGCAGCAAGGAGTATCTGTTCAGCTCTACCTACCAACTGAAGGCGCTGTTCGACAACGTGGCGGGCCTGAATACAGGGGCCGACGTGCGGGTGGGCGGGGTCCACAGCGGTACTGTGCAAAGCATCTCATTGCCTCACAATACCGGCGAAAAGGTCACTGTACTTATGGATCTCGACAATTCGACGCATGAGATTATCAAACAGGACTCCGTGGCATCCATTGAAACCGAGGGCGTATTGGGGAGTCAGTTCGTGGCAATTTCATTTGGATCTGCCGGACAAGTCGAGGTTAAAAATGGCGAGACGATCCAGAGTGAACCGCCCCTGGAGATGTCGGACCTGCTCAAGAAGACAAGAGGCATTCTCGACAGCAGCCAACTGGCCGTCCAGAACACGGTCCAGGCAACGGCGCACCTGAACGACGTAAGCGCCAAGATCGACTCGGGCCAGGGAACCGTGGGATCACTGGTGAACGACAAGCAACTCTATAGCAACCTGCAACAGACCACCGCCACCATGCATGACACCATGCTCCAGGCGCAGACCGGGGTTACGGACTTCCAGGAGAATATGGAGGCGCTGAAACACAACTTCTTCCTGAGCGGCTACTTCAAGAAGCGCGGATACGAAGACTCCGCCGGCCTGGCGGCGAATAAGATTGCTAGTCTCCCGCAGGGTACGCCTCTCAAGGCGTTTACCTATACGGCCAAGCAACTCTTCGATGCCCGCGATACTGCCAAGCTGAAGGACCAGAAATCTCTCAAGGCCGCCGGCGACTTCCTGGCGCAGAATCCATTCGGAGTCGCGGTCGTCGTGGTTGCCACCGGCATGGATGGCGACACCCAGAAGGACCTTGTGCTCACCGAGGCCAGGGCCATGGTTATACGCGAGTATCTGGTGGAAAACTTCGGTTTTGACGACAGCCAGCTTATGACGTTGGGAATGGGCAAGCAGGCAGGCGCGAACCTGGAGGCGGATTGGGGTTCGGTCCAGATTCTCATCTTCCCGGTAGGGACCGTGATACCGGCTGACAAACCGGCGCCGGCGATCTCATCCACAACCGATTCCGGCCGGCCGGCCCAGATCACTGCGGCGGTTGCCCATCAACCATAGTGCATGACGCAATGCATGGTAACAGGAACTCTTGTTTCGCAGCCGAGTGAGTATCGATCGCATGTTCGGCTTCTATGGTATGTGCTTTATAGCTCAGCTATTTGCTCGTGGCATTGAAAAAATGCATCTAACGAGAAGTGACCGTTCTCCTCGCTCCCTGGTTATTGAACCAATTCGGACTATCGTACAAGGTTTTCTCTTAGCCGTCCGACAAGGTTTCCTCTTAGCCGTCCGAGCCGTGCAAGGACACGCCGCCCAGTTCACCACGCCTCCGTAGACCGGCGTGTATGGCCTTCTCACGTGGACAAATGTTAACCGAGCCGGGCTAGAAGCGAGCAATTCAATACGAACCAAACGATCTGCATCGAAGATGCCTCCGGCGAGGATCGGATCTTAGAAAGAGGATGAAATGCCACTTATCACGGTTGTTCTCACGCTCTGCGTAGTAGGCGTATTGCTATGGCTGGTTAACCGCTACATCCCCATGCAGAGTCAGATCAAGGGAATCCTGAATGCCGTTGTAGTGATTGTCGTGGTTCTTTGGCTTCTGAAGGTATTCGGCCTCTACAGCTACCTTACCCAGTTCCACGTCGGGCATTGAGAGATCGAACGGCCCAGACATGGATATCTGAGGCCGTAAACACAATGGACGTTCAACGCAATACGGCAGAATCTGCCTGCAGGAGGAATCTTGAAGAACATACTATTGTCAGCAGTTGGATGTGTCCTCAGTCTGGGCGCATTTGCTCAAGCGAACCCGCAAGCTACGATGGTTCTCGTGCCCGCGGGTCCCGTGTCCGCATACCGCGTGATCGTAACCAGTCGATCGGTCCAGGCGATTAACTATCAGCATCGCAGCGGTGCCTCGGACGTGGACTTTGCCGGCACGGCTTTGTTGCCTTCAGCGAACGGTACAGCCAAGGTGCGAAGCAAGCGCGGCACCATGGAAGTCGAGGCAGAATTCGGAAAGTTGCAAAGTCCTACTACCTTCGGCAGCGAATATCTTACCTATGTCCTGTGGGCGATTAGCCCCGAGGGGCGGGCTGTCAACCTTGGAGAAGTGCTGGTCGGCGACAATGACCGGAGCAAGCTGACTGCGACCACCGACCTACAGGCATTCGCCCTGATCGTTACCGCGGAACCGTATTTTGCTGTCCGCCAGCCCAGCGATGTTATTGTCCTTGAGAACGTCGTACGCGCCGATACCAAGGGAACCACCGAGGCAGTGAATGCAAAGTATGAACTGATGGAGCGCGGTGGCTACATTCCCACCGGCTACAAGTTCGACCCCGTCGTTCTGAGCGCCAGCCTGCCGCTGGAGTTCTACGAGGCGCGCAATGCGCTGCGGATCGCAAAATCTGAAGGAGCGGAAACGTATGCGGCCGCGAGCTATCAGCACGCCGTTCAGTTGATGGACACTGCCGATGCGGACGCCATAAACAAACACATGGACAAAAAGCCCCTGATTGCTGCTGCTCGTGAAACTGTACAGACGGCCGAAGATGCGCGAGAGATCGCGGTCAAAAAGATCGATGAGGAGCGCCTTGCGAGCGATCGACAGGCATCGATCGATGCACAGGCGAGATCTCAGGCCCAAGCCGACAACGCAACCCGGCTGAAGGAGCAGGCCCAGTCCGATGCGGCAAAGGCACAGGCGGAAAAGGCCGCGAATCAAGCAGCATCGGCGGCTGCAATCTCCGCGGCCCAGGCCGATACGGAACAGGCCCGCATCGCTGCAGCGAATGCCCAGCAAGCTGCGCAACAGGCGAACAGCGACAAGGCCGCAATGCGCGCAAAATTGTCCGAACAACTGAACCTGATTCTGGCAACGCGCGATAGCGCGCGTGGACTGATTGTAAGCATGTCCGATGTATTGTTCGACACCGGTCAGTTCACTTTGAAGCCCGGCGCACGGGAGAAGCTGGCCAAGGTTGCCGGTATATTGATCGCCTATCCAGGACTTAATATCGAGGTTGACGGCTATACCGACAATGTTGGCGGCGATGCAATGAACCAGAAGCTGTCGGAGAACCGCGCTGGGGCCGTTCGCGATTATCTGGTGCAGCAGGGCGTAACCACAAACTCAGTGAGCGCAAAGGGCTACGGCAACACGTTGCCGGTCGCCTCAAACGATAACTCAGCGGGCAGGCAGGAGAACCGCAGGGTGGAGCTGGTTGTATCCGGCGACGCAATCGGCAGCCCAGCCAATGCACCGACTGGAAGTTTGCGCTGACAAGGCCGTGGTACCGCTGCGGCTCGACTCGGGGCCGCAGCGCATTTTCAGTAATCTCATCTGGTTGCAGGAAATCGAGGAGTCAAAATGCTTGGAACAATATTGATCGTGGTTCTTCTATTGGCGCTGTTTGGTGCGTGGCCGACCTGGCCGCATAGCAGAAACTGGGGGTATTATCCCTCCGGAGGATTGGGGACGATCCTCTTGATTGTCATCATTCTCCTTGTTTTAGGCAGGATCTGACCGTAAAAGCGTGCCATGATGTCGTTTCCTGAAATGGTGCATTCCGATGCAGCCTCCCTGGGGCCGGATCCCAGGGAGGCTTTGCACGCGGCTTTGAAAGCCAGCAGCTCCCCCTTGCCCACGCTGCAATGCGGTGAAGATCAATGCAGAGGAGTTGCGCTCGTCCGATGGTCTGTTGGCTCTTTTGCATTTCGCCCGTTCGCTGCGTACTCTGTTGGCAACGGACCTCCTGAATTCCTTTGCGCGGCGCGTATGCAGGGGCAGTTTGTATGAGTGTTTTTGTTCAGCAACCAACTCCATCTGCCGCACCACGCCTGCATCCCTCGTTGATGCCGCACTGGCTCACGAACCTGGGAGCGCTGGGGCTCTTCTTTGTTGCGGTGGTCGATTCCTCGGTGATCCCTCTGCCCCTGCCGGGCAGCACGGACCTGCTGTTGCTGTGGCTGGTGGCGCATGGCGGCAATCCGTGGCTGCTGGCCTCCTATGCCATTGCAGGCAGCATCCTGGGCGGATATACCACCTGGCAGATTGGCCGTAGCGGCGGCGAAGCGGCGCTGCGCAACTATGTGCCGGCGCTTCTTCTTGGCCGTGTCGTCATGTGGGTCGAGCGACATCCACTGCTGGCCGTCTTTCTTCCCGCCGTGCTTCCTCCGCCCATTCCGCTCTTGCCGTTTGCGCTCGCCTCCGGCGCGCTGGGCGTCTCGCGCAGGCGCTTTCTCGGCGTCTACGGCGCGGCCCGCTGCCTGCGTTATTCCTTCATCGCGTGGCTCGGCGTGGCCTATGGACGCAGGATCGTCCGCATGTGGTCTGGAACTCTCCAGAGGTGGTCAACTCCTCTGCTTTGCGTGTTCGTGGGTCTGCTGGCTGTTGGCATTGGTTTTGGGATATGGAAGATTCGCGGACTGCGTCAGATTGAGGCCGCTGCCGGTTGACGGTTGCGTGGTCATAGTGTGTACCCCCCCCCGCAAATAGCGTAAAGTATTCATAACATGCAGGTTAAGCTCGCGCTAAGCGCGTGGGACGTATTTAAGGCGAAGATCCGGCTGGTTTCGGTTGCTTCGGTGCTGCGTGTTCACCATTTGTGTGCAAAAAGTACTAAAGTCTTCAAAAAAGGCATGTTAAGTCTGGACTTTTCTGGATTGGGTCTGGACTAAGTCTGGACTAAGTCTGGACTTGGTTGCGACGGTTGAAGGTTAAAAGCGAAGGCCCGGCGCACTTGGCCGGGTCTGTTTGGTTTTGCTTACTGATTTAATTATACGCGTTGGAGGGAAACTACTATGCCAACTATTTTTCTGGGGGAAGTGATTTGTTTGGTGTTGGTTAGGGGGATTTTTGGGGGTTGAGGGGCTTGACAGGAGGTTGCTGGTTGTTGGTTGTTGGTTGTTGGTGAAGAACGGACACAGCAAGGGCAAGGGCGAAATACGGAGATTCTGGCTTCGTCAGAATGACGACTCGTATGGGGCTTCGCCAGAATGACGACTCGTATGGGGCTGCGCCAGAATGACGACGTGGGGGCATCCCACCCAATCCGCAAAGAACGCGATGAATGGGGCAAGCGGCTACAGCGCGGGGCCTTTCGGCGATGGGGGAACATGGAAAAGCCCGGGGCTAAAGCCCATTGATTCTACGAGGCTTATTCTGGGGGCTGAAGCCCCCTGCTCCCTCCAAAAAGCACGCGGCAACGCGGGGGCTTTCGGCGATAGGGGAAGCCGGAGGAACTCGATCTATTGCGCTGGCTGTACTACAAGATCGTCGGCCAGCCTGAAGTTCACGATCGATTCGGCCGGGATGACGATGTCGCGGTTGCCTGTCAGACCTGCCGCCGCGGTTCCAGCGCCGCCGCCTACCAGGCCACCGACCAACAGCCCTACGCCGCCGGAAGCCACGCCGCCCACTAACATGCCCAGCCCAGTGCCTCCGCCGATCATGGCCGCCGAGCGCTTGCCCTTGCCCTTCTTGCTGCGCTCCAGGTCGCGCGTTTGCAGCGGATACCGCGTTCCATCCAGCGTCAGCGAGGTCAAGCGCAGCTCCAGCGTCGATCTTCCCTTGAAGTGTCCGCGCCGATGCGAGACATCCACCACGCCACCCACCGCCGTGCCCTTTGGCAGCAGCATGGTGTTGTCGCCGGCAAGCACGGGGTCCACAATCTCGCCGGTAAACGTGTCACCGGCGCGGCTGTCCTTGACGCTGATTCGTTGATTGATGCGGATGGTTAGCGTGGTTCCCGCCGGGATGCTGACGCTGACCGGTTGCGGAACCGCGGAGACCGTGGGGCCCGAGGGCGCTGGAATGGGCGCACCGGCTGCGGGCGGCGCCGTCGTGGTGGCAATCGCCTGGACCGTCTGCCCCTGCGCCGGCGGCTGCACCACGGTTGTCGTCGTGGTCCCGTTCTTGTCTACAGACACCACCTGCTGCGGCTGCCCGGTTGCAACCGCCTGCTGCTTGGCCTGGTCCAGCGCCTTATCCTGCTTCGATTCGCATCCCGACAGCATGGCCGCCGCCAACACCAGCATCAGAACCGGAATCCGGCCTGGTCGAACAAATGAGCCTGCATTGAACATAATCAATCCTCGTTATGGCTTTCGGGTGTCGCTGTTATTGGTGCGTTCGCTGTCCGCTGGCGGATTCTTCCTGCTAAGTTTCACCTGAGTATCGATGTGGACTTCGGTGTTCTCAACGGCATCGCGAACCGCATCCTTTGCGTTACCCCAGGCCCCCTCGACTTTGCCCTTCACCTGCTGGGCCATGCCTTTGACCTGGAGCCGGGTATTGCCGGTCAACTCTCCCGCCGCGCGCCTGGCGCTTCCCACCACTTCGTCGATTGCTCCCTTTACCTGATCACGATTCATCGGTCCACCTCCGTGGATGGAACATTTATCAATTCAACTGGGGCATCTCTTCCGCGCGCGGTGGAAGTTCGCCTACGCAGTCATCCGGTCCTCGGGCTGGACGATTGCGTACTGAATCGAACTGCTGCAATGGATGCAGTCGGTTTCGCGCACGGGGCCGTCCGAGTCGTCGAGGGCCTGGGGAAAGCTTCTCAGGCACTCCGGGCAGGAGATGGTAACGCATGTCTCCGGGGCGGAGCCGTGACCGTTGCGATGAATCCAGAGAGGCGCCGGTGCGCTGGAAGGCTGGGGAGCGCGCTGTTTGATCTCAGGCATTGTGCCGAGGATATGCAAGAGCGCGTTCACGCCCGTGCCCTTTTGATAGAAGGCGTCGGCGGAAGCTCCGGACGGCACTTCGCTGCCGAAAAACGCACCGCTCATTGCAATCTTATGGACCGCGGGAAACCGGCGATGAACCACGGAGAGCAACTCGAAGCCGGACATGCCGGGCATGTTGAGGTCGGTGAGAAGGATGTCGGGCATCTCCTGGCGGATCTCGCGCAATGCGGAGAAGCCGTTGTCCGCGGACCGCACACAATAGCCCATCTCGCCAAGCACCAGCGACATTGTCGTTCGAACCAAAGGCTCATCGTCCACAACGAGGACTTTCGCTTTTGTATCGGGCATGCAGCACCTCCAATAGCCCTGCCTGGGGGTATTGAGGCGAGTATCCCATTCAATGAGTTGCAATACTGGTCAATTTCGCACAGGGCGGGGGGGGCGCTTCCGTTTGGGTCTTCCCTTTTCGGGAATGCGCTGGACCGGCGGCTTTTCCGCGTTGTCGCTAGGCGGCTGATCGAGCAGAATCACGTTCAGCAGCGACTTGTGCACCCGGATGCGGCCGTTGTATTCGAGAAAGCCGAGCTTGCGGAAGCGATTCATGAAGAAGCTGACGCGGGAGCGTGTGGTGCCGATCATCTCCGCCAGGGTCTCCTGCGAGATCTTGGGGACCAATGGTTCCGGCTCTCCCGGCTGGCCAAACTCCGCCATCAGAAGCAGAATGCGCGCCAGGCGCTTTTCGCTGGAGTTGAAGAGCTGATCGATCAGATCGGCCTGGATGCGCATACTGCGCGTCAGCAGAAATTTCATGAACAGGTCGGAGAGGTCATGCTCCTGGTGCATCGCGCGGACCATTTCGTCCCGCCCTATCTTAAGCGCGGTACAGGCGGTAATCGCAGTGGCCGTGGCCAAACGCAGCCCAGGCACCGCCGCCAGCGACCCTTCTCCGACAAAGTCGCCCTCGGAGAGAAGCGCAATCGTGGCCTCCTTGCCGGCTGTGGAAACAACCGTGACCTTTGCGCGGCCTTGCTGCAGATAGAAGACCGAGTCCGCGGGATCTCCCTGGGTAAAGAAGTTCCCTTTGGGCGCAAATTGCACAATCCTGCGCCCCAGGCCGGCACTGGTCAGAAAGGCATGGGCATCAAATGTGGGTTTTTCAAGTAGTACCATCGGAGGCCTTTCCCGGATACGGTCTCAATTGACCACCGTCGTGAAACGTGCGCGACCGCATCACGCATAGAGTCTACACCGGAATTGTACCGTGGGCGACCTAAACTTGCGCCCCAACAGCCGTGTGGCTGCCGCCCTCATGGCACCTTCGCGACTGCCGGGAGGACAACCGCGTCAGTTCGCAGAGTCCCGCATTTCACCCCCGATGAAGAGCTTGATCGCCATCCTTCACACGAGCGTTATTGCTCAGACCGGGCCGCGCAACGCGGCTAACGTGGGAGATGTGCTTTGCACAATCTTCTCGATCGCCCGCTATGCGGAGAAAGGAAGCATATGCTTTGGACAATTTTCGTGGTCGTTCTGGTTTTATGGCTGTTGGGCTTCAGCTTTCATATTGCCGGCGGCTTCATTCACCTTCTGCTCGTCTTAGCGGTGATCATCCTGATCTTCAACCTGATCTCCGGACGGCGTAGCGCTCTCTGATCCAGGTACACCCACAGATGCAAAGCGGCGGAGCTGGTGCGCTCCGCCGCTTTGCACAATCCAGCCGCCTGATGCAGCAGCTACAGGTTACTTGTGTCCACCACCGCCGCCGCCGCGTGATGCGCCGCCGGGACTGGCATGTCCACCACCACCGCCGCCGCGGGCTTGGCCGCCGCCACCGCTGCTACGTGGAGCTGAGGCGGCAGGCGCGCTACGCGGTGCGCTGGCATGGGAGGCTGCTGCGCGCGGTGCGGGTGCACTAGCATGGGAGACTGGCGCTGTTGCGCGAGGGGCGCTGCTGCCGCGTGCTGCTCCACCACCGCCGCGGGCGTAGTTACTGCGATTGGCCATGGCTCCGCCGCCGCCGCGATATCTTCCGCCGCCGTCCTCGACGAAGCGATGGCTACCCCAGCCATGGCCATAGCCCCAACCCGCCCATGGCCCCATGCCCAGGAAGATGCCGTTGTAGAAATACCCCGGCCCATAAAAGCCCATGGGAGCGCAGGCGTAGGGCGCGTAGTCGTAGTAGCCCCAGGAACAGACCGGTGGAACGCCGATACTGACGACGATCTGCGCCTTGGCCATTGGCGCCAGGGCCAGACCGGCGAGCAATGCTGTAGTGCCGAGTAGAGTTTTGAGTCCGCGCATGTGTGACCCCCTTTAAGGTGTCTGCGGTTTCTTGTGTTGCGTGGGATGCTGTGTGCAGCCGATAGATAACCCGGCCCGATCAGTCACCATAAGGGGTTGAGCGCGTTCATGGACTCCCATTGCTATACCGGGACCGTCTTCACCCTGCCCTTACAGGCTTCACTCTAGCCGCAAGCATTGCCCATGTCTGAGCAATATGAATCATGTTTGATGAGCGGTGCCGGCCGGCCCGCGGATCCGCCGGCCTGCCGTGGTTTCGGCCGCGGCCCTTCAGAATTGCCGGATTTCTACTGTTTGGATTTGAACTGCCAGATCAGGATCTTTTCGTGCGCCGCCTGCGCGTCGGCGGCGTTGGGTACCAGCTCCAGATAGGCCTGCATGTGCTCAATCGCATCGGCGTAGTAGCCCAGGTCCCCCGCGATCAGCGCCGCATTGAAATTTCCCTCTGGCCAGGTGGGGTAGAGTTCAATCCCATTTTCAAAGTAGCTCAGGGCCTCGTCGGGTTTGTTCTCTTTGATTGCATCCTCGGCCATCAGGCGCTGCACATTCACCTCTTCGGGGATGGGGGGCTTGGTGGCCAGCGCGCGCCAGGCCGCGGCCCGCTGCGTGAAGGTGCGCAGGGGCGCATTGGGATCCATGGCAAAGGCCCTCAAGACGTTGAAGGCGGCGGCAAAGGACTCCGCGGCATGCACGCAATCGGCGGAGCAAGTATAGGAAGCAAGATCGTACCAGTCAAAGGTTTCAAGGTAATTTCTCAGTCCGGTGTTCTTCGGTACAGAACTTTTTGACAGTCTGCACTGAGTACTCCAGCAAGTGGTTATCACAACGGGAGCCGTCTCCAGATCGACCCTGACCGTCTCTGGAAGCTTCTTCGAGTTCATTACATCCTACTCGAAGCTGTCTGGACTGAAGCGAATGGGACCATACCATCCGTTGACTTTGACCTTGTTCGGCTTGGTTGTAAGGGTGCGGCGGGCCTGCCACAGGGTCATCTGGCTTGGCTGATGCGGAGGCGCTTGTGCAAAGCTAGGAGTTTCCACCAGGGAGAGAAAAAGCAACAATGCTGGAAGGACTGGACTGAAAACTAGTCGTGCAATCCGGTTCATGTTGTCACTTTCTGCTAAGTCGATTGCTCTGGGTACCATCCTTTGGAAGGGATGGAACGCGTGAACTCTCTACTTTTCTTTGGCTTTGGTCTGCCAGATGAGGATTTTGTCGCGCGCCGCCTGTGCGTCGGCGGCCTCGGGAACCAGGTCCAGGTAGGCCTGCATGTGTTCGATGGCAGCGGCGTAGTAGTTCAGGTCCCCCGCGATCAGCGCCGCGTTGAAGTTGCCCTCCGGCCAAGTGGGATAGAGCAGTATCCCAGCCTCGTAGTAGTGCAGGGCCTCGTCCGGCTTGTTTGCCTTGAACGAATCCTCGGCCATCATGCGCTGCACCCTCACCTCTTCCGGGATGGGGGGCTTGGTCGCCAGCGCCCGCCAGGCCGCGGCCCGCTCCGTGAAGGTGCGCAGGGGCGCATCGGTATCCCTGGCAAAGGCACGCAATGCGTTGACGCCGGCAGCAAAGGTCTCTGCCTTCTGGATGCAAGCGGCAGAGCAGTGGTATGGCGCATTCGAACAAAGTAAACAAAGAATCGGTGCAGCGGCACCGGAACCGGGATCGCTCCACGACTGGGTAAGGAAACCGCTGATTACTTTGTTCTTCGGCAAAGACCCTGCGTCATAGGTCAGTTTCAGAGCATACCAGTTTTGACTGGCGTCGAAGAGGGGGCTTTTGCTATATGCCTCCACTGCCGGGGCCATCGCCAGATTGACATGGACCGTTTCCTTTACCTTCTTCGAGTTCACTACGTCGTAATCGAAGCCGTCGGGAGTGTAGCGAACGCTCGTGCCCCACGCCACTTCACGGCGTGCCTGCCAGATGTTCATCTGGCTTGGCGGATGCGGAGGCTCTTGTGCAAAGCCAGGAGTTTCCACCAGGGAGAAAAAAAGCAACAATGCTGGAAGAGCTGGCATGAAAAGTATTCTTGCAATCCGGTTCATTTCGTCTCTTTCTGCTTAGTCGATTCCCAGATGAGCCATCCTTCGCGAGCAATGGAACACCTGAAATCGAAGCTGCAAATCACCACACACTCTATGCTCGCAATTTTCTCATGTCAAAGATATTGTGCGCGATGGCGAAGCAAGCATGCAGCGCGTCGATTCGGGCCTGTCCATTTACACAAACGGCCCTTCTTACACAAGAGGCCCTTCAGGTTTGCCGGATTTCTACTGTTTGGATTTGACCTGCCAGATGAGGATTTTGTCGCGCGCCGCCTGCGCGTCGGCGGCGTTGGGTACCAGCTCCAGATAGGCCTGCATGTGCTCAATCGCATCGGCGTAGTAGCCCAGGTCCCCCGCGATCAGCG
>Ga0224534_1001327_pt1 | contig 13241 bp, 10 predicted proteins | sample 714E12024metaG_FD_172012 | JGI IMG/M metagenome (GOLD analysis project Ga0224534, IMG submission 172012) | Peat soil microbial communities from Stordalen Mire, Sweden - 717 E1 20-24 | ecosystem: Environmental > Terrestrial > Soil > Wetlands > Peat | place: Sweden: Norrbotten County, Stordalen... | reverse complement strand
GATGGCCATTCAAATGCCGGTGTTCATCGGCTTTTTCACGATGATTCGGAGCGCCATTGAGCTGCGCGGCGCGCGTTTCCTGTGGATCGCGGATTTGTCGAAGCCGGACACGTTGTTCATGATTCCAGGCACCCACTTTCCGTTCAACCTGCTGCCGCTGCTGATGGGCGGCTCGATGTTGTGGCAATCGCACCTTCAGCCGCCGTCGCCGGGCATGGACCCCGCCCAGGCGAAAATGATGCGCTACATGCCGTTGATGTTTCTGGTGTTTCTTTACACCTACTCCTCCGGCCTGGCGCTGTATTGGACGGTCAACAACGTGCTGACCGTGGTGCAAACGAAGCTCACGAAAATGAATCAGGCTCCGGTTTCACCCGTCGTCGCTTCAGTCTTGACGCCGGCGTCAAAAAAGAAAAAATGACGGCAAATTAAATTGGCTGCTCTCAACTAAAAACCCTCAACTCTCAACCAGCCCATGCCCGCTCAACCGAAAGAAACCCTGGAAAAAATTCTCGCGTCACTCGGCTTTCAAACCACGGTCGAGGAACATAAACTGGAGGAGGGTGTTTTGCTCGACGTGAAGACGGACGACGCCGGCCGGCTCATCGGCCGCCAGGGGCAGACGCTTTCCGACCTGCAATACATCACCAACCGGCTCCTCTTTCAACAGGACGCCACCGCACCGAAGATCATGGTGGACGTGGGCGGCTACCGCGCCCAGGCGCGCGAGGCCCTGGTGAAAAAAGCCAAAGACGCCGCCGAAAAAGTCCGGCGCTGGGGGGACACGGTGGAACTGGAACCGATGACGGCGTTTGACCGCCGGGTGGTGCATCAGGCGCTCAAAGACGATCCCGACGTGGAAACCCACAGTGTTGAGGTGGACGGCACGGACAAAAAGGCGATTCTACTCCGGCCCCGGCACTGACCACGTTTCGGAGGGACGAGCTACGCGAGTCCCTCAATTTCTCCCATTTTTTAAAAAAAGAGCGCGGATAAATTATCCGCGCTCCCAATCATTTGGGGACCCGTGTAACCTGTCCCTCCGGCTATTGGTCAACGATGTTCAGCTTATAAATCGGCGAAACAGCGCTGCTGGGCTTGGGTGCGGTGCCGAGGTTGTTGTATTTGTAATCGAACTTGAAGCGATAGTTGATGGAGTTGACTCCCGGCGGCACCGGCACGAAGCCTTCCCAACGATTTTGCACCAGCGGCACGGGATGCAGAGGATACGGTTCGCCGTTGGCGATGACGTAAGGTTGAATGGTTTCCCAACGCAGCGACTGTTGCTGGGAATTAAAAGCGACTTCAACCGGGTAAAGGTTGCTGGGATTGCGCGATTGTTGCAGCGGTGTCAAGCGCGTGAACATCCCGGCGCAACCGGTCAGCAACAACACCGATAGAACTGGCAGAATTTTTTTCCACATAATATGGGAGCATTACACAAAGGCCGCCGGCTTGTAAAGCCGGATTTCAACGCTTGAAGTGCGGCTCATTTCCCGATAAAAGTCCCTCCTCTGTGAATTCTTCAAACCAAACCGCGCCGGTTTCCAGTAATTATCGTTGGGTCATCTGCGGTCTGTTGTTTTTCGCCACCACCTTCAACTACATGGACCGGCAGGTCATCAGCTACCTGAAGGAGTTCTTTTGCACCCCGGCGGACCAGGGAGGCTTTGGCTGGTCCAATACCGATTTTGCGAATTTGACTTCCGCCTTCACGGCTTTCTATGCCGGAATGACGGTCCTGGCCGGCTGGGTCATTGATAGAATCGGGACCAAGATGGGATTGGCCCTTTCGCTCATCATCTGGTCGATATGTGGCATCCTCAATGCCTTTGTCGGGCGGTTGGTGGTGATGCACATGATTGTACGAAGCGCCTTCGGCATCGGCGAAGCCGGTAATTTCCCCGCTTCCATCAAGACGGTTGCCGAATGGTTTCCCAAGCGCGAACGGGCCCTGGCCACGGGGATATTCAACAGCGGTTCGAACTTTGGCGCCATGATCGCCGCCCTTTTTGTTCCCTGGTGCATGATCTGCTTCGGCGACCAGAAGGGATGGAAGATGGCCTTCATTTTCACGGGCGCAGCGGGTTTTCTTTGGCTGATCTTCTGGTTCTGGCTCTACGAACCTCCTTCCAAACAGAAGCGGCTCTCCAAGGCCGAATATGACTACATCCACATCGACGAGGAAGTCCAGGTCAGTGAGGCGGTGGCTGACAAGGCGAAGGTTTCCTGGTGGAAGCTCTTTAGCTACCGTCAGACTTGGGCCTTCTTCTCCGGCAAGTTCATGACCGATGGCGTCTGGTGGTTTTATCTTTTCTGGCTGCCGGACTATTTGAAGAAGCAGTTTGGCATGACCAAGCACGAGGTCATGCTGCCAACGTTTATCGTGTACGGCGTGGCCATCATCGGCAGTATTTATGGCGGCAGTATTCCCATGACGCTCATAAAAAAGGGGATGCAGGTTTACAAGGCCCGCATGACCGCCATGCTGCTCATTGCCGTGGTCCCGCTGACCGTGCTGACCACCCAGTATTTTGGCAACGTCGGGCATTTCGGGAAGATGGCCTCCGTGCTGGCGGTCGCCGTGATCTGCATTGGCGCCGCGGCACACCAGGCGTGGTCCGCAAACCTCTTCACGACGGTGTCCGACATGTTTCCGAAGAAAGCCGTGGGTTCGGTCATCGGCATTGGCACCTTTGCCGGTGGCATTGGCGGCGTGATTATACAGAAACTGGCCGGTGGCCTCACCGACGCCTTCAAGGAAACCCCGCAGACCGCCTACCTGATCATGTTCATCGTCTGCGCTCTGAGCTATCTGATAGCGTGGAGCGTTATGAAAACGCTGGTGCCCAGGCACAAACCGATCACCGATTTGTAAACGCATCGCCTAAACTCGCCGCAGCCAAAATTGAGGGAAAAGCCCCGGCCTGAAACCGGCGCAAAATTGGGTCATGGGCTGCTGGATTGTGAACAGAAAACCGCCGGTTAGCCCAAGGCGGGTAACCGGCGGACCCTTTATGACAGAAGCAGGTGTCAAGGCTGGCACCACGTCAATTTGTAGCATTCCGGCTGCCAAGTTCAGGTCATGGGGTCATGCAACACTGGATTGCGCTTTTAGGCCGGGATGATACGCACAACATTCCCCTTGCCAGTTGAGGCGGCAAAACGCATCCCGGGTTCCTCCGCCCCTTGGCATTGCGTCAATCCACCGGATTTGTCATGACAGCAATAAAAAATGGGCATCCATTCCGACCAGCCGGCCTGGGAATATGCACCTGGTGAAACCGATGGTCTGATTCCTCTTGCATCAACAAAGTTTTCTTCGTGTCCCGCTTTCTTTGTTGTTAAATTTCCGGGGTAAATGCCTCGCGAAACGTCTGAAGCCAAAAAGGCGCGACTGAAAAAAATCATCGCGGCGCTCGACCGGACTTATCCCGATGCGCATTGCGAGTTGAATCACACCGACCCGCTCCAATTGCTCATCGCCACCATCCTTTCCGCGCAATGCACCGACAAACGCGTCAACATTGTCACCCGGGAGTTGTTTAAAAAATATCGTTCGGCGGCGGATTTCGCGAATGCGCCGCTTGCCGAACTCGAGCAGGCCATCAAATCCACCGGCTTTTTTCGGAACAAGGCGAAGAACATCCAGGCGAGCTGCCGCAAACTCATCGTCCGTCACGGCGGCCGGGTGCCGCGCACCATGGAGGAATTGACACAGCTCGACGGTGTCGGGCGCAAGACGGCCAACGTTGTTTTGGGCAATGCGTTCGGCATCAACGTCGGTGTCGTCGTGGACACGCACGTCGCCCGGCTGTCGCAGCGGCTCGGCCTGACGAAACAGAAAACGCCGGAAAAGATCGAGCCGGAGCTGATGGCGCTGGTCCCGCAAAAGCAATGGGCGCTGTTCAGTCACTGGCTTATCTGGCATGGCCGCCGCCGCTGCGCCGCGCGCAAGCCGGACTGTGCCAACTGCGAAGTCCAAAAACTTTGTCCACAAATCGGTGTAACAAAAAAATTCAACCACGGATAAACACGGATGGACACGGATTTTACTTTTACACTAGGTAGGGCGGGCAGTCCTCTGCCCGCCGTGGACCCAAACTTTCTCGGCGGCGCGCACGGAGTGACACGCCCTACCGGCTGGCATCTGCATTTCATCCGTGTTTATCTGTGTTAATCCGTGGTTAAAATGAATTCCTGGTTCTTTTTCAACTCTGGCAAATGCGATGCCGCGTTCAACATGGCGCTGGACGAGGCGCTGCTCGAAGCCATGCCGCGCCTGGGCAGGCCGGTGCTGCGGTTTTATGGCTGGACGGAACCGGCGGCGACGTTCGGCTATTTTCAGAAATATGCCGACGTGGAACGCGCGACGTTGTTGCGCCCGCTCATTCGCCGCCCCACCGGCGGCGGCATCGTGCCGCACGACGCGGACTGGACTTACAGCCTCGCCTTCCCGCCCGGTCACGAATGGCATTCGCTCAAGGCCGAAGAAAGTTACCGGCGTGTCCACGAATGGATTCAATCCGCGTTCGCAAAACTCAACGTGGTGACGGAACTTGCACCGCGCTCCCAGAAATCCGAACTCCCGCCTTCGCCTTCGGCTCCGGCGCGGCAAGCCTCAATACAGGCCGCGTCGAAGCGTAGCGCAGACGGGCGAACTCCGAACTCCGAAATTGGCCAATGTTTTGCCGGTTACGAAAAATTCGACGTGCTCTGGCACGGACAAAAAATCGCCGGCGCAGCGCAGCGGCGCAACAAACTGGGCCTGCTGATTCAAGGCTCGGTGCAATCCCGATACATCGGGATTGCAATCGCCCGGACCGATTGGCAGAAGGCCATGGGTGATGTGGGGCGTGTTGAATTTGGGGTTGAGTGGTCGGATTTTGCGCCGGACGAGACGCTGCGGGAGCGCGCGGAATTTTTGTCCAAACAGAAATATTCGCAACCGGCGTTTATACGGAAACGTTAAGCATTTACAATTTCGCCCCGCATGAGATTTTAGGCGCGAGCGGGCAGGCTGGATGAGCCGTGCTGTCTGCTTCATAACCATTGTGAAAAAAGTTGTATTTTGCATCGCGACGTTTCTTCTTTCCGCCACTTTGTCAGGCGCGGCGCTTCTGCTGAACGATACTTTCAGTTATCCCGACGGCCCCTTGGTGACCGTGAGCGGCGGTGTGTGGGTGCACCATAGCGGTTCGGTCAACGGCGAAGTGACGGTGACATCGGGCCGGGTGTTCTTGAATGAGGCCAATACCGAGGATGTCAACACGCTCCTGGCCGGCCAGCCTTACCTTTCCTCCGGCGCGACCAACGTGTTCTACGCAAGTTTCACGGTAAAGTTCACCTCGCTTCCCAGTAGTGGCGGCGCTTACTTCGCGCATTTCAAGGATTCGAGCACCGGTTTTCGGGCGCGCATCTGGGCGCTGACCAGCGGGGCGGCGACGGGTAAATTCCGGCTGGGAATTTCCTCGACCAGCGGTTCGGTCATCAGCGCCACGAGTCCCGTGGATTTGAGCCTCAACATGGATTACACCATCGTTACCCGTCTGGTGAACAGCAGCTCGATCAGCACATTGTGGATCAGTCCGGCATCGGAAAATGATTCCAGCATTTCGACGAGTGAAAGCGCTTCGACCTTTACCGTGGTCAGCTATGCGCTCCGTGAGAATACCGGTGAAGGGGCGCTGAACATGGATAATCTGCGGGTCGGCACGTCGTTTGCCGACGTGTATTCCAGTGGGTCGGGACAACCACCGGCCATCACATCACAGTCGCAAAATCAAACGGTAACCAATGGCGCCAGCGTTTATTTCAGCATAAACGCCACCGGCACGCCGCCGCTCAACTTTCAATGGCAATGCAATGGCACGAACCTTCCGGGAGCGGCGAGTTCCAATCTCACCTTGACCGGTGTGACGTTCGCCCAGGCCGGCTTTTATACTTGCGTGGTTACCAACGCCGCCGGTTCGGCCCTCAGTGACCCGGTCGCCTTGAGCGTCTGGTGTGCCTCGGCCCCGGCATTTTCCTATCTCACCTACAATTGCAATGGCAACGGCCTGACCAACTGGGGCACGAATACGCAGCACGTGCTGGCCATCGGCCGCCAGGTGCAATACCTCAACCCGGACATCATCACCTTCCAGGAAATCCCGGTCACCAACAATTGCACGGCGCAGATGGTGGATTTTGTCGCGGCCTTCTGCCCGGGCTATTACCTCGTCACCAACTCCATGAGCGACGGATACATTCACAGTGCCATTCTCAGCCGCTTTCCCATCATTTCCTCGACCAGTTGGCTGCACGGTTCCGACCTTACGCCATACGGTTACACCGGTTCGGGTTTCACCCGCGATTTGTTCGAGGCGCAGATTGCCGTTCCCGGTTTTCCCCAGCCGTTGCACGTGTTCACCGCCCATTTGAAGTCGTCCACAGACGCCGATTCGTCGGCCAAACGGGCGGCGGAGGCGGGCGCCGTTTCCAATTTCTTTGCCGCGGTCTATCTCGCCACCAACAATCCGCAGCCTTACGTGTTAAGCGGCGACTTGAATGAAGACATCCTCCGGCCGTCACCGAGCAATCTGCAGCCCATCCAGCGCCTCGTCAGTGCGCCGACCGGCCTGCAACTGGCCACCGCTGTCAATCCTTACACCGACAGCGAACTGACCATTTCCATCCGGGACGGCCTGACCAGGCGTTACGATTACATCCTGCCGTGTGCGATGCTGTTCTCCAACATTGTCAGCAGCCAGGTTTTCCGCACCGATTTGCTGACTCCCCTGCCTCCCAATTTGTTCAGTTATGACGATACCACCGCCTCCGACCATCTGCCGGTGTTCATGGTTTTTGCCAATCCGTTCAACACGCCGTTCCGCCTGCTCTCGATCGGCGTGACGAACCAAATCGTCTCGTTAAAATGGGAATCCGTCAGCGACCGCTCCTATAATATAGAAGTCTCATCGAATCTGACCGCATGGACGCCGCTGGCCATCAACCTTACCGCCACCGGTGCCGACTGCACGTTCACCACGAATGTGCCGGGCAACGTGAAATTCTTCCGCGTCTATCGCGCGCCGTAAGCGTGGTTTCAAGGAATCCAGACCAGGGCCGGGTTGTTGGTAATCGCTTTATAGGTTTTGAAATTCCAATACTCCGTATTTTTGAACCGGGCGGCGTGCCCATCGATGAAAACAAATTGCGCGCCGCGATTGTGCAAATTGGTGTGGACGTAAGACGCTGTACCAATGGCGGGCTTATCTCTTGAATCAAACAGATGAACAATGCTGGCTGGCCTCGGCAAATCCTCCAATCTCACCCGGTGTTCGTCAGCGCCGGTACCATCAATGAGTTCATTCCGGCAGTAATGAAAAAGGTTCGTTCCGGTGCTGCGCCGGGGGTTGCTGGGGCAAATCCAGATCGAATGTCCCAAATCTATTGTTGAATTGGAACGCCAGGGCATTTCGAAATACGACGGCATCCCGACCGCTTGGGGAAGCTGGACATACCAACTGTTGGTTTCCGATGATTTCTTTGGAAACAGTCCGGGATTGGCCCAACCGTCCTTTGTGAGCAAACCGTCGTTATCCAAGGCGTACAGATGCGTGGCGTCGCCCCAATGTCGCAGGTTGTTCAGGCAGCATACCGCCTGTACGCGCGACCTGACCTGACTCACCACAGTCAATAGCATGGCGGCGAGAATCCCGATGATCGCGATGACCACCAGTAATTCAACCAATGTGAATGCGCGTGAAGCCCTCATCGAACATGCCCTGCGACGAATGGGCATGGCTTACCACGGTGTATTGATTGTCGCAAAACATTTTTTTCGGGATTCTGCCTGCCGGGCGCAATGGATCGAGAGGCGGAGCGCGCCTGTCCGACATGGCGACAAGACACTGCGGACGGAGCATCGGGCACTGTAGCGGAACGCCGCATTCATGCGGCAGCGAACCCGCAACATTTAACATTCTGCCGGATAAATCCGGCGTTCCTGCCGAATCGGAGTTCGGCGCTCCCGGCAATATCAAGCTGCGCCCCAACTTAACCCGCAAAATCAAAATCCGAGCAGCTCATGAAGTAATGGCACCGCGGGCAGCGCAGCTTGCACTTTTCGTTGATCAACTCATGACCGCATTGCGGACAATATCGCCAGTGCTCACCGGAAATGTTTTTGGGCGAAGTAACGCAAACGTCCGTCCGAGTATTGCCCTTATTGGTGTTCCGCTTCGGCTTTCGCATGAAGTTGAAAGCGTGTTATTGCGTCCTTCCAAATTTTTTCTCCAGCTCGCGGTAGTTCATTTCGATCAGCGTCGGGCGTCCGTGCGGACAGGTGTAAGGCATCGCGCAACGGCGCAGGTCCTCGACGAGATTCTCCAGTTCCGCGCCGGCCAGCGGGTCATTGGCCTTCACCGCATGGCGGCAGACGGTCTTGGCAATCGTGTGCTCGCCCAGCCGCGCCAGGTTCACCTCGCGACCCGCCGCCCTCAATTCGTCCACCAGATCGAGCACAAAGCGGCGCGCGTCCGCCGTCTTCACAAACGGCGGCAGCGCGTCGAGCAGGAACGTGCGCTCGCCGAATTCACTCAGCCCAACGCCGAGCCGCGTAAGCGCGATCAATTGCTCGCGCAGGAAATTCGCGTCCCGCGCCGGCAATTCAATGGTCTCCGGCAGCAACAGCTTTTGCGACGGCGCGGAACCGTTTTGTTCCAGCCGGTTCAGCATTTGCTCGAACAATACCCGTTCGTGCGCGGCGTGCTGGTCGAGCAGGACGAGTCCGCGGTCGGATTCCAGCACGGCATAAAGTTTGCCGATGACGCCGACGAGCCGGAGCGGGACGCTCAGCAGCGGCATGCCGCTGGAAGATGGGAGTTGGGAGATGGCAGATGGGGGTTCGGTCTCCGGCGAGGATGGAGGATGGACTCCGCCTTCGCTTTGCTTCGGCGCGACGGGGGCGGAAGATGGAGTTTGCGGTTCGCTCGCCACTGGTTTTGACGGAGCGAAACCCATTCGTAATGGCGATTGTTCGCCCGGAGATTTTGGCGGTTCAATTGCCGGTGATGGCTTCAGCTTTTCCGGAAAATTCGGCAATGCCGGTGTGGCAACACTGGCTTGGGGAGGCGAGGCGGCTGACGGGCCGGATAATTTGGGCGTCGCGGAGTTCCGCCCTCCGGGCGGTTCGTTCCGCTGTTTGGATTTAGCTGCGGACTCGCCTCCGTGAAACGCGAGCAATGTCTCCTGCACCGCCCGGGCGACGAATTTCCGGATTTCAAACTCCCGGTGGAATTTCACTTCGCGCTTGGCCGGATGGATGTTCACGTCCACGGCCGCGGGATCAATTTCCAGGAACAGGCAGCAGACCGGGTAACGGCCCTTCATCAGCGCGGTGTGATAGCCTTCGAGCAGCGCGTAGTTGAGTCCGCGATTTTCGACCGGCCGGCGGTTGACGAACAGGTGCTGGCACTCGCGCGTCGCGCGCGAAACGCCTGGCGAACCGATAAAACCCCACACACGGAGGGTTGCGGGTTGAGCCCCGAAAGCATTCGGGGTGCAGTTGAGGGTTGAGGGCGAAAGGCCGGCGGTCTCAAAGATGTCGGTTTCTTCCGGCTTGACTGACTCGTCGAGCGCGGCGGTGAAATTTACGGACAAAAGCTTTTCCTCGCCGAGCAGCGAGCGCAACCGTTCGCGCAACGCATCGAGGCGGCTCGAAATTGCCGCGCCGTCCCGCTTTGCGGGATGCGCGGGCAACTGCCAGACGAGCCGTCCGTCCTTCTGGAACGTGAACGCGACTTCGGGATACGCCAGCGCGGCGAGCGTGAGGTAATGCTGGATATGCGCCGCCTCGGTTTCCTCCGTGCGCAGAAATTTCCGGCGCGCGGGCAGGTTGAAAAACAGTTGCCGCACCTCGACGCTGGTGCCGGTCGCGCTGCCGGCGGCTTTGACTTCGACAATTTTTCCACCGTTGACGACAATTTGTGTGCCTTCGGGCGAACCGCCATCGCGTTCGCGCGTGGTGAGCGTGAAGCGGCTGACGCTGGCGATGCTGGGCAGCGCTTCGCCGCGAAATCCCATCGTGACAATCGCCGCCAGATCCTCGGCTTTCTGAATTTTGCTCGTCGCGTGGCGTTCCAGGCAGAGCAGCGCGTCGTCCCGGCTCATGCCGAAGCCGTCGTCGGTCACGCGGATGAGGCTGCGTCCGCCGGCCTGGATTTCCAGGGTCACGCGCGCGGCCTGCGCGTCGAGCGCGTTTTCGACGAGTTCCTTCACGACGCTTGCGGGACGCTCAATCACCTCGCCGGCGGCGATTTGATTGGCGACTTGCTCGGAAAGCAGGTGAATGCGGTTCATCGGGGGGAAAACGTGTTGCGTGTTGCGTGTTGCGTCAAGCAGGTTATGAGTCGGCAGTAGGTTCCACCGCCCCGGAGCGCGGCTGTGTCGAAGACCAGCCGCAGCAACTTCGCAATCCCAGCCTGCTGGAAGACATCTGATGCCGCAGGGCTTTTCAACGTGCTGCGGCTGGTGCTTTGCACACAGCCGCGCTCCAATCCTGTTGCGTTCGGGGACAGTGTGCGGATGTGCCAATAAATTCCGGACGGACCACGCAACACGTCTTCATTACGGCAGCGGCAGGGCAAACGCAAACACCGCGCCCCGGCCCGGTTCATTGCGCGCCCAGATGCGGCCTTTGTGGTCTTCAATGATTTTTTTGCAGATGGAGAGGCCGAGGCCGGTGCCGTGGGCTTTGCCGAACGTGGCGAAGACTTCAAACAGCTTGTCGGCGATTTCAGGCGCGATGCCGGGGCCGGTGTCCTCGATTTCGGTGACGATTTCCTTTTCGTCGCAGTGAAAGCGCAGAAAAATCGTGCCGCCGTTGAGCATCATGTCGGTGGCGTTGTGGACGAGGTTGGAGAAAACGCGGCTGAGGCGGCGCGGATTGAACGGGATGAGGATGGCGGGCGGTTCGTTTTGCATTTCGATGCGCGCATCCTTGAGTTCCGCTTCGGCGCGGAGGTCGGCGATTAAATCGAGAACAAATGTGTGGTAACTGGCGGGTTTGATTTCCGCGTCCGCCGGTTTGCCTTCCGTGAAAATGAGAATGTCGCCGACCATGTCGCTGATGCGTTCGACCTGCTTGTGGATGCGGGCCTGGGCCTGGGCGCGCGCTTCCGGGCGGACGTCGGGCCGGTCAAGCGTCTCGGCGGAGAGGCTGATGATGCTGAGCGGATTTTTCAGGTCGTGGACGATGGAACGGGCGAAATTGCCGACCACGGCCAGGCGTTCGGCCTGGACGACTTCACGAAGGTAGAGATGGTTGAATTCGCGGAGGCGGTGGCTGATGTGTTGCAACAGGCCGAACGCCAGCGCGGGCGAGCGCTGGATGAACGAAAGCATTTCGCCGCGCGGAAGGAAATAAACGTCCGTGTCTTTGACCGCGGTGGCGGTGGCCGAGCGCGGGCGATGTTCGATCATGGCCATTTCGCCGAAAATTTCCCCGGGGCCAAGTTGGGAAAAGACGCGCCGGGCGCCGGCGCTGACGAGACTGGAAATTTCCACCAGCCCATCTTTGACGAAATAGACGCCATTGCCGGGATCGTCTTCATGGAAAATTTCACAACCGGCGGCAAAATGCCGTTCCTGGGCGATAAAGCGCAACGCCTGCAATTCGTCGCGGCCCAGATTGCGAAACAAATCAATGGATTCAAGCGCGGCCATCAGCGCGCTTTATACCAGTTTCAGCCTGTAATTGCACATTTTTTGTAACGGTGCCCTGTGAGCGGGGCGCACCTGGACACTGCGACAAACAAAGTTGCATCGTTTCGGCAGGAACGCCGGATTTATCCGGCCGGACGTTAAATTGCGCGGCCCCGCTGCCGCATGAATGCGGCGTTCCGCCGCAGTGCTCGGTTGCGCCCCTGTGAGTGCCGGTGGCATCAATGGCGACAGCGCAAAAGCAAACTGTAAATGGTAAAAAATTGGTGTCGTAAAGCCAAGATATGCTAAGAATGACAGCTTGGATGTGAATGATAACTTATTGACAAAAAGTTGCAAAAACGTCAAACTGAAACATTCGGGTAGCAGTACGTTTCTTCAGCGGGGTTCCCCACCCCCACCTCCTTGGCGTCTGCTGCCCGGATTTTTTTTAAAGCCGCTTGACGCTTCCCGAAGCTTCTTTTAACTTCACAAGCCCCATTGCGGGGGCGTAGCTCAATTGGTTAGAGCGCTGCCCTGTCACGGCAGAGGTTACGGGTTCGAGCCCCGCCGCTCCCGCCAGTCTTCGTTCGCAGCGCAGCGGAGAATGAAGACTGCCGCGCCATAGCGAAGCGACGGCGGGCTTTGTACGTCCTGGGTACCAACGCTGCGAACTACTTGTCGCGCCAGAGTGGAACGACGGCGGACGACCCGGCAGGCCACTATGGAGTTTTCTTACGTCTATATTCTCCAAATCGAGTTGAAACCGCTCGCTTCACGGTCACACCAAAAGACTTTGCGCCGACCCGATTCGAGCGCGACCAAAGCAGCGTTGCCATTCTCAGAAACGCCTCTGGCGATCTCTCCGAACCGCAACGCCGCTTCCGTCGCGGATTATTAGCAGACTGTGCCGCGAGATTGGCTGGCAAGTACTTTGAAACAGCGTGGTTTATTTTTGAAAGAAGCTGTGCAGCCTATCCTCTTATTAGCCTGCATCTCGTTCCTTTTTCATAGGCAATAGACAATGAATATACCGGAAAGTAATTGGAAACAACACCATCCACACCGCAAGAAGTATCAAAAAGTGTAAGAATTGTCCCTTTGTGATGAGGTCTCCATTAGAAACAGGCCAAGGATGCCCTTTTGGCGTGTCCGTGAAGTGAAGATGCTCACTGCGAACTCGTGAAAAACCATACAAATGAATGAGAAATACATAAAGAGCGATGCGATATGCCGCAAAGGCAGTCAAAGTGGCCCAAGCAAGGAAAACTAAGTTCTCAAATCTTCGTGGTGGCGAATGCGGCCACCGGTCAACTTTGGAAGGCGTGACATTCATGCAGGCTAACGTCCAGAGCTCAGGCACAGCCGCCGAGCGAGACGCTGAAAACAAAAATCACAAACAAACTTCATAAAATCAATCGCAACTGGCAGGAGCAGCGGCTGTTGCCTGCAGCGAATTGTTAGCACTCCAACCCCGCCCGGCGGGGGGCAATGACACAAGAAACAAGACAGGAACGTTTCGTTGATTATCAACGGCTTGCGCGTCTTGTTTCTCA
>Ga0224534_1001326_pt1 | contig 13242 bp, 13 predicted proteins | sample 714E12024metaG_FD_172012 | JGI IMG/M metagenome (GOLD analysis project Ga0224534, IMG submission 172012) | Peat soil microbial communities from Stordalen Mire, Sweden - 717 E1 20-24 | ecosystem: Environmental > Terrestrial > Soil > Wetlands > Peat | place: Sweden: Norrbotten County, Stordalen... | reverse complement strand
AATACAGCAGTTTCAGTTAACATTGGCACAGAATGCCGTGTTGATTTGGAAGAATGGCAACGGGTGAAGGTAGGGCGCGTCACTCCGTGCGCGCCGTTGTGGCAGATCAGGGCGTGCTCGTTGGCAAAGGGCGGCGGGCAGAGGACTGCCCGCCCTACCTGCGCCGATGTGTCAATCTCAATGTCAACTGCTATATGCCGCTCCTGACGGAGCTTGAAATTGTTTTGGTCTGGGCTTCTACAAAGATTCCGCGCCTAACGGCGCTGGTTGAAATCTTGAAATCTCCGCCACTGTTTTATCCCGCCGCATCCAGCCGCAGCAGGCAATGGCCGTAATCCACCACCGGCTGGCCGGGCGTGGGCAGATATTGCTTGGGAATCTGGTAAAGCCGTCCGCGTCCCTGCACGACCAGCCCCGCCTTGCGCAGCACCGCCAGGTGCCTGCCGGCGTTGTCGTATTGGCAGCCGGCTGCGGTCGCCAGCTCGCCAATCGAACGCGGTTCGCCCGTGCTCAATTCCTTCAGCATTTCCCATCGCGCCGGGTTGCCAAGGGCGCTCGCCAGACACTTGAAATCGGACAACGGCGTCGCAATGGCTGTTCTTTGGGTTTCAGAGGTCGGATTCATGGAAACACCGTATTTCATTGGAAATTTGAAGGCAAGAACAAAACTCTTGCTTAAATGACTGACTTCTTACACATATCGGCCAAAAGATTTATCGTTCCGATTTAATAAATTATCATCTTACGTTTGCTGCTTATCATTTCGGTGATGATAATTATCACATCAGTTATGAAATTTATCGTTCAGGGATTGAAAATTATCGTTTCCGCATTTTAAATTATCAGTTCAACTTTGAAAATTATCATTCCGACATTGAGAATTATCATTTTATCCATGAAAATCATCCGTAATAAAACTCCACCTGAACACTCGCCGGGCATCGCAAACGCGGCTTCGCCTGACTGGAATTAAATCTCCACGACCTGCTGGCATTCCGGCACGAGCGCTTCGTCCAGTGCCAAGCCCGCCGCCCGCGCCGCACTTTGGCCAGTCATTATCCAATCAACTCGCGGATTTTGGATTTGATGTCTCCGCCGCGCATCAGCGATTCGCCGACCAAAATTGCATTCGCGCCGCATTTCTTCAACCGCTCCACGTCCGCGCGTGTGTGAATGCCGCTCTCGGCGACGAGCAAAGTAGGACAGGCGTCTCGCCTGTCCAGCGCAGGCGTGACGCCCGCGCTGCTTTTTAATCGCGCCGCCAACCTCTCCGTTGTCGCAAGATCCACCTTGAATGTTTTCAAGTTGCGGTTATTGACGCCGACAAGCGCGGGGGAAATTTTCAACGCGCGCTCCAATTCCGACTCGTCGTGGACTTCAACCAGAACTGCCAAACCGGCCTCGGTGGCGAGCGAATGAAATTTGGCAAGCTGCCCATCACTCAAAATGGCAACGATGAGCAGGATGGCATCCGCGCCCCACTCGACGGCTTCGAGGATTTGCCGCTCATCAATGATGAAGTCCTTGCGCAGCAGCGGCAGTTTCACGGCGGCGCGGATTTGCCGGAGATATTCGAGCGAACCCTGGAAAAACTTTTCATCGGTCAAAACGGAAAGGCAGCTTGCGCCCGCCGCTTCGTATTCCTTTGCGATGCGGACCGGATCGAAGTCTTTGCAAATCACGCCCGCCGACGGCGACGCCTTTTTGATCTCGGCAATTAACGCAATGCGTGATGCGTGATGCGTGATGCGTGGTGGATTGCGCAACGCCGCGAGAAAATCACGCCGTTCGCCACGTTCGAGCAGCGCATCGCGCAAATCACCGGCGGCAAGGACGCGCTCCGGCAGGCACGCGACCTCCAGCTTCTTTTGCTCAACAATTTTGTCCAAAATTGTTCCCATATATTTATTTTAGAATCAATTTTGCCAGTTGAGCAACAAAGGCAGCGATTAATGCGATCACCCAAATTACGTTAATAACCACGCCTCCAATAAACCAGCGTTTCATGGAAGGCGATCCATTGTGAATATATTTGGCAAATCCAACATTTATTTCCCCTTTCCGTTTTGCATGAACCAAGTTCCAAAGAATAAAAATCAAGGCAGCCGCCATGATCAAATTAGCAACAAGAGTGGAATTATCTGTATTGGCCACGATTATTCCTCATCATCTTTCACGCCCTGCATCCGTTTCAACGGGCAGCCGGCGCGGAGCCAGCCGTTCACGAACGCATCCAAATCGCCGTCCATCACCGCCTGCACATTGCTCGTTTCCACGCCAGTGCGCAAATCCTTCACCATGCGATACGGCTGGAAGACGTAGCTGCGAATCTGGTTGCCCCACGAGATGCTGCCTTTCTCGCCGTAAAACCGCTCCATCTCCGCCTTGGCCGCGTCCTGCCGCTGGGCGTAAATCCGCGACAGCAGCAGCTTCATCGCGGTGGCGCGGTTCTGGTGCTGCGACCGCTGCGTTTGCGACGCGACGACGAGGCCGGTCGGGATGTGCGTAATGCGCACGGCGGTCTCCACCTTGTTCACGTTCTGGCCGCCCTTGCCGCCGGAACGGAACGTGTCCACGGAAAATTCAGTCGGCGGAATCACGATTTCCTCGTCGCTCTCCTCGATTTCCGCAATCACGTCCACGCTGGCAAAGCTCGTGTGCCGGCGCTTGTTCGAGTCGAACGGCGAGATGCGCACGAGCCGATGCACGCCGCGTTCGGCCTTGGTGAAGCCGTAGGCGTTTTCGCCCTCAAGCAGCATCGTGACGCTCTTGAGGCCGGCGGTTTCACCGGGCAGCGCGTCGGTGACCTCGACCTCCCAGCCGCGCGACTCGGCCCAGCGCGAATACATCCGCGAGAGCATTTCCGCCCAATCCTGCGCCTCCGTGCCGCCCGCGCCGGCGTTGATGCTCAAGATGCAGTTCTTCCGGTCGTGCGGGCCGTTCAGGAAAACCTTCAGTTCGAGCGAGTCGAGTTCCTTGAAAAACCGGGCGAGGTCGCGGGTGAGTTCCTGTTCAATCTGCGCCTGTGCTTCGGCCGGCTCGGCCTCGCCGAGTTCGAGCATGACGCGGAAATCGTCGAGCTGCTTTTCGGCCTTGGCGAGCGGCTCGATTTTGGCGCGAATCGAATTTGCTTCTCCCATGAAGCCTTGCGCCTTTTCGCGGTTGTTCCAGAAATTGGCCGCGGCCATCAGGGCGTTGATTTCGGCGAGCCGGTTTTGCAATGTGGCAACGTCAAAGAAACCTCCGCAAGTGTGCTAGTTTGTCGGCGGCGGTTTCCAGTCCGGTTTTGACGGCTTCAAACATAATCCACGGATGCTAGCGGAGGAGTGTGTCGGAATCCAGAGTGGATTCTTGAGCCGCCTTTTCGAGCATGGCTTTCTGCCTTTGTTTTTCTTTCTGTTGCGCCCGCCGCCACAGCTTGTAGGCAAGATAGAGCAGGAGCAGCAGTAACAGGAGAAGATAGCCCCAAAAAAAGAGGTGCTGCAAAAATCTGGCGAGATGCCGGTTGGCCGGCGACATCATCCAATCGGCATTGTTGGATGCAATCGCGGCGCCACCCGGCGCGCCCGGCTCGGCTGAAGCGTTTTGAGTTGTGGCGGGCGAACTTTCCGGTTCGGGCGGGCCCGCCACTGTTTTGTTGAATTTTTTTCCTCTGGCGGAGAAAGTGCCGGGCGGAGTCGCCGGTTGCGATGCCGTTTGGGAATTTGTGTTGGAGTTGGCGCCATTGCCGGCGCGGGAGCCAATGTTGTCGGGAAAACCAGTCTGACTGCCGAACGACGGCGCACCCACCCGCGCTCCCGCGTTTGAACTTGCGCCCGAAGCGACGGCGGAATTTCCATGGCGGTTGTTCCCGGAAGAAACATTGGGGGAACGATTGCCCTGTCCGCCGGCTGGCGGGGTCATTGGCAACGTTCCCGTTCCGGAACCCGGACCTGGCTTCGAACCAGCGCCGCCATCGCCAGGCGTGTTTGCAGCCGGTTTGAAAGACGGATTGGCGCCTGGATTGATCGAAGGCGGAACGGAATTGCCCGCGCCCGCCCCGCCGCTGCCGCCGGCCGATGAGAATCCGTTGGTCATCTCCACATCTGGAACAACGAGATCTTCGGCCACGGTTTCTTCCGACTGAACAATCGCGTCATAGGATTCTTCAACATGACCATCCGAGAAAAGCATGTTGCCTTTTCGTTCGTGCAAATTCAGTCCCCAGCTCTCGGGGAACGCGCACGGTATGTGTTTTATGTCCGCATAGCCGAGAAGCGGGCAGGCGGGGAAATTCCGATCACCGGCGAGAATTGCGCCGGGGATGCCGGGCTCCGCTTTGAGACCGATGACATAGCTCAAGTTCCAGTTGTTAAACTGGTTGAAATTCGTTGCCGGCCAGCGCCCCAAATCCGCGGGACAAGCGAGGGGTTGTGGCGTGGCGAGCTCGCCGGCAAGCGGGCGGAAATGTTGGAACGAAAAATAAATTGGACCGTGGGTTTGATAACCAGCGGCGACAAATTCCAACGAGCCGCCATCGTTCGTGGAAATCATCATGGGGAAGTGGCCGTTGTGGTCGTTGGCGAAGGTGTGAAAGGCCACGCCCATTTGTGCCAGGTTGTTTTCGCACCAGATGCGTTTGGCGCGCAATTTCGTCCGGCCCAGGACCGGCAGCAGCAGGGCGGCGAGGATGCCGATGATCGCGATGACGGCCAGCAATTCCACCAGCGTGAACGCGCCCTGCCTGCGACTGTTTGGCAACGTGTTCATGCCCGGTGTGAAATCCAGCAGAACGGATGCCAGAGCGTTTTCAGCCTGTTTTCAGCCTGAACAGGCGGATGCAAAGTCCCACAGCGCGTGAACTTCACGCAATTATGCGTGAACTTCACGCACCTTGTCGGAGAAATCCGAAATTAAAAAGGAAAAACAAAACCCGTCCTCGCGCCCAGCGCAAAACAATTTCACGGAATGGCGAGCCGGTTGGTGGCGACGCCGGTTTGCACAAGCATTTGGCGCAAAAACGAAGAACTGGTTGTCTGCACAGAACCGTCGGCGAGGCCGATGTTGCCCTGGTTCACGTGCCGCGCGGCGGTCCAACTGACGGGAGCATTCGTCGCCAGCAGCAGCAGGCCGGATTTGACCGGAACACCGTCAATGGCGAAGTTGTCGTCGCCGGAGAGGAACATGGCGGGTTTGTCATCGGCGGCATCCACGCCGACAAAGTAGCTGACCGTGCTGTTGTCAAAACCGGCATTGAAATCTTTCGCGGCGGACCGGTCGGCGTCCGCGGGACAAACCAAAATCCTGGGCGTGGACAGCTCATTGGCCATGACCCGAAAAACCGGGGCCACATTTCCCAGCGCCGCCGGTTCCATGGCGCCGCCTTTCTTCGCGGGAACCTGCATGGGGAGTTTGTCGCCGTTGTCGCCTTCCCAAATCCGGAACGCCAGGCCGATTTGCTTCAAATTGTTGACGCATTGAATCTCGGATGACTTGTTTTGATGGACGATCCGGCGGACGGCTTTTGGATGGTGAAACATCAGAAAAGCGGCACCGGCCAGGACGCACACAACGGCCACACTCACCAAAACCTCCGTGAGGGTCAGCGCGTGGTTTCTTTGATTTGAGCAGCGCGGTTTCATGGCCGCACCTGGGTTTAGTGGCCGCCGCTGTTGGCCATCTTGAGCGCGAAGATAATCAAGGCGATGATGATGAGAATGCCGATGCCGGCGCCAATCCAAAAATAGAAACCGCCCTTGTTCTTCTTTTTGGAAAACACCCTGCTGGTGGTGTCCAGTCCCGGCTTGCGTCCGCCGCTTTCCAGTTCGCTCAAGCTGACGCCGCGCGGCATGACCATGGTGGCTGTGGCGTCCGCCGCTTTTCTCGCCGGAGCCGGAGCTGCCGGGGCTGCCGCAGCCGCTGGCACTGCCGGGGCTGCCGCAGCGGGAGCCGATCCTTCGGCTTCCAGTTTTAATTCGATCTGGCCGAGGCGCAGCGTCTGGCCAGGTTTCAAGACGCTTTCGGTGATTTGCGCATTGTTGATGAAGGTGCCGTTGGTTGAGTTGAGGTCGCGGATGAGGACTTCGCCGCCGCGCAGCAGCACTTCGCAGTGGTGGCTGGAAACCGACGCGTCGGCGATTTGAAAGGTGTTATCCTCGACCCGGCCGACGGTGGTGCGATCCACGTTCAGCTCGTGCGCGCGGCCTGTCATGCCCTGCGTCAGGATAACCAATTTGGCCATAGCTTGATGAACCGATTATGTTCGCCGCCCGCCGCAAGTCAAACTGAAATGTTCATGGAAAATTTCCAACTTAACCGCGCCGTTCAACCAGCGAACGAAATTCCGCGAACAGTGGCGTCGAATCGTGCGGGCCGGGCGACGCCTCCGGATGATATTGCACGCAAAAAACCGGCTTCGTTTTGTGCCGCAAACCCTCGACGGTCTGGTCGTTCAAATTGATGCGGTTCACGGCGACGTCGGACGGGAGACTTTTCGCGTCCACCGCAAAGCCGTGGTTTTGCGAGGTGATTTCGACCCGGCCGGATTCCAGGTCCTTCACCGGCTGGTTCGCGCCGCGATGGCCGAATTTTAATTTGAAGGTTTTGCCGCCGAACGCCTGCCCCAGAATCTGGTGGCCCAGGCAGATGCCGAAAATCGGAATGCCCGTGTCCACGAGCGTTTTCACCTCGCGCACGATGTAATTGAGCGCCGCCGGGTCGCCGGGGCCGTTCGAGAGAAAAATCCCGGCGGGCTTGAGTTTGAGCGCATCAGCAGCGGATGCCGTCGCCGGCAAAACGTGCGTGGCGAAACCGTGCTGCCGCAGCCGCCGGAGGATGTTGTATTTCAAGCCGTAATCGAAGGCGAAGATGGGAATGTCGGCGGGCGGCAGCGGCTTGCGCACGTTGCGCGCTTCGGCGGTGTTTGTTCCCCGGACCAAATCAAACGCCGCGCTTTGCTCGTCCCGTTCGTCCCAGCGGAACGCCTTTTTGTGCGTCACTTCCCTAACGTAATCCACGCCGACGAAGACAAATTCCTTCGCGCAGCGAACGGCTTCCTTGTCCGAAATTTCCTCCGTGGAAATGAACCCGTTCATCGCGCCGCGCACGCGGAGTTTTTTGGTCAACGCCCGCGTGTCAATGCCCTGGATTCCCGGAATGCCGTTTTTTTCCAGATATTCCGCGAGCGAAAAATCCGCGCGCCAGTTGCTGACGACCGGCGACAGTTCGCGGATGACGAAGCCGGCGACGTGCGGCCGCCACGACTCCACGTCCACCGCGTTGACGCCGTAATTGCCGATGAGCGGATAGGTCATCGTGACGATCTGGCCTTTGTAGGACGGGTCGGTGAGGATTTCCTGGTAGCCGGTCATGGACGTGTTGAAGCAGACCTCGCCGCTCGCGGAAGCGCGAGCGCCGAAACCTTGTCCGTGAAACACGGAGCCGTCTTCAAGTGCCAGGATTGCTTTCACAAATCAAAAATGCCGCGCGATGCCAGGCAAGCGGTGAACCGGGTCAAGCGTGAAGGAAACTTTTTCATGCGGCGACCAGTTCGGATTTTTCCGACCAGACGGTTTTGCCGGCTACTATCGTCGCCACAGCTCTGCCCTTGAGCTTCCAGCCGTTAAACGGGCTGTTCTTGGATTTGCTCGCGGAATCTTCCACCCGGAAAACCCATTCGAAATCCGGGTCAAAAACCGTTACGTCCGCATCCGCGCCGGCGCTCAACGTGCCTTTGTTCAAGTTCAGCAAGCGCGCCGGATTCACCGTGAACTTCGCAATCAGGTCCGCAAGCGAAAGGCGCTTCGTGTGGACGAGTTGCATCAGCGACAGCGCCAGTTCCGTCTCCAGCCCGGTGATGCCGAACGGCGCGTAATCGAACTCGACTTCCTTTTCGTAATCGCAGTGCGGCGCGTGGTCGCTGCACAAAATCTCAATCGCGCCGTCGGCCAGGCCTTCGAGAACCGCCTCGCGGTCGCGCGCGGAGCGCAACGGCGGGTTCATCTTGAAATTCGTGTCGTATTTCGGCCAAGTGGGACAGGCATCTTGCATGTCAGAAACAGGCTGGAAGCCTGTTCCACTTTGAAATTTGGCAAGGCCTTTTCCATCGGCGTTCCAAAATTTTTCGCTTCCCGCAACGGCGGCATCGGTCAAAACAAAATGGTGCGGACACGCCTCGCCGGAAATGGGCACGCCGCGTTTCTTCGCCTCGCGCAGCAGCGCCACGCTGCCCGCCGCGCTCAAATGCTGGCAGTGAATTTTCGCGCCGGTGAGTTCCGCGAGCAAAATGTTCCGCGCGACAATGACTTCCTCGCCTGCCGCCGGCCAGCCGCGCAATCCGAGCACCGTGCTCCAGTAACCCTCGTGCATCACGCCGTCGGTCACGAGCGAATAGTCCTGGCAATGATCCATCACCGGCAAATCGAACATTTTCGCGTATTGGCAGGCATGACGCATGAGTTCATGGTTTTGGATGCAATGACCGTCGTCGGTGATGGCGACAATGCCGGCGCGCTTCAAGCCGCCGATGGGCGCAAGCTCCTCGCCGGCGATGTTTTTGGTGATGGCGCCGGTGACGAAAACATTCACGACGCCCTCGCGCGTCGCGCGTTCGCGGATGAGCGCGACGGTTCCGGCGGTGTCAATCGCGGGCGCCGTGTTGGGCATGCAAACGACGGAGGTGAAGCCACCGCGCGCGGCGGCGGCGGTGCCTGTGGCAAGATTTTCCTTCGCGGTCTGGCCCGGCTCGCGCAAATGGACGTGCAAATCAATCAGGCCGGGGCAGACGATTTTTCCGCCGGCGTCGAATCGCTCAATTCCCTCCGGCGCGGGAAGGTTTTTGCCGACGGCGGAGATTTTGCCGTCAACGATGAGCACATCCGCGGGAGAATCAAAATGATTCGCGGGATCAACCACCCGTCCGCCGGTCAGCAGCAGCGAATTCATCGGCGCGAGCATAGCGCGGCGCGGTTGACAAGGCAAGCCGGTTTGATAGTTTTGAGTTTTGAATTCTAAATTTTGAGTTGAAAAGGCCGGTTTTGCTTCAACTCAAAACTTAAGAATTCTTTGCGGGCGTAGTTCAATGGTAGAACGGAAGCCTTCCAAGCTTCACACGTGGGTTCGATTCCCATCGCCCGCTCCAATCTCGAATTGGAGCAATGGATACAAGGCATCATTGAGTTTTTGAGGGCGTCAAAGCTGTTTACTGCTAACGCCCACTGCTAACAAGTTCATCCGTGTTTGCGGGTGTCAGGATTCGATTTAAGGCTTTCCGATTCCAAATTTCATTCCTTGTATCGGCAGCGCGGCCTGCGTAGCGCAGCGCGCACGGCGGGCGTTGTGGTGAGTGTCCGGGGTCAACCGCTGACTCGGCCAACGATTCAACTACCCCCTCACGCGGCCGATATTCATTGCATCCGCTGCCCGGCTCCGGGGATTTGCTTGGCGGAAGTGACTGCCGGTTAATGAATCCGCGCCGGGCGGCTAACGCAACGCCCGCAGCAAACTTTTCGGGTGAACCGGATGCACTGGCGAGAGATCGGCTTCGTTGAAGGCCAGCAGTAAGGCGTCTTCGTCAATGTTCAGCAGGTGCTTGTCGGAAGTCACCAGCAGGGGAATTTCCGCCAGTGACGTTTCGGCCAGAATCAGGCCGTCGTTAAATTCGTCTTCGGGAATCAGGCGTTGCCGGAGCAGGCCGCGAACGAATTGCTCGCAAATGGCTCCGCCGCCGAATCCAGGTCAAACGGACGGATGCCCCATTGCTTCAAGTGCGTCAATGCCGTCCGCGCCAGTTCCCGTTCCGCTTTGCTGTCGCCGTCCGTGAAAATGACGTGAAATTCGTGAGCCGCCGTGGGCGGCAAAACCAAGGCGTAACCTTTGCTCTGGAAAATCTCCCGAAAATCGTGGGCGAAGTCTTTGTCTTCGGCGAGATCGAAGACGAGGTTAGCGTCGAGCGAGAGTTGCTTCTTTTGCGCCGCCATAAATCATTGCCATTGCCCCGTTGAAATGTTCCCGGCGCTGTTCCGGCGTGAGCTTGCTGGCCAGCTTGCGGGCCTTGGCGGCCAGACGGCTGCCGGACGTTTCCTCCGGGTAGTCGAGCTTCTTTGCGGCGCATTGTGGCGATTTCATAACCAGCTAAATCTCCCGTTTCCCGGAAGCGTTGTCAATAAATAATCTCTTGTCATTCGCCCGGCTCCGGGAGTTTTGCCTCTATGATTTTGCGCCCGGAGTATTGCCCAGACAAAACATTTTTCAGCTTTGACCAATCTCCTTTTTCAAAGCGTCCAGCCGTTTCTTCACGCCGACTTTGGGATTTTTTTGCAGCGCGTATTCGTAATACTCGACGGCGTGCGGCTTGTCGCCAAGTGCCTCCAGGATTTCTCCAGTGGCGCGATACGCGACGGCGTGACGTTCGGGAAATTCTGCCGTTATCCGCTCCACGGCTTTGGTCAAAAAGTCCAAGAGGCGAGCGCCGGTTTCATTGTCAATCGTCTTGCCGCAGGATTTGAGCTTGGCGAGCGCCGTGTCGAGAAGTCCAAAGCCGTCGCCGAATTCCAATTGTTGTTTGCGAAAATCCGCAGCTTCGTCCGGCCCACCCAATTGCTCGCAGAGGTCTGCCGCCCGGCCATAAGCATTTGACCGCTGATTGGATTCCATCGGGATTCCCTTTTCAATGGCGGTTTTGACCGCTTCAAGATACCTCTGTCGGCAGGTCTGCGCGGCTTCCGCGTTTCCAAGTTTGGAATGGGTTTCCACCAGAAGATCAAACGCTTCGCAAAGCGTCCCGAAGCCACGAACATTGGCCAGCACCGCTTCCGCGAGGCCAATGAGTTCGGTCGCAACTTCTGGTGTCAGCTTGCCGGTCTTATCTCGCAACTCGCGGGCGATGGACATAATTTCCCAAGCCTCGCCGCGAGCCGTGGCATTGGCAACACGTTGCTGGCGACCCCAAAGCAACTTGGGCAGTTCGGCCTCGGCTTTGAAGGTGACAAACCCGTCAAAATACAACCGCACGTCGCTGATGGGCAATGGAACCCTGCCTCTTGTCAACGGAACATGAGGCGTGCCAGTGAACCAGACTTTGATCGTGTCAACCATGCAACGCCCCTCCGTAGTGCGGAAATAAAACGACGTGGAACAACTCTTGATAGACACTGGCAGCGCGGGCGGTCTTGAAATCAAAGGTTTCATCTGGCGCGGTTGTGTGATAAATTTCCACGAGTTACACGCCGTTCGCGCTTGTTTTGGACAGGCAGCGCGGGCGGCGATTTTGTTTTCCATTCAACCGCCGTTGGTTTGCTCCGGGCTTTGATCCGCGTGCGCCAAAATGAAATTCCGCAGCGATTCGTAGGAAATAATACGGATGCCAGTCCGCGCTCCGGGTTGCCGCAGGCAGAAACTTTTGACCGGCGGTTTGAAGTCATTGCGTGATGTGGCCAAAACCAATTCGTTGATTGCCGAACGCGAAAGGCCAATCCACGCGCAAAGCTGGCCGGGCGGCGGAAGTCTCAAAAATTCTGGCGGGTGCGTCTGCACCACATTGGGCGGTAGTCGTGCCAGTGTCAGGCGTGTGTTGTGATGTCTGCATAGCCCGCGCGCAGCCCGTCAGCCCCAGCAGGGGCAAAAACCGACCGAAGTCGGGGAGGCTGCAAAGGGGCCGAACCACGACAAAAACATTGTGAACAAAGGACGGTTGCCAATCGAAGGGTATCCCCGCCGTGGGGAAGGGTGTGGGGATACCCAAAAATGAGACTGCAAGGGCTATTGTCCTTGAAAAAAGGTTCGAGCGGTGTCGTAAAGACACTCCAGTTTCAAATTCCTAGTAGGAGATGGCGTAGTTGGTCCGGCCAATGTCGGTGACAGCCCACAAATTGAGCGGATGCACCGATTGCGGAAACTTGATGAATCGCGCGCTCCCGTCCGCCAGGGCGTGGTTCGAGCCGCCCGACCCCGTGCCAGTGATGCCATCCGTCCCATGCGAGTCGTGGCGGCTTTGATTGAGAATGCCCTCGAAATCATTGCCCGTCGCACCTTCGTTGAGGTCCATGTAGTAATCAGGATGCGCATCGGTTTTCTCACCGAAAACGATCGTGTCGCTCGTGTCGCCAATGGCGTCTTCCTTCATGCTGTCTCCTGCATTCAAGCCTTGAGGATCGGTCGTCGGATTTGCAGAAGCAAAATAATCATTCCAGCCGTTGATGATATAGCTGCGCGGCGCGCTGTCCGCCACGGTCTGGTCGCCGGCGGTGGCTGGCGCATTGGTGGTTTCACTGGGGCAAAGCAGCAGCTTCAAGTTTTTTCCGTAATCGTCATACAAACGGTCCGGCCAGCGGTCGGATTCGTCGCGCGGCGGGTAGTTGCCCTGGTTGTCGTTGACAAACATTTGAGCGGCGAGGCTCAATTGCGTGAGATTGTTCAGGCACGATATGCGCCGGCCGGATTCCTTGGCGCGGGCCAGGACCGGCAGCAGCATCGCCGCTAGAATCCCGATGATGGCAATGACCACCAGCAGTTCAATCAGGGTGAAGGCCGTTTCCGCACTGGCCAACCGCCGCCGTCCTGTTATTTTCATAACCATTCGATTCCTTCGCGCGTCTGAATAAGTGGTTCGACGGGCGAACCGCCCGCGGCGTTCACTTTATTTATGAACAAAAAAAGCTGTGTTCTCATCGCCATCGCGCTGGTGCTGGCCGGCGTTTATATTGTTTGCTTTACCGACTGGTTCCGGCCAAAGAGCATTCAAATTTTCCACACCAACCGGCCCACGCGTCTCGCCGGGCGAAATGGCCCGGCCACCAACCGTATATTCTTCGGTCTGCCGGACTACTATTCTCTCACCGAGGTCAAGGTCGTCCCGCTCGCCGCGCTGCAAACCAACAAGCTTGCCCAGCCCGTCTGGCACCTCGTCTCGGATGAAGGCTCCGATGACGTGAGGCAATTTTTCTACGGCGAAAAAATCAACGGCATGGATCCCGCCGTTGAGGGCGCTCAACCCGAGCCGCTCCAGCCCGGTGTCACCTATCGTCTTTTCATCGCCGCCGGAAAAGTCAAAGGCCAGCACGATTTCCAAATTGGCGCCCCGCCGGCCAGCCCGCCCAGGCCCAAAAACTCTGACGATTAGACGCCCGGCGCCGGAACCGGGTTACGCGCTGCGTCAAACTTTGTTCCTGCAAAGCGGAATGTGATTTTCATATTGGCAGAAAATCGGCGGACTCAAAATATAATTCATGCCTCCAAGTTTTTCTCATGAATAAAAAACCGCATTTC
>Ga0224534_1001322_pt1 | contig 13269 bp, 13 predicted proteins | sample 714E12024metaG_FD_172012 | JGI IMG/M metagenome (GOLD analysis project Ga0224534, IMG submission 172012) | Peat soil microbial communities from Stordalen Mire, Sweden - 717 E1 20-24 | ecosystem: Environmental > Terrestrial > Soil > Wetlands > Peat | place: Sweden: Norrbotten County, Stordalen... | reverse complement strand
AACCACCGCGCCAACGCCGTCGTTGAAGAGCGACTCACCCGCCAGCTGGGCCTGCAGACGCTTTGGCGCTCCCACGCGCTTCAGCATCTCCAGCACCGCAATCGGATCCGTCGGCGAAATCAGCGCGCCGAAGAAAAAGCATGCCAGCCACTGCGGATGCATTCCCAGCGCCGCGAGCGCCAACCACATCAGCACCGCTACCCCACCCGTCGAGATCAGCGTCCCGATGACCGATAGCAGGGAGATCACCAGCCGCTCCTGCACCACAAACTCCAGGTCGAGCAGGAACGCTCCCGCAAACAGCAGCATCGGCAACATTCCGTGCAGGATGAGGTCTTCAAAGTTGATCTGGCGCACCAGCAGAATGGCCCACGCGTGCAACTCGGGCACGCGCGCGCCGACCCCCTCCAGCAGCAGGGAGAACAGCACCGTCAGCAGCACGCTCCCGACCGTCAGCGGCAGCTTCAGCCAGCGCGAACTCACCCATCCGAAGACGGCCGCAATCGCAATCAGCGTGCTGAGTATCCGTAGTGTCGTCATCGCCCAGACCTTGTTGTACGAGTCTAACCGGGGGCGCTGGATGGCAGCGCAGCCAGAACGCCCGGTTCATCCATTTGCGAAGAACCGCAACCGACCCGCCGGATTTATATAAGTGTAAACTATTCATTCCGGCGACTTTAGGAAATGGCTGTGGTAGCGCCAACAGTGTGTCATTTGGCACACAAACTTATGTCCCCGCGAGTGCTATACTCGCGAGTACATCAGTTTCTGCCGCGAGACTGCGGAAAACAAAACAATTCCCTGAAAACATGGTCGCAGAGATTGCGAGCCGTGGAGGCTGAATATTCCACCGTTAGATAAACGCTCCGCCAAATCTTTTATCCGCACCAACGAACGTATCCGCGCGCGCGAAGTGCGCGTCATCGACGAACTCGGTGAACAGCTCGGCGTGATGGCTCCGTTTGAGGCCCTCAAGATGGCCCGCGAGAAGTCGCTCGACCTGGTCGAGATCTCGCCCAACGCCGTTCCGCCCGTCTGCAAGATCCAGGACTACGGTAAGTACCTCTACGAGAAGGACAAGAGCGACCGCGCAGCGCGCAAGAAGCAGAAGGTCATTATCATCAAGGAGGTCAAGTTCTCGGTCACCGTCGACGAGCACGACTACCAGACCAAGAAGAACCAGGCTGTCCGCTTCCTCGGCGACGGCGACAAGGTCAAGGCCAGCCTGCGCTTCAAGGGCCGCCAGATGGCGCATCGCGACCTGGGCTACAAGATCATCAACCGCCTCATCATGGACATCGGCGAAGCGGGAACGGTGGAGTTCATGCCGCGCATGGAAGGAACGACGCTGCACGCGATCCTCGCTCCGGCCAAGAAGCCGGAGATCCAGATGCCGCCTGCGGCGCCCAAGCCCAAGCAGCTTGTGCCCGCTGTCGCGGCTGTGGCAGAGGCCCCAGAGGCCCCAGCGGCCGTAGAAGCAGAAGCGCCAAACGCCTAAACGTCATCGGCTCCAGACAGGGCAACGCCCGCGAGAATTCTCGCGGGCGTTGCTGTCTGCGGCAGCGCTGGTTACGGTCGCCCGAGATCGCGATACGCAGCGAGTGCGGCGAGGGCTCCGCACATGCCGTGAACGCCGCCGCCGGGAGGCGTCGACGAGCTGCATAGATAGAGGCTCGGGTCGCTGGTTCGGTATAGCTTCACGGTGGGGCGGAAGAGCAGTTGCGTCAGCGTCATCGCGCCGCCCGAGACGTCGCCGCCGATGAGATTCGGATCCCAGTCCGCGAGGGCTTCGGAGCCGCTGGCGCGACGCGCGAGGATGCAGTCGCGGAAGCCCGGAGCGAAGCGCTCAATCTGGCTCTCGATGACGTTCGTGCGGTCGACGTTGGAGCCTGCCGGAACGTGGCAATAGGCCCACGCGGTGTGCTTGCCCTGGGGAGCGCGCGAAGGGTCGAAGAGGCTGGGTTGGACCAGCAGTACATACGGCCGGATGTTCAGGCGGCCATAGAAGGCGTCGTGCTCGGAGCGGGCGATCTCGGCGAGCGTTCCGCCGAGGTGTACGGTGGCCGCGCGCAAGCACTCGGGAGCGCTCCACGGAATTGGCTGGCTGAGCGCGAAGTCCAGCTTGAAGATGCCCGGACCGCGCTGGAAGGTGCTGAGACTGGAGCGGAAGCCTGGCGTCAGTGCAGCGCCGGCGATGCGCATGAGGGCGTCGACGCTGGTGTCGAAGAAGGTCGCGTCGGCGGGCTGCATGTCGCCGAGTTGCTGCACGCCGGTGTTGAGGAGGATGCGGCCGCCGAGGGAGCGCAGATAGCTTGCCAGAGCGTCGGCGATGGACTGCGCGCCGCCCGCAGCGATCGGCCAGCCGGTGGTGTGGCCAGCAGCAGCGAGGATGAGTCCTGTGGCAGAGCTCGCGATGCGTGTCAGCGGCAGCACCGAGTGCGCGGCGACGCCGGCGAAGAGCGCGCGGGCGCGTTCGTCACGGAAGACCGTGCGGGCGAGCATCTGTGCGGGCAGCAGCGCTGGAAGGCCGAAGAAGGCCATCGCGACGGGATGGCTCGGAAAGCGCAGCAAGGGCTGGGTGATGTCCTCGACGAGCTTCGGCCAGTCGCGCACGGAGGACGCAAGCAGCGCGCGCCAGGCCTTGCTGTCGTGCGCGTCAAACTGCGCTGCGGTGGCGGAGAGGTCGTGCTCCAGCGTGACGGCGGTGCCGTCGTCGAGCGGATGGGCGAGCGGCGCGGGCGGCTCGATCCAGCGCAGGCCGTGGTCCGCGAGGGGAAGGCTGCGGAAGAACGGCGAGGCGGCGCCGAGCGGATACGCGGACGAGCCGAGGTCGTGGTGGAAGCCGGGGAGAGTGACCTCGGCGGTGGAGCAGGCGCCGCCGATCCGGGCGTTGCGCTCGTAGACGGTGACGGCGACGCCGCGCTGCGCGAGGATGATGGCGGCGGCGAGGCCGTTGGGTCCGGAACCGATGATGTTCGCCGTGCGTAGGGGCATGCTCTCCGCTCCGTCTAACGCATCTTACTCGGTCCAGTGAACGCGAACGGACTTCTTGCCGAGGCGCAGCGTTGGCTCATCGCCGAGAGCCTCGCGGGAGAGCGTCCTGCCGCTGAACTTCTCGCCGTTAATCGAGACGGCGTTCTCCGCGAGCTTGCGCGTGGCTTCGCCAGCAGAGGCTGCAAGGCCGGCAAGTTGCAGTAGTTTCGGAATCCGGAGGGGCGGCTCTGTCGCGCTGTCGGCGTCGGAGCTAAAGAGGCCCTCGGCTAAGAGCGAAACATCCACCTCGGGCGCGTCCTCCACGAGGCCCTTGTGCTGGAACTGCGTTGCCCAGCTCTCGGCGGCTGCACCGGCCTCGGCCGCGGAGTGGAAGCCTGCGGCGATGGTGCCTGCGAGGTCTTTCTTGGCCTGCATTGGATGCAGTTCGCCGCGCGCGACGGCGGCCCGCATGGCGTCGATGGCGGACTGTGGGAGGTCGGTGAGGAAGGTCCAGTAGCGCCACATGAGCTCGTCGTTGATGCTCATGAGCTTGCCGTACATCTCGGGCGCGGGCTCTTTAATGCCGATAGCGTTGTTGAGCGACTTGGACATCTTTTGAACGCCGTCGAGGCCTTCGAGGATCGGCGTCATCAGGACGATCTGCGGCTTCTGGCCGGCATCGCGCTGCAGGTCGCGGCCGCGCATCAGGTTGAACTTCTGGTCGGTTCCGCCGAGCTCGACGTCGCACTCCAGAGCGACGGAATCATAGCCTTGAACCATCGGGTAGAGCAGCTCATGGACATGGATGGGCTGCTCCTCCTGGAAACGTTTGTGGAAGTCCTCGCGCTCCAGCATCTGCGAGACGGTGAACCTTGCGGCGAGCTTGACCATGCCCGCAAAACCGATTTTGTCGAGCCATTCCGAGTTGTAGCGGACCTCGGTCTTGTCGCGGTCGAGGATCTTGAAGACCTGATCTTTGTAGGTCTCGGCGTTGATCTCGATCTCTTCGCGGGTGAGCGGCTTGCGCGTCTGGTTCTTTCCCGTCGGGTCGCCGATGAGGGCGGTCGAGTCGCCGATGAGGAAGATGACGGTGTGGCCGAGGTCCTGGAAGTGCTTCAGTTTGCGCATGAGCACGGTGTGGCCGAGGTGCAGGTCGGGCGCGGTGGGGTCGAAGCCGGCCTTGATGCGCAGGGGCTTGCCGGTGCGGCGCGACTCCTCGAGGCGAGCGGCGAGGGCGGTTGCGTCCTGAGAGGCGGCGGGCGGAATGATCTCGGCTGCACCCTTGGTGATGAGGTCGAGCTGGTCGGCAACGGGCAGGAAAGCGGTCTGGGATTTGGTCGGCATGGGTCAGCTTGAAGTATAGAAGCTCGCGCGACCTATCTTGAAAGGGAGGGAGATTTCGCGGGAGGAGCGCTGGTCCGGGTTTGCGAATCTCCGGCTTATACTTTGGCGCATGGACGTCGAACGAGTCCGGATGTTTCTGCTCACGCTGCCGCACGTGGTCGAGACAATGCAGTGGGGCGACAATCTCGTCTTCTGGGTGGGGGATAAGGCGATCGGCGGGAAGATGTTCTGCCTGCTGAATCTCGACGCTGGAGCCGATGGCGTCATCAGCTATCCTGCCGGACTCGAGCGCTACGCCGAGCTGCTGGAGCGGGAAGGCGTCGCTCCTGCACCGTACATGGCGCGTATATTCTGGGTCGCTGTCGAGCGGTGGAGCGTGCTGCGCAACGCGGAGTGGGAGAGCGAGCTGCGCGCTGCCCATGCGATTACCCTCGCGAAGCTGCCGAAGCGAACCCGCGATGTCCTGTCAATGCCGGAGCGGGTGCGCGCAAAGCTCATTGCAGATCGCAGGAAGTTGCTGCTGGCGAAGCGCGCGGAAGAGAAGCTCGCAGCTGGGAAGCTCGCAGCTGGGAAGCTCGCGGCTGGGAAGCTCGTAGCTGGGAAGCTCACAGCGAAGGGAAAGCCGGGGAAGCGCAGCCGCTAGCTGCAACGTCCCCGACTGTTTGCGACTAAGGCTTGCGTGTATCGGCGGTTGGGTCGGGCACGAAGAGCGGCGCGAAGCTGCGGTAGTTGGCGATCAGGAGGGTGACTTCGAGCACCGTCACAACGATGGCCGGAATGAAGCCATGGGGCCAGAGCAGCGCGTGATAGAGCAGGATGTTCACGATGACCGGCGCCAGCAGCGTAAGCGCCAGCGGAATGAAGCGGCCGACCAGCAACAGCAGACCAGCGACGATCATGATGACGCCGACGAAGGAGATCCAACCGTGCGCGGCCATGATGCCGAACCACGTCAATGCATCGCCCGAGGGGAGCGGCACGTGCAGGAAGGGCAGGATGCTGTTCAGGCCAAAGATAAAGAAGATCAGGCCGAGCAGAAGTCGAGAGGCGAGCAGGACGTACTTCATCGGGGGCTCCTTGGTGCATGGTTTGATTTGCGGGGCAGTGTGGCCAGAGATTGGATGCAAGCGCGCTCACCTGCTACAACTTCGACATGAGTTTCTCACAGCAAACTGGCGGTGTCGCGCTCTGCCTGGAAGATAAGGTGGTGCTGGTTACGGGCGGATCGCGGGGCATCGGCGCAGCGACGGTCAGGCTGCTGCGGCAGGCTGGGGCGCGGGTGGTGTTCAGCTATCGCAGCGCAGAGAAGCAGGCTGGCGAACTTGTCGCCGAGTGCGGCGGTGAGGCGTTCTGCCGTGCGCTGCGGCAGGAGCTTGCAACGGCTGAGGATGGACAGGCGCTGGTCGTGGCTGCGGTCGGGGTCTTTGGGCGGATGGATTGCCTGATCGTGAACCACGGCGTCTGGCCGCCGCAGGATCAGCCGATCTCCACGATGAGCGTGGCGCAATGGCGTGGAACGATGGGCGTCAACCTGGACAGCGTCTTCGGGCTGGTGCAGTCGGCGGTGGTGCAGATGCTGGGGCAGAAGGCGGGCGATGGGCAGCGCGGGCACATCGTGCTGATCGCATCGACGGCTGCGCAGCGCGGCGAGGCCCTCCATGCGGACTATGCCGCCAGCAAGGGCGCGCTGCTCGCGCTGACCAAGAGCCTGTCGAGCGAGTTGGCGCCGCAGGGCATTCTCTGCAACTGCGTCGCTCCGGGCTGGGTGCGGACCGAGATGTCGGCGGGGACGCTGCGCGATCCGATCGCGTCCAGGAGAGCATTGAGCTTGATTCCGCTGGGCCGCGTGGCTGAGCCTGAAGAGATTGCCGGGCCGGTGGTATTCCTGTGCACGAAGTGGGCGGGGTTTGTCTCGGGTGAGGTCTTCAACGTCAACGGCGGCGCGGTTCTGGTCGGATAAGGCTGCAATGAGAGTTTTGCGCAACACGCAATTTCTCGCGATGAGCCTCGCGGCGAGCCTGGTAGTGATCGTGCTCGGCGGAGCGTCGTCGCGCGCCAGTGCGCAGGCTTCGGCGCTGCCCAGCGCGCAGGTTGGACCTGAGGTGCAGCCTGCGCGTGGCGAGACCGGCAATCAGCAGCCGAACAATTGCCAGCAGAGCAATCAGCAGCAGAGCAGGGGACGCAAGCTGCTCGACGAGATGGTCTCGGCGCTCGGCGGGGACGCGTGGCTGAACCGTCAGGACTGGATCTTTTACGGGAGGGCAGCGACGTTTTACAAGGGCCAGCCGCACGAGGGGGCTCCGCAGTTTGAGGAGTATTACCGGGCAGATCCGTTCGCTGAGCGCGTCGTCCTCATCTCGCACTACGGTGTGTTCCTTGCCACGAACCATCGCGATGTGGCGGAGGTCTGGACGAGCGACAACGGCTACGAGATCACGTACCAGGGAACAAAGCCGCTGCCCGCGAAGGATGTGGCCGACTACCAGCGCCGCCGTATGCACTCGCTGGATGTCGTCGTGAAGGATTGGCTGAAGCAGCCGGGCGTCCTCGTGACGTACGAGGGTACGAACATGGTGGAGCGTCATCTTGCGGAGCAGGTGAGCATCCTGACGGCGAGCAACGATGCAGTCACGCTGGAGCTCGACCAGAGCACGCACCTGCCGCTGAGCCTCAGCTTCCAGTGGCGCGATCCGGTCTACAAGGACTGGAATACGGATGTCCAGGAGTTTGCCGACTACCATGAAATCCAGGGAATCATGACGCCCTATTCCATCACCGCGCTGCACAATGGCGACACGACCGGGGAGCGTTTCCTGACCAAGGTTGTCTACAACGCGAAACTGCCTGCGGATCTTTTTGACCCCCACCGCCCGCTGGAGAAGAAGGCCAGGTAACGCAGCCTGCAGGTGCGCAGTGGTATTCTGGGCCTCGCTATGAGTGATTCCCCTGTACCCCCCGCGGCCGAAGCGGCTGAGCCCAAAAACGCGTCCACGCCCCCTGCAAAGACGACGATGGATATCGTCGAGATCATGTCCATCCTGCCGCATCGCTATCCGTTTCTGCTGATCGATCGCGTGATCGAGATGGAGCCGAAGAAGCGCATCGTGGCGATCAAGAACGTCACGGCGAATGAGCCGCACTTCACCGGTCACTTTCCCGACTATCCGATCATGCCCGGCGTGCTCACGATCGAGGCGATGGCGCAGGCCGGTGGAGCGCTGCTGCTTACGGAGATCCCCGATCGCGCGGATAAGTTGTTTGTCTTTACCGGCATTGAGGGTGCGCGGTTTCGGCGTCCCGTTGTGCCGGGTGATCAGCTGCGCATCGAGGTGACGGTGTTGAACTGGCGCTCGCGGGTGGTGAAGCTGAAGGGTGTCTGCACGGTCGAGGGGAAGGTTGCGGCGGAAGCGACGATCACCTGCCAGCTCGTGACGCGGGTGCACAAGCCGAAGGTAGAAGCTGGCGCGACTGAAGCCGCCGGCGCCCAATGAGCATCCATCCCAGTGCGATTGTTGCCGAGGGTGCGGTGGTACCGGCGAGCTGCACCGTGGGCCCGTTCTGTACGATCGGCGCGAATGTCGTTTTGGGAGAGAACTGCGAGCTGGTCTCTCATGTTGTTCTCGAGGGCCACACGACGCTGGGCAAGGACAATCGCATCTTCTCTTTTGCCTGCCTTGGGGTTGCGCCACAGGATCTGAAGTATGCGGGCGAGCCGACACGGCTCGAAATCGGCGACGGCAATGTGATCCGCGAATCCGTCACGATCTCGCGGGGAACCGCTCTCGGTGGGGGCGTGACACGGCTGGGTTCGAATTGCCTGATTATGGCGTATGCGCATATTGGCCACGACTCATCGGTTGGTGATGGCTGCATCCTGGCGAACTCGGCGACGCTGGCCGGGCACGTGATCGTAGAGGACTTCGCGGTGGTGGGCGCGCTGTGCCCGGTACATCAGTTCTGTCGCATCGGGAAGTACAGCTTCGTCGGCGGCGGAACGACGATTACGCAGGATGTGCTGCCGTACTCGCTGACGTCGATCGAGCGGAATAACCATGCGTATGGTCTCAACAAGGTGGGGCTGCAGCGCCGCGGCTTCACCGCGGAGCAGTTGCGCGAACTCTCGACGGCGATGCGGATCCTCACCAGCGGAAAGCACAATACGACGCAGGCGCTTGAGGTGATTCACGACATGCTTGCGCAGGGAGCCGGCGGAGATCATGTGAAGTATCTCGCCAAGTTTGTTGCTGCCAGTGAACGCGGAGTGCTCAAGTAGCCATGAGCAGCGCTGGAGTGGACAGGACGCTCGGCCTGATCGCGGGTAACGGGCGCTTTCCGTTTTTGCTGCTGGACGCGGCGCGGGCTCTGGGGCTGCGCGTGGTGGTCGCGGCGATCAAAGAAGAGACTTCGCCGGAGATGAATGACCGGGCAGCGCGCGAGCCGGAAGATGTCCGCGTGCATTGGCTTTCGCTGGGGGAGCTTTCGCGGCTCATCGAGATGTTTCAGCGCGAGGGCGTGAAGCGCGCTGTGATGGCCGGCCAGGTAAAGCACAAGCAGATATTCTCCAGCATCCGTCCGGATTGGCGGCTTGGGAAGCTCCTGCTTAATCTGCGCACGCGCAATACGGACATGTTGCTCGGTGCTGTCGCCAAGGTGCTGGAAGACGAGGGTATCGAGCTACTGTCGTCGACGGCGTTCCTGGAGCCGATGCTCGCGCCTGCGGGCGTGCTTACCGAGCGAGCGCCGGACGCGACGGAGCGAGGGGACATCGAATATGGGTTGCGCGTCGCGCGCGGTATCGCGGGGTTCGATCTGGGGCAGACTGTCGTCATCGCAGCAGGCGCCTGTGTTGCGGTGGAGGCGATGGAGGGAACCGACGCTACCATCGCTCGCGCTGGAGAGATCTTTCGCACGCTGGAGCAGGAGGCGAGCACTCTCGGCAGAAAGTTGACGGTCGTCAAGGTTGCCAAGCCAAATCAGGACATGCGCTTCGATGTGCCGGTTGTGGGTGTTCCGACGATCGATGCAATGCGGACGGCGGGCGCAACCTGTCTGTGCGTCGAAGCCGGCCGAACGCTGCTCTTCGATCGCGAGGCGATGGTCGCCGCGGCGAATGCGGCGGGTATCGCGATTCTTGGTGAGGCGATACATAGCGCGCAGAGCTGACGATCCTGTAGCCAGTCGTGAACAGGGTGGCGTAACATCACAAAACGGCGCAGCTTTCGCACCTGACGACGCGCCCAGGAGACGCCCTTGCTTCATAAACGGTGGATTGCAACAGGATGTGCCGTTGCGCTGGCGGGCAGCTTCGGTCTGATGCGGAATGTGGCTGCGGCCGCCGACCTGGCGCCGGTCGGTACAACAGCGCCGAATTTCACGCTGCCCTCGCAGGAGAATAAGCCGGTATCGCTGAGCGACTACAAGGGCAAGTGGGTCGTGCTGTACTTCTATCCGAAGGACCAGACCAGTGGATGCACGATCGAGGCGCACAACTTCCAGCGCGATACGCAGAAGTATGAAGCGTTGAACGCCGTGGTGCTGGGCGTTTCGCTGGATACCGTCGATAGCCACAGGTCGTTTTGCACCAAGGACTCGCTCACCTTCAAGCTGCTGGCTGATCCCGACCACAAGGTTGTTGACGCGTATGGAGTGCCGATAAAGTCATTTGGTCCCGTCCACTATGCTGAGCGCGATACCTTCCTCATCTCGCCCGACGGCAAGGTCGTGCAGCAGTGGCAGGTCAAGGACATTCAGGCGCACAGCGGGGAAGTGCTCGCAGCGATTCAGGCGTTGAAGAAATAGCCGTTTGGGCTGTACGAGTCACTCCAGAAGACGCAAAAACGCCCGGGCCTCGCGAGAGGGAACCGGGCGCTTTTGCTTGCCTTGTATTGCGGTTGGGAAGACTACTTCTTGACGGCCTTCTTGACGGCCTTCTTCGCAGGAGCCTTCTTGACGGCCTTTTTTACAGCCTTCTTGACGGCCTTCTTCGCAGGTGCCTTCGCGGGTGCCTTCGCGGGTGCCTTCTTTACAGCCTTCTTTACAGCTTTCTTGGTTGCCAAGGTCGTACCTCTCATAGTCGATTTTTTACTGCTTGTGCTCTTGTTGCCGACTGCCTTCTTAGGGGCAGCCTTACCGCCGCGCAGAGCACGTGTTGACTTCGCGGCAGAACTTGAGATCTTCTTGCCCGCAGCTTTCTTCTTCGCGGGAGCTTTCCTGGCGGCCTTCTTTGCCTGGGCCTTCACTACCTTCTTCGGCACCGTCTTCTTGATAGCTTTCCTGGCTGTCGCCTTCTTGGCGGGGGCTTTCTTCACAGCCTTCTTCGCGGGAGCTTTCCTGGCTGCCACCTTCTTCACAGCCTTCTTCGCGGCGGCTTTCTTGGCTGCCACCTTCTTCACAGCCTTCTTCACAGGAACCTTCGCAGGAACCTTCTTTGGCGCGGGCTGCGCGGGAATGCTGGGCGTGGGCTCCGCTGAGAGTCTGGTCGGCGGCTCGTAGGGAATTACTGGAGTGGGTGGGGCCGCGAAGAGTTCTGCATCCTCGGCATGATTGCTCGAAACGATGTTGAACTCCTCTTCCTCTTCCTCATCTTCCTCATCGTCTTCATCGAGTGAGTCGAGATCGATCACCTCGTCGAGGTCTTCGTCGTCGTAGCCTGCCGCGTAGAGCTTGATGGTTTCTTCGTCTTGCAACATAACCTTCTCCCCAGCTACCGGTTGCTTGCGTTGCGTTGAACCGCTCTCTTGCATCTTGCCGCACCACTCGGATCCAAGATCGTTCTATCGTACTTCATGCGATACATGCTCTCTCGCACGAATGGTGTCAACAGGATTACGCGCGGAGCTATTAAATAGCAAGCACCTTTTTTGGGGCAGTGCATATTTCTTAACGCGATTCACTAAACGTGTCACAGTACGGTGATCGCGATCACCGTGACCTCTTCTTCTTCTGTGTGCTGTGTGGGGCACTGGCATTGCGGTGTGAGGCACTGGCATTGCTGCGTGGGGCAGCGGCATTCCTGCGTGAATGCGAAGGCGCTGTCCGTGGGGCACTGGCATTGCTGCGTGAATGCGAAGGCGCTGTCCGTGAGGCACTGTTGCGAACACCGCCGCGTGCGCTGCGCGCTGCGCCACCGGTGGCCGGGCGAGCTGCGCTGCGCACTGCGCTGGCTGCGGCTGGACGAACTGTCCCACGCTCAGCTCGACCGTGAAGTACGCGTCCTGCGCGGGCATTCGGTGCGAGCCGCAGGGGCTCGACTACATAGAGCGAACGGCCCGGCGCAACGCGACTGGAAGAGAGGTTGTTCCACTCGCGCAGCTGTTCGACGGTGACGCCGAAGCGATCGGCGACGGTTACGAGGGTGTCGGAACGGCGCACGATGTAACGCCGCCCGGGTGCGAGGCTAGTGCTCGCAGCGATCGGGATGACGAGCTCATCGCCGGACTCGATCGGGTCAGCCGCAGTCAAGTCATTGAATGAGGCGACCTCGCTGGCGTTGGCGTGCAATGCGGCGGCGATCTGGTCAAGCTTCTCGCCGTTCTTTACAACGTGGAAGCGCCAGCTGGTGCGGTCTTCTTCGGGAATGTTTTTGAGACGCTCCAGGAAGACGTCATGCGTACCCGGCGGAAGGTGCAGAGCATACGCGATATCGTGCGGCGTAGAGAGCCGCAGCAGTGCCGGGTTGAGCGCGACGATCTCGGGGACAGTTGCGCCGGTGAGGTCTGCTACCAGGCGCATGTCGATCGGGTAGGTCGTGGTTACTTCGTCGGAGAGTTCGGGGGCGTCGGGCACCAGATCGGTAAGACCGTAGAGTTGGGGATTCTTCGCCATGATGGCCGCGGCGATGATGCCCGGGACGTAGTTCTTCGTCTCGGCGGGAAGCGCGTTGAGGCGGTAGAGCTGCCAGAAGTCGGCGTAGCCGGTCTTGGCGACGGCGTGCTGCACGTGACCGGGACCCCAGTTATAGGCGGCCATCGCGAGGTACCAGTCGCCAAACTGGTTATGAAGTTCCTTCATATACCGCGCATAGGCGAGGGTGGACTTCCGCGGATCGAAGCGCTCATCGAAGTAGCCGTTGCGATCCAGTCCATAGCCTCCCTGCGGCATGAACTGCCACATGCCACCGGCGCCGGAGCTGCCATTCAGCGCCTGTGGCTGAAAGCCCGACTCCGCAACAGCGAGATAGATCAGGTCCTGTGGAACGCCCTGGTCGCGCAGGATCTTCGAGATCATCAGCCGGTACTTTCCGGCGCGCTCGAGTGAACGCTTGAGGTGGGCGTGACCTGCAGGAGAGTTCGTGAAGTAGCTGATCCAACCGGCGACATAGTCGTTCACCACCAGGGGGAGATCCGATTGCGTTGTCTTCAACTCGGCCGCGATCCGGCCTACCAGCGCGGGGTCGGGTGGAAAGGTGACCTCGGTTGCAGCATTGACCGGTGCTTCTTCGATCTTCTGGGAGAAGCCGTTGCCCTGCTTGAGGGCGACCAGCTCCAGGGAGTTGATCGCTGAGAGCAACTGGTCGAACTCGTCGGAGAGCTGCGGATCGTTCTGGAGATCCATGCCACTCGAGAGCATGGTGTCGACCGCGAAGTCGAAGTCCTGGCGAGCTGCATCGAGTCGATTTGCGTTGTAGTTCTGGACGCCGGATTTATAGCTGGCCTCGGCCTTGCTGATCAGGGCCTGCACCTTCTGTGCGTGCTGGGTGGCCGTGATCGACGGTGTGGTCTGCGGCGCGTGCGCTTGTGCCTGAACGGTGGCTTGTTGCTGTTCCAGCGCGGGCGCCGTGGTGTTCGCCGCCGCACTGCCCGGTGAGGCTGTGCTTTTGGGGCTGGAGCCGGTGCAGCCGGTGAGAGCCAGGAGCAGCAGCGGCGGGGCGCAGGCCATTGCAAGGGAGCAACGCCCGAAAAGGGAGGAAGTTCGCAGGTTCACCATCAACCTTCTCATTGTAAGGGTTGGACG
>Ga0224534_1001318_pt1 | contig 13293 bp, 7 predicted proteins | sample 714E12024metaG_FD_172012 | JGI IMG/M metagenome (GOLD analysis project Ga0224534, IMG submission 172012) | Peat soil microbial communities from Stordalen Mire, Sweden - 717 E1 20-24 | ecosystem: Environmental > Terrestrial > Soil > Wetlands > Peat | place: Sweden: Norrbotten County, Stordalen... | reverse complement strand
CACTCGCGAGCGGTCGCGCCTGTGGTGTAGATATCGTCGATCAGAAGCACCTCGCATCCGGGCCGAATGGAGTTCCGATCCACCGCAAAGGCGCCTTTGACGTTCCAGTAGCGGCTGGTCGGGTTGAGTGCAAACTGGCTTCGCGTGTCGCGGCGGCGGCGCATGATTGTGGGCTCCAGACTAAGCCGCCAATCTGGACGAGTCCGTTGCACTTCGGCCAGAGCGGTCTTGGCAAGCAGCTCGGACTGGTTGTAGCCCCGCTGGCGCAGCTTGCTGGGAAACAGCGGCACAGGAACGACGATGAGATCCTGGGCGGCCACGCTCTCGATCGACAGGATTGCTTCGGCCAGCATTGGGCCAAGCAGCTTGGCGACGCCGCTCATCCGCTCGTACTTGAGCAGGTGAATCATCTCGCGCAGTTCTTTCCGGTAGACCGCGTACGCAACGGCGCGCTCGAACTTCGGCGGACGATTGCGGCAGTCGTCGCACAGCAGGCCCTCGTCCATGAACTGGCTGGCGAAGCGAGCGCTCTCCATGTCGATGTCGAGAGCCTCGCCACATATGCGGCACATGGCCAGAGTTTGCGGCGGTACAGAAGTCCGGCAGTTCTCGCAGATGGGAAGGATTGTGAAACGCAGCAGCGGACCACTGCACACGCGGCAGTCCGATGGAAATGCTGTCGTAACCAGATCGTCGAGAACAGAACGAAACGCCGCGGTTGCACGACCAGCCAGGCTTTGCAGCAGGCACATTCGAGCGCGACCGTCTTCCGGTCCGGAGCTTAAGCCAAGCGGCGCGCCGGGAAGAACATGGAGCGTACTCTCATTCAGGCATTCGCTGAAGATGCACCTCGCTCGCACAGCGCTCCAGGCCGCTTGGGCCGCGCCGATGGTCGAAGTATAAATCCTGGCTGCTCGATTCGCCAACAGTAACGCCTATTCGCGTCTGTGCCAAAGCGCAAGACCGCGCGAAAGTCCGCTGCCGCTGATACACTCCCATCGAAGCATGTAACACTGTTTTTTCACGGGAGATTCCAACCACATGGCCGCATCGACACCCATCAAGCCAGCCTTCAAGCCCTTCGTTCCCGCGACCGAGTCGCGACCGGAGTTGACGGCCAGGGCGCTCATTCTGGGCGCGGTCTTCGGCGTGCTCTTCGGTGCGGTGACCGTTTACGTCGGGCTGCGCGCAGGGCTAACGGTTGCGGCCAGCATTCCCATCTCGGTGCTATCGATCTCCATCCTGCGGGCCTTCGGTCGCGCCAGCATTCTGGAGAACAACATTGTGCAGACGACGGGCAACGCGGGCCAGTCCATCGCTTCGGGAGTCATTTTCACCCTGCCCGCGCTCATCTTTCTCGGCTTCGATCTGGAGGCGAGCCGCATCTTTGCGCTAGCGCTCTTTGGCGGCTGGCTCGGCGTTCTGTTCATGATCCCACTGCGCCGCCAACTCATCGTCGAGGAGCACGGCACGCTGCTCTATCCCGAAGGCACGGCCTGCGCCGACGTTCTGATCGCGGGCGAACGCGGTGGCAGCTTCGCCTCGCGCGTCTTTCTCGGTCTCGGACTCGGCGGCGTCTACACGCTCTTCCAGAACGACGGGCTCTTCGGCCTGTGGCCCGACACGCCGAAGTTCGATCCCGACCTTGGCCCGCAGCATCTGCTCAAAGGCGCCTCCATCCGTGCCGACTGTACAGCGGAGTATCTCGGCGTGGGATACATCATCGGAGCGCGTGTCGCGGCGATCATGCTGGCCGGCGGCATCTTCTCCTGGCTGGTTCTGATGCCGGCGATCTACTTCTTCGGCTCGCACCTCTCCGGCCCGCTCTATCCTGGCACCGTCCCGGTGAAAGATATGTTGCCCTCCGATCTGTGGCGAACTTATGTGCGGCCGATGGGCGCGGGCGCGGTTGCGGCGGCGGGACTCATCACGCTGGTTCGCACATTGCCGACGATCTTCAGCGCGCTGACGCAGGGGCTGAAGAAAGGTGGAGCAAAGCTGGCTGCGGCGCGGCCTTCGCGCACGGAGCATGATCTGCCTCCGATCGTGGTCTTCGGCGGCAGCGGCTTGCTGATCGTGCTCATGTTCCTCTTCCTCCAGTTCAAGCCGATCCCAGGCGCGTACGTTGGCCCTATTGCGAACCTCGCCGCCGCGCTGCTGATCGTCGTCTTCGGCTTCCTCTTCGTCACTGTCTCGGCGCGAATCGTCGGCATCGTCGGCTCGTCCGCGTCTCCCGTTTCGGGGATGACGATTGCGACGCTGATGGCCACCTCCGCAATCTTCCTGGTGAAGGGGTGGACCGCGCCGGCGTTTGGCGCGCTTGCCATCACCATCGGCGGAGTGGTGTGCATTGCGGCGTCGAACGCTGGCGATACCAGCCAGGATCTGAAGACTGGCTACCTCGTTGGATCGACCCCATGGAAGCAACAACTCGCGTTGATCTTCGGCGTTGTCGTCTGCATCTTCTCCATTGGAGCCACGCTGAACGCGATGAACGTCGGGCTGGAGCAGTTCCAGCGGATGCAGAAGCCGGTCGCCCTCTCGCTCGCCCACCTGCCGGACGGCGTACAGAACAAGGGCTACTTCACACGCGACAGCGTCTCGCTTTCTTCGCACAATGCGGACAACCACGCCAAGGAGCAGCTTAAAGGAACCCGGCAGTACATTCTGCTGAACGCCATCGGCTCGACCACGCTGGACGACGGAAAGTACCTCTACAATCCCGCCACTGGGCAGATCGAGGTGCAGTGGATTCAGGGCATCGGCAGCGAGCGGGCCGCCGCGCCGCAGGGACGCCTGATGGCCACCGTCATCAACGGGATTCTGTCGCGCAAGCTGCCGTGGACTCTGGTGCTGCTGGGCGTGGCACTGGTGATCGTCGTCGAGCTGCTGGGCGTTCGTTCGTTGACCTTCGCGGTCGGCGCGTATCTCTCCATCGCTACCACGCTTGCGATCTTCGTCGGCGGAGTAATGCGCTGGATGGTTGATCGCGCGATGATCCAGCATCGCGAGCGAGCACGCATAGAAGCCAATCCCGACATCATCGATCCCGAAACCGGCCTGCCCATCCCCGGCAGCGTAACTCCCGACCTCGACAGCGAGAGCGAGATCTCGCCGGGAAGCCTGTACGCGTCGGGGCTGATCGCCGCCGGCGGAATCGTCGGGCTGCTGGGTGTCTGCGCGCGTCTGTTGGAGGGACTCTCCGAGCAGCACGGCGGCCACTGGCAGCTCTTCCGGTTCAGCGATGCCAACCCGATGCACCATGACTGGGTGAGCGTGGTGATGTTCGCGCTGCTCGCGTTCAGCCTGTACTACTTCGCCCGCAAGCCGCTGGCCGGCGAGAAGCAGGGGTGAGCGGTAAGTGGTTAGTGGGGTTCTGGCTCGGCGACGACGTATGAGCTTTGAGGCCTGAGCACGGCGTGACGTGGAACGGGGGGGGAGAGGCTCTTGCCCATTGGGTGCGTAAAGTGAGGATAAAAAAGTACGAAAATAATCGTTGACATACGACGATTGTCGTACTAATGTGTCATGCATGATGAGGCGAAGAGTTCAAACCCGCGATGCGATGCAGCTTCCCACCGAGGCTGAGTTGGAGATCCTGAATATTCTTTGGGCGCTGGGTCCGAGCACGGTGCGCGACGTGCATACGGCGAGCGAGAAGGAGACCGGCTATACCACGGTACTGAAGCAGATGCAGGTGATGGCGGAGAAGGGGTTGCTGAAGCGCAGCGAGCGGTACCGGTCGCATGTGTACGAGGCGCGCATTGCGAAGGAACAGACGCAGCGGCAGTTGGCGCGGAACCTGGTGCGGCGGGCCTTCGATGGTTCGGCCAAGAACCTGGTGCTGGGCGCGCTCTCGTCGCAGAAGGTGACGGCGGCGGACCTGGCGGAGATTCGCAGGATGCTGGACGAGTACGAGAAGAGGCCGCTATGACAACGCTGGTTGAAATTTGCGGGCTGCCGTTGGTACACGCTCTGGGCTGGACGCTGCTTCATCTCTGCTGGCAGGGGACGGTGGTTGCGGTGGTGCTGTGGTGCGTGCTGGGGCTGCTCGGCGGGCGGTCTTCGCGGGCGCGCTATGCGGCCGCGTGCCTTGCGCTGGGGCTGATGATTGCGCTGCCGCTGGTGACGTTTGCGCACCTGGCATCGGTCGAGTACCAGTTGCGGGCCGCGTTCGACGGCCCGGCGGTGGCGATCGAGTCGGGGATGGTTCTGCGGGTGAGGGCGGGGGAACTGAGCGCGCCCTGGCCGGTGCAGATGGCCGTGGCGCTGGACCACGCGCTGCCGTGGATTCTGCTGGCGTGGTTCGCGGGCGTGATCCTGTTTGTGGGCCGGCTGAATGTGGGGCTGCTGGTTGCGCGGAGGATGAGGTCCGCCGGTACAACGGCTGCGCCCGCTGAGTTGCAGCAGGTTTTTGAGGCGGTACGGCGGCGGCTTGGAATAGCGCGCGCGGTGCGGCTGATGCACTCCGCGTTGGTGCAGGCGCCGACGGTGATTGGCTGGCTGCGGCCTGTGGTGCTGATTCCGGCAAGCTGCCTGACCGGGCTCTCGACGATGCAGATTGAGGCGATTCTGGCGCACGAGTTGGCGCACATACGGCGGCACGACTATCTGGTCAGCGTGTTGCAGTCGATGGTGGAAACATTGCTGTTCTACCACCCGGCGGTGTGGTGGGTCTCGAAGCAGATTCGCCGCGAGCGGGAGTGCTGCTGCGACGAGCTTGCGGTTGCGGTGGGCGGCGACCGGCTGGCCTATGCAAGGGCGCTGTCGGTGCTGGAAGAGCGGCGAAGCTTTTATCCAGAAGTGGCACTGGGAGCGAATGGAGGAGTACTCAAGATGAGGATCAAACGGTTGCTGGGATGCAAGGAAGATGCGGCAGTCTCGCAGTTTGCGGCTTTCACGGTTCTGGCTTTGATTGTGGCGCTGGCTGGATCGTATGGGTTGACGGTGGCGCGGGCGGAGTCCGGCGCGGTGAGTCATGCGGCGCGCGCGGCGTCGCCAATGGATCTGGAACCGGCGGCCCCATTGAATACGCTGATCGCTTCGCCAGCTGTGCGCCAGTTCCAATTGAAGGAGCCGGTCCTGATGGCGCAAGCAGAGGCTCCGGCGGCAGGAGCAGCGCAGGTCGACGGCGCAATAGCAGGAAGCATCGTCGATCAGACGGGGGCTGTCGTTCCCGGTGCCAAGGTGACCTCAGTCAATACGGACAATGGGACTCAGGTGAGCAGCGAAACTGATAACTCGGGCACGTATTCCATCTCACCTTTGCAAACTGGCCCGTACAACGTCGAGGTTGTGGCGAAGGGCTTTCAGAGGATGTTGCAGGAGAACGTGCATGTTGATTCGGGAAAAACGGTTGGCTTGAATTTGAAACTAACGGTTGACCAGGGGTCGGGCGCGCAGCTCGTGCCGGCTGCTCCAGCGTACAGGCTGCTCCAGGCTTCTCCGGGCGGACAGGTGCGTGTCTCCGCGGCGGTGGTGGCGGGGATGGCACTTTCAAAGCCCGACCCTGTCTATCCGGCGGAGGCCAAGGCGGCGCATGTGCAGGGGGCGGTGATCCTGCACGCAATTATTTCGAAGACGGGGACGGTGGAGAATCTACAGGTCATCAGCGGGCCAACGATGCTGGTTGCGAGCGCGATGGATGCGGTGAAGCAGTGGACGTACAAGCCGTATCTGCTGAATGGCCAGCCGGTGGAGGTGGAGACGAGCATTACGGTGAACTACACGTTTGGCGGTCCGACGAACGTGGTGGGGCCGGTCCCGCCAGCCGATGAGGCGAGTGCCGGAGTGAAGCAGATTGGCGGTGGCGTGACGGGGCCTGTGGTGATCTACCAGCCGGATCCGGAGTTCACGAAGGAAGGTAGGAAGGCCAAGGTGCAGGGCGTTGTAACTGTCAGCCTGGTAGTGGACGAGCACGGCCAGCCGCAAAACGTGCATATCGTGCGCGGAATGGGAATCGGGACAGATGGGAGGCCGGACCCGAAGCTGAAGAAGGCTGCGCGAAAGGCTGCGGATGGGATGAACCAGAGTGCGGTCGATGCGGTGAAGCAGTACAAGTTCAAGCCGGCGATGGAGAATGGCAGGCCGGTGTCGGTGTATCTGAACGTCGAGGTGAACTTCGAGATCTTCTAGGGCTGGGGCTGGGTTGGGGGTTGCGGGACGGGAGCTGGGGCGGGCACGGGGGCGGCGTCTTTGGCGGGTTCGGGGAGGAAGGCGGTGTCTGGGTAGGCGGCGTTGGTGGAGATGTTGACCAGGATGGGGAGCTCGGCCTGCATGCGGGCGAACATTTTGGGGTCGCGCTGGAGATAGATCGCCTTCTCCGGGTCGGCGAAGTAGGCCAGCAGATCGCGCTTGAGGCCGAAGGGGATGGGCGTGGCGGGGTTGCGGGCGATCTCGTGTAGCAGGTTCGCGTATGTCTCGTCGCAGAGGCGGTAGGTGCCGGGGCGGATGATGTCTCCGGTGTCGAGGTCCTTGTTGGGGATGTTGGCGGCGGTGGTTGCGTGGGCGAGCGACTGGCGGAGGACGTCGACGGTGTGGACGAGGGAGTTGACGTAGTCCTGTTCGGTGGCGGGGGTGGGGCCGCGCAGCGAGAGGACGGAGAGCGTGCCGACCTTGGGCAGGATGAAGATGAAGCCGGCGAGCAGGTGGGTCCCGATTCCGGCGTGGCGGCGATAGCTGTCCCAGTGGTCCTGGGTGGCGAGGGTTGCGATCTGCTGGTTGAGGTTATCGAGCGCAGGGCTAGGCGTGTCGGGCGGCATATGTTTGCGGTGGAGGAGGGTTTCGGCGTAGGCCACGCGCGGCAGCAGGGTTCGGACGGAGTAGCGGTAGCCCTGGAGCGTGGGGCGGGGATGTCCGAGGATGACCGCGATGTCGAGGCCATAGGTGTCATAGAAGGCGCGGGCGAGCAGAGGGACGGGAATGGCGAAGCCGATGTGGTTGAGGTATTTCTCGGGGGCGAGGCGGCGCTTGGCGATCTCGTTGATGTCGAAGGCGAACTCTGCGCGAACGTGCTGGTGCTCTCCCTCGGCGAAGTTGACGTTGGGGCCGTACTTGGCGGCGAGGGCGGGGAACTCCTGGCCGACGGCGAGGTTGATGGATTCGGCGTGGCCGATGGTGTCGCCCATGTAATGGGAGAGCGCGCCGATGGCGAAGGCTACGTCGTCGGGGGATTTGGCGTCGCGGAAGAGGGCTCGGATGAAGTCTCCGGTGCGGACGTAGTGCAGCAGGTCGGAGAAGAGGGGTTTGCCCAGGGGATAGTAGCCGAGGTCCTGGATGACGCATCCGCCGTAGGCATAGGCGCGGGCCTCGCGGAGCTGGGCGGGAGTGAGATTGGGGTAGCGCTTGAGCAGCAGCGGCTGGATGGAGTCGGCCCAAGTGAGGTCGATGAGCTGCTCGTGGGTGAGGACGGAGTAGGCGTGGATGGGCTGCGGGATCGCAACGAGAACGAGCAGGAGAGTGGCCAGCGGAAGACGGAACGAACGGAAGATGCGCATGTGCTGTGGAGTTAGATGCGATTTGTTCGCTACGCGTTGGGGACGAGGGCTTTGGCGAGGCTTCCGTTGGCGCGGGCGAGGCGGGCCTCAGCGGCGGCGCGGGGCAGCGAGAGCACATGCATGGCGATGGCGACCTTGACGGAGCCTGCTTCAAAGAGCAGGCGCGAGGCGGTGGGGCGATCGCATCCGATGGCGGCCATCAGGATGCGATGAGCGCGGTCGATCAGCTTGTCGTTGGTGGGTTTGACGTTGACCATGAGGTTGCCGTAGACCGCGCCGGTGCGAATCATGACGCCGGTGGAGATCATGTTCAACACCAGCTTGGTTGCGGTCCCGGCCTTCATGCGCGTGGAGCCGGTGAGGACCTCGGGGCCGGTGACCGGCGTGATGGCAATGTCGGAGTTGCGGGCGACGGGCGAACCGGCGACGCAGGAGAGGCCGATGGTGAGCGCGCCCAACGAGCGGGCATGGATCATCGCGCCCAGGACGTAGGGCGTGCGTCCGCTGGCGGCGATTCCGACCAGGGTGTCGGAGGTGGCAAAGCCGGCGGCGGCGAGGTCGCGGGCGCCCTCTTCGGTGGAGTCTTCGGAGTACTCGGAGGATTTTCGCAGAGCAGCGTCTCCGCCTGCGATGAGGCCCTGAACCAGCGTGGGCGGGACGGAAAACGTCGGTGGACACTCGGAGGCGTCGAGGACGCCGAGGCGGCCGCTGGTCCCCGCTCCGATGTAGAAGAGGCGGCCGCCGCGGGTGAAGCGCTCGGCGATGGCGTCGACGGCGCGCGCAATGGCGGGCAACTGAGACTCGACCGCCGTGGCGACGGCTGCGTCCTCCTGATGGATCAGAGTGAGCATCTCCAACGTGGAGAGCTGGTCGATGCGCGTGGTGCGTGGGTTGCGCGCTTCGGTGGTGAGGGCCGCAAGATCGGACATATAGCTTGATAGTAGCTGGTTGCTGGTTGCAGGTTACTGGTTAATCGTGTGGTTCGCGCAGATGCGCGAATGCCCCACCGATTCGCAACGTTTGCGAAGAGATGGGGCACCCGGAATTGCTGGCGGCTATTTGCCGACGACGACGATTTCGAACGAGCCGGGAATCATTGGCGCGCGCGGGCCACGGAATCCGCCGGAACCTCCGGGACCACCAGGACCGCCGGGACGGCCAGCAGCGCCGGGGCCACCAGCGGTGGGTGGGGCCGGCGAGCCGGGTGTTGGCGGTGCAGGCGCAGCCTCGGGCGCGGGAGGCGCGGGCGCTGGGCCGTACTCCGCAGTGATCAGCAGCAGGTGGCCGGTCTTGGTGTCGAGGGTGATGGTCTTGGCGCGTACCGGCGTCTTGACGCTCTGCTCGACGACGAAGTCGGTGGGCGAGTTCTCCTTGATGACGGTGAGGGTGCCGTCGCCCTGGGAGCTGAAGGTCTCCATGGTGGCTGGATTGAAGGTGGCGCCGTCGCAGCCCTGGCCGATGGGCAGGGTGGTGATGACCTTGCCGGAGGCAGCGTTGACGATGACCATGACCTGGGGCGTGCGGCAGGCGGCGAAGAGGATGCCGTTCTTGGCGTCGAGGGCGAGTCCTGCGCAACCGTCGCCACTGGCCTTGATGTCAATGGTGTGGTCGAGTTTCATGGTGTTGGAGTCGATGACGGCGATGGCGCCCTTGTCTTCGATGTCGACGTAGATCTTGCCCTTGCCGTCGAACTGGCCCTGCTCGGGCGCGCCGCCGATGTCGATGGTGGTGAGGATGGAGCCGTCCTTATCGTCGATCACGGTGATGTTGGGTGCGGAGTGGGAGAGATCATAGAAGCGGTGGTTCACCGTATCGTTGAGGTAGCCATCGGGATTGCCCTGGACCGGAATCGTCTTGATGATGGCGAAGGTCTTGGCGTCGAACATGGTGATGGCCCTCGACGTGGCGAAGCCGTGGCCTGTGACGTCGTCGACGACCGCACCGTGCGCGCTGGTGCCGGGGATGTCGCCGACCTGGGCGAAGGTGTCGAGGTTGAAGACGCCGATGTGGCCGGCGGCACCGGAGCGCGCGACGTACAGGGTGCGGTTGGCGGAGTCGGCGCCGACGTAGTCCATACCGCCATCGCCACCGACCTTGACGGTCTGGAGGACCTTGTAGGGGCCGGACTGGCTTGGGGCTTGGGCATGCGCGACTGCGGCGAGTGGAAGCAGAACGGCGAGGGCGGCGAGTACGAGCAGATTGCGTGACATAAAGGTGCGTCTCCTGGTGACTCTAAACTTTACGGCAACGCCGGTCCGGCGTCGGGATGGTGCGTGCGGCGATGCTGGAGACCAAGTATAGGCTCGCCAACCTTAAGCGGATGTGAAGCTGCCGCGTGTGGGGAGAACTGGCAACGGCAAAGACAGAAGCAGATTCCCTTCCCACCCCAACGAGCAAATTCACTCGTTGGGGCCCCCGGCTTCCCACCCCAACGAGCAAATTCGCTCGTTGGGGACCCCGGCTTCGGGAATGACAAACAAAAAACAGGCAGCGGCAAGAGGGTGGCTAGCAGCCCGTGGTGCAAGTCGGAAATCAACAAAAGCGTCGATGAAGGAGACTGTAAGTGATTGATTCCATGGATCGAGGTTCTCGAACAAAAGGCAGTTTCCGAGGTCGAGTTACTTCCACCACGGGCTGCTAGGGGAGGGGTTGGAGGTTTTCGTAGCGGAGGTGCCAGGACTTGGGAAAGCCGGGGGCGTGGGTGGGCTTGCCGTCCTTGTCCACGGCACCGTCCCAGCCGGCGGCCATCATGGCGACGGCGGAGAGCCAGCCGCCGTTGGCGGGCATGTACATGGGCGTCTGGTCGGGGCGGCGGACGGTGTAGCCGGAGGCGCGGAAGGGGTTCTGGTCGTAGCGGCCGACGAGGAGCTGGATGGCGAGGTCGGGCTCGTTGAGGCGCGCGGCGGTCATGGCCATCATGGCGGTGCCCCAGGTGACGGCGTTCTGCGGGGCATCCGTGTGGGCGACGCGGTGCAGCGTGTTGCGCATGGCTTCCTTGTCGATGCCGCGGCCGGGGAGCACGCCGAACATGAAGGTGGTCATGCCGGAGGGGGTGGTTTCGACGGGGAGCTCCATGGCGGGGTAGATGCCGTTGCGCACGGTGGGCGGGGCGATGTGGTCGATGACGGCCTGCCAGAGCGGATCGGGCGCGAGGCCGAGGCGGATGCGCCATTGCTGGGCGGTCTGGAGCGCCCACTTCCAGTAGGCGAGCTCCATGGTGGGATTCAGATTGTGGGCGAGGTCGGTGTGCTTCTCGTCGGCGGAGTTGAGGCCGGGGCCGAGGACGTACTCTTTGCGCGTGGGGTCGTAGTCGACGAAGGTGGCCATGTAGTCGGCGGTGGCGAAGACGATGGATCTGTAGCGGTCGAGGGTGGCTTTATCTTTGCGCGCGCGGTAGACGAGTTCCGCGAGGTAGATGGGATGGGGCTGCTGCCAGACCAGCGCGGGGCCAACGCCGGAGGGGCTTTCGATGCCGGAGGGGTCGGTCATCTTGGACCACTTGACGCCTTTGGCGCCTTCGAGTTTCGCCATCGCCTCGCCGGGCGGCATCATGCGGTTGAGGCTGTCGAGGGAGCGTTCGAGGATCTCAGGATGGCCCCAGAGCGCCCAGTGCGCGGCGTGCCACCAGTACATCTCCATGTGGAACTTGCCGAACCAGGAGTTGACGCCGAGGCCGGTCTCCTGCGGGGGGAGCGGGCCGGAGTCGTGGACGGCCATGAGGTACTGCGAGAGGACGATGCGGCGCTCCAGCTCGGCGGCGCGCGGGTCGGTGTTGCCGGAGAGGTCGATGACTCCTCCAGTGAGCCAGTAGTGCCGCCACTGGGCGCGCGAGGCGGATTCGACGGCGGAGACGGGTTCGGGTTCGGTGAGGATCTTTTTGGGGGAGAAGCAGGTGGTCAGTTCGATGCTGTCGGCGGAGCTGGTGAGGAGGAATTGATGGGGCGCGGTCTCGGCGAGGGATGTGCCGGACGACCAGCGGGCGCGGACGAAATAGTGCGTGGCGTCGAGGGTGCGGGCGAAGCCGGCAGAGGTGGGGCTGAGGCGAGTGAGGACGGTGGTGTGGGATTCGGGGTGCGTCCAGTCCTGATAGTCGGGGCCGAAGGAGTCCGATGCGTAGGGGAATGCGATGCGGATTTTGAGGCGGCCGGCGGCGATGAGCGGGGAGGTGACGCGGGTAGCGACCTCGTCGCGCGTGGGGTGGGCGATGGTGACGATGCGGACGGGGACGCCATCGACGGTGAACGAGCTGGTGAGGATTCCGGCCCAGAGGTCGAGGGTCTGGGTGAGATCCTTGAGGTCGGTGATGAGAACCGGCGAGCCGTCGGGGTGGGTCATCTCTAGGCCGATGCGTCCGAGGCCGAAGCGGTTGGGGTTGGCGCGCAGGTAGGCCGCGTCGGGCGTGGGATGGCTGGTGCTGGCCGAGGGAAAGATGAACTGGCGATCGTACTTCGGGATCGAAGTCATCGGGAATTTGTCGAGGGTGTAGCCGTTGGGATTGGGAAAGCTGTGCCATCCCCAGTCGCTGAGGATGCCGATGGGCATGGTCTTCGCGTAGTACTCGGGAAAGGACTGGAGGCCGGTGACGTCGAAGTTGAAGGCGAAGTCGCCGTTGCCGACGGCCATTGCGCCGTTGGGGTCGAGCGAGTGGACGACGATGTTGTGGCGAGTGACGAGGGCGTGGCGATCGATGGGGGCGTCAGTGGCGGCGGAGTGCGCCGATCTGCTGCTCGCGTTCAGGGGGTGCCCAGGCGCAGCGGTCTGCGCTAGTCCGCCAACGGCACTCCATGCTGCACAGAAAAAAAGAACCGCCAAAACACGCATCGCTCGCATCGTTGGTATTGCTCGCATCGCTGTCCCCTGACTCTGAGTCGTCTTCGCCGCGGGGCTTTGCGCGGTCGCAGTGCGAGTGCAATGCTACTTGCTGCGGCTTGCGGCTGTCATGGAACCGCTGCCGGAGCTAGCGGGCGGCAGCGAGGGTGATGCGGGAGGACGTGACGGGGTCGTAACTGCGGTAGACGCTGATGTGGAAGCAGGCCTGCTGGAACTCCTCCTCGACGTCGATCTTGCCCTGGTCGATAAGGGGTTGCAGGTAGGCGCGCATCCATGCGATCTCGGTGATAGTGAGGCCGCGCTTGGCGATGTCGACGGCCTGGCCGGTGAGGTGCGGCGAGGCGGTGTCTCCGGTGGAGGGCGCGGCGTTGCCATTGCTGTGCGTCAGGCGCTGCTGGAACTTGACGGTGCGCACAGCCGAGTCCACCTGCAAGGGCTGTTGGAAGGCGGCGTAGTGGTCGCGCGCGAGGACGCTGAGGAAGGCGGCGGTCCAGGGACGCGAGAAGCGGCGGTCCTCCGGCAGGCGCTCGTCGACGCGCAGGGCCTCGTTTTCCGGCAGGGCGACCAGCATGTGCTGGCGGCGCAGGTCGAGCAGGTCGGCCTCGTCGCGCACGCGGTTGAGGCCGTCGCGGTCGGCCATCTGGTTCTGGTGGAGCAGGTTTTCGTGCGAGCCGAAGAGGGGCGGCGGAACCATGAGGTGGCCGCGGCTGTCGTAGAGCGAGGAGACGCGCAGCGCGGGAAGCAGGACGGGCGTCGCAGCTTCCTCTTCAATGGAGCGCAGGCGCAACTGATCGGGCGCGCTTCCGGTTGTGGGGCGGAGGACGCCGCCGACGTTGATGAGCGCGGTGGCATTGTCTGCCACCGGATCGTCGCCGGTAGCACTGCTGTCGGCGGGAAGACGCGACGCGGCGGGCCTGCGCTGCTCGGCAAGAATGGGCGCGGGCCGGGCGGTGCGAGCTTCCATGCG
>Ga0224534_1001316_pt1 | contig 13302 bp, 9 predicted proteins | sample 714E12024metaG_FD_172012 | JGI IMG/M metagenome (GOLD analysis project Ga0224534, IMG submission 172012) | Peat soil microbial communities from Stordalen Mire, Sweden - 717 E1 20-24 | ecosystem: Environmental > Terrestrial > Soil > Wetlands > Peat | place: Sweden: Norrbotten County, Stordalen... | reverse complement strand
GATGAGGCGATCGAGATATCTGACGGGCTTGCCCCCGAGCACCTCCAGGTGATGACCGCCGGCGACGGTGAGTTGGCGGCCAGGCTGCGCAACTACGGCTCGCTGTTCATCGGCCGGTACGACCCGGTGCCGTTCGGCGACTATGTCTCCGGTCCCAACCACACCCTGCCCACCGGCGCCACTGCCCGGTTCAGCAACGGGATCTGGGTGGGCACCTTTATCAAGGCGTCCACGTACGAGAGGGTGACTCCGGAGGGCGCCGCCACTTTGGCGCAGCATTGCTCGCACCTGGCCGGCGTGGAAGGATTGCTGGCGCATCAGCGTTCGGCTGATCTGAGAAAACCGTAAATGCCCTGGGTGCTACCGGTTTGAATAACCCGCTCCGCACGAACTTCGAACCCCGAACCTCGATGATGTGTTCTTTGCGCCTAAAATGAAGAAATAGGTGATCGGCAGTATATATATGAAAAATGCATAGGGTATGTATCCCGCAGTGCCTACATTCAGGGCTGTTGTGGGCATGAGGGCGGCGATGTTCCAGGGGATAATGGCGGAAAGGATAATTCCGCTGTTCTCAAGGTCTAAAGCCAATTGATAGTTGTCGAGGTCATTATAGCAGTCTTTCACAATTTCTTTCGTCATGACGACAGACATCGTTTGACTGCAGCCAAAGGCGGCGGTGATCACGCTGACTATGGAGGTTGCTCCAAACAACTCATGCCTCGTCAGGTGCCTGCTTGAAAGCGTATTTTTCAAACCCTCGAACATTTTTATTCCTTCAAACAGGCCGGCCAGAGAGCAGGAGACGAATATCACCAGACAGGTTTCGAGCATGGAAACGATCCCCCCGCCCGTAATGATGTTTTGCAGCGGGCCGGGGGTATTGATGCGGAATCCGAAAATAATATAGTGAAAAACCTGTTGCCACTGATGGTTTTGGAAAAGCACACCCAGGACGGCAGCCGAAAGGATGCTGGTCAGGATGGAGATATCGATGCTTACCCTGCATAATGACAGGACCAGGATGATAATGGCCGGCAACAGCATGATGAGCTGAATGTTGAATGCTTTTGCAAGGGCGCCTGCCAGGTTGTTGTTTATGGCTTGCAATGGATGGTATACGGATAGCGTGTAATAGAAAGCAAATGACAGCAATAAGGGAATTATTGCTGAACGAAGCATGTTCTTGATATTGATAAATATGTTTGTTCTGGTCAAGTTCGCCACCAAATAGGCGCTCGAAGACATCGGGGAACACCGGTCTCCAAAATAAGCGCCTGCGATAATGGCTCCGGCTATTATATTCAAGTTCGCATGTCCGCTCCTGGCAATGATCATCAGGGGGATGCCCACGGTGCCTACTGTTCCGAAGGAGGTGCCGATCAGGAAAGAGGTCAGGCAGCAGATAACAAATACGGCCAGGGCAAAGGTGTAGGGTATTAGAGGCGTCAGGCGCAGGCTATAGTAAACTATGGTCGGTATTGTGCCGGCGGCCATCCAGATGCCGATGGCCGCCCCGATCAGAATCAATATTCTTAAAACAACAAAGGATTGCCTGCATCCGTTAAAGGACATTCTGGCGATCTCTTTTAACGCATAGCCCTTTTTCAGCGAGATTAAGGCGAACAAAACCCAGCAGGTGATTAACGTGTAGCCGATAAATATATTTCTGAACACGCTGAATATAAGAAGGCAGAAAGAGATCGGCAATCCTATGTATATTTCCATCATATCGCCTTTCGGCTTCTTTTCTATTCAATCATATACCAAGTGGGCGATTAATACATAGCCATTTTTAGGGGCCCGAAGTTGAGGGAGTTGTTCAAATAACCGATATACAATTAGCGGCCCCGCAATTCGCTCTCATCACCGTACCCTTTGCTGTGTCAGAGCTTGCTTATATACAAAAGAGCTACTTTATGCGAAAATAAAGATCGATACAAACAGTTTCAACTCGGCCTCGACTGCAGCCGTGCACGCCCGACGCTCCCGCAGTCTGAGACGAAGCCCCAGAACCTGCCAACGGAGAGCAAACCTATGCCCGTGTCCCTCCCCATATTTTTACTTGAAGGCATCTAATTGCCATGGATGAGAGGGTTTAGGTTGGAAGCAAGGACTTAGAAACGGGGGGTTGAGTTTTTGGCTGCCGAAAACAGATCGGTCGTTCCGGTCGATATCAATCGAGAGGTGCAGCGGTCATACCTGGATTACGCCATGAGCGTGATCGTCGGGCGCGCCCTGCCCGATGTCCGGGATGGTCTGAAGCCGGTGCACCGGCGGATTCTCTATGCTATGTACGACACCGGGATGGGCCCCGACAAGCCCCACAAGAAATCGGCCGTTGTGGTCGGCAACGTGCTGGCCCGCTACCACCCCCACGGCGACGCGTCGGTCTACGACGCCCTGGTGCGCCTCGCCCAGCCCTTCTCGTCCCACTATCCCCTGGTGGACGGGCATGGCAACTTCGGGTCGATAGACGGCGATGCCCCTGCGGCCATGCGGTATACCGAGGTGCGGCTGGCGCCCCTGGCCCTCACCCTGCTGGCGGACATCGACCAGGAGACGGTGGACTTCATCCCCAACTATGACGGTACCATGACCGAGCCTTCGGTGCTCCCGAGCCGGGTGCCAAACCTTTTGATCAACGGCTCCGCCGGAATCGCCGTGGGCATGGCCACCAACATCCCGCCCCACAACCTGACCGAGGTGATCAGCGGCCTGGTCTACCTGATCGACGACCCGGAGGCCACGATCGAGGATCTGATGAGGCTGATCCCGGGCCCCGACTTCCCTTCCGCCGGCTTCATCCTGGGCGGGGACGGCATCAGGTCTGCCTATCAGACCGGGCGGGGCACCGTCATCATGCAGGGCAAGACGGAGATCGAGCGCACCGACAGCGGACGCACCCACATCCTGATCACCGAACTCCCCTTCCAGGTCAACAAGGCCCGGATGGTGGAGCGGATCGCCGAGCTGATCCGGGAGAAGAAACTGGACGGGATCAGCGATCTGCGGGACGAATCGGACCGCAACGGCATCCGGGTGGTGCTGGAGCTGCGCCGCGAAGCCAATCCCAGCGTGATTCTCAACCGGTTGTACAAGCACACCCAACTACAGGAGAGCTTCGGGGTGATCATGCTGGCCCTGGTGGACGGCGCCCCGCGCGTCCTGAATTTGGGGGAGGTGCTGTCGTATTACCTGGAGCACCAGGTGGTGGTGGTGACCCGGCGTACCCAATTCCAGTTGAAGAAGGCCATGGAGCGTCTGCACATCGTGGATGGCCTGTCCATCGCCCTGAACCACCTCGACGAGGTGATCGCCCTGATCCGGCGTTCCCGGACCGTGGACGAGGCCCGGCAGGGGCTGATGCAGAACTTCGGCCTGAGCGAACTGCAGGCCCAGGCGATCCTGGACATGCGGCTGCAGCGGTTGACCGGGATGGAGCGGGACAAGATCGAGGCTGAGCGCAAGGAACTGGAGGAGCGGATCGCCGGCCTGAACAGGTTGCTGGGCAGCGAGAACCTGATCCGCGGGGTGATCCGCAAGGAGTTGCTGGAGTATAAGACCAAGTTCGGGGACGAACGGCGCACGCGGATTGTGGGGCCTGCTCCCGAATTCAGGAAAGAGGACACCATTGCGGAAGAGGACATGGTGATCACCATTACTCACCGCGGCTACATCAAGCGCATTCCCCTGGACGCTTACCGGGGTCAGCACCGCGGGGGACGCGGGGTGACCGCTCTGACCACCCGTACCGAGGACTTCGTGGACCACCTGTTTGTGACTACCTCGCTGCACTACCTGTTGTTCTTCACTAACAAAGGCAAGGTCTACCGCCTGCGGGTGTACGACCTGCCGGAGGGCAGCCGCCAGGCCAAGGGCACCGCTCTGGTCAACCTGCTTCCCTTTGCTGGGGACGAGGATGTCACGGCGGTCATTCCCCTGCGGGAGTTCAGCGACAACCGCTACATCTTCATGGCTACCAAGCGGGGGATCGTCAAGAAGGGGCGGCTGTTGGACTACAATACCGCCCGCCGGGACGGCATCATTGCCATCCGCCTGGATGAGGGAGACGACCTGATCTGGGCGAAGCTGACCGACGGCAAAAACGAGGTAATCATGGCCACCCGGGATGGACTGGCGATCTGCTTCCCGGAGGAGGAGGTACGTCCGACCGGACGAACGAGCATGGGCGTGCGGGGCATCCGGCTGCACCCTACCGACGAGGTGGTGGGGATCGAGCGCAAGGATGATGTCGGCGACTTGCTGGTGGTGACCGAGAAGGGCTACGGAAAGCGCACCCCCCTGAAGCAATACCGGCGCCAGGGGCGCGGCGGCAAGGGGGTTACCACCCTCAGGGTGACCAGCCGCAACGGCGGCCTGGTGGGGATCAAGATTGCCGGAAACAACGACGAGGCGCTGCTGATCAGCAGCGAGGGGATCGTCATCCGCATCCCGGTCGGGGAAGTCTCCCGGCAGGGACGGAGCACCCAGGGCGTCAGGCTGATGCGCCTGGACAAGGGCGACCGGGTGGTGGCGGTAGCCAAACTCGCGCCCGCCACCCTGAAAGAGATCGAACCGTAGCGCAGTAGTCCGAATGGCAGGGCTGCCTGCGGGTCCGGGGGCAGCCCTGCCGTTTTTGTTGTTGCAAGCTAACTTTATTATGTATATAATCATACTAATGTATAGGGGAATACTGGAGTTATGAGCACGTCATGGCCGGATGCGGAGGAAAACAAAAGACCGGCCAAGCGGGGGCATTAGAGCGGGTAGCCATCGGTGAAATGGCGTGAAGACGTGGAAAGGATGGGGTTAATCGTGGAAGAGAAGGGTACCTGGAAGTTGAAGAAAGGCCTGGCGGAGATGCTCAAGGGCGGCGTGATCATGGATGTGACCACTCCCGAGCAGGCCAAGATCGCCGAGACCGCCGGAGCCTGCGCCGTGATGGCCCTGGAGCGCGTGCCGGCGGATATCAGGGCACAGGGCGGGGTCGCCCGCATGTCAGACCCCGACGTTATTTTGCGGATCATGGATGTCGTCTCCATCCCGGTGATGGCCAAGGCCCGGATCGGGCACTTCGTCGAGGCCCAGATCCTGGAGGCCCTCGGGGTTGATTATATCGACGAGAGCGAGGTGCTCACCCCCGCCGACGAGTCGCACCACATCGACAAGAACCAGTTCAAGGCGCCCTTCGTCTGCGGCGCCCGCGACCTGGGCGAGGCTCTGCGGCGCATCGGCGAAGGAGCGGCGATGGTCCGCACCAAGGGCGAGGCCGGCACCGGCAACATCGTGGAGGCGGTGCGCCACATGCGCGCCGTGATGGGTGAGGTCCGGAGGCTGCAGAATCTGCCGCACGAAGAACTGATGGCGTCAGCCAAGAACTTGGGCGCCCCCTATGAACTGGTCAAAGAGGTGGCGGAACTGGGGAGGCTGCCGGTGGTCAACTTTGCCGCCGGAGGGGTGGCTACACCAGCGGACGCGGCCCTGATGATGCAGTTGGGGGCCGACGGGGTTTTCGTGGGCTCGGGGATCTTCAAGTCCTCCGACCCCGCAGCCCGGGCGAAAGCCGTGGTGGCTGCGGTCACCTACTACAACGACCCGAAGATGCTGGCGGAGATTTCCCGGGGGCTGGGAACGGCAATGCCTGGCCTGGAGATGTCCAATATCACTCTGGAGGAGCGCCTGGCGGTGCGGGGCTGGTAATGATGAGGGTTGGAGTACTGGCGCTGCAGGGCGCCTTCCGGGAGCACGCTGCAGCGTTTAGAAGCCTGGGGTGCGAATGCCTGGAGGTGCGGACGCCGGGGGATGTGGCAATTATTGATGCTCTGGTGATCCCCGGGGGCGAGAGTACCACCATCGGCAAACTGCTGGGCGATTACCTACTGCTGGACCCACTGCTGGAGCGGCTGCAGGCGGGCCTGCCGGCCTATGGTACCTGCGCCGGGGCGATCCTGCTGGCCCGGGAGATCGCCGACAGCGACCAGCCGCGCCTCGGCCTGATGGATCTGAAGGTGCGGCGCAACGCCTACGGGCGCCAAGTGGACAGCTTCGAGACATCTCTGCTGATCCCCTGCCTGGGAGATGAGCCCTTCCCCGCAGTCTTTATCCGGGCACCCCTGATCGAATCGGTGGGTCCCGGGGTGGAGGTGTTGGCCCGCTACAAGGACGGGGTGGTCCTGGCCCGTCAGGGCAACCTGCTGGCCGGTACGTTCCACCCGGAATTGACCGGGGACCTGCGGTTGCACCACTACTTTCTGGAGTCGGTGGCAGGGGGCCGCAACTGAGAAAAGCCGAGATTCCGATGTTTGGATGGCGAGAATCGGCAAGCTGGAGATAGAGCTTTTGTCGCTATGGTGACGAGAGCTTTATGTTTTGCATAACTGTATGGCCGGCAGATTTAAAAACACTGCTTCTTATCTGTTATTGATCCTTTACAAATTGCCCAATTTATTTTACACATAAAGAATGCTCAGGTCATTTCGGTTGTTGGACATGCTCTTAACTGGATTATATTTTTAATCGGAAGTGATAAACGTGCGGGTAAGCAAAATACGGACTGAAGAGGCTGTCGGCCAGGTATTGGCGCATGACCTGACCAGGATCGTTCCGGGCAAGTTCAAGGGGGCGGCCTTCAAAAAGGGTCATTGCCTGGTGCCGGAGGATATCCCCGAACTGCTCCGGATGGGCAAGGACTCTATTTACGTTCTGGAACTGGAACCGGACGAGATTCATGAAGATGAGGCCGGGACCCGTCTGGGGCGGGCCGCGGCCGGCGCCGGTGTCACCTGCTCCGATCCCCAGGAGAGCCGGGTCAACCTCTTTGCCTCCCGGTCTGGCCTGTTGAAGATCAATGTTGCAGCGCTGGAGGAGATCAATGATCTACCGTCGGTAGTGCTCTCCACCCTTCCGAACAATACGCCGGTGGCCGCCGGTGACCTGCTGGCCGGGACCAAGGTGATCCCTCTGGCAGTCAAAAAGGAAGTCGTCCAGGCAGTGGAGCAGATTGCCGCCAAGCTGGGCGGGGTGGTCAGCGTTATCGAATACCGGGCCCTGGATGTGGGCATCATCGTCACCGGCAATGAGGTCTTCCATAAGCGGATCAAGGACCGGTTCGGACCGGTGCTCAGGGACAAGGTGTCATCCTTCGGGTCGCGGGTGCTGGACTTCCAGTATGCGCCGGACGATCCCGAGCGGATCGCTGAACTGATCGACGGCATGATCGCTGCCGGGGCCCAGTTATTGCTGGTCAGCGGCGGCATGTCCGTTGACCCGGATGATGTGACCCCCCAGGGGATCTCGCTGAGCGGGGCGGAGATCGAGATATACGGGGCGCCGGTGCTGCCCGGGGCGATGTTTCTGCTGGCCTATCGGGGCGAGGTTCCCATCATCGGGGTGCCTGCCTGCGGCATGTATTTTCATACCACCATTCTGGACCTGGTGCTGCCGCGGTTGCTGGCCGGAGAGCGGTTGACCAGGCGGGATATCGTATCCATGGGCCATGGCGGCCTGTGCAGAGCCTGCCCCGAGTGCCGCTTCCCGCGGTGCAGCTTCGGCCTGGCCGGCTCCTGAGCATCCCGGGGCCAAAGCCAAGTAATTAGCCAGGCTTTAGATGCTTACAAATATCCGGTGAGCAATTATAATTAGTGGAGGAAGAACTGGTGCGGCAGAATCATTATGGACACCTTTCATTTTGGACAGACTTGAACTGAGGACGGAGATGCCTGGATGCTCGAACTGAAGGATGTGCAGGAGTACGCCCAGCAGATCGCCGAGGCGATCGCTGCTGTTTTGAAGATCGATGTCGAGATTGCCGATAAAAACCTGATCCGGGTTGCGGGTACCGGGATCCATAGCCATAAGGTCGGGAGATCGATGAACCGGCAGGGCTATATCTATCGTGAAGTGATCAGGCATGGCCACGAATTGGTGATCGACAATCCCGGCAAGCACGAGCTCTGCCAACCATGCGAGCAGTGGGGAAATTGCCTGGAAAAATGCGAGATCGCCTATCCGATCAACCTAGACGACCAGGCCGTGGGCGCCATCGGCCTGCTTGCTTTTACCGAGGAATCCGCCAGGCTGGTAATGGAAAATCGGAATTCCTACCTCACATTTCTCGGCAAGATGGCGGAAACCGTGGCCCTGAAGCTAAAAGAGAGCGAATTCCTCGATGGCCTGGTGCTATCCAATCGTTATCTCAATTCGATCATGGACTGCCTGAAAGAGGGGCTGCTGACAGTCGATCTGAACGGCAAAATCAGTCATTATAACCAGGTGGCCGCAAGTTTATTCCCCGGCAATATCTCCCTGCCCGGCGCCACGCTCGATCTCCTGCTTGGGCACAGGTTGGCCGGGGAGATCCTGACAGTCGCCAAAAACGGTAAAGAGATACTGGAGCGCGAAGTGAGCGTGGGCAACAAAGAAAGTCGTTTGCAGTTGGTGCTGCGTGCCCGTCCGATCGTAGCGGCAATGGGTGAGGGCAGTATCATTATAACCCTGGACAGGATCACCGAGATCAGCCGGATAGTCAACCGCTTTTCAGCGCATGAAGCGAACTATACTGTCGACGATATCTTGGGAGCCAGCGATACGATAGTTCAGCTTCGGGAGCGCGCCAAGATCATCGCTTCGAGTAACTCGACAGTGCTGATCAGGGGAGAGAGCGGCACGGGAAAAGAGATGCTGGCCCGGGCGATCCACAGCCTCAGCCCTCGCCGGCAGGCGCCATTTATAGCCATCAACTGTACCGCCATCCCGGAAGCGCTCCTGGAAAGCGAGCTTTTCGGTTATGAGGACGGAGCATTCACGGGCGCCCGCAGGGGAGGCAAACTGGGTAAGGTAGAACTGGCCAACAGGGGCACGCTTTTCCTGGATGAGATCGGAGACATGCCGATATTTCTCCAGGCAAAGATTTTGCGTATGCTTCAGGAGAGGCAGATCGAGCGCGTTGGAGGGCTGCAGCCGATACCCGTAGACGTGCGGGTGATTGTTGCCACGCACCGCAATCTTGAGCAGATGATCAGCCAGGGGGAATTTCGCCAGGACCTCTATTACCGGATCAATGTGATCCCGATGCTGATCGAACCGCTGCGCGACCGGAAGGAAGACCTGGATATTCTGTGCGAGCATTTTATCGGGGTCTACAACCAGCAGCTCAATAAAAACATCCAAATACTCTCGCCAGGGTTTCACCGGAAACTTGAGGAATATGATTGGCCCGGGAGCGTTCGCGAACTGCAGAATACAATCGAATATGCCATGAACCTCGCTCCGGGGGATACCCTGGATGTGGAGCACCTCCCGGCGAGGATCAGGGATGCCGGGGGAAACAGCCAGGCGGGCTCGTCATATAATCTGGAGACGATCGAGAGGGAAGCCATTCTGCGCTGCCTGCAGAAATTCGGCACTACCTTGAAGGGCAAGGAAAAGGCGGCGGATGCCCTGGGTATTGGTATTGCCACCCTGTATCGCAAGCTGGTCCGCTACGGGATCAACACTGCGCAAAATAGCCCAACTCTACGATAAATTGAATTATCATTATGACACTACTGACTTCAACCGAAGCGATAAATAAACAAAAACATACAAGAGGGAGAAAATGTCATGGTAAATGAAGATGTTGTTTTTGTTCACGGAATGCAATTATGGGGTACTCATGGTTATTATCCGGAAGAAAATAAACTTGGCCAGAAATTTGTCGTAGACGTGGAAGCCGCCCTTAATATGACAGCAATGTGCCAAACCGACGATCTGAGCAAAGGATTTAGCTATGTAACAATTTATGAGATTACAAAAAGAGTGGTTACCCTGGAGGAGTATAAGTTGCTCGAACGTCTTGCACAACGGATAGCGGATGAGATCATGGCTGCGTATCCGATTAAATGGGTCAAAGTGACAGTGAAAAAGCCGTCTGTGGCTATCGGAGGGATTGTAGATTATGCTGGTATTTCCGTCGTCAGGGGGATAGGGATTCAGGGTGGGTGAAAAAAGTGAAGTGAAAGATTTTTTAAGTGGTTTATAGCATTGATAAAGGGCTATCATAATGATACTTTTTGGGATGCGAAATATTTTCATTGCGGAGGCTGGCCGTATGGCGGCCTCTGAATTGTTTTACTGCGTTCCGGCGGCCACATCTCCAGCACCAAGACCAGTTTCTCCGCTCCCTAATATCATAATGATAGTAAGGTAATTGGCAAATGCAATAAAATAACCGATTATTATTTTGGCACAGGATTTGCAGGTAGATCTTTATCGTAACGTGTATTCCGCCATGACATATGTAAAAATGGAGTGCAGGGTATGCTTGAAAGATCGCAACATCTTGACCAGATCGATCCGGAGATTGGTGCGTTGATTCACAAGGAACTGATGCGCCAGAACAACAAGATCGAGTTGATTGCCTCGGAAAATTTTGTCAGTGAAGCCGTAATGGAGGCAATGGGTACCGTTTTAACCAATAAGTATGCAGAGGGTTATCCCGGCAGGCGCTACTATGGGGGTTGTGAATACGTCGACCAGGTTGAGGACCTGGCGCGGGAACGGGCCAAGGAGCTTTTTGGGGCGGAGCATGTCAATGTCCAGCCTCATTCCGGATCGCAGGCCAATACGGCAGTTTATTTCGCCATGCTGAACCCCGGAGATACAGTTTTGGGTATGAACCTGTCTCATGGCGGCCACCTGACTCATGGCAGCCCGGTCAATCTCTCCGGCAGGTATTATCATTTCATTCATTATGGTGTCACCAAGGAAACGGGAATGATCGATTACGACGAGGTAGAGAGGCTTGCGGCCAAGCATCAGCCCAGTATGATTGTGGCAGGAGCCAGCGCCTACCCCAGGATTATTGATTTTTTGCGGTTTCGCCGCATTGCCGATGAGGTTGGCGCCTACCTGATGGTGGATATGGCTCATATCGCAGGTCTGGTTGCGACCGGGCTGCACCCTTCACCGGTACACTATGCAGATTTTGTAACCACAACAACCCATAAGACCCTGAGGGGCCCCCGGGGTGGCATGATCCTCTGCCGGCAAAAATACGCTGCGCTGATTGATAAGGCGATTTTTCCAGGAATTCAGGGAGGCCCTCTCATGCACGTCATAGCCGCCAAGGCTGTGGCGTTCAAGGAGGCCCTGCAGCCGGAATTTGAAGAATATCAGAAGAATACAGTCACCAATGCCAGGGTCCTGGCGGCGAGGCTGTCGGACTATGGTTTCGACCTCGTCTCCGGGGGAACCGATAACCACCTGCTGCTGGTGGATCTGCGCAATAAGAACCTCACCGGCAAGGACGTGGAACAGCGCCTCGATACCGCTGGAGTTACTGTCAACAAGAATGCCGTGCCCTTCGATACAGAGAGCCCTTTCGTCACCAGTGGGATCCGGATCGGTACACCGGCTGTCACCAGCCGTGGTTTCGGACAGGATGAGATGAACCAGATTGCCGGCATCATCAATCTTGTCGTAACCGGCGGCAGCACAAGTAAGGCGCAAGCGCTGGCGCAACAGCTTTGCGAGAGGTTTCCGCTCTATGCCTGGCTCTACTCTTGAGCCTTCATTCTGAACGCTTGACGGCGCGGCAGGAAGTTTCAACAGCTTCAGAAAGTTAGTTCAACTGGATTACGGGCAGGTTGCGTCCGATACCATTTTGTACTGGCAGCAATTATCGGGGGTAGAGAAGAATGAATTATATGTTGGGACTGCGCTGTATTAAATGTGGAGAAGAATATCAAGCCGCGCCAGGAGTTTACACCTGCCCCAGGTGCGGGCCGGCAGCAGGAATCCTGGACGTAGTCTATGATTATCAAAAAATAAAAAATAATCATAGCCGTCAATTGCTGGCGGCATCGGAAGACTATTCCATGTTTCGATACTCAGCATTCCTTCCTCTGAATCCGAAGACGCCCCGGCCGCACTTGAGGATCGGCTGGACCCCCCTCTATCGACCACCAGGCCTGGCCGGGGCGCTCGGATTCCAAAATCTTTACATCAAGGATGAGGGACAGAATCCGACGGCTTCATTGAAGGACAGGGCATCCGCCATTGCTGTGATCAGGGCGGTCGAGGAAGGGGCGACCACCATCGCCTGCTCTTCGACAGGCAATGCCGCCTCATCCCTGGCCGGCAATGCCGCAGCGATGGGCCTGACCGCCTATATCTTTGTACCGGGCCGGGCGCCCCAGGGAAAGGTTGCCCAACTGCTGATCTTCGGCGCCAACGTGATCAGCGTCCAGGGCTCCTATGACGATGCTTTCCGTCTCTCGGCGCAGGCGATTGAACGCTGGGGCTGGTATAACCGGAATGCCGCCACCAACCCCTACCTGGTAGAGGGCAAGAAGACCGTGGCCATGGAAATTGCCGAACAACTGAACTGGGAAGTTCCTGATTGGATAGCGGTATCAGTGGGTGACGGATGCACCATAGCCGGGGTTTGGAAAGGCTTCAGGGATCTGTACCGGGTCGGCTGGATCGATAAACTGCCCAAGCTGCTGGGGGTGCAATCTAGCGGCTGCAGCCCGCTGGTCGATTCCTTCCTGGAGAACAGGCCCTGGCGGCCGGCTGAGGAGAACACGATTGCTGACAGCATCGCCGTGGGAGTGCCGCGCAATCCCGAAAAAGCACTGCAGGCGGTGAAGGAATCGGGGGGAACGATGGTGGCGGTCAGCGATGAAGATATACTAGACGCCATGCGCCTGCTCGGGAGAACCAGCGGCATCTTCGGTGAACCGGCGGGGGTGACCGGCCTGGCCGGCCTGCGTTATCTGGCGGGCAATGGCGTGATCGGGAGCGGCGAGACGATCGTCGCCATCGTCACCGGCAATGGCCTGAAGGATGTCCAGAATGCCATTGCGGCCGCAGGAGAGCCGATCAGGATCGAACCATCTCTGGAGCAACTCGTGAAAGAGCTTAAATGGCGAGGCCTAGACTAAAAAGACGGAGGTTTGAGCAACGATGTCCAAGATTCCTTTTGGTCCTACTTATTCTGAGATGCTTTACCCGGACACGATCCCCCGAGAGGTTCGGGAGCAGGCCCTCAAGGTGAAAGATTCCAATGAACTGGATCCGATCAACCTTTTCAATATCACCTGGAAGGACGAACACGGCGCTGTCCGGAAGATCGTGCTTCCCAGAGAACTGACCGGCGTCAAGGCCAATATCGTGGTGCTCCTGGGCAAGTACTTTCCGTCCGGTTCCCATAAGGTCGGGCCTGCCTACGCCACGCTCATCGAGGGGTGCGTCGAAGGGGATATCCTTCCCGGCGCCCACACGATTCTCGGCCCCTCCACCGGAAACTTCGGGATCGGC
>Ga0224534_1001314_pt1 | contig 13313 bp, 10 predicted proteins | sample 714E12024metaG_FD_172012 | JGI IMG/M metagenome (GOLD analysis project Ga0224534, IMG submission 172012) | Peat soil microbial communities from Stordalen Mire, Sweden - 717 E1 20-24 | ecosystem: Environmental > Terrestrial > Soil > Wetlands > Peat | place: Sweden: Norrbotten County, Stordalen... | reverse complement strand
GCTGGTGCATGCGCAGGAAAGACTGGCGCAATTGAATCCCGAGTGGGAAGCCGCTGCGGGCAAGCTGGCGGCGATGAATTGACGGCCGGGGCTGTGCGAAAACGTCCAGAATACCATTGCGCCAGTTTGAAAAGTATGTATTTTATCTTTATGCAAGCAACATTGACAGAGTTACGGCGGGACACGTCGCGGGTTGTACGCGCGGCGGACAACGGCGAGGAAGTCATCCTGACCGAGCATGGCGCGCCGCGCTACAAGCTGCAACGTGTCCAGGCCATTGACCGGAAGGCGGCGGCGGCGGCGTTGCGCGCCATCGGGCCGGTGGACTTTCTGCCACGCAAATGAAATACCTCTTGGACAACAACGTCCTGTCCGAATGGTGGAAACCAAACCCAGATCCGAATGTCGTCGCCTTCCTTGAATCGGCAAACTGGCTGGTGCCCGCGCCGGTCATCGCTGAAATCCAGGAAGGCGCGGAAGCCAGTCCCAGCGAGGCCCGCAAGGTTCAAATCAATTCCCGGCTGGACGAATTTTTACGCGATTTTGAGGGGCTGGTGATGGATTGGGACGCGGAAACCGCCCGGACGTGGGGCCGGTTGAAACATTCGGCGGAGGTGAAACGCCAGCCCCAGCCGCTTTGGGACAGTTTGCTTGACGCAATGGCAGTCCGTTACGGGGCAACCATCGCCACACGCAACGCCGCAAATTTCCGGCACGCCAAAACGTTCAATCCGTGGAAATCAAAATAGCTCGCCTGGTGAGCCTCCCGCCTGAGCCGGAACGAAGCAGTCGAAAATGGGGAACGCGACCGTCTCGGTCGCTCCAGTCAGCGTCCCGCCGGCTGGTCTTTGCCTGGGGACAGCGAACCAATTGGTTCTTTGCTCTCAGACGAAATGTTTTCGGCCAGAGGCCGAAAACTGCGGGCGGGACGCCCGCGCTCCCCGGAATCAACTGCATCGTTCTGGCCGGTTGTAACTGATGAAGTTTCCCGGGGGCAACTGTTTGACCTGTTCAACATCCGCCCCCAAGTCTCGAATACAATCCCATGCTTTCGGCTCCTGGAGTCGAAAGCAGACAAGCTCCGTTGTCTGCGAGCGTGCGTGTTGACTCACGGATAAAGGTTATCCGGGCAATGTCCCGTCGAATGTCCGACAGTGAGACCGGGCAGTGTCCCGGCAACGTCCATGAACAGTCCTTGGCCTGTCCGCTGACAACGAAAGAGCGCCTGTCGCGCCGGAGGCCGTCAAAGAAACTGTTGCCACGTTGTTGGCCCGGTGCTACACACGAATTGTGATTGAGCAGACCAGGAGTCCGATTGCACGATTCTCCGCCGCGGGATTTTCGCTGCTGGAATTGTTTCTCGTGGTCGTGATTATTTTCATCCTGTTCACGCTTTTCCTCAGTTCCGGCTCGAAAAGTTATCAGGAGAAAAAACTGACAGAGTGCCAGGGCCAGCTGCAAAGCATCTACGCCGCGTTGAGGACTTTTTCGCAGGACAATAACGGGGCGCTCCCGGCCGTTCCCGGCGCGCAAACTTCCGAGGCGCCGTTGAGCCTGCTCGTGCCGAAATACACGACCGGGTCGGAATTTTTCATTTGTCCGGGCGGCAAGGACAAGCCGTTGCCGGATGCCCGGCCCTTTGCGGACAGAAAAATCAGTTACGCCTATTACATGGGGCGGACGCTCCAGGATGGTTCGGAGGCGCCGCTCGTTTCCGATGCGCAGGTGGACACCGCGCCCAAAATGCCGGGGCAGATTGTTTTTTCCCCCGACGGCAAAAAGCCGGGCAACAATCACAACAAGTTCGGCGGCAATTTTCTTTTTTGCGACGGCAACGTCCAAACCACTCCGGCCCGGCTGGCATTTGCCTTGTCGCCGGCGACCAACGTCATTTTACTGAACCCGAAACCCTAGTCATGGAAGTCAAAGTCCAGTGCCCGTGCGGAACGCGGTTTGCGTTTGACATCGAGCCGGTGTACGGCCGGATGCCGGTGCGGGTCAATTGTCCCGGTTGCGGCGCGGACGGAACCGATCTGGCCAACGAGGTGATTCGCCAGAAACTTGCCGCGGCCGCGGCCGCTGTGCCGCCGGTTGCCGCCGCATCCGTGCCCTTTTGTCCCCGCCACCCGAAGAATCCGGCAACGGAAACCTGCCGTGTTTGCGGCAAACCCATTTGCGATGAGTGCATGGAACAGTTTGGTTATGTCTGTTCGACTTATTGCCGGAAGCGTGCCGAACAGACCGGGATGGATTTGCCGGTTTATGGAAAGCAACGGGCGGTCATCGAGGCCAGGGTTGCCTGGATGGGCGCGTTGATCTGGCGGACGGGCGTTTTCCTGGTGGTCGTTCTTGCGGGCGCATGGATCTGGTACACATTTTTCGGCTCGCAGCCGCGCGTCATTTATTCGGAGAAACTTCCCCACGGCGATCGGGCGCGGTTCTATCAATTGCTGGTTCCCGACCAGGTGCTTTCAATCAAGGCAAACCAAATGACCTTGTTCGATTTGACGGAACAAAGGCAACTGTGGTCGGTCGCCTTGAATTCGGGACTCCCCGCGCCGGTCCCGTTAAATTCCGCCCGGGGCGAAATCGAGGAACCCGTCAGGCTTTATCCCGAGCCGCACGTCATTGCCACAACGAACGATCTTTGGATTTTGTTTCCGGGCCACCTCGCGCAATACGACCGGCACACCGGCAACCGCAAACAGGAACTGCCGTTGAACCCGCCGCTCTTCGGCCTGGTGCAAAGCGACAGTGGCATGACGGTGATTTCCTCCGATGAATCCGGGCGCGAAACCATCACCCGCATCACATTTTCCAATGGCACGGTTCAAACCGCCCCGATTGAATCCGGCGCCGCCGCGGCATCGCCAGCCAAGAGCCAGCCACCACCCGCCACCATCGAGGTATCCACCAACAGCGTGGGCTACGAGATATTGGCGAAGGCGGTGGCGGCGAAAGCCATCAAACTGAAGGAGCGGACAAACTGGGGCGACAAGTTTGTGCCTGACGGAGCCAATGTCGTGCAGATGAAAGTGGATTTGATCGAGCGCAAGACGATTATTCATCTGGCCATGAAGGCCCAGAAAAAATCCGTGGTTGATGACAATCTCACCTCCGGTCAAAGCATGGAAGCTTCCGAACAGATGATCAACGATATGCGCCGGGACCAGACTGGCGGCGTGGAAGAGGAAGATGCCAGCCGATACCAGGTCATCTTGCGCCGGTGGCCGGCCACCACCGCCCCGGATTGGACGGGCGAAGTCATCGGCGCTCCCTCGTTTTTCGCACTCAAAACCCGGGATGTATTGGTGGCGGGGAATTCCATTCTTGTGTTCGACAAGAACAACCGGAAACTTTGGACGGCCACCCTCACGTACTCCGTCCCGCCTCATTATTCGGAGGATTTCGCCACGGAAGCCGAGCCGCCGTGCATTGAATCGGGCAACACCCTGTATGTTTTTGACCGGGGAATGCTGACCAGTTTCGACGCGGCGACCGGCCAGGTGCATTGGCGGCTCACCAGCGTCGGCATTTCCCAGGTGCAACCGGACGGCCAGGGGTGCCTTTACGTGACCAGCACGACGGCCAGCCCGGATGCCATTCAATTTTCCCAGCAGTTTAACCTATCCTCAAAGGTGAACCCCGTGATTCTGAAAGTGGATGCTGCAACCGGCCGGGTGCTGTGGCGCAACGAGGGCACCGGTGACAAATGCTTCCTTTCCGGAAAATTTCTTTACGCCGCGCGCGCCGCGAAGAACCCCTTGATGACTCCGGGTGAAGATCCGGTTTTATATTTTGATTTGTACCGGCTGGGTCCGTCCGATGGACACGTGATGTGGGATTACTCGCAATCCCGTCATCCGGTGCAAATCGAGGTGCAGGGGAATCAAATCCTGCTCCACTTCCGGGGCGAATTGCAGGTCCTGAAGTTTTTCAGCCTCTAAACCGGCGGCCAATCCCCAAAATTTATTTCATCGCCGCATAGACGTGATGCACGTCGTCGTGGTCGTCCAGCGCGTTCAGGAAATTCATGACGTCCTGGCGCGCCGCCCCGCTGACTTCGACAAAATTCTTGGCGAGATAACGCATTTCCGAGGCGATGACGTTCCAGCCGGCGGCTTTCAACGCCTTGGAAACGTGATCGAGGTCCTTGATTTCCGTCAGAAACCGCGCGCCCTTCTGTCCGGCGGGAACCTCGTCGGCTTCAAGCGGTTCGATTTCCTGCGCGCCGGCTTCGATGGCATCGGCTTCCGCGTCGCGATTGGCATCGGGATGGGTGGCTTCGACCACGCCGAGGTGATTGAAGAAAAACGCCACGCTGCCGGGTTGGCCGAGCGAGCCGGTCTTGAACAGGTTTCGGATTTCCGGCGCCGTGCGATTGCGGCTGTCGGTGAGACACTCAACGATGACCGGCACCTTGTGCGGCGCGAAACCTTCATAGACGATGGTTTCGAAATTGACCTTTTCCGTGTCGAGCCCGGCGCCCTTTTTGATGGCGCGTTCGATGGTGTCCCGATAGACGGAAGCTTTCTTGGCTTTTTCGACGGCGGCGGCGAGACGCGGATTGAGGTCGGGGTCAGGCCCGCCGAGTTTGGCCGCGACCATGATTTCGCGGACCAGTTTGGCGACCATCTGGCCTTTTTTCTGCGCGTTGATTTCGCGTCCGGCCTGTTTCCATTGTGCGCCCATAGGATGGGCCAGTGTGGAAAGATCATCGCGCGGGTTCAATGTAAATTGCATGGCCTCGATTGGGGGTGGACTACCGTATGTTCAGTGTGAATGGAAAGGGAGAGCCGCTCCACCTCCGTCAAGCCTCCGGCTTTGCCGGGGGTCGCTGACTTTATGGGGCTTTTGGGAAATGGGTGATCGCTTCGTCCGCTCTTCCCTTTTGGAGCAGAGCGTTGCTGAGGTTCTTGTGGGCTTCCGCAAAGTCGGGCTTGATTCGCAGCGCCTTTTGGAAATGGGTGATCGCTTCGTCCACTTTGCCCTTTTGGAGAAGAGCAGTGCCGAAGTTGTTGTGGGCATCCGCGTCATCGGGTTTGATTTGCAAAGCCTTTTGGAAATGGATGATCGCTTCGTCCACGCTTCCCTTTTCGAGCAGAATGTTGCCGAGGTTGTTATGGGCGTCCGCATAGTCGGGATTGATTTGCAGGGCCTTTTGGAAATGGGCGATCGCTTCGTCCACTCTTCCCTTTTGGATAAGAGCGTAGCCGAGGTTGTTGTGGGCTTCCGCGTAGTCGGGATTGATTTGCAGGGCCTTTTGGAAATGGGCGATCGCTTCGTCCACATTGCCCATTTTGAGCAGCGCGTTGCCGAGGTTGTAGTGGGCTTCCGCGTAGTCGGGATTGATTTCCAGCGCCATTTGGTAATGAACCATCGCTTCGTCCACACTGCCCTTTTGGAACAGAAAATTGCCAAGGTTGTTGTGGGCTTCCGCGAAGTCGGGTTTGATTTCCAGCGCCTTTTGGTAATGAACCATCGCTTCGTCCACATGGCCCGTTTTGAGCAGCGCGGTGCCGAGGTTGTTGTGGCCAATGAAGTTGTCAGACGTGCAGGCCAGCGTGTGAGTCCACAGCGATTCACTATTCCGCCAATAAGCAGTCTGCGCGCGCGCGCAGAAAATCAAAGCCATGAGGATGATCGTGGAGCCGCCGCCCAGCACCACGCGGCGGTGACGCCAGCCGGCGCACAGATCAGCCGCCGCCCAGGTCAGCAACAGATACAAGCCGATCTGCGGCAGATAGGTGTAACGATCCGCCCGCGCCTGAGCGCCCACCTGAACAATCCCGATCACCGGCGCCAGCATGATGAGATACCACAACCAGCCGGTCAAAAAATAGGGGCGACGACGACGCAGGATAAAAACGCCCGTGGAAATGCCGGCCAACAGAACCAATGACAGCACCACTGCTGAAACCCCAACACCCCTGGCCGTAAACGGGTATAAAACCGCCAGACCCGACGGCCAGAACATCTGGCCCAAATAGGCCACACAGGAGATCGAGGCATTACCCGCGCGCAAGGAAAGGGACATGTTCTCGAACGGCAGGATGGACTTCGTCTGGGCAAAAATCGTGACCGCACACGATGCGACTGCCAGTCCGAGCAAGGGCAGCTTTTCATAGAGTAAATGGTTGAGAGTTGAGAGTTGAGGGACTTGTACGCCAAAACGCGTCACCCGCCACCCGCCACCCGCCATGCGTACCAGCGGCCAGTAGTCCAGCAGCAGCAGCACCAGCGGCAACGTCACCAGCATCGGCTTGCACATCAGACCCAACGCGAAGAATAACAGCACCAGACCATAGTCGAGGGCCGAGAGTCGGGGGGCGAGGGCTGAAACTGCTTGTGCTCCCGGCTCTCGACTCCCCGACGCGGCGGAGCGAAGCGAAGACGGCTCGACTCGCGACCGTCTTTGGGCATACCGCGCATAAGCCCCGATGGTCAGCATGAAGAACAGTCCGCTGAGGACATCCTTGCGTTCCGCCACCCACGCCACCGATTCCACCCGCAACGGATGGATCGCAAACACCGCCGCCACAAACGCACTGCGCCATAGCGCGCCGGCTTGCGTGGTTGTAGCCCCAACACCTCTGCCGGGGCGAAGACTCGTCATCTGCCGCAGAATCAGGAAGAGTAGGATCGCCGTTGCCGTGTGGAGGAGAATATTGGTGAGATGATGGCCGCCGGGACTCAATCCATAAAACTGGCAGTCCAGCATATGGGAAACCCAGGTCAGCGGGTGCCAGTTGGAGCAGTGGACATGGGTAAACGCCCAGATAATCCCCTGGAGCGTCAGACCCCGGGTGACCGCAGGATTTTCATACACGTAAAAGTCGTCGTCGTAGTTGACAAACTCGTGCCCCAGTGTCTGGCCGAAGACCACCCAGATAATCGCCGCCAGAAAAATGCAGACCCCGGGAACCGTCCAGCGGTCGTTCAAACCAGCCGGACGGCTTTCGGATTCCAGCGAGCGGGAATCTGCCAATCCGGGCATTTCACCGGCTGGCGAAACGGGCGCGCTTGAACGCACGGCAGGGGCTTTTTTCTTCGATCTTCGACTCATGGGGTTGAATACATGATTAAGAAAATCCGCGCAGAGTGACGAGTAAAAAAAGGGTCACTACAGGCCGGGACCTTGATTTTTCCCGTCCCGGGGCTTGAGCTTTTTCCCGCTTTCGCATATTCGTCGCGTCATGCTTGTGGTTCATGTTCATGTTCATGTCAAACCGGAGTGTGTGGAGGCTTTCAAACAGGCGACACTCGCCAACGCGCGGGAAAGCCTGAAAGAACCGGGCGTCGCGCGCTTTGACGCCGTCCAGCAGCAGGATGACCCGACGCGCTTTGTGTTGGTGGAGGTTTATCGGGACGCGAATGCCGCCGCCGCGCACAAGGAAACAAGGCATTACCCGGTCTGGCGGGATGCGGTCGCGCCCATGATGGCCGAACCGCGCTTCAGCGTGAAGTTCAACAACCTTTTCCCGGATGACGAAAAATGGTAGGGCCGATCCCGCTTTGCGGGACCAGGACGCGCGGCAGCGCGTCCCTACCAGCGGAAATTATTATGCGTTTTGAATTTGCCACCGCCACCCGCATCGTCTTCGGCGCGGGCGCGGTCAATGATGCCGGCGCCATCGCCAGGGAATTTGGCCGCCGCGCGCTCGTCGTGACCGGACGTGATTCCAGTCGCGCGGAACGGGTGCTGGCCAGCTTGCGATCCGCAGGCGTGAGCGCGGCGACTTTTTCCGTCACTGGCGAGCCGGAACTGGCAACTGTGGAACAAGGCGTGAAGCTGGCAAATGCAGAGCATTGCGAACTGGTGATCGGTTTCGGCGGCGGCAGTGCGCTGGACGCGGCCAAGGCCATTGCCGCGATGCTGACAAACGACGGCGAACTGCTGGATTACGTCGAAATCATCGGATGCGGCCAGCCGCTGGCCAAACCGTCCGCGCCGTTCATCGCAATTCCGACAACGGCGGGCACAGGCGCGGAAGTGACGCGCAACGCCGTGCTGGCGTCGCCGGAACATCGCCTGAAAGTCAGCCTGCGCAGCCCGTTGATGCTCGCAAAAGTGGCTCTGGTTGACCCGGAACTCACTTACGATTTGCCGCCCGCGCTCACCGCCAGCACCGGGCTTGACGCGTTGACGCAACTCATCGAACCGTTCGTCTGCAATCGCGCCAACCCGATGACCGACGGACTATGCGTCGAGGGGCTTCGCCGTGCGGCGCGGTCGTTGCGTACCGCGTTCAGCAAAGGGCAGGACAAACCGGCGCGCGAAGACATGGCGGTGGCGAGTTTGTTCGGCGGACTGGCTCTGGCCAACGCCGGGCTGGGCGCGGTGCATGGTTTCGCCGGGCCGATTGGCGGCAGTTTTTCCGCGCCGCACGGCGCGATTTGTGCCGCGTTGCTGCCGCACGTGATGGCGATGAATCTCCGCGCGTTGCGCCGGCGTGATCCGCACGGTGCGGCGTTGTATCGTTACGAAGAGGCGGCGTGGTGGCTCACCGGCGATTCGAAGGCCAAAGCCGACGACGGCGTGAAATGGGTTCACGCACTGGTCCTCGACTTGAAAGTTCCGCGCCTCGGCAGTTTTGGAATTCAACAAACGCACATCGCTGATTTGGTCGTCAAAGCCGCAAAAGCGAGCAGCATGAAGGCGAATCCGATTGTGCTTACGCCGGAGGAATTGACCGAAACGCTGGAACAAGCGTTGTGAGCGGCCAAAATGAATTCGATTTGGGAAACGGATTTTGAGGCGCGGGCTTGTGATTTGCCGCGCGTGCTTTAATTTGACCGCGCAACACAAAATGGTGTGAACGCCGCAGATTCCAATTCGCCCGCCACTTTTTCTGAATCGCAAGAGCGCAGCATCGTCTGGCTGTTGTGCCTGCTCGCCGCGGTTCACGTTTTTGTTTTTTCGGCGGCGGCCCCGTTTTTCAACAACGTGGACGAGCAAATCCACTTTGATCTGGCGGTCAAGTATTCGCAAGGACACCTCCCGCGCTCGTTGGAGCCGGTATCCACCGAGGTGGTGCCTTACGCCACATTGTACGGCTCGCCGGAGTATGTGGGAATTCCGGCCGATTTTCCCGGTGGACAATTTCCCCCGCCACCGTGGACGCAGCCCCTGGAAAAAGTCCGCCCGGCCCTGGTCGCAAAAACGGCGGTGTGGCGGACAGTGACGAATTATGAAGCGGCACAGCCGCCGCTCTATTACACGCTCGCGGCTTTGTGGTGGCGTCTGGGAAAGGTGTGCGGATTTCACGACGGCCGTTTGCTCTATTGGCTTCGTTTTCTGAACCTGCTGGTCGTCGCCATCCTCGTGTGGATGGGCTTTGCCGCCGCCCGGCTGGTTTTTCCCGGGCGCCGCTTTTTGCGGCTCGGCGTTCCGGCACTGCTGGCCTTCATCCCGCAAAGCGCCTTTTACTCCATTCAAAACGACGTTCTGTCGCCGCTAGCTTTTGGCGCGGCGTTCATTTTGCTGGTGCGATTGTTGCGCGCGGAAATTCCAGGTGTCCGGCTCGGAACACTCACCGGTCTGGCGCTCGCGGCCACGTTCCTGACCAAAATCAGCAACCTGCCCCTGCTGGCCGTGTCCGGCTTGGTGGTGCTGTTCAAATTTGTATGTCTGGCCAGGTCGGGAAAATTGCGCGCTGCCGGGCTGGCGTTGGCGTCGCTGGCGTTGTGCGCGGGCCTGCCGATGATTGCCTGGCTGGCGTGGTGCAAACACACCTTCGGCGATTTCACCGGCACGGCGGCGAAAATTCAATTTCTCGGCTGGACGCACAAACCGTTCAGCGAATGGTGGCATCATCCGATTTTCACGCCGCATGGTTTGTGGACCTTTGTGTCGGGCCTCATGGCAACGTTCTGGCAGGGAGAGTTTCTCTGGCATCGCCAGCCACTGGCGTCACCGGTCGTGGACGCGATTTACGCAATTTCATCCGTCGGTTTTGTCGGTGTGGCGGTCATCGTCCTGCTTTCCCGTTCCCCGGATGCGATCGCATCGCAGCGGCAGGCGCTTTGGTTCGGCTTCTGGAGTTTCATTGCGGCGGTGGTGTTTCTGGGATTTCTGTCCATCCTCTACGATTTCCGCGACTGTTTTTATCCGTCGGGCGCGCACCCGTATTTCACGTCCGGCCGGTTGATGCTCGGCGCGCTGATTCCGTTTTTGCTGCTCTACCTTTACGGACTCGACCGCGCATTGTGCCGCGTGAAAAACAATTGGGTCCGTCCGCTGGTGTTGATGGGCATGATTTTGTTCATGCTGATTTCGGAAATACTCATTGACTGGCGGCTGTTCCCGAACGCCTACAACTGGTTCCACATGTAAAAGAGTGCCAGCACCTTTTTCGTGCGCGCGACTGCGCGATGTGATTTACTGCGTGGACACAGACTGGTATGGATGACACGAATTCATTGATCAAACAACGCCGCGAAAAACTCGCCGCGTTGCGCGCCAAGGGCATTGACCCGTTCAAAAACAAGTTCACGCCCGGGGAAACCTGCCAGCACGCGCGCGAGCATTACGCCGAGGGCCGCGAAGTCGCGCTCGCCGGCCGCATCACCGCGCACCGCGACATGGGCAAGTCCATGTTCATGGATCTCCGCGACCAGAGCGGGCGGATACAGATTTACGCGCAAAAAAACGTTCTCGGCGACGAGCCGTTTGCCATTTTCCAGCATCTCGACCTCGCGGATTTCATCGGTGTGCGCGGCACGATGTTCACAACCAAGACGAACGAGATTTCCGTCAAAATCACCGGCTTCGTCATCCTGGCCAAGGCGTTGCGTCCGCCGCCGGCCAAGTGGCATGGACTCGAAGACACGGAAATCCGCTATCGCCAGCGTTATCTCGATTTGATGGCGAACCCGGAGGTGAAGGAGCTTTTCCTGATGCGCAGCGAAATCATCCGCGAGATCCGGAATTTCCTGCACGCTCGCGGTTACGTTGAGGTCGAGACACCGATGATGCAGGCGATACCTGGCGGCGCGGCGGCGCAACCGTTCGTCACGCACCATAATGCGCTGGGCTGCAATTTTTATCTGCGCATTGCGCTGGAGCTTTACCTCAAGCGCCTGCTGGTCGGCGGCGTGGACAAGGTGTTTGAGATCGGCCGCAACTTCCGCAACGAGGGGCTCTCGCGGAAGCACAACCCCGAATTCACAATGCTCGAAGCGTATCAGGCGTTTGGCGATTACGAGAGCATGATGGAACTGGTGCAGGGCCTGGTCTGTCACGTGGCGGAAAAAGTTTTCGGGACACTCAAAGTGCCCAAAGATTACAACATTGATTTAGGTCGATCTGAAATCGCGTCGCTCTTTAAGACAATTGACGCAGACTTCTTGCCTCAACTCCCAAACGAACTTATTAGACCAGCCGTTGCGGGTGATGATTTGCAATCGGCGCAAGCTGAAATCAAAACGGTTTTTCAGCCAGTGGTTGAAACATTTAATAATTTAAGGCCCGGAATTGTTCACGCTACCAAACCAGAATTCTGGGAAGTTGCGAAACAAATGAAAGATGTTTTATATGTCTTGTTCAGTAAACTAGAGGATTTACATCAAAGGTTTCCCAACCGCTATATCGGTGATGGAGACAGCCGGAGATTGTCAGATCTCAAAATCCATGGCTTTGTGCTGAAAAAGTTTAGCGAATTGGAAATTATCGACCTGACACCGAATTGGCGTCGCGTAAAATATAGAGACCTCGTCTGTGAGAGAATTCGTTCGGATTGGTTTGATTTGACACCTGAAAAAAGACTTCTAATTGCTGACGATATGGGAATTGAAATTACTTCAAAGCCCATTCGTAAAATGAAAGATTTATTGGGTCGCCCCTTCAGGGATTTGAATACTGCTGAACAAAATGATTGGATTGATCGGATGAACTTAAGGGTGAAATATCTTGAAGAGGGAGTGCAAGACTTTGAAGTTACTGGTGCCGTGTTTGAAAAAATGATCGAGCCGAGGCTGATTCAGCCGACGTTCGTCACGCATCTGCCGAAGGAACTCGTTCCTCTTGCCAAGTTGACGGATGTAAAGCCCGGTGACCCAGACTACGAAAGCCTCAAAGACACCGTCGAAGTCTTTGAATGTTGCATTAACGGTCAAGAAATTGCGCCCGCCTACAGCGAGTTAAATGATCCGGATGAACAGAGGCAAAGATTGCTTCATCAGGCCGGCGGCGAGCAGCAAAAGCTGGACGAGGATTTTCTGGTCGCGCTCGAACACGGCATGCCGCCGGCGGGCGGCATGGGCATGGGCATTGACCGTTTGTGCATGATGCTGCTCGGCCAGGAAAGCATCCGCGACGTGATTTTGTTCCCGCAGTTGAAGCCGAAATGATCAACGGCTTAATGGCCTGACTGAACCGACAGACCACGAATGGACACCAATGCACACGAATCCAAAAGCGGCAAGGTGGTGGAAGAATTTGCCTTCGCCAGAAATCCACCGGCGTGAGGAGCCGCGACGCCGCGTCGCGAATCTTTGGGGACGGAGCATCGCCGCTACTTGCCGAATTACTGGATGTCACGGATGGCCGAAACAATACCGGAACATGGTATCAAACCCGTTATGACCGCTTGGGAAAGCCGTCTTTGTGGAATATGGATTCCGTAACAAAATCTATGAATTCACGATTGATATCACGCAGTTCCTGCTGGAGAGGAGGGGGGAAATACCCGACAGAAAGCCCCCATTTCCTGAGTTGCTCATCACCATGAACCTTCGGATTTGGATCAAGAATACCTATGAGAACTTTGCTGAACTCCCTAGTCTTTATCCATTGCGCGCACGCTAGGTCACTATGCCGTTGGTGATCACTACATGACTCAAGAGTCGTAATCATGATGGCGTTCTTTAGAAGCTCGCGTTTGTTGCTAGGACATTTTACAATAGCGAGCACTTCAGCATGTCTATCGCTACCTCCTTCGCCTCTATAAGCACAAGATACTTCCTTCCTATCTTTTACAATGACTGCGCCCACTGGCGGCGTGGTGGGGACAACAGATTGTTTTGCCATCTTTGAAAGCTCAATTGCCTTTCTTACGTGTTCTAACAAGACACCTTCTTGATAGGCCCAAGTGGCAAGCGATGCCTCAGTTTCCCAAAATTCCCATCGGGGGACGAAACGCACAGGATAGGGCGGCCCATCTTCTTCACTGTAGTATGAAATCCGATTTCCTTTTCGATAACGCGGTCGCAAAAAATATTTCCCCACTTTGAGGGACGCAATCTCTTGAGGTTTCAGAAAAAGATAAAAATGTTCACGCCCGACCCGATGCATTGCCCAGTCCGGTGCGGCT